>Ga0247825_10000624_pt1 | contig 22535 bp, 26 predicted proteins | sample 13C_Vanillin_Day_FD_194413 | JGI IMG/M metagenome (GOLD analysis project Ga0247825, IMG submission 194413) | Soil microbial communities from agricultural site in Penn Yan, New York, United States - 13C_Vanillin_Day48 | ecosystem: Environmental > Terrestrial > Soil > Agricultural land | place...
GACCATCTTGTCCTCGAGCAGCCAGTCGAGGATTTCCGCCAGGGTGAGACGGCTCTCAGCGGGCGCGGCCGGCGCCTTTCCCCCCGTGTTCGCCACTTGTTGCATCAAATCAGGACTATACCCTGTCTGCGACCCCCACGCCGAAGGACAAGTCGTCGCCCGCGAGCGTTTCGTAGTCGATGTCGACGCATGCGACGACGAGCGCGCCCTGCACGATGCAGCCGAGGGAAATAGTCACGCACAGGCGCGGGCCGGTGACCGAAAGATACGGCCGGCACACCTGCACCTGGCCCGGCGCCTCGGCGGCGCGGCGGAAATACGGCTTCGCCTGCCAATTCGTTCCTGCGCCCGGGCGCATCGGCTCGAGGCGGCGGTCGCGCCCGAACGTGCTGCGCTCGGCTTCGAGGTTGGCGCCCATCTGCGTGCCGTCGCCGCCGATCAGGTAGCAGCGCTGCGTGCAGCGCAGCTGCAGCAGCGGCTGCATCGCGCCGGTGAAGTCGCGCAGCGAGCCGCGCGACAGGCGGTCGGCGGCGCGCTCCAGCGCGCTCGAATATTCCTGCAGGCTGGTGCGGCGGCGCACGCGGTACTCGGCGCTCTCCTCGCCGAACTGCGCGAACAGGCGCGAGAACAGCCCGTCGCAGGCCTGCTCCTCGACCAGCTGGGCCGCGGGCGGCGCGAACAGGCGCCCCTGCACCAGGTCGGCGCCGGCGTCGAGCGCGCACAGCGCTTCGTGCTCGGTTTCGATGCCCTCCACGCACACCAGCGCGCCGGCCTGGTGCAGCACCGAGACGATGCCGGAGAACATGTAGCGCACGCGCGCCTCGGCGCCGATGCGGCGCGTCATCTCGCGGTCGATCTTGACGATGTTCGGCCGCAGCCGCCAGATGCGGTCGAAGTTGGAGTAGCCGGCGCCGAAATCGTCGATCACGATCACGCAGCCCATCTCGCGGTAGTACTCGACCGCGGCGGCCAGGCTCGCCTCGCTCATCACCTGCGACTCGATCAGCTCGACCGCCACGCGGTGCGGCTCGAGGCCGTTCTCGTGCAGCATGTGGGCGAAGAACGAGCCGTAGCGCGGGCCTTCGATCGCCACGTACGGGTCGACGTTGAGGAACAGCCAGCCGCGCGATTCGCCCTGCTGCACGAAGTTCTGCACGTGCAGGCTGCGGCAGCGGCGGTCGAGATCGATGCGCGGCGCGCCGCGCGGCGCGCGGCGGAACAGGTCGGCGGGCGTGACCACCGCGCCGGCGGCGTCGCGCGCGCGGATCAGGCCTTCGTAGCCGACCGCGCGGCGGTGCGCGAGGCTGAAGATCGGCTGGAACTGGCTCGAGAGCGTGCAGCCGAGCGCGCTGCCGACGTCGTTCGCCGGCGCCGCCAAGGCCATTCCTCCTGCGCTTGAGTAAGCCACACGCATCCCCGAATAGAATGCTGTCATGGCCGCGCTCGCGCCTGAAGTCAAATTGCGTGAAGTCTGGGCGTGGAGCATGTATGACTTTGCAAACTCCGCCTACACCACGGTCGTCATCACCGCGGTGTTCGGCGCCTACTTCGTGGGCGTGGTGGCGGAGGGGAAAGCCTGGGCCACGTTCGCCTGGACCGCTGCTCTCTCAGTCTCTTACGCCGCAATCCTCATCACCGGTCCACTGGTCGGGGCGTGGGCCGATGCGCACGCGGCCAAGAAGGAGCTGCTGCTGGCCACCACCGTCGGGTGTGTAATATTCACGGCGGCGCTCTTTTACGCGGGTCCCGGCGCCGTCGCCCTGTCCCTCGCGCTCCTGGTCCTTTCCAACTATTTCTTCGGCGCGGGCGAGAACCTGATCGCCGCCTTCCTGCCCGAGCTGGCGTCCTCGCAGGCCATGGGGCGCGTGTCCGGCTGGGGCTGGAGCTTCGGCTACCTGGGAGGGCTGGCGGCACTCGGAATTTGTCTGGTGTACTTGATGGGCAACACCCAGAAACCCTCGTCCGAGACCGTCCCGGTCACGATGCTGATCACCGCCGTGTTCTTCGCGCTCGCGGCGCTGCCGACGTTCCTGTTCCTGCGCGAGCGCGCCACGCCGCAGCCGCGCATGGAAAGCCCGTGGGCGCGCGTGCGCGACACGCTGCGCCACGCGCGCCAGTTCCGCGACCTGCGGCGCTTCCTGCTCTGCCTGCTGTTCTACCAGGCCGGCATCACCGCGGTGGTGGCGCTCGCCGCGATCTACGCCGAGCAGGCGATGAAGTTCACCATGCAGCAGACCATCAGCCTGATCCTGGTGGTCAACGTTACGGCGGCGCTCGGCGCCTTCGGCTTCGGCTACCTGCAGGACGCGATCGGGCACGTGCGCGCCGTGGCGCTGACGCTGGTGGGCTGGATCGCGATGGTCCTGGTTGCCGGTTTTTCACAAACGCCTTTTTCTTTCTGGGTGGCGGCAAATCTGGCCGGCCTGTGCATGGGCTCGGCGCAGGCCGCCGGCCGCGCGGTGGTGGGCTACCTCGCGCCGCCGGCGCGGCTCGCGGAATTCTTCGGCCTGTGGGGGCTCGCGGTGAAGGCGGCGTCGATCTTCGGTCCGCTCACCTACGGCGCCGTCACCTGGATGTTCGCCGGCAACCACCGCCTCGCCATCTTCGCCACCGGGATCTATTTCGTGATCGGCCTGGTCCTGCTGCGCGGCATCGACATCGAGCGCGGCCGCCAGGCGGCGCTCGCATGAAAAGACTGCTTTGCATGCTGCTGCCGATGGCGCTGGGCGCGCCCGCGCTGGCGCAGTCGCGCGCCGGCACCGACGAATGGAGCCTCAACCTGTTCGTGACCGGGCCGCGCGACTACGCGTTCGAGGGCGGCGCCAGCGCACGCAACGACGGCGGTGTCGGCGTCGCCCTCTCGGTCGCGCACAATCTGAACGACTACCTTGCGGTTGGACTGGAGGGCTCGCTCAGCACGTTCAGCTATCGGGCGACGGTCAGCGGGACTTCGGGAAGCTTCGAGACCGACGGCCAAATGGAAACCGGCGCTTTGAGGGCGCATGTCACCTGGAACCTGCTCGCGCGGCCGATCACGCCTTTTCTCACCGCCAGCGCCGGCGTGATGTTCCTCGACACCGACCTCGCCGGAGCGCCGCCGGCGAACGCCTGCTGGAACTACCCGTGGTACGGAGAGGTTTGCAGCGACAAGACGCCCACGACGACCCTGACGCGCCTGACCTACGGCCTGGGCGCGGGCGTGCGCTACGAGCTGCCGCGCAAGCAGGGCTTCATCCGCGCGCTCGCGGGCGCGGAATGGATCGACTTCCGCGAAGCGCTCAGCCCGGTCGGCTACCTGTTGCTGCGCGCCGACTTCGGCATCAGCTTCTAGGAGTTGAGGTTGACGTCGAGCGGCCAGTGCTGCTGGCGCTCGGGGTCGCGGCGGTCGGGCGCCGCGCGCTCGCTCCTGCGGCGCTCGATCGCGCTGCGCGCCTCGGCGACCACCCCGCTGGCGCGATTGCGGGCGTGCTTGAGCGTGCCCTTGGCGTAATGCCGGCCCTCTTGGCGCAGGTGGGTAAGCTGGTCGCGCAGCAGCGCGCGGCGGCGGTTGCCGGAAACCGGGTCGAAGTAGTACATGGCGAGCGCTCCGATACCGAGCGCGGCGATGCGGAAGATCATGGCGGCTCCTCGAAAAGGGGTCGGGACCCTTTTCCGCAATAAAGGGTCCTGACCCTTTTCGGTGCGGGCGTGAAGCTTGCAGAAGCTTTTCCCACCATGAGAAACCTCCTCCTCGCCGCTCTGCTCTCCGCGGTCGCCTTTGCCGCTCCGGCGCAGCAGCAGCCCAAGTCCGCCGCCGGCGGCCGTACCGCCAACCTGCCCGACTTCACATCGCTGATGAAGCAGCAGGGGCCGGCTGTGGTCAACGTCATTACCAAGCGCGACCCCGGCAAGAATCCGAAGCCCCAGGCGCAGGCGGAGGATCCGCTGGCCGAGTTCTTCCGGCGCTTCATGCCCGATGCCCCCGAGCGGGAGCGCGGACCGGGCCAGGGCATGGGCCTCGGCTCGGGCTTCATCATCAGCCAGGACGGCTACGTGCTCACCAACGCGCACGTGGTGGCGGGCGACGGCGAAGTCACCGTGCGCCTGGCGGACGCGAAGCGCGAGTTCAAGGCCAAGGTGATCGGCGCCGACGAGCGCACCGACGTCGCGCTGCTCAAGATCGACGCCACCGGCCTGCCGACCGTAAAGCTCGGCAAGTCCACGGCGCTGCAGCCGGGCGAATGGGTCGCGGCGATCGGCTCGCCGTTCGGGTTCGAGAACACGATTACCGCCGGCATCATCAGCGCGACCGGGCGCTCGCTGCCGGCCGAGACCTACGTGCCGTTCATCCAGACCGACGTCGCGGTCAACCCGGGCAATTCCGGCGGGCCGCTCATCAACCTCGCCGGCGAAGTGGTGGGCGTTAACTCGATGATCTACAGCCAGACCGGCGGCTACATGGGCGTGTCGTTCGCCATTCCGATCGAGGTCGCGCTCGAGGTCGGCAAACAGCTTCAGGCCGAGGGCAAGGTGACGCGCGGCCGCCTGGGCGTGCGCATCCAGCCGATGACCAAGGAGCTGGCGCAGTCGTTCCAGCTGCAGGAAACCGACGGCGCGCTGATCGCCACCGTCGAGCCCGGCAGCCCGGCCGACAAGGCCGGGCTCAAGCCCGGCGACGTGGTGCTCGCCTTCAACGGCCAGAAGCTCGACGATCCGAACAAGCTGCCGCGCCTGGTGGCCGCCACCAAGCCGGGCCAGAGCGCGACCCTGCGCATCTGGCGCAACGGCAAGGCGGAAGAGGTGAAGTTCACCGCCGCCGAGCTGGTGGCCGAAACCAAAGCCGCTAAGCCCGCCGCCGACAAGTCACAGCAGAAGACTAACCGCCTCGGGGTGGTGGTGAGCGAGCTGCCCAGCGCGCAGCGCCGCGCGCTCGGCGTCGACTATGCGCTGCTGGTGGAACGCGCGGATTCCGCGCGCAGCCCGCTGCGCCCCGGCGACGTCATCGTCGGCGTGGGCCGCGAAACCTTCAGCAGCGTGGAAGACTTCGAGCGCCTGATCGAGCAGCGCAAGCAGGGCGACACCGTCGCCCTCCTCGTGCGGCGGGGCGATTTGACCGCTTACGTGCCGGTGGAAGTCGGCTAGACGAATTCGGGGTCAGAGCCCGAATTCGCGTCTCGCGTACGCAGCAGCAGAATTCGGGCTCTGACCCCGAATTCGTCACCTCACGAAGGATCGATCACGATCTCCACCCGGCGGTTGAGCTGCCGGCCGGCGGCGTTGTCGTTCGACGCGACCGGGAACGCCGGGCCGTAGCCGCGCGCGTCGATGCGGTTGGAGGCGATGCCGCGCTTCACGAGAGCGGCCTTGACCGCCCAGGCGCGCTTCTCGGAAAGCAGCTGATTCTGCTCCTTCGACCCGGTGCTGTCGGTAAAGCCCTCGATCGCGATCGACCGGTCGCGATGCTTTTCCAGGAACTGCACCAGGTTGTCGAGCGCGCGCTCCGCGCCGGGCTTGAGCTCGGAGCCGCCGGTGTCGAACAGCAGCTCGTTCTTGAGCGTCAGCACCCAGCCGCGGCTTGTTTCCTTCGCGCGCAGGTCGGCGAGCTCGCTCTCGAGGCGCTTCACTTCGGCGGTGAGCCCGGCCGACGCGCTCGCCTGCCGGTCCTTCTCGAGGCGCTCGTTCTCCAGCAAGGCCGCGCGCGCCTCGGCTTCCCGCCTCCCCTCCTCGGCCTTGCGCGCCTGCTCGCGCGCCGCCGCCTCGCGCTGGCGCGCGGCGATGGTCTCGCGCTCGCGCGCCTCGAGCTGGATCTGGCGGCGCTGCTCGCCGGCGGCGGCGATCCTCGCCTCGGAGCGCCGGATCTCCGCCGTGCGCATTGCGGTCTGCGCACGCTGCTCGGCGAGATAGGCGTTGTGCTGGACCAGCTCGGTCGGCTTGCCCTCCTGCGCCATGCGTTCGGCGTCGTGCAGCGCACCGGAGGCGCTTTGCAGCTCGGCCTGCGCGTGCTGCTGCACCGCGGGATCGGCGGCGGCGTTGCGGTACGCGGCGCGCGCCCGCTCCAGCTGCTGGTTGGCCTCGGGTGAAGGCCAGGAGGCGCAGCCCGCGACGGCCGCGCCGAGCAGCGCCGCGATGATCGTCAATCTGGGCTGGAATTTCATTGGCTTTTCCTTTCCATTTCCTCGCGCAGCACGCGGTTGGCGTCCTGCACCTCGTTCGCGGTGCGCTGCATGCGCGCGTTCTCGGCGACGGTCCAGGCGAGCTTGGCATCGGCCTCGGCCTGCTGCGCGAGGATGCGCGCGTGCTCGTAGTGCTTGCGCTGCATGGCGGCTTCGGCGCGGCCGAGCTTGAGCTGCGCTTCGGCCAGTTCCTGGGGCGCGTCCTTCTCGGCGATCGGCCGCGCTTGCGACACCATGGCGCGCGCCGCTCCCATTTCGCGCTCCGGCGGATCGGTGGTGGCGCAGGCGGCCAGCGCCAGCGCCGCGAGGGGGATGAGAGTGATGCGAGTCATCGGTGCTCCTTCCTGTAGAAGTTTCATGACGGGGTAGCTCTTACCCGGCCACAAAGGGCTGGTGGAGTGCGCGACCCGAGTGAGCCATTAGGAGCAATCAACGCGCCGCCGTCGGGCTCGCCGCTTGCAGGGTCGTGGAGCGGACTACAGCGAGCGAAGGATGCAAACGATGCGAACGGTGCGAAATGCGGCGGCGTTACTGGTTCTCGCGCTGCTGCTCGGCGCCTGCGACGAAGGTCCCCGGAGCGGCGGCAAGCTCGCGATCATCGACAGTCCGGAAGCCGGCCTAAGCCTGCGCGAGCTGCCGGCGCCCACGCTGAAGTCGCTCGGCCTGCCCTTCGGCCTGGCGGTGGTGCGCTCCGGTGGCGTGGCGGAGCGCGCCGGGCTGAAGATCGGCGACGTGATCTACGGCATCAACCAGAAGAAAGCGGGCAGCCTCGAGGAGTTCAACAAGCTGCTGTCGCAGCAGGAAAACGGCAGCCTCGGCTTCCTGGTGCGCCGGGGCGGCAGCGACTTCTACGTGGCGGTGGACCTGGTGGCGGCGCCGCGGGAGATGCCGAAAGGCCCGCCGGCTAGAGATACTCTTCTGCGCACTTGATGACCTCGGTGTTCGAGGTCTTCTCGAGGCAGTGGCGCGCGTCCTCGTTCCAGCGGCGCGGGCCCTTCTTGCCGGACGCCGCGCTCTTCGTGGGCGCGGGCTTGGCAGCTTCCTTTTGCGGCTCCGGTTTCGCTTCTTCCTTGGCGGCGGGCTTTTCCTGCGCAATAGCGCCCGCCGCGAATAGTGCGATCACCAAAAAAGTCAGGTGTTTCATGGACCTACCCTGTTTTCATGAAACGATGCCTGAAGAATACCCCTTTTTGCTCAAAGCTGCGAACTGAATAGCCCCATGGCGTGCTCCCAGGCCTTTTCGGTCCAGGGGCGGTTGCTCCATTCCTCGTACGAGATGCGCCGGGAGCGCTTCAGGTCGTCCTCGAAGATGCGCGCCTGCGCGGCGGCGAACGGGCGGTCGAACACGTTCAGGTTGGCCTCGTCGTTCACGCTGAAGGAACGGGAGTCGAAGTTGGTCGAGCCGACCGAGACCCAGGCGTCGTCCACGATCATCACCTTGCAGTGGAAGAAGGTCGGCTGGAACTCGTAGATCTCGACCCCGGCGCGCAGCAGCTCGCCCCAGGTCGAGCGCGAGGCGCGCCGCACCGCGGGTGAGTCGGTCACCTGCCCGGGCACGATGATCTGCACGCGCACGCCGCGCTTCACCGCCGCGACCAGGGTGCGCACTTCGACGCCGTCGGGCACGAAATAGGCGGCGGAAAGCTTGATCGAGCTCGCGGCCGCGGCGATCGACATCAGGTACATGAGCTGCATGCTCTCCGAGCCGCCGCCGGGCGAGGTGACGATGAACTGCGCGAGCTCGCCGCCGGCGCGCTGCAGCTCGGGAAAATACGCCTCGCCGTGCAGCACGTTGCCGGTGACCTCGATCCAGTTCTCCATGAACGCGGCCTGCATCTGCGCCACCGCCGGGCCTTCCAGGCGGAAATGGGTGTCGCGCCAGTGGTTCGGGTCCTGCGCGTTGCCGCTCCACTCGTCGGCGATGCCCACCCCGCCGGTGTAGCCGACGCGGCCGTCGACCACCATGATCTTGCGGTGGGTACGGTTGTTGATGGTGGCGAGGGTGTTCCAGCGCCAGGGGTTGTACTTCTCCACCTCGACGCCGGCCCGCTTCATGTCCTCCACCGCCCGCTCGTCGATCTTGCCGCTGCCGAGCGCGTCGAACAGCACGTGCACCTTCACCCCGGCTTTGGCGCGCTCGGTGAGCGCCTGGGTGAATTGCGCGCCGACCTCGCCCGACCAGTAGATGTAGCTCTCGAAGGTGATGGTGCGGCGCGCGCCGCGGATCGCCTTCAGCATGTCGCCGAAGATCTGGTCGCCGTTGAGCAGCGCCTGCACCCGGTTGCCGCCGACCAGCGGCGGCCCGAGCATCACGTCCATGTTGCGGCGGAACTGCGGGTCGGCGACCGTGTAGAGCGTCTCGATGCGCTGCTCGATGCGCTTGTCGCCCAGGCTCAGGTTCGCGACCAGCAGCACGCCGAGCGCGGTGGCGACGAAGGTCGCCGCCACGATCCAGAATTTCCGGCCGCGCTTCAGCACGGCGGCAATTCTAGGGCTGGAGATCGTCGGGCGCGTAGCCGTAGAAGCAGCAGGCGAGCGACACGCCGGGGAGCATGCTGCCGGCGAGCGCGCCGGCGCCGAACGAATCCATGTTGCCCATGCGGCGCGCCGCGACCCTGCCCTCGATCAGCACGCGCCGCTGGCCCTGGCGCGAGCACACGTCGGACACCGACAGCATCAGCTGGGTGACGCCTTCGGGCCGGATTTCGTAGCCCGGCGCGAGCGCCACGTGGCGTCTCGACCCGTGTCAGGAATTCTTGAATCCGCCGCGCGTTCGCGCCGACATCGCTTCTGCCGACGCGCGATTTCGAGCGCACGTCGATCCGGCTGCCGGCGCCGGCCGGCGCGATGCGCACCGCCACGTCGTCCCGGAAGCCGAACCAGCGCGTGGTCGCCACCGCTTCGATGGTGCCCGACTTCTCGTCCGCGGCGACCACCTCCAGCCCCATCGCCTGCGCCGCGGCGAGCGCACGCGCGAACGCGAGCGCGGGCGGCACCGGCAGCAGCAGCGGCCGCAGCTCGGGATAGCCGATCTGCTGCAGCTCCGCGAAATGGCGCTCGTAGGGCCGTGGGTGCGCGAACTGCGGCGGCGTTTCCGTGTCCGTGGTGATGTCGTTGATGTACGGCACGGACTTCAGGCGCCGCAGATAGTCGAGGGGCAGCGCCGCGCTCGCCGCGCCCAGCAGCAGCGCGGCGACCACGAGGATCGGCCGCGCGCGCTGGCGCAGCCCCGGGACCGTCAGCACGATCGTCGCCGCGCCGATCGCCGCCAGGCCGGCGAGCATGGCGCCGCCGAACATGCCGAAGCCGACGCGAAACGGCCACAGTCCGGCGCGCACGCCGAGGCCGGAGAAGACGAGCAGCGCCGCGGCGGCCATCGAGAGCGCGAGCGCGATGCGCTGCCACCACATCGCGGGCAGGCTACTACAACCGCACCTCGGGCGCCTGCAGGATGTCTTCGCGCGCCAGGCGCAGGTGCAGCGTCTTCTGCGGCCAGTCGATGCGCTCGATCACCTGCGGCGAGATCAGCAGCAGCCTGCCCGGCAGCCAGTGGCGCGAATCGACCAGCACGTCGGTGATTTCCCAGGTCTCGTCGTCGATCACCAGGTCGGCCACGCTGCCCACCGCGCCGTCGGTGGCGACGATGCCGCAGCCGATCATCTCCGCGCTCGAGCGCAGGCTGGAATCCGGCGCGGCGCTCGGACAGCCGGCGATCTGCGCGCGCGTCAGGTCGACGCGGATATCGCCCTCGAGCGAATTCTCGCGATCGATCGCGATCGGCGAGACCAGGTATTTGCGCCCCGGGATCCAGTGGCGGGTGTTGACCACGAGGTAGCGCACGTCCCAATCCTCGTCGTGGAAGTAAAGATCGTCGACCGAGCCGACTTCGCCGTCCTCGGCGTGCAGCGCGTCGCCGTGCAGATCCCGCGCCTTGTGGAGCATGCCCTCTAGCAGCAATTCACAAGCCAGCGTAGCGCGAGGGCCATAAGCAGTAGTGCCGCCACCACAAGGGCGAGCAGCCCCAGCGCGATGGCCGCCACCAGCCCCAGGCTGGCGCGCTCCGCGCGCCGCGGCTGCTCCAGCCAGCGCTCGAGCAGCCGCACGTTGCGCTGGTTCGCCTTGAAGGCCGCGTCGAACACGTCGCCCGCGAACGGCACCAGCCCAACCACGCCCTCGATCGCCACGTTGAGCGCCATGCGCAGCAGCACGCCGCGGCCGACCCCGAGGCGCGCGGCCTCGCCCAGGATGTAGCTCGAGGCGAGCACGCCCGCGAGATCGCCGACGAACGGCACCAGCCCGATGAGCGCGTCGATGCCGATGCTCAGGCGCGTGCCGGGGATCGGGATCGAGCTGTCGAGCAGCCACGCCAGGCGGGCCAGCCGGCGCCGGGTTTCGTCGCTAGGAATCGTTTTTTTCCAGCCGGCGGCGGATTTCGCGCAGCTCCCAGTGCAGGAAGCCGCCGAGCAGCAGCACCGCGGCGATCAGCAGCAGCACGAAGCCCTTGATCTCGTTCGCCACGCCGCGCTCGGTGAAGAAGATGTAGAGGCCGAGCGCGCCGGTCACCACCCCCGACACCAGCAGCAGCATCGAAACCGCCGAGCGCGCCCGCATGGCCGTAAAGGTATCATTTGCCCTCCCCCACAAGACCCTCCAGGAGATCCCCCATGGCTATCAAGGTCGGCGACCGCCTGCCCGACGGCAAGCTGATGGAAAGCACCGAATTCGATTCCGGCACGCAGTGCGCGATGCCGCCCAAGGAAGTCAACGTGGCCGACGCGGTGAAGGGCAAGAAGATCGCGATCTTCGGCCTGCCCGGCGCCTACACCCCGACCTGCTCGGCGAAGCACGTGCCGGGCTACCTGCAGAACAACGACCAGCTGAAGAAGAAGGGCGTGAGCGAGATCTGGTGCGTGGCGACCAACGACGCGTTCGTCATGGCGCACTGGGGCAAGGACCAGAAGGCGCTCGGCAAGATCCGCTTCCTCGCCGACGGCAGCGCGCAGTGGGCGAAGGCGCTCGGCCTGGAGCTCGACCTCAACGGCCGCGGCATGGGCACGCGCATGGGCCGCTTCTCGATGCTGGTGGACAACGGCGTGGTGAAGCAGCTCAACGTCGAAGGCCCGGGCAAGTTCGAGGTGTCCGACGCGGGGACCATGCTCAAGCAGCTCGGCTGACATAAACCGTTACAAAAACGTGTCGTCCGCGGGCGGCGCCTGAGCGTTTCTGCAGGGGGAATTTCCCCAAAGGAGAACGTCTCATGAGAGTTTCGGCAATCATCGGCGCCGCCCTGCTGGCGGCGAGCACCGGGCTGTACGCCCAGGCGCCCAAGGGCGAGCCCAAGGACGCCGACCGCGCCGCGCGCCGCGAGCAGGTAAAGCAGGCGCACGAGAAGGCGGTCAAGGCCTGCGAGGGCAAGCAGGGCGACGAGCGCCGCGCCTGCATCCGCAAGGAAGTCTGCGCGCAGAGCAAGGACCCGAAGGCGTGCGAGGCGCGCATCGCCAAGGCGCGCGACACGCACGCCAAGGCGCGCAAGGCGTGCGAAGCCAAGCAGGGCGACGAGCGCCGCGAGTGCATGCGCAAGGAGATGTGCGCGCAGAGCAAGGATCCGGCGAATTGCGAGGCGCAGGCGAAGGAGTGGGCGGCGCAGCGCGACAAGGCGCGCGCCGCGTGCAAGGGCAAGGAAGGCGACGCGCTGCGCTCCTGCATGCGCGAGCAGATGGGGGCGACGCCGAAGAAGTAGCCTTAGAATGGGGTCTCCTCAGCCGGGAGACCCCATGTCGGAAGAAGATCGCGGACTGACCATCACGTTCATGGACGGCAGCAAGCTGTCGTTCGGCTTTCCGCAGCAAGGCGCCAACGCCGCCGCCAAGCAGCTCAAGCTCGAGGAGTTCATCAAGAGCCCGTACCTGATGGTGATCGCCGACGGCGCGCTCACCATGTTCCCGGTGAGCAACATCAAGTCGATCCAGATGCCGCTCAGCGAGCGCGACGCCGAGCAGGTGCGCCTGCCGGGACACGTGATCCGCAACGCGAAGCTGACGCGCGGCGATCTCTAGGCTGCTGCACCACCCGGCGTTCGCGGCCGGCGCGCGGGCCACCCTGCCCGTGCTCCTCGGCATCATTCCGTTCGGGGTGATCACCGGCGTGGCGATGGTGGCGAGCGGCATCCCGCCGCTCATCGCGATGCTGATGTCGCTCATCGTGTTCGCCGGCGCCTCGATGGTGGCCTCGGCGCAGCTCCTCGCCTCGGCCGCGCCGGCGGCGCTCATCATCCTCACCACGCTGATCATCAACCTGCGCTTCATGATGTACAGCGCGTCGCTGCGCCTGCATTTCGCCGACGCGCCGCTGCGCTGGCGCATCGCGATCGCCTACCTGACCGCCGACAACGTCTACGGCCTGCTGCTCGGGCGCTTCTCCGAGCATCCGCAGGACGAGGGCAAGCTCGAGTACTTCATGGGCGCGGGCCTCGTGGTGTGGGCGGCGTGGCAGGCGGCGGTGCTCGGCGGGGTCCTGATCGGCGCCGGCGTGCCGGCTTCCTGGCGGCTGGAATTCGCCGCGCCGCTCGCCTTCATCGCCATGACCATCCCGCACCTGCGCGACCGCGCGATGATCGCCGCCGCGCTCGCCGCCGGCGTCGCGGTGATCGCGGCGCACGCGCTGCCGCTGCGCCTGAACATCGTGGTCGCGGCCGCGGTCGGCATCGCGGCGGGCCTGGTTTTCGAGAACAAAGCCCGATGACGACGTGGATCGTGCTGCTCGGCATGGCGCTCGTCACCTTCGCGCTGCGCGCCTCGTTCCTGGTGCTGCCGCCCGGCATCGAGACCCCGCCGCTGCTGCGCCGCGCGCTGCGCTACGTGCCGGCGGCGATCCTGACCGCGATCTGGGCGCCGGAGATTGCGGTCGGGAATGAACAATTGCTCGCCGGTGTTGTCGCAGTAGCGGTGGCGTGGCGGTGGCGCACCACCTTCGTTACGATAATCGCGGGGCTGCTGGCTCTCCATTTCTTCGCATGGCTGATCTGATGCGTTTCTTTTTCATCGTCCTCGGCTTCACCGCCGCGTCGGCGCTCGCCCAGGCGCCGCAGAAAAGCGTTTCCATCGAAGGCGTCACCGAGTGGCGGCTGGCGAACGGCCTGAAGATCCTGACGATTCCCGACCCGGGCGCCGACACCATCACGGTGCACATCGTCTACCTGGTGGGCTCGCGCCACGAAGGCTACGGCGAGAAAGGCATGGCGCACCTGCTCGAGCACCTGCTGTTCAAGGGCTCCAAGCGCCACCCCAACCTGAAGGAAGAGTTCACGCGCCGCGGCGCGCGCTGGAACGGCACCACTTCCAACGACCGCACCAACTACTTCGAGACCTTCGCCGCGACCGATCAGAACCTCGACTGGGCGCTCGGCATGGAAGCCGACCGCATGGTCAATTCCTTCGTGCGCAAGGAGGACCTGGACAGCGAGATGACGGTGGTGCGCAACGAGTTCGAGATGGGCGAGAACAACCCCGGCGGCGTGCTGTTCCAGCGCATGCAGCAGCTCGCCTTCCCCTGGCACAACTACGGCAACCCGATCATCGGCCAGCGCGCCGACATCGAGAAGGTGCCGATCGACAAGCTGCGCGCGTTCTACCGCACCTGGTACCAGCCCGACAACGCGGTGCTGATCATCGCCGGGCGCTTCGACGAGGCGAAGGCGGTGGCGCTCGCCGGCAAGCATTTCGGCCCGCTGAAGAAGCCCGCGCGCGTGCTGCCGAGCTACTACACCGACGAGCCGACGCAGGACGGCGAGCGCCGCGTGCGCCTGGAGCGCGTGGGCGACAACCAGATCGTGTCCACGCTCTATCGCGTGCCCGCGGGCAGCCACCCGGATTACCCGGCGATCGACCTGCTCGCCAACATCCTGGGCGACGTGCCCGCCGGGCGCCTGCACCGCGCCATCGTGCAGAAGGGCCTCGCCTCCGCCACCTGGGGCGCGGAGCGCGGCATGCACGACCCGGGCTACATGTATTTCGGCGCCTATCTCGGGCGCGAGGGCAACCTCGGCGCGGCGCGCGAGCGGCTGCTCGAGGTGGTCGAAGGGCTGAAGAAGGAGCCGCTCACCGCCGAGGAGCTCGAGCGCGCGCGCACCGCGCTGCTCAACGACTTCGAGAAGGTGCAGCTCGACGCCGGCGGCCTGGTGCGCTCGCTGTCCGAGTTCATCGCCATCGGCGACTGGCGGCTGTTCTTCCTCTACCGGGACCGCCTGCGCAAGGTGCAGCTCGCGGATGTGCAGCGCGCGGCCGAGCGCTACCTCAAGCCCGCCAACCGCACGCTCGGCGAATTCGTGCCGACCGACCAGCCCGACCGCGCCGAGATCCCCGGCACGCCCGACCTGCAGTCCGCGCTCGCCGGCTACAAGGGCGGCGACAGCGTGCGCCTGGGCGAAGCGTTCGATCCTTCGCCGCAGAACATCGAAAAACGGGTGGCGAAAACGGAAATCCGCAACGGCATCAAGCTCGCGCTGCTGCCGAAGCAGACGCGCGGCGGGCGCGCCATCGCCACGCTCACGCTGCACTGGGGCGACGAAAAGAGCCTGATGAACCGCGAGACCGCGTGCACCTTCGCGGGCAGCATGCTGCTGCGCGGCACCCAGAAGCGCACCCGGGCCGAGCTCAAGGACGCGCTGGAGAAGCTCAACGCCGCGGTGCACGTCGGCGGCGAAGGCGCGAGCATCGAGGTGCGCGGCGAGAACCTGATTGCCGCCTTGAAAATCGTGGCCGAAGCGCTGCGCGAGCCGTCGTTCCCGGCCGGTGAGTTCGAGGAGATGAAGCGCGCGGCGCTGAGCGGCGCCGAGTCGCAGCGCAACGAGCCCGCTTCGCTCGCGGGCGTGCGCCTCGCGCGCCACCTGCAGGACTACGTGCCCGGCCACCCCAACTACACGCCGACCGTCGACGAGCGCATCGACTGGCTGCGCAAGACCACGCTGCAGGACGCGAAGGCCTGCTATGGCGAGCTGTTCGGCGCCACCGGCGCGGAATTCGTCGCGGTGGGCGACTTCGACGCCGACGCGGTAACGCGGGCGGTGGACGAGCTGTTCGGCGACTGGGTCACGCCCAGCCCTTTCCAGCGCGTCCCCTCACGCTACTTCGACAAGCCGGCGCTGGAGAACGAGCTCGTCACCCCCGACAAGGCCAACGCCGCGCTGCGCGCCGGCCTCAACGTGCGCATGCGCGACGACCATCCGGACTTTCCGGCGCTGATCGTCGCCAACCACCTGCTCGGCGGCTCCTCCACCGGGCGCGTGCCGCTGCGCGTGCGCGAGAAGGAAGGCCTGTCCTACAGCACCTACACCACCTTCAGCTCGAGCTCGCTCGACGAATCCTCCGCCTTCCGCGTGGCGGCGATCTTCGCGCCGCAGAACCGCGAGCGCGTCGAGCGCGCGATCCGCGAGGAGCTCGAGCGCGCGGTGAAGGGTGGCTTCAGCGCGGAAGAAGTCGAAGCGGCGAAGGTCTCGGTGCTCGAGGCGCGGCGCCTGGCGCGCTCGCAGGACCGCGCCCTCGCCAGCCGGCTCTCCAACTACCTGTTCGTGAAGCGCAGCTTCGCCTGGGACATCGAGTTCGAGAGGAAGATCGCTGCGCTCACGCCGGCCGAAGTCAACGCCGCGCTGCGCAAGCACATCGACCCGGCGCGCCTCTCGGTCGTGGTCGCCGGCGACCTGAAAAAATAGGGACGGACCCTATTTTTTCTTCAGCAGGTCTCTGATCTCTTCCAGCAGCTGCTCCTGGCGCGGCGGCGTCACGGCCGGCGGCTTGTCTTCATAGCGGCGCCGCAGCTCGTTGATGATCTTCACCATCACGAAGATGGCGAGCGCGATGATCATGAAATCGACGCAGGTCTGGATGAACTTGCCATACATGATCTTGGCCTCGCCCACCTGCCACATCAGGCTCTTGAAGTCGACGCGGCCGACGGAGCCGATCAGCGGCATGACGATGTCCTCGACCAGCGAGGACACGATCTTGCCGAAGGCGGCGCCGACGATCACGGCGACCGCCAGGTCGACGATGTTTCCCTTGATGGCGAACTCGCGGAATTCCCTGATCAGGCTCATCGGTACGTAACCTCCATGATTTCGAGTTGTTCGTCCCCCGCCGGGCTGCGCAGCGTCACCGTGTCGCCCTCGCGCGCCTTGAGCAGCGCGCGCGCGATCGGCGACACCCACGAGACGCGGCCGTGCGACGGATCGACCTCGTCCACGCCGACGATGGTGACGGTCTTCTCGCCGGACGCGCTCTTCAGCTTCACGGTCGCGCCGAAAAACACTTGGTCGGTGTCGCGACCGGACGAGTTGACCACTTCCGCGCTCTCCAGCCGCTTGATCAGGAAACGCACGCGCCGGTCGATCTCGCGCAAGCGCCTCTTGCCGTAGATGTAGTCCGCGTTCTCCGAGCGGTCGCCGAGCGACGCGGCCCAGGCCACGGTCTTCACCACTTCGGGACGCTCGAGCTCGACCAGCTTGCGCAGCTCCGCTTCCAGCCGGGCGTAGCCGCCGGGGGTAATGTAATTTTTTCCAGAGGGCGGCGATGCAACGGGCAGCTCGGGCGCTTCTTCGTCCGGACCGTCTTCCTTGACAAACGCTTTCGACATCCGGGGCATTTTATCCCTTGCGACGGAGGCCACGATCTCTCAGAATTGCGCTGGGGAAACAAAAAGGCAGCACGCCGGAACACCGGCAGGGAGAAGGGGATGTCGGAGAAGAAGGAATCGCTGGATTTCCTGTCCAAGCTGCGCATTCGCGAGCTGATCCTGATGGGTCTGATCACGATCACCGCGGTGCTGGCCAATTTGCCGGAAGAGTACGTCGAGGACACGCTCGGCATCAGCCGCGGCACCCTGGTCGCCATGCTGGGCATCGCGGTGATCATCGGCCTGTTCCTCTACCTGAAGACCGGACTGTTCATCGCGGTGGTGCTGCTGATCGCCGGCGCCAACATGCCGGACCAGATCGCCGAAGGCCTGAACATCTCCAAGATCCCGATCGTGCTCGCGCTGGTCGCGCTGGTCGGCGTCGGCCTGATCAACTACGTGGTCAAGCTCATGCCCACCGGCCTCGAGCCCAGGCCCAAGGAAAAGAGCGCCGAGGGCGTGCGCGCGCTGTTCTACGCCATCGAGAAGAACAATCTGGTTTACGCGCAGAAGGTGCTGGCGATGAACTTCGAGCCGAACCTGCACCACGACACCGGCTATACCCCGCTCGCCTACGCCGCGATGCGCGGCAGCCTGCCGATGATCGAGCTGCTGCTGCGCAACGGGGCCGACCCCAACCAGACCACCAAGGAAGGCGACACGCCGGTCGAGCTCGCGCTGCGCTTCGGCCACGCCGAGGTCGCCGACGGGCTGAAAGTGGCGCGCCGCGCCGCCGCCGCCGGGCTGCCCGACAGCGAAGCCCCGGCGCCCGTCACCACGCCCAGCAATTAACCTCGGGGTTTCGCCCCAGCCCTTGCGGGGCGGGGGCCTGCTGTACAATCATACAGTAATGGAAATTCAGCTTCCCTCTCCCGTTTCCGAGCAGGAAATCAGCCGCGACACCCTGCTCGAGAAGTACGCCAAGGACGGCGAGCAGAGCGTCGCCCAGGTGCGCCGCCGCGTCGCCCGCGCCCTTGCCCAGGTCGAGCGCGAGGCCGACCGCGCCCAGTGGGAGCGGCGCTTCCTGCAGGCGCAGGAAGAAGGCTTCATCCCCGCCGGCCGCATCAACTCCGCCGCCGGGGTCAACCTGCAGGCCACCCTGATCAACTGCTTCGTGCAGCCGGTCGGCGACTCGATTTCCGAGGTGGTCGAGGGCCGCCCGGGCATCTACACCGCGCTGCAGGAAGCCGCCGAGACCATGCGCCGCGGCGGCGGCGTGGGCTACGACTTCTCCGCCATCCGCCCGAAAGGCGCCGAGGTCAAGGGCACGCGCTCGCGCGCGAGCGGCCCGATCTCCTACATGCGCGTGTTCGACCGCTCGTGCGAGACCGTCGAGTCCGCCGGCTCGCGCCGCGGCGCGCAGATGGGCGTGCTGCGCTGCGACCACCCGGACATCGAGGACTTCATCCACGCCAAGGACAAGGGCGACCTCGCCAACTTCAACATCTCGGTCGGCGTCACCGACGAGTTCATGGCGGCGGTGGAAAAGGACCGCGAGGTCGAACTCGTGCACCGCGCGAAGCCCTCCGCGAAGGACGCGCGCCAGCGCGACGACGGCCTGTGGATCTACCGGACCATCCGCGCGCGCGAGCTGTGGGACCAGATCATGCGCTCGACGTACGACCACGCCGAGCCGGGCATCCTGTTTCTCGACCGCATCAACGTCGACAACAACCTGCAGTACTGCGAGCGCATCGACGCCACCAACCCGTGCGCGGAGCAGCCGCTGCCGCCTTACGGCTGCTGCTGCCTGGGCTCCATCGACCTCACCAAATTCGTCAGGAATGCATTCGAGCAGAATGCGTTCTTCGATTTCGAGGCGTTCGGCAAGGTGGTCGCGGTGGCGACGCGCATGCTGGACAACGTGCTCGACATCACCGCCTGGCCGCTCAAGCAGCAGCACGAGGAGGCGATGGCCAAGCGCCGCGTCGGCCTGGGCTTCACCGGCCTGGGCGACGCGCTCATCATGCTGCGCCTCAGGTACGACACCGACGAGGCGCGCCAGATGGCGGCGCGCATTTCAGAGAGCATGCGCGACCACGCCTACACCGCGTCGGCCGAGCTGGCGAAGGAGCGCGGCGCGTTCCCGATGTTCAACGCCGATCTCTATCTTTCCGGGACCAGCTTCGCCTCCAGGTTGCCGTCTGCCATCAAGAAACTGATCCAGCAGAACGGCATCCGCAACTCGCACCTGCTGTCGATCGCGCCCACCGGCACCATCAGCCTCGCCTTCGCCGACAACGCGTCGAACGGCATCGAGCCTCCGTTCTCGTGGACCTATACGCGCAAGAAACGCGTCGACAACGGCTGGCAGGAATATTCGGTCGAAGACCACGCTTACCGCCTCTATCGCTCGCGCGGCGCCGATATGAGCATGCTGCCGCCCTACTTCGTCACCGCGCTCGAGCTCAGTGCCAGCGCCCACCAGGAGATGGTGGCCGCGGTGGCGCCGTTCGTCGACACCAGCATCTCCAAGACGGTGAACGTGCCGGAGGACTATCCGTACGGGGAGTTCCAGGACCTGTACTTCCACGCCTGGAAGTCGGGCCTCAAAGGCCTCGCCACCTATCGGCCGAACAAGGTGCTCGGCTCGGTGCTGAGCGTGAGCAGCGCGCCGCAGGATTTCACCCAGGACGATGTCAACCGCCGCATCTCGGTGAAGTCCGTGCCCGCGCCGGTGCTCGCTTCGCTGCGCTGGCCCGGCCGCCCCGACCTGTCGGGCGGAAACCCGGCGTGGACCTACATGATCGAGCACCCGCAATACCGCTTCGCGGTGTTCGTCGGGCACGTCGAGAACGGCCGTCCACGCGCCTTCGAAGTGTGGGTCAACGGCAGCGAGCAGCCGCGCGGCCTGGGCGCGCTCGCCAAGACGCTGTCGATGGACATGCGCGCCGAAGACAGCGCGTGGCTCAAGCTCAAGCTCGACACGCTCGCCAAGACCGGAGGCGAAGAGCCGTTCGAGATGCCCTTCCCGCCCAGCGGCGAGAAAAAGCTCATGCCCTCCGCCGTCGCCGCCTTCGCGCAGATCGTGCGCTGGCGCGTGGATCAGATCCAGGGCGGCATGGCCGACGAAACCTTCCGTCTCGCGTCGGAAGAAGCCTCCTCGCCGGTGCTCGACGCCATGTTCGCGCTCAAGGAGCCGAAGACCGGCACCGACGGCACCATGAGCTGGACCGTCGACGTGCTCAACCCGCGCACCGGCGACGACTTCGTCCTCGGCCTGAAAGAAATCACCCTGCCGACAGGAGAAGGACCAACGGCAGGCATCACCCGGCCCTATTCCGTGTGGCTTTCCGGCGAATACCCGCGCTCGCTCGACGGCCTGTGCAAGATGCTGTCGCTCGACATGCGCGTGCTCGACCCGGCGTGGATCGGCATGAAGCTGAAGAAGCTGCTCGACTTCCCCGAGCCGCTCGGCGACTTCATGGCCTTCGTCCCGGGCAGCAAGAAGCAGCAGACCTTCCCGTCGACCATCTCGTACATGGCGCGCCTGATCCTGCACCGCTACGCGATGCTCGGCATCCTCAACGAGGACGGCACGCCGAAGAAGCAGATGGGCATCCTCGAAGGCGCGCCCATCGCCGAGAAGAGCGCGCCCGTCATCGCCGGCGCCAAGTGCCCGGAGTGCGCCAACCCGACCCTGATCCGCAAGGACGGCTGCGATTACTGCACCGCGTGCGGCTACGTCGGCGTCTGCGGCTAGAACAAGCGCGTTTCAGCCCAGGTTCAGCTTCCGGGTGCGCCCGACCTCGGGCGGCGTGCCGGTGATCATGGCTTTTGCGACCTCGAACAGCACGACCGGCTTGGATTTCTCGCGTTTCATGTAGATCGCGCCATGGGCGTCGACCAGGATGAGCGCTAGGCGCGGATCGCCGGGCCCGCCGTCGCGCACCGAGTCGATCGCGCCGAACCAGGCTTTCCAGTCCGCCTGGTAGCGCTCGCGGATCAGTTGCCGGTCGGTCGAGATCCTCGCGCTGCCGCTGACCGAGACCCATTCCCAGGACCGGGTGTCGAAGTAACCCAGGTTGACCTCGGGGTCCTGCTCGAGCTCGTCCAGCTTGTGCGACTCGATATCGGTCACGAACCAGAGGTCCGCGATCGGGTCGCGCTTCTGGGTCGCCATCGGGCGCGAAACCAGGCGGCCGTCAGCCCGGCGCGTCGTGAACATCGCGACCTCGATCTTCTGGATCAAGGCGTATAGCTCGTCAATCGGCTTGTCCGCCGCCACGGGATTCTCCTTTGGTGAATCCCGGATGCAGCAGGAGCCGTGCCGCCCCTGCCGGCGGACAAATCTTTACCGCGGTAAAAGAACCTTTACGCATGCCAGCGATCCGGCACCACCGCGGAAAAGTGTAATCGGGGACAATCCGCAGTAATGGCCCTGGTCTACTACCTCACCCCGACGGGGAAAGACTCGCTATGGGCGAAGGGCGGCGCGGGAACGCTGCCGCTCGAGTACCGCCGCCTGCTCGCGCTGATCGAGTTCGAAGGCCACGTCGAGGTGATTCGCGGGCGCCTGCGGCGCTTCCCGGACCGGCTGATCGAGGAGTGGCTGAAGGAGCTCGAGGAGCTGAAGCTGGTCGAGGCAGGACTCCCGGGTAAAGAGGAAGACATCACCTTTACCGGCTTGCCGGTGCCGCTGCTGCCGCCGCTGGCCGACGAGGACAGCAAGCGCCTGGCGAAGGCGGCGGTGGTCGCCGGCGCCACGCTGCTGCGCTCGGGCTCGTTCCTCGCCGACGAGCGCATCGCCAACCTGCCCGCGCTCGCCAAGAAGCCGGCCGAGAGCGTGATTTTGCTGGTGGAGGACGACCCGGACCAGCTGGCGCTCGGCGAGCTGCGGCTGACGATGGCAGGCTACCAGGTGCGCAGTGTGGACCGCGCCAAGGCGCTGTCGCGCTTCCTGCGCGAGGAGCCGCGCCCCGATCTGCTGCTGCTCGACGTGATGTTGCCCGACGGCAACGGCTTCGACATCCTCGGACAGTTGCGCGGCCGCCCGGATTTCGCCACGCTACCGATCGTGCTCCTCACGGTGAAAGCCGAGCTCGCCAACATCCGCAACGGCCTTGCGCTCGGCGCCGACGGCTACATCACCAAGCCCTACAGCAAGAACCAGCTCGCCGAGGTCATCGGGCGGGTCCTCAAGCACGCCGCCTAGAGCGCACCGCTCGCGTCATGGCCCGGGTGTACCACCTCACGGAAGCAGGGAAAGCCGCCCTCGCCGCGAAGGAAGACGACACCGGCACCCTGCCCCTCGAGTACCGGCGCCTGCTCGGCGTGGTGCAATACGAAGGCCATGTGAACGTGATCCGCGGGCGGCTGCGCCGCTTCCCCGACCGGCTGATCGAGGAATGGCTGAAGGAGCTGGAGGAGCTGAAGCTGATCGCGCCGGGCAAGCCAACCACCAAGGCGGCGGACATCACCTTTACCGGCGGCCGCGAGCCGCAGCTGCCGCCGCTGCCCGATGAAGACAAGAAGCGCCTCGCGCGCACCACGGTCATCGCCGGCGCGACGCTGCTGCGCCAGGGCTCTTTCCTCGCGGTCGACCGCATCGCCAACCTGCCGCCGCTCGCGAAGAAGCCCGCGGACACCGTGGTGCTGCTGGTGGAGGACGACCCGGACCAGCTGGCGCTCGGCGAGCTGCGGCTGACGATGGCCGGCTATCAGGTGCGCAGCGTGGACGGCGCCAAGTCGCTGTCGCGCTTCCTGCGCGAGCAGCCG
>Ga0247825_10000626_pt1 | contig 22488 bp, 19 predicted proteins | sample 13C_Vanillin_Day_FD_194413 | JGI IMG/M metagenome (GOLD analysis project Ga0247825, IMG submission 194413) | Soil microbial communities from agricultural site in Penn Yan, New York, United States - 13C_Vanillin_Day48 | ecosystem: Environmental > Terrestrial > Soil > Agricultural land | place...
AAACGGGTCGCAGGACATGCGGCTGTTCTTCAGCCGGACCATCGGATTGTCGGCCGCGGGACAGGAGATTCCGATTCTCGCCGGCACGCGTCTCACGGGCCGTCAGGGCGCCTATTCGATCGGTCTGTTGAACGTCCAGCAGCGCGAGCAGGATCCGGCCATCGGCTTCACACCTGCCACGAATTTCACCGCCGTGCGTGTCCGGCGTGACATCTTCGCGAACTCGGACATCGGCGGGATCGTGCTGAACAAGGAGGAGGCGGGTTCACGCTACAACCGGGTGACCGGTGTCGATGCCAACTTCCGTTTCGGATACCTCACGCTGAACGGCTACGCCGCCAAGACGTTCTCGCCCCAATCGACCGTGCCTGGCTCGGGGAACGACTACGGGACGCGCGCGAGCGGCCGGTACGAGGATCGCAGCTGGCAGTTCGCGGCTCGCCGCGACGGCATCGGCGAACGGTTCAACGACGAGATGGGATTCGTGCCTCGGCGGGGAGTGGACAACACGTATCTCTTTGCCGGCCGGCGTTTCCGTCCGCTTGGCCTCTCGCGGTGGGTTCGCGAGATCCGCCCGCACTGGCAGATCGACATGTTCACGCGGCAGGAAGGGGGGCTCGAGTCGAAGTACCAAGATTGGCATCTGCCGTTCGCCTTCCAGGACAGCTCGAACATGGAGCTCGGTTTCAACCCGAGCGTCGAAGTGGTTCGTACGCCGTTTACCATCAACAGCGCGCAGGGGATCGTCGTGAATCCGGGCCGGTACGAGTTCAACGAGTTTTTCATCTTCTGGAACACAAACGCCGCGAGCCGGCTGTCGGTCAACACCCGCTACTCAACAGGCGGGTTCTACGACGGCACCCGTCAGTCGTACACGATAGGCCCATCGATTCGCTTGAACGAGAATTTCAACGCGGCGGTGAATCTCCAGATCAACGACGTGGAGCTTTCCACCGGTGCGTTCGTGACCAAACTTCTCACGACTCGCGTGAACTACAACGTCAACACGAAGATGTTCGTCAACGCGTTGCTGCAGTACAACTCGGACTCCCGGCAATGGAGTTCCAACGTCCGGTTCAACCTCATACACCGCCCGCTCAGCGACTTCTTTCTCGTCTACAACGAGCGACGCGACGAGCGGACGGGCGATTTGATCGATCGCGCCCTCGTTGCGAAGTTGACCTACCTCGTGGCGTTTTGATCGAGGGGCGAATGGTGTACGAGCCCGCGAAGCATTGTCGGACGGTGGATAGGAGAACGAAGGTCGTTCAGACTGAGACTCCGGTCACCTCCAGGAGTTCCTCCACGAGCCCGACCCCGTCCAGCCGGTCGATGCCATCCTGAGTCGCGTCCCCAAACCATTGACCCGATAGTTTTTGGCTTCGGCCTGCCTCTGAACCCGCCCGAGTCGCGCGCAGTCGCGCCGCCGACTCAGGCGTGGAAAAGATTTTGCGTGCTGATGAGCTGGATCCGCTGCGCGCCCGGTGTGCTGAAGCCCGCAGGGCGCGGCCGTTCACTCGGCAAGGTCACCTCAGAATGCCTCGAGAGACTCGAGGCGGAGAACGCCGTGCGCATTGCGAAAGCGACCTGGTCTCACGGACTACGGATGGTCAGCGTTCTCGCTCTCGCTCTGGCTGGCGGGAGCCCTCACCCTCTGATGGCGCAGGCAGGCGTCCAAGGCCAGTGGCGTACCCTGAGCAATCAGGTCCCGATCAATCCCGTCCACATGGCCCTCATGAACAACGGACAGGTGCTCATCGTCGCCGGCTCGGGAAACGTGGCGACGGAGACCAACTTCCAGGCCGCGGTCTGGGATCCGCTGTCTCAGACATTCCTGACGCAGCCGCTTTCGTGGGACATGTTCTGCAACGGCATGGTCGTCTTGCATGACGGACGAGTCTTCATCAACGGCGGCAACCTCGAGTACGACCCCTTTCTTGGCGAGCCCCGGAATGCGGTGTACGACCCGGCGACCGGCGTCTTCACGAACGTGCAGAACATGGCGCACGGACGGTGGTATCCGACGACGACGACGCTTGGCGACGGCAGCGTGATGACGTTTTCAGGATTGTCCGAGACGGGCAGCACGAACAGTTCGGTGGAGATCTACACGGTCGGCTCGGGATGGAGCCAGGAGTTCAGCTCGGGTTGGACTCCGCCGCTGTACCCGCGCATGCACTTGAGCACCGACGGTCGAGTCTTCTACGCCGGCTCGACTCGAAGCTCCAGGTTCTTCAATCCGTCAACCAGGACCTGGTCTTCCGTCGTGGCGACAACCAACTACGCCAACTCGCGAACCTACGGCACGTCGGTCCTGCTTCCCTTGACGCCGGCGAACGGGTACAGACCGCGCGTGATGATCTTTGGAGGTGCTGATCCGGCGACCGCCACGACGGAAATCATCGACCTCTCCGCGGCCACGCCGCAGTGGCAGTTCGGCCCCTCGATGTCGCAGCCGAGAATTCAGATGAACGCGACGATCCTGCCGAACGGGAAGGTGCTCGCGACGGGCGGGTCGAGAAACAACGAGGATGCCCTCACCGCGAGCCTGAACGCCGATCTGTACGACCCGAGTACGAACACGTTCAGTCCTGCGGGGGCCAACGCCCATCCGCGCCTGTATCATTCCAACGCGCTGCTCCTCCCTGATGCCACGGTGCTGCTGATGGGAGGAAACCCTCAACGAGGGAGTTACGAGGGGCGTCCCGAAATCTATTCTCCCGCGTACCTGTTCAACACCGACGGCACGCCAGCGTACCGCCCGATCATCACCGGCCTCGTTCCTGGCACGGTGGGCTACGGCGCCGCCTTCCAGGTGCAGACGCCGGACGCGGCGGATATCGCATCGGTGGTCCTGGTGCGGCCCGGGGCCCCGACGCACGCGTTCGACATGGAACAGCGGCTGGTCGGCCTGTCTTACACGGTCGGGAACGGCGTGCTCAACGTGACGTCGCCGCCGAACGGCAATATCGCGCCACCCGGGTATTACATGCTGTTCGTGCTCAATGCGGCGGGCGTTCCGTCGGTTTCCCGATTCATAAGGGTGACGCCATCGGCGCCGAATCAGGCTCCAGTCGCCACGATCGTGAGCCCGGTAACCAGTGTGACCCGGAACCCCGGCGAAACGGTGTCGTTCTCGGGCAGCGGCAGCGATCCGGATGGAAGCATCACCGGGTATGCCTGGACGTTCCCGGGCGGCACTCCTGCTGCGAGCCCCGCCGCGAGCCCCGGCGACGTGACCTATTCCACTCCTGGGAGCTACGTGGCGTCGTTCCGGGTGACCGATAACCTGGGGCTGGCGAGTCAGCCCGCAACGAGAACCGTCACCGTCTCGGACTTCTCGCTGTCGGCGACGCCGGCATCGCGAACGGTCGCTCCTGGAGGGAACACGAGTTACAGCGCCACGGTGACCCCGGCGAACGGGTTCACCGGGGCCGTGAGCTTCAGCGTGCTCGGCCTTCCGTCTGGCGCGACGGGGACATTCACTCCGGCATCCGTTACGACGTCGGGGACAACCACGCTCAGCGTGTCGACGAGCACGACCACTCCGGTTGGGACCTATCCGCTGACGATTCGAGCGACGAGTGGACCTGTGACTCGGACCGCCAATGTGACGCTGGTCGTGGCGAGTGGGGACTTCACCATCGCTGTCACGCCGACGTCGCGGACAGTCGCCAGGAACAGCGTCACGTCGTACACCGTGACGGTGACCGCCGGACAGGGATTTTCAGGCGCGGTGAACCTGACGGTCAGCGGCGTGCCGGCGCGCACCACCGCGACGTTCAACCCGGCGTCGATCCAGAGCTCGGGGACCTCTGTTCTGACGGTGAGCGTCGCGCGGAACGCGCAGAAGCGAACGAGCACGCTGACGATCACGGGCACCGGAGGTGGGCAAGTCCACTCGGTGAACGCAACCCTGGTGGTTCAGTAGCCATGAGGATCTCCCGCAGGACCCTGCTCGGACGACTGGCTGCGGGCGCCGCCGCTGCAGCCGCCGCGCCCCGCGTGAGCGTGAAGGCGTCCGGCACGACCGTCGGCGCGCTGGCGCCCGAGCCGATCCGATCCGTCAAGCCCATTCGGCTCCACAGGAGCGAGAACGTTCATGGGCCATCGCCCAGGGTGATGAAAACCCTGCAGGAGGCCGCAGGACGTCCGCCGAGCCGATATCCGGACGAGGAAGTCGAAGCGTTGCGGCACAAGATCGCCGGGGTTCACGGTGTCGATCCGGCGCAGGTGATCATCGGCTGCGGCTCCTCAGAAATCGTACGCATGGCGGTCGATGCGTTCGCCGGACCGCAGAGAAAGATACTGGCCGCGCTGCCGACGTTCGAGTTGATCCACCGCTACGCCCGGCGCGCGGGTGCGGAAGTCGACGCTGTCCTGCTGACCAAGGAATGGTCCCATGACCTGAGCGCGATGCTCGAGCGCGCCCATGCAACCGGGCTGGTCTATATCGGCAATCCGAACAATCCGACCGGCACCCTCACGCGCCGACAGGACCTGGAAGAGTTCCTTCGCAGGCTGCCGGCCGATGTGGTCGTTCTGATCGACGAGGCTTACCATCACTACGTCGGTGAAGCCGCGGACTACGCGTCGTTCATCGATCGCCCGGTGGATCATCCTCGGGTCGTGGTCACACGAACGTTTTCCAAGATACACGGAATGGCGGGCCTCCGGGTCGGGTACGCCGTAGCCGCCGCCCAGACCGCGCGGACGCTGGATGCGCACGCGCTATCGGACGGTGTGAGCGTGACGGCGGCGCGGGCTGCAGCCACAGCGCTCGATGATGCCGACTACGTGCGCATGAGCGTCGACTGGAACGCCGACGACCGCCAGGAGTTTCTCAATCAGGCGAACGCGCGGATGCTGCGGTCGATCGATTCGCTGACCAACTTCGTCATGCTGAACGCCGGCCGCCCGGCTGGTCCCGTGTTCGATCACTTCATGAAACACGACATCCTGCTCGCGCGGCCTGTGCCGGCGCTCGACTCCTACATCCGGGTGTCGCTGGGGACGTCCGACGACATGCGCGAGTTCTGGCGCGTGTGGGACCTCATGCCCGGCGGCCATGTGCACGGCTGACTTGCGAATTGGGTCATCCGGGCATCTAGTCATCTGGTCATTGAATTCGACAACTCAATGAACCATTCGAGCCGGCCGCTCGGGGTGTTACGGGCAAAGGTGTCGAGTCAGTTCAGCCGCAACAGGCGGGACACAGCGCATTCTTCGGCGACCTTCAGATACCTCCCCACGCTTTGGTTGCCCACGACGTAAGGATTCGGGCTGCCGGGCGCGCGCTTCGCCAGCAGCGGGAGGTTGACCTTCGATCCGTCCCAGTCGGTGTGGTTCGACAGGATGATGTCCGCGCCGGCCCGCCGCGCGATGTCGCTGAATCGCTGCGCCGACCGGATGTAGGCCTCGAGCGAATCCCGATCGGCGTTGAGTCCCGTCCCGCCCCAGAGCGCCGCGAGGTGCGGCTTGCCGTTGTCGGTGACAGGAATCAGGACGGAGATCGTGCCAGGCGTGTGGCCGGGTGTGATGAAGAGCGTCAGCGTCGTCCCGCCCAGCGTAAGTTTCTGGCCGTCGGCGGCCACCATGTCGCGCTTCGGTTTCGTGCCATCGGTCCGATCCAGAAAATCCCAGTCCGCCGGGGACATGATCACGCGCGCCCCATATCGATCCTGAAGGAATTTCGCGCCGCCGTGGTGATCGGGATGTGGATGGGTGACGATGGCGTACTTGATGGCGGCAGCGTCGAGACCCAGCTTCTTCAGCCCGCCGGCCACTTCTTCTTCGACGGAATAGTCGAAGATCGTGTCGATCACGATGATGCCTTCCGATGTCGTGACGGCCCACACGGAGTACTCCGTCTGGCCGAGGAAGTACAGGTTGTCGAACACCTTCACCGGCTCGGCATACCAGGTGGATCTGTCGGGCGGGCCCGGCCTCGGCGCCGCAGCGGGGCCGCCTCGGCGCGGAGCGGGCGGGGCGCAAAGAAAGTTGAAGAGATTCTGATAATCCTCGCCCGCCGCGGTCTTCGCGACGGCAACGTGTGCTTCAGGAGTGTCGGTTGCGCCCTGGCCCCCGAGCATGGAAACGGCCGTCAACAACGAAAGCGCGGTCTTCATGAGCGTGCTCCTGACTCCGACATGCGACAAGGAGGGTGATATCATCGCCGCGTCATGGTCAAACGGATTCTGGCTTCAGGTGGAATCAGCATCGGGATTGGCCTGATGATCTGCTGGATGCCCGGCACGGCCGCGGCGCAGCAGCCTGCAGTGAGCAAGCCCGGCTGGACACATCCGAAGACCCCGTGGGGGGAGCCCGACCTGCAAGGCATCTGGCCCCTCAATCATCTGATTGGCACCCCCTTCCAGCGTCCGGAACGGTTCGGCGAACGCCGACTGCTGACCGACGAGGAATTCGCCGCCGCGCAGAAGAACGTGGAGAACCGCAACAGGCGCTTCGAATCAGGAGCGATACCTCAGGCCGACTCGGGCGATGCCACGCGGCTCACCTCCCTGCTGATCGACCCGCCGGACGGACGCTTTCCCGAGCTGACGGCCAGGGGCAAGGAGCTCTACGAGCAGATGCGCGGCAGCTACAAGCCGGGCCAGACCGTCTTCGACCGGCCCGAAGACTTCGACAGCTGGGACCGATGCATCACGCGCGGCCTCCCCGTTTCGATGCTGCCCCGCAACTACAACAACGGCATACGAATCATGCAGTCGCCGGGCTACGTCGTGATTCTCCTCGAGATGGCGCACGAGGCCCGCATCATTCCGACAGGCGGTCGCCCGGCGCTCGATCCATCCATCAAGCAGTATCTCGGCGAGTCGAGGGGCCGCTGGGACGGCAACACGCTCATCGTCGAAACGGCGAACTTCAACGGAAAGACGGCGATGACCAATGCCGGCGTCCCCGGCTCTCCGCCGCTGAACCCGTCGACGGGAAACATGCGCTTCGTCGAGCGCTTCACGCGAACCGGCGACGACACCATCGAATATCAGATGACGGTCGAGGACCGGGAGCTGTTGACGACCGGCTCGTGGTCGGCGGCCTTTCCGCTGAAGCTCGACAACGACTACCTGATGTTCGAGTACGCCTGCCACGAAGGCAACACAGCCATCCGCAACTACATCGAGACCTCGCGGTACGAACGCGCGCAGAAAGCCGGCAAGTAAGCCGGCGTCACCTCATTTCGGAGGATCCTTGTCGGGCGCCGAGCCGCTGAGATCCATTCGCCGGCCGTCTGGAAACTGAAGCTCGCGCGAGCTCGCGCGGAGCGCGCCATCCTTCGCCTGGAAGCCGGTGACGACGACCTTTGTCCCGGCGGGAAGCGAGTCCCTGTTCCACCCCTTGCGCAGCAGCACGGATGGTGAGCCGCCCTCAATTTTCCACCGCTCGACCGAACCGTCAGGCTTCCGCACATCGATGTGCAGCCAGGAGTGCGGGTTCACCCACTCCATCATGACGACCGTGCCCTCCAGCGTAACCGGCTTGTTCTGGTCGAACTCGGCGGAGAAAGAATGATGCGCCGATACAGGCAACAGTGCCGCTGTCGCCAGGCTGACGCTCGCCGCGATCGTGAGCAGTCTCGTGTGCATCCGTCCTACTCCTTATTTTCCGTCCCGAAGCAGATCGTGATAGAGCAGCATGTCGGCGAACGGCACACACTTGTGCTCGAGCAGCTGGGCGTCTTTCTCGATCAGGCGATACAGCGGCATCTCGATCGTCCATGGCCGCGAATACGTCAACGGATCCTCGAGCGTGGCCTCGTACCAGATGTGGTTCGGCCCGAGAAGCGTGAAGCGCTCGGTGACCTTCAACCTGTTGCTGTGATGATTGCCGGCGCGATCCAGCCATGTCTGATCGTTCTGCCCGGTCGTCGTCACGACCAGGACGTCGCCCTCCCACGTTCCGTTGGACTTGCCCATCCAGGAATCGACGGGCAACTCGGAGTGATCCTTCATGTAGATGACGCGGTTCATCGCCGCGAAGGGATACACCATCAGGAGATCGCCGTCGCCCTGAAAAATCTGGAACGGGAAATTGTGGTACGTGGCACGCGGAATTCCCAGCATGTAGCACTTCGCTTCGGGGTCCGCCGCCGGCCACTTCGCCCGGTTTTCGTTGCGCCTGGCGAGCGCCTCCGGCAGGTACGGAATCGTACCTCCGCGCACGACGCTCCGGCCCGCCGGAATGGCGCCGATCGCGCCAAGCTGCCAGAAGTCCTTCAGGTCCTCCGCCGGATGTGCCTCCAGATTCCAGTACGCGGTGTTCAGCGCCTGCCAGATGCCGTTGAAGTCGGGACGCCCCGAAATACGCTCCGGTCGGTCCAGTTGAGCCTGCGCTCGAGCGACGCTCGCGATCGACGATATCGCTGCCATCGTCACGAGCGCGACGATCAGTCGATTCCGCATGGTTTTACGGCAGAGCGAACGCGAGCAGGGACTCGTTATTGCCCTGTCCGTTCGCAGCGGCGATGACGGCGACATACTGTTTGCCGTTCCGGCCCTGGTAGGTTATCGGAATGGCGGTGACGTTGTAATCCAGACGAACAGACCACAGTTCCTTCCCGGTTCTCGAGTCGAAGGCGCGGAAGCTTCGGTCGCGTGTCGCGCCGATGAAGACCAGTCCGCCGGCGGTGACCATCGGGCCGCCGTACCCCGGGGATCCGACATTCTTCCTTCCCTCCGGCATGTTGTCGTTCACGCCAAGCGGAACGCGCCACACGAACTCGCCGGTCGCGGCGTCGACGGCTATCAGGCTGGCCCATGGAGGACGGAAGCACGGCAGGTTGCCGAGAGACTTCCCATCGTTGTCCTTCGCCTCGACGCTCAGCCCTTCACCATTCTGGAAGACGTACGGAAACTCGGTATCCTTCGTCTTCTCGTTGTATCGCGGATTCGGTGCGATCCACCCGGAAGACGGCTCGTCCTTCGAGTTCACGAAGATGTATCCGAGCGCCGGATCGGTGGCGGTGCCGCCCCAGTTCACGCCGCCCGTGATGCCAGGGAAGATCAACGACGGCGGTCCGCCGTTGGGCCGGTAGTTCCACGGTGTGTACGGCCCGTCGTTGCGGAACTTCACGCGGTCCCACAACTCCTTGCACGCCCGTGCATGTTCGGGAGTGGTGTCGTCGGCTGTCACCAGATCCTGCTCGGTCATGCTCACCCGGGCGACTGGTCCCGGCTTGCGAGGGATTGGCTGCGCCGCCGGATACCACTCGCCCGGCACGTCCCCCTTTGCCATCGGATGTTGGTCGACGCCGTGTACGGGTGTGCCGCTCTCACGGTTCAGGATGAACATGAAGCCGGACTTACCGACCTGGACGAGTGCGGGAATAGTCGTTCCGTCTTTCCGGATATCGATCAAGCCCGGCGCGGGCGGCAGGTTGTAGTCCCACAGTTCGTGGCGGATGTTCTGGAAATACCATTTCAACGTGCCCGTTTGCGCGTCGAGCGCAACCGTGGTGTTGCTGAAGAGATTGTCGCCGGGCCGGTCGCCGCCGTAGAAATTCATGCCCGGACCGCTGACAGGCAGATAGACGAGGCCGCGCTGCTCATCGACGGTCAGCGTGAACGACCAGACATTGTTGCCCGTGCGATCTTTCCAGCTGTCATTCCCCCACGAGTCGTGGCCGACTTCGCCGGGGAGGGGAATGGTGTGAAAGTCCCACAGTTTCTCTCCGGTGCGCGCGTCGTACGCGTGGGTGTCGCCCTTCTCGCCTCGGTTTGTGCTGAGATGCGGTCCGATGTGCCGTTCGCCAGGCCCGAAGAAGTTCGATCCCATCAGGATGACGTTCCTGTAGACAGCCGGCACGCCCGCGTACGGGATTTCCAGATCGACCTGACCGCGGTTGCCGAACTCGACGTCAAGCGTGCCGGTCCTGGCGTCGAGCGCAATCAGCTTCCGGAGGCTCGTAAAGAGGATGCGCGGGGGCAGCCTGGCCTCGCCGGGCCAATACGCGACACCGCGGAACGATGCGAGCCCTTCCGGCAACACGTAGCGCCAGATTTCCTTTCCTGTCTCCGGTTCGAGGGCGACCACGCGATTGCCCGACGGCAGATACATCACCCCGTTCACCACGATGGGGGTGACTTCCTGAAACAGTTCGAACGCGCTTGCCGGCCGGTCTATCGCGGGCACGACAACGCCCGGCTCGGGCCGCAGTCGATAAGACCACGCCCGGGTGAGTGTCGAAACGTTTGTCGTGTTGATTTGCGTCAGAGGCGAATAGCGGCTGCCGGCGAGATCGCGATTGTACGTCGGCCAGTCCCAGTCCGGGTTTCGTCCGCTGTTCTGAGCGGTGGCGACGTGCGCAGCGAGCGCCCCCATTACCAGGGCCGAGATCAAACCACCGGCACGCCTGACACCCATCGGTTTTCTAGACCGCGGCGTTCACCGGCTGGCCAGCGCCGACCTCGATGATTTCGCCGGCCCGCAGCAGCGCGATGGCGTTTCTCGCGACGGCGACGTGCCGGTTATCCGGATGCAGCTCGACGTCCGCTGGAACGCGTAACGCGTTGAGCATCTCCGCGAGGCCCGGGTGGCTCGAGCTCCAGCCGTTCTCATCATAGGTGGCAATGTAGTGGCCGTAGCGGATGGAAACCATCCGCGCAACCTACGCTCGGCTGACAAAATTGTCAACGAGTGAATGGGGGCAGACTGTCGCTACATGGGCGCGAACGGATTGTCGATCCTGCGCCAGTTCGCGTCGAGCTGGAAGTCGTCGGGGTCCACCCTGGTCAATTCGTACACGGCGCCCTCGGGACTGAAGGCGTGGCCTCCGAAGCTATGGTGGGTCACCACGTTTATGAAGACGACGTGCATGCCGGAGGCTGCGTCGAGCAGGGGCGGCTCGGCGTTCAGAAAATAATGATGACGCCCGATCTTGAGCCGGGTGGTTTTGTGCGGAAGCCCTTCGGGTGGGTTGTCGAGGACGAACCAGAGGGGTTCCCCGTGCTGGTAGAACACCGTCAGATATCGCGTCTTGTCGGTCATGCGCGCCTCCGCCTGCCCCGCTGACCAGTCAAGCCGCTGGCTCGTCGGGACGACCTGCAGAGTTTATGACGGGAATTGGGTCTTCTGGAATTGGCTCATCTGGTCATCTGGTCATCTGGACATTGAATTGCCCGATTCAATGTCCGGCCTGCGGAGGTGGGGTTTCTGAGCGAAATGGCCCGATGTACGTAGTGTCGGCCTTCAGGCCGACCTCTCGGCGCTGCCGACGCGAACGGATATCTTCGCCTTCGGTGCGCTCCTCTTACAATCCGTGCCTGCTCTGTTCACGACGCCGGTTGCACAATCTGCCTTTCCCCCTCAGCGAATCGTTGATTAGCGCGCTCGTGGCGCGCGGCCCGGACCGGCACGTAACGTGCGCGGGACGACGATGTAGAATCGGGCCGCAGAACACGGCCCGGCGACGAGGGCCGCCATGCCGAGCGTGGAAGAACGACTCGCTTCGCTCGAAGCGAGGGTGGACACGATGGAAGATTTGCCGACCCAGATCACGGGCCTGCGCGGTGACATGAACCGCCAGTTCACGGAGTTGCGGACGGACACGAACCACCAGATCACGGAGTTGCGGGCGGACACGAACCGCCAGTTCATGGAGCTGCGGGCGGACATGAACCGTCAGTTCTCGGAAGTCCGCACGGACATGAACCAGCGGTTCGAGCAGGTCAACGGACGCATCGATACGCTCGACGCCAAGATCGATCGGCACTTCACCCGGCTGGTAGGCATCCAGGTCGCCTCCATGCTGGCCGTCCTCGGCGCCCTGCTCGGAGCGTATTACCGATGACGCGGTGAATCAACGTGCCGTCATGGCTTCCGTGTGAGACCGAGCCAGTCGAGGATCACCTGAATCTCGTCGGCACAGGCCGCTCCGGCGACTCCGAGATCTAGATCGAAGTGTGGCTGCCGACCGCAGACTGGAACCTGAAGTTTCAGGCAGTCGGAAACGGGGGATGGGGTGTAGAGGGGAGCGTCCACGCTACCTGTAATAGCTGCCGACCATCGCGCCGATTACGGCCAGCAACAGCGTCATCTGGATCCCTATGACCCACGTGAAATGCCGGTCGACCTTCACGTCGAACGCCTGAAACCGGTTGTCGACCTGTTGGAACCGGCTTTCGACCTGCTCGAACCGACGATCGACCTGGTCGAAGCGGCGATCCACCTGCTCAAACCGACGGTTCATGTCCGCTCGGAGCTCGTCGACCCGACTGTTCATCAAGTCGAACTGTCGGTTCATGTCCGCACGCAGTCCGGTGAACTGGCTCGTCATGTCGCCGCGGAGGCCGACGATGAGGGTGTGGAGATCGTCCATGCGGTCCATCCTCGCTTCGAGGGAAGCGAGGCGCTCGGCACTGCTCACGTTGCTCGACATGTCGCTGGCTTTCGTGTCCGGGCGCCAGCCCGATTCTACATCGTCGTCACGCACGGTGCGTGCCACGGGGAATCGTCCGACTCACAGACGTTGCGTCCGCGGCATTGCAGTTTTCGATAACCGCAGACACGAGGGTCGTGGTAGAAATCGCTCATCCTCTCGCCCATGGCTCTGACCGCCGGTGCGCGCCTCGGCCCGTATGAGATCCATCACCCCACCTCGACTGGGCGCGTCCCGCCCCCGATCGAAGGAGCACCGATGTCGAACCGATCGCGCGCCCTCGTTGTGACAGCCCTCGCGTGCCTGCTCGCCGCAGCCTCGGGTCATCTGCTGCCCGTTGCGATCGCCGCGGGCCAGGACGACGTGACCGCCGGCGAGTTCGTCGTCGATCCCCCGACGCTCATCAACCTCGGGTTCGAGTGGTTCATCAGCGGCGACGACAACCGCAACGCGCGGGTCGAGGTCTCGTACCGGCCGCAGGGCGCAGGACAGTGGAAGAGTGCCCTGCCGATGCTGCGGATGCAGGGCGAGCGGATCTTCAACGGCGCCCAACTGGACGTCATCGCGCCGAACATGTTTGCGGGAAGCGTTCTCGACCTCCAGCCGGACACGGCGTACGACGTACAGTTCGTGCTGTCGGATCCGGACGGCACGCACGGTGAAACCCGAAAGCTGGTCAGCGTCCGGACGCGCCCCGAGCCGATGCCGTCTGCCGGCGGGCGGACGTTTCACGTGTATCCTCCGGGCTTCTCTGGCGCGAAACAGGAGCCGGCGTTCGACGGGCTGATGTGCGCGTACAACCTCACGTGTGCCGGGACCGACTGGGCGACTGCCGGTCGTCCGCGCGTCAAGCCGGGCGACACGATCCTGGTCCATGCCGGTCTCTACAAGTACAACCGCCTCGAATACACGAACAACGCGGCCGTCAACCGGACCGTGCCGCTCGACGGCACCTACTACCTCACCGCTGACGGAACCCCCGAGCAGCCGATTGTCATCAAAGGCGCCGGCGACGGCGAGGCGATTTTCGACGGCGCCGGCAACTTCGCGCTCTTCGACGTGAAGGCGGCCGACTACACCTATTTCGAAGGCCTGACCTTCCGCAACACCGACATCGCGATCTGGGCGGGGACGCAGTTCATCGCGGGCTCGAAGGGGCTGACGGTGAAGCGAAGCCGTTTCGAGGATGTGGCGGCGGGTGTCTTCACGAACTTTTCAGGGTCGAGCAACTTCTACATCGCCGACAACTGGTTCCTGGGGCGCGACGATCCGAACCACGTGATCGGGTGGGCGAGCCCGCAGCTGTGGAGTCAATTCGACGGCGTGGAAGGGCAGAAGTTTCCGCCGGTCATGGGCTCGTACGTGGCCATCAAGATTTACGGCCCCGGCCACGTCATCGCGCACAATTACGTCGCAAACTTTCACGACGGGATCGACATCGAGACGTACGGAAATCCGGATGGCTCGTCGGCAGCCGACGGTCACAAGTACCCGCCGAAGCCGGACTGGGACAAGCGACCGGTGTCGATCGATTTCTACAACAACTACATGACGAACTTTCACGACAACCCGTTCGAGACCGACGGCGGGATGCACAACATCCGCGTGCTCAGGAACATGATGATCAACTCGGCGTCCCACGCCTTCTGCAACCAGCCGGCGCTCGGCGGGCCGGTGTACTGGATCGGCAACATCGCCTACCATCTGCCGGGCGGTTCGACGCGGCTGACCAACGGATCGGCGGGCGTGCTCTTCTACCACAATACGATTCTGTCGGAGACGATCGCCGCCGGCGCGTCGAACGTGCACTGGCGCAACAACCTGTTTCTCGGCGAGAACTCGGCGCCGCCGATCTTCAGCGTCAGCACCTTCACCAGCTACACGACGTCGGACTACAACGGGTTCCGTCCCAACCCGGTGCCCGAGCCGTTCGAGTGGAGCACACCGGCCGCCGGTGCCGTCGCCGACTACACAGGGCCCGACCATCGAGCCGCCCTCGAGACGCGGAAATTCAGGACGCTTGCCGACTATGCCGTGGCGACCGGCCAGGACCGCCACAGCGTGCTCGTCGACTACGACATCTTCGTGAACGTGCCGCGCCTCGACGCGCAGGACGTGCGCGCCGTTCAGAAGGTGTACAAGGCCGAAGATTTCGATTTCCAGCTGAAGCCGACCGCGGCTGCCGTCGACAAAGGCGCCGCGCTGCCCAACGTGAACGACGGTTTCAGAGGCGCCGCGCCGGATCTGGGAGCGCTGGAGGTTGGCGTGGCGCCGCCGCACTACGGGCCACGGCCGTAGGAGCCGCAATACAAAACACCTGGTTTCGATCGTCTGCGCGCCGCTTCGTCAGCGGGCCTGCTTCAACACGTTCGCGTGCTGCGGATGGCCAAGTCGCTGCGCCTGCTGCAGCGGCGTCCGTCCGTCCTCGTTCTTGATGCCGCGATCGGCGCCCGCCGCAAGCAGCGCCTGCAGCGCCGAGGTCTCTCCGTGATCCAGCGTCGCCGCATACATCAGCGGCGTGAAGCCGAATCCATCGACGTCGTCGAGCGGGACGCCGGCGGCCAGGAGAATCGGGATGATTGCGGCGCGGTTCGTGATCGTCGCCCAGTGCAGCAGGTTGACGCCGGTGGATTCGGCGCCGGATACGTCGACGCCGGCGGCGACGAGCGCGCCGAGCACGTCCGCGTAGCCGAAGGTTACGGCCTCGGCCGCCGCTTCGGCCGACGCTGTGGCGCCGCGCGCGAGCAGCAGCCGGACGTTTTCGACGTCGCCGGACATCGAGGCCAGGACGATCGGGGAGCGGCGCACACGCACGGCGTCGGGCGGGTTGGCAGGAGCGCCCGCATCGAGCAGCGCGACGAGCGACGACGTTGAGCCGCGGATGCCGGTGGCCGCGCTGATCGCGTCGGCGCCAGAGGGCGACCTGACGGTGACGTCCGCTCCTTTCTGGATCAACAGCCGCACCTTCTCCGGATCCCAGGCCGATGCCATCAGCAGTGTCGTCCCACCGGCGGTCCTGGCGTTCGGATCCAGTCCCGCGTTCAGCAGGGCGGCCAATGCGGCCGGGGGCTCGAAGAGCGCCGTGCGTACCCACGCGGGCATTGCCGGGGGTGCCGCGGGCTGTGTCGCCACGCCCGCGACCGGCGCATCCGGCAGCATCGACAGCAGACCCATGACGGCCCAGCACGACCCGGTGAAGGAGAGGAATTCGTCCTTGCCGTATGGGAACCCGGTGGCGAAGTACATCGGGCTGACTTCGGCGGGCGAAATCATGCGCGTGCGAACGCGCCAGGTCCCGTCGCGAGCCTGAGACGACACGAGGAACGCCACGCCGCGCGCGGCGGCGCGATCCGCGGTCGAAGCGCCGGCGTCGTGCAGCGCAACGAGCGCCTGGCCCGTCGAGTACGCATCCGAAGGGTATCCGGGAATCTGGGGCCAGCCGCCATCGGGCCGCTGCAGCGCCACGAGGTCGGCGCTCGCGACCTTCAGGTCGTCGGCGGACGCTCCGGCCGACGCCAGGCCCATCAACCTGAACGCGGCGTCCTCTGTCGAAAGCGGACGGGTCGATCGCAGCCACGTGGCTGCGCGCTCGACGGCCCGGTCCCGATCGGACGCGAGCTCGGCCGGCATGTACGCACGCAGGGCCTGCACGGCGGTGGCCGTCGCGGTGAACTGGCTGCCGGAGTGGGGCGGCCGGAAGTCCGACGTCGTCCAGTGCCCGTCCGGGAATTGCCATCGTGCGATGCGCGCCGCCCATGTCTCCGTCGCCAGATCGCGCGGCAGATCGGCCGCCTGTGCGGCCATCAACAGATAGCTTGTGCCCGGCGTCGGATCCGGCATCGAGACTGCCTGGATCGCATCGTCGACCGCGGTGGCGGAACGAAGCTGCCGAAACGTCTTCGTCTCCACTGCCTCGAGGACGGCAGCGTCCACGGCCAGGTGCTCCCGCTGAGCCATGTGCAGCGCCAGCACCGCAACGGAGTTGTGATGGCACGACACGCAACTGCGGTTCTCGACAAACGCCTTGACGGACCGCTGCAGCATGGGCAGTGCGCGCACCGCCGCGGCCCGCGGGCGCGCCGGGTCGGTCTGACCATTGGCTGCCAGCGGCAGGAGCAGGAGCAGGACGACCGGAACAACCGGATGATGGCGCCTCATGAGCCGAGAACGGCACATTGTGACACGGCAGGGGCGGCCAAGGGGTGAACCGCATCGCAGGGGAATGCCCAACGACGCCTGAGCCGTTCAGCGCCAGTGCTGTCGAGCTAAGATGTCGGGCGCATGTATTGCCGATTGTGGCTTCTGATGCTTGTCGCGCTCTTTGGAGTCACCAGCGCCAACGCGCAGCAGTTGCCGTCACCGACCGCGAACTCGACTCCAGCTCAGCCCGATGCCCCGCCGGACGGGTCGCGCGCCTGCGACGGCTGTCCGCCGCGCCGCCTGGGGACCTCTTTTCTTCAAGTCACGCTGGTCAACGGCATTTACGAGGTGGCCAACCTGGCTCGCGGCCAGGTGACGGCGGAGATCACTCCGGCCACCTGGTGGACCAACATGAAGCGCGGCTGGGAGTGGGATCTGGACGATTTTGCCGTCAACCAGATCGGGCACCCGTATCAGGGCAACAACTATTTCACGACCGGTCGGGCCAACGGCCTGGACTTCTGGGAATCGTCGGCGCTCACGGCGTTCGGGAGTGGAACCTGGGAATACTTCGGTGAAACGAACCAGGCCTCTCTCAACGACTTCCTCAACACGACGCTCGGCGGGATCGCGCTCGGCGAGATGTTCCACCGGACGGCCTGGCTCGTGCGCAACACCTCGCTGACAGGACGATCGCGCCTGATGCGGGAAATTGCCGCCACGGCGATTGATCCGATGACCGGATACAACCGCTTCACAACGGGCGACGCGTCGCGCGTCGTTGAGAAGCCACGAGAGATGCAGCCCTCGAGCCTCGGCGCCGACGTGCACGCCGGAGCGCTCTGGCGCGATGCCGACACGGAAGAGGACTCGGGAACGTACCCCTTCTTCGAGGTGGATTTGTTGTACGGAGATCTCACTGCCGGGCGCAGCAGGACGCCGTACGACGCGTTTGCGGTCCGGCTCGATTTTGGCGGCGGCAAAGCGCTGAGCGAGGCGCGCGTGCGCGGGCGCTTGTACGGTCAGCCGTTTCGCGGAGAGGCGCTCCAGATGAGCGTTTCGCAGGGATATCAGTACAACGAGAACGAGGCCTATCAGTTCGGCGCCCAGTCGGTCGAGGCGAGCCTCGGCATCGTCACGGGCCTCGGTTCGCGGATGTCACTCTGGGCCGTGGGGTGGGGAGGAGTCACCATCCTGGGGGCTGTCGATTCGGTGCCGCTGGAAGGCACGGACGAACCGGAGGAGCCGGCCGAACCGGAGGAGTCGCCGGGGCAGGGCGTCTCTACTGGCCCTCGCTTCTACGACTACGGTCCCGGCACGAGTGCGGGCGGGTACCTGAGCCTCCTTCGTGACCAGCGCGCCTTTTTTACGATGTCGTACGAGCTTCATCATCTGCGCGTGCTGGACGGTGAGCGCGCGAACCACGTGCTGCAGCGCGCGCGGGCCGATCTGATGCTGCCCTTGCGAGGCCAGCTCGGATTCGGGGTCACGGGGGAGTTCTTCGACCGCCGGACGTTGTACAAGGCCGAAGGCGTCAGCCCGGCCCATTTCTACTTTCCGCAATTCAGAATGTTCCTCACGTGGAACGCGTCGTGACGGGACCATTCCTCTCGTCGCTGATGCGCGGCGTCGCCCTGGTGTGCCTGGTGCCTGCTCTCACCGCTGCGCAGGGCGCCGCTCCTGTATCCGTTGCCGAAGATGCCGGCCGAACGTCGCGACGCTGGATCGTCTTTGGCGCCGCCTCAACAACGCTGCTCAGCGACTGTGCCGACTGCGAGGATCCGCACAATTACCGTCATACGGGCAGCGTCCTCGGAAATGTCGGCGTGTCGCTCAATCCTCGAACCGATGTCGGCCTCGAGGTGTTGTGGGTGCCATCAACGGCTGTCACGGGTGATCGGATTCGGTCCACACTCATCATGGCCGCGTTGCAGTTCCGGCCGTGGCAGACTCACGGGTTCTTCGTGAAGGTTGGGTCGGGAATGGGCTTCGTCCGCAACTGGGTCGTCGATTTGGAGGGAGGAAGCGACCCCTCTCCGCCTTTCACGTCCAAGGCCTTCGCGCTGGGACTCGGCACCGGTTGGGAGTGGCGCGGGAACGCCCCGGTTGGTGTGCAGCTGCTGGGCTCGCACCACGTTGTCGCCCTGGGCGATCTTCAGACGAGCGACCGCAAGATAGAGAATGTCATGGGTAACTTCTGGTCGATCGGGGCAACCATCGTGATCCGGTGACCCGATGGGCTGGGCCGCGCAATCGCCGCGCAATGGCCGGCCGTGGAAGGCTCCGCACCATACCCGCTGTCACGAACTGGTCACAACGTGATCCCCCGGCTGCCACAGTTTTCTGGTCTAATCGGACGATGAAGAAACGAGCTGAAGCGCCTGAGATTCCTGCCGACCCGGTCCGACGCGCTGTCCTGGGCGCGCTGATTGGCTTTCCCGCAGTTGGACTCGTGGGCTACGCCGCACGTTCGCTGACGGCTGCTGGCACGGCATTCGAGCTCCCGCCGACGCTGGCCTGTGGTGACGATGACGATGCGAACCCGACGCCGTCGCAGACTGAAGGACCGTACTTCACCCCGAACTCACCTGAACGGTCGTCGCTGCTCGAACGCGGCGCGAGCGGCAGTCGTCTGATTGTGAGTGGACGGGTGCTTTCAACCTTCTGCGATCCAATCGCCGGAGCGCTTCTCGATTTCTGGCAGGCTGATGCCGACGGCGAGTACGACAACCGCGGGTACCGCTTCAGGGGTCATCAGTACACCGATGGCGAGGGGCGTTTCAGCCTGGAAACCGTCGTGCCAGGTCTATACACGGGCCGGACTCGACACATCCACGTGAAGGTTCAGGGGCGCGGGGGCCGCGTGCTGACGACACAGCTCTACTTTCCGGACGAGCCGCGGAACGCTCGAGACGGGATCTACTCGCCGAAGCTGCTGATGGCCGTTGCCGGCGAAGGCGGGGCGCAGCACGGATCGTTCAATTTCGTGCTTCGAGCATAAGCCGCGGATCGATCACTCGCGACGGGTCCAGCGTTCGGTGGCTCCCGTCCAGACCCATTGCTCGGACGGGTGCTGGCGGCAGCGGAATACGGCAGCCTCCTCATCGTCGGGGATAGCCGCTCCAAACGACACCGGTTGCCGACACCGGCGGCACAACGGCGGCCACAAGGTCGAATCGTAGTAAGTCCTGGTATCCCGGATCCGCTCGCACAGACGCGCGCACGCCGCACAGTAGCCGGTGTCGATCTTGCCGATCGGCGGCTCGACCACCTCGATGGTGACGTGGTACTCCATGGGCCGGCCGCAGTTCGGGCAGACGAGCGTCGGCTTCCTGTCCATCCTCAGTATTACAGCCGAAGTCTGACGAAAATATCTCGAACAATAATGTCGGTATGTGCCCGCGGTCAGACAATATAGGCTTCCCCTTCGCCGGAAGCCCACGCGGGCCGATTCGGCGGACGCACGGCCGTCCCGCCGCGCCCGAGCTGCCGATTCTGCCCTTCCCGGGCGGGCACGGATTGGACTTAGAATCTGTGTCCCGTGGAGCGCCCTGGCGGTCGGCCGCGGCTCGGCACGCTGCGGGTTTGCGGACGTAGCGAGAATCGGCTGCGGCGGCGTATTTCTAACCTGGCGGGCGCTTCTGCCGGCCTTTCACACCGGAATGAGGGACAGGATGACACTGATGAATTTGCCGCGTGCCGTGAGTCGATTGCTGATGTCTCTGCTGCTGGTTCCGGTGCTGGCGGGCCTTGTCCACGCTCAGACCGCAACTCAACAGGCGCCGGCCACCAAGGAGGAGTTCAAGCCCGTCGTCGGCCAGGCAGGGAAGGACGTGGTGTGGGTGCCGACGCCTCAGGTGGTCACCGATCGGATGCTCGACGTTGCGAAAATCACGCCGCAGGATTTCGTCGTGGACCTCGGGTCCGGCGACGGGCGCAACATCATCACCGCAGCCAAACGTGGGGCGAGAGGGCGCGGCGTCGAATTCAACCCCGAGATGGTGGCGCTCTCGCGCCGGACGGCGGAAAAGGAAGGGGTTGCCGACCGAGCCACGTTCGTCGAAGGCGACATGTTCGCGGCCGAGTTCAACGACGCCACGGTGCTCGCGCTGTTTCTGCTCCCGGCCAACCTCGACAAGCTGCGCGACAAGTTTCTGGCCCTCAAGCCCGGGACCCGAATCGTGGCAAACACTTTCTGGATTGATGGCTGGGAACCGGATTTCAGGGATCAGCTGTCCGACACCGAGTGCACCGAGTGGTGCAACGTCATGCTCTTCATCGTTCCCGCTCGTGTGGACGGAGCGTGGAGACTGCCGCAGGGCGAACTGGCCATCAAGCAGAGCTTCCAGAAGTTCACCGGCACGCTGACGGAAAGCGGACGCGTCACGTCGATCACCGACGGCAAGCTGAACGGTGATGAGATCACGTTCACGGCCGGCACCTTCAAGTACAGCGGCCGCGTCAACGGCGACCGGATCGAGGGGACTTCGACTCCTGGCGGCCCGTTCTCGGCAACCCGGGCGAAGTGACGGGACGACCGATGGCCGGGCGTCTTCGACACGTGGTTCGGTGGACGCTCGGGTGTTTCTTCACCGTCGCCGCGGCGACTAGCGCACCTGCGCAGACCACGCAGCCGTTCGAGCCGACAGTGGGACAGCCGGGGAAGGACGTCGTGTGGGTGCCGACGCCCGGAGCGCTCGTCGAAAAGATGCTCGACCTCGCAAACGTCACGCCTCAGGATTTCGTCGTGGATCTCGGTTCGGGTGACGGGCGGAACATCATCTCGGCCGCCAGGCGAGGCGCAAGGGGGCTGGGCGTCGAATACAACCCGGACATGGTCGCGCTCTCGCGCCGCAATGCCGAGCAGCAGGGGGTCGGCGACCGGGCCCAGTTTGTCGAGGGGGACATGTTTGCCGCTGAATTCCCGGAGGCGACGGTCCTCGCGCTGTTTCTGTTGCCGGACAACATGCGGACGCTTCGCCCGAAGTTCCTGGCGCTGAAGCCGGGCACGCGCATTGTGGCCAACACGTTCGGGTTCGACGACTGGGAACCGGACGCCACCGCCACGCTGCCGGGCGAATGCGGATCCTGGTGCAACGCGCTGCTCTGGATCGTGCCGGCTCAGGCACGCGGAACGTGGCGGCTCTCGAACGGGACGCTCACACTCCGGCAGGCATACCAGAAACTGTTCGGCACGCTTCGCCTGGGCGATCGGGAAGCGCCCGTCGAGAACGGCAGAATGCGCGGCGACCAGATGACGTTCACCTCGTCGGGCGCTGACTACACGGGTCGCGTCACGGGCGATCGCATCGAAGGCACTGTCGTATTGGATGGCAAGACACGGAACTGGAGCGCCACGCGAGAAAACTAAGGCTCAAGGGGTACGAGTCTCTAAGCCCACAGCAAGGCTTTGAGATACTCCCTCGTCATGCGGGCGATGTTCGATATAGGGATTTCCTTCGGGCAGACGGCTTCGCATTCCCCTTCGTTCGAGCAGCTTCCGAATCCTTCGGCGTCTGCCTGCTGAATCATCGAGACGACGCGCCGCCGGCCTTCGACCGCGCCTTGTGGAAGCAGGACCAGATGCGAGATTTTGGCGCTCATGAAGAGGTGAGCCGATGCGTTCTTGCACGCGGCGACGCATGCTCCGCAGCCGATGCAGGCAGCCGAGTCCATCGAGGTTTCTGCGTCATGTTTTGGGATGGGAATGCTGTTGCCGTCTGGTGCGCCTCCGACATTGACCGAGACGAAGCCACCGGCAGTGATGATCCGGTCGAAGGCGCTCCGGTCGACCACGAGGTCCTTGATGACGGGGAAGGCCTTGGCGCGCCACGGCTCGATCGTGATCGTGTCACCGTCGCGGAAACGGCGCATGTGCAGCTGACAGACCGTCGTCCCGCGATCCGGCCCGTGCGCGACCCCGTTGACGACCAGGCTGCACATGCCGCAGA
>Ga0247825_10000627_pt1 | contig 22477 bp, 23 predicted proteins | sample 13C_Vanillin_Day_FD_194413 | JGI IMG/M metagenome (GOLD analysis project Ga0247825, IMG submission 194413) | Soil microbial communities from agricultural site in Penn Yan, New York, United States - 13C_Vanillin_Day48 | ecosystem: Environmental > Terrestrial > Soil > Agricultural land | place...
GCACTTTCCGCGGCCAGCAGCCCCACCGCTCGCGCCCGCTCCTTCAGCCGTTCCTGACCGATCTCCATCTGCCGCCGCGGAAAGTGCATGCCGCTGAGGACGGAAATGACGATGGAGGGCACCAACACCGCCAGCGCCACCTGCCATCGTAGACTGAGCCGACCCCACATGCCGTGGTTCTCCCGGAGTTGCGCAAACCGTGCGACGGTAGGCCCCTGGGGCCAAGAGCGTCAAACAGACAGTACGCGCCTGGTTGCCTGGACAGCATCCCAGCGCGGCCCCAGCGTCGGCCCCTCCTCCCGGCCTGTAGTGGCTTTTCGCTGTTATCTCAACGGTTTACGTTGCTTTGAAGTGGAGTTTCCCTTTGACAGGACGGGGCTGTGTCCCTATGGTCCGCCGCCGATGAGCACGCCCCTCACCCCATACCTGCCGCTGGCCGTGGTGCTGCTGCTGTCCGGCGTCCTCGCGCTGGCGATCCCCACCATCTCCGGCCTGCTGGGCCCTCGGCGGCCAAGCGCGATCAAGTCCACCAGCTTCGAGGCCGGCTCCGAGTCCAGCGGCATGGCTCGCCAGCGCTTCTCGGTGAAGTTCTACGTGGTCGCCCTGTTGTTCATCGTGTTCGACGTGGAAGCCGTGTTCCTGTACCCCTGGGCAGTGAACTTCCAGGCGCTCGGCTGGTTCGGCTACACGGAGATGGTGGTTTTCGCTGCAACCCTTGTGGTGGGCCTTATCTACATCTGGAAGAAGGGCGCCCTCGAGTGGGAGAGCTGAGGAAACATGGCTTCTGAGATCGACAACGCTCCTGTGATTGCCACCCGTCGCGACGAGGCCATGAGCTTCGTCCAGCGGCTCGTGTCCAAGGGCCTGGGGTGGGCTCGCAAGTACTCGCTGTTCACCTATCCGTTCGCCACCGCGTGCTGCGGCATGGAGTTCATGTCCGTGGCGGCCAGCCGCTACGACATCGCCCGCTTTGGCGCCGAGTTCCCCCGCTTCTCGCCTCGGCAGGCGGACCTGCTCATGGTGGTGGGCACCATCAACCTGAAGCAGGCTCCCATCCTCAAGCGCGTGTACGAGCAGATGACCGAGCCCAAGTGGGTGGTGGCCTTCGGCGTGTGCGCCTCTTCGGGTGGCTTCTACGACAACTACGCGGTGCTGCAGGGCATCGACCGCATCATCCCGGTGGATGTGTACATCCCTGGCTGCCCGCCGCGCCCCGAGCAGGTGCTGGACGGCCTGATGCTGCTGCAGGAGAAGATCGGCGGCCAGGTGCACCGGATCGCCGACAAGGGCCAGCCCAACCCCACCGCGGCCCAGTTCAACCTGCTGGCTCCCACGAACAAGTAGAGTTCCGCCGCTGCGTGCGGCTCCCAGGGCCCCGCGTGCCTCTCCTGAAGGAGGCGCCGGGGCCCTCGGCTTTGCGGGCTACCTGCGCTGGTAGGCAGGGTGGTCCGGCTTCACCCTGATGAAGAGGCCCCGGCATGTGGCCGTCACCTTGCCTCCGGAGATGAGCGTGCCCTCGATGACGGCGCGGTCCTCCTTCAGCTCCACGGGCTTGGCCTCCAGCCGCAGCGGAGCGATGGGCGTGGGGCGCTTGAGCTTGATGGTGTACTCGGCGGTGACGGTGTACTCCGGAAGCTCCGCACCGGCCTGCTTCATCAGGTGGTACGTCGCCGTCCAGTTGCAGTGGCAGTCCAGGAGGGTGCCGATGATCCCGCCGTTGAGCACGCCGGGGAAGGCTTGGTGGTGCTCGGCGGGCATCCAGTCGGCCACGATGAGATCGCCTTCGACCCTGCTGCGGATGCGCAGGCCTTGAGGGTTGGCCGGACCGCACCCGAAGCAGGAGTTGTGGGCACCGTAGCGTTCCTGGAGGCTCAGGGAGTCTGTCGTCGACATGATGGCGAGGCACCCTACCGTATCTGCTGTCACGGGGCTCGTGTCAGCACTGCGTCCAGCCAGGAGGACAACACCGCGGTCTGGGAGCAGTCCCCCGTACACGAGCGCTGAACGCTACCGTCGGAGCGCGGACGATCCACCAACCACCGCTGGCCGTCGAAGGCGCCGCGATCCTTCTCTCGCAGAATGGCGGCGTGGGCGGCGCCATCCACCTCCACCACGCCGTCCTGGCGGATGCGGTACGTGTCGAAGCTGCGGGGCGCGCCCGGCCAGTGGCTGGGATCGAAGATCTCCGGGCTCACGTGCGTGAAGGCTGTCTCCGCATAGAGCGGCGGAGGCTGGAAGGGCTCCTCGCGCAGCAGCGGCGTCAGAGAGACGCCATCCACGTCCTCCGGCAGCGGTGGCAGCCGGGACAGCTCGAGCAGCGTGGGCCCCACGTCCACCAGTCGCACCAGTGTGTCCACCCGGGCGGGCGCGCGCTGGCCTCGGGGGAGCTTCACCGCCAGCAGGATGCGGTTCTCCTCCTCGGAGAGCCGGGCGCCATGCACCGAGGTGGCCCCTGTCAGCTCGGGCCGGTCCGCGTAGAAGCTCTCGCCGTGATCCGAGAGCACGAGGATGAGCGCGTCGTCATAGCGCCCGGTTCGCTTCAGCGCGTTGAAGAGCTGGCCCACCTGCGCGTCCGCCTGGGCGAGCAGCTCGTCATACAGCCCCTCAACGCCCGCACGGTTCCAGGTGCCCGCTCCTCCCGCGGCGCCGGGAACCACGGGAGAGAAGTGCATGCGCAGCCGGCGCTCCAGCGGCTCGGAGGGCGCCACGAAGCGCCTGTAGAAGGGATAGGTGGGATCGCCTGGGAAGTGCGCCGCGGTGGCGTGGAAGGCGAACAGCGTGGGGCCCTGGCTCGCCTCGGACAGGAGCCTCGCGGCGAGACGATCCGCGTAGCCCACGGGATCGTAGATGCCGGCCAGGGCGCGATTCTCGACGAACTCGGGCAGCCACGCAGCGCCCAGCCGATGATCCGCGAAGAGCCCCACGGCGCGGTAGCGCAGCTTCTCCAGCAGGAAGTTCACCGCGCCACGAGGTGGCTGGAGCCGCGTGGTGAAGCCCGAGTCTGGGCCCTCGAAATGGAAGCGCGAGCAGTCCGTGGCGAACACCGTGCGCCAACCGGCGTCCGCGAAGCGCCGTGCGAAGGTAGGGACCTGGAGCGAGCGGGACTCAGCCGTGAGGGAGTAGCGCACGCCCGTGCGATGCGGCCAGCGCGCGGTGAGCAGGGAGCGCCAGGCGGGCTCCGTCTGGGCAATCGGCGTGTACGCGCGGGAGAAGAGCGTGGCCCCCTCCTCCACGAAGCGATCAAGGTGGGGAGCCACCGCCCCCGTCCCACCGAGCGCGCGCAGCCGATCCGGCCGGAACGCGTCCACGCCAATGAGGATGACGAGCGGGTGCTTCCCACCGCCCGTGGGAACACGGGCCACCCACGCTCCGAGCAGCCCCACCGCCGCCGCGCCGCCCACGGCCAGCCCCAGGCTGCGCCGGTGCCCACGAGAACGCCACGCGAGCAGCACCAACGGAACGGCGAACCACAGTCCCGTGACCAGGCGCGGGTGCCAGGGCTCTCCGTGATCCACCAGCCACCCGAGCATGGGGCGCAGCGAGGGCACATCATCGAAGAGGGCGGGACGGGCGATGGCGCGATCCCAGGCCAGCAGCGCGAGCAGCACGAGCCAGTGCGGCACCACCCACGCCAGCCGCTGCTGCCCCCAGGCGCGGGCGAGCGCCCAGGCCACGAGCCCCATCAGGGCCCCGGCCACCCCGTACACCATCGCTATCCGGACAAGCAGACCCGGCAGGAACGGGCGGATGGCGCTCATCAGCGCGGCGTAGGGACCGTCTACGTTGATGCCGACGCCCACCACCCCGGCGCTGAGCAACCGCTCCGTCTCCAGGGCAAACAGCCCAAGCCCCAGCCCGACGCCCACGAGGGCGGCGAGCAATAACGAGCAGAGGGCGCTGGGGGTGGCGCGAGCGGACATGGCGACGGGCGGCCTCTATCTCAAAACCCCACGGCTCGCCATGCCAACGCCTACTTCACCCTACCCGCTCGGTCAGGTGCTCGCGGCATTCGCTCTCCTGTCTGACAACCAGACCACCGGGCGTGGACGTGCACCCGCCCCCAACCCGTGCCAGAGTGTGCAGCGCGGTGACACAGGCAGCGTGGGGGCCACCCGAAGCATGAGGGAAGTCTCGGCACAGAATCCCGACGAGAGCCTCACGCGCGCGCTCGATGCGGAGCGTGTGCACAACGCCGCGCGCCTGTGCTGGGTGCGCTTCCTGGCCGTCTCCGCCGTCTTCGGCGTCACCCTCTACCTGGGCTACCTGCGCGGGCTGGCGGACTGGGCCATCTACTCCACCCCGTTCGCCGTGTACTGGACCGTCACCGCCCTGGCGCTGGGCAGCGTCTACCTCTTCAAGTGGATGGAGCACTGGGCCGGCCTGACGCTGGCACTGGTCGACGTGCCCTCGATCTTCTGGCTTCAGACGCTGTCGATGCCCTTGTCACCCTCCCCGGGAGGCGTCGCCGGCTTCACCCTGGGCATCTACGTGTGCCTCATCCTGCTGTCCGCCCTGTCGCTGCGGCAGATGGTGACGCTGGTGGTGCTGGTGGCGGCGGCCGTGGCGGAGGTCCACCTGCAGTGGCAGGCCAACATCGGCATGGGGGCCCAGGTGGCCGCGGTGGTGGTGCTCGCTGCGAGCGCGGCGGGGGCCTCGCACCTGCTGCTGCGCATCCGCGCGCTGCTCACGGCTGTCACTCGTGAGGAGCTCAAGCGCGCCCGGCTGGGCCGCTACTTCTCCCCCGCGGTGGCGGACCGGCTGCAGGATCTGGCCATCTCGAAGTCGCACCCGGAGCTGCGCGAGGTGACGGTGCTGTTCGCGGACCTCCGGGACTTCACCTCGCTGAGCGAGCGGCTGCAGCCCGAGCAGGTGGTGGCGATCCTCAACGAGTACTACGGCCGCATGGTGGAGGTGGTGTTCCGCCATGGCGGCACGCTCGACAAGTTCATTGGCGACGCGCTGATGGTGTACTTCGGCGCGCCCATCTCGGATCCGGCTCACGCCCGCCGAGGCGTGCAGTGCGCGCTGGACATGGTGGCCGAGCTGGAGGCCGTCAACGCCGATCGCGAGAAGCGCGGCGAGCCAAGCCTGCGCATGGGGGTGGGCGTCCACACGGGCCCGGTGGTGCTGGGCAACATCGGCTCCTCCACGCGCCGCTTGGAGTACACGGCCATCGGGGACACGGTGAACCTGGCCAGCCGCATTGAAGGCCTCACCAAGAAAGTGGGCGTCCCGGTGCTCATCTCCCGCTCCACCTGCGAGCAGGCAGGGGACGCCTTCCTCTGGCGCGAGGCCCCTCCAGCGACCGTGCCGGGAAAGAGCCAGCCCGTGGCCATCTTCATCCCCGAGGCTCGCGGCACCGTCCTGCCTGGAAAGACTTCCTCCGCTGCCGCCTGAGCCGAAGCGGAGCGCACATGTAGGACAGCCCCTCTTCTCGCGCGCGTAAGTGCCCTACATGGTTGGGGGTTTTACGTTGACGCCCCGGGCCGCCCTCCCTATAAAGCCGCGGATTCCTCTGCCATTGGGGCTCCCTTGAGCATATTCGCGTTGGACAGGGTCTCCGCCCACCTCCCGGAGGCGGTCGCGGAGCGCTACGTCGACCGGGCAGGCGGCGCCTGGGCTGTCATTCATCCCCAGCACCTGCCCCGAGTGGTGGCGTACCTCAAGATGGATCCAGAGCTGAACTTCAAGCTCTTCGTCTCCATTGACGCGGTGGACCGGCTGCACCTGGCCGAGAACGACCCTCGCTTCGAGGTCGTCTACTTCCTCTACTCGCTCACCCGGAACGAGCACGTGCGGCTCAAGGTGCGCGTGACGGAGACGAATCCCGAGGTGCCCTCGCTTGTTCCTCTCTTCAAGGGCGCCAACTGGTGGGAGCGCCTCACCTACGACTTCTACGGCATCAAGTTCGTAGGCCACCCCAATCTGTGCCGGATCCTCCTCTACGAGGAGTTCCAGGGCTACCCGCTGCGCAAGGACTACGCCCTGCGAGACAGGCAGCCCCTCATCCCCGAGCGCCCCATCAAGGACATCTTCCGCGGACCAGGCACCAGCGGCCTCTCTTGAAGACCCCTTCGAGGACCCCTTCCATGTCGGACCCCTCTAAGCAGCCCCCCGAAGCACCCAACCCGGACACCGACGCCTACGCCCATGAGGCGGAGTTGGAGGCCCACCTCCAGAGCAAGCGGATGTACATCAACATGGGCCCCTCCCACCCCGCCATGCACGGGACCGTGCGCATGAAGGTGGAGCTGGACGGCGAGACGATCGTCAAGGCGGACCCGGAGATCGGCTTCCTGCACCGCGGCTTCCAGAAGAGCTGCGAGAACGTCACGTGGACGCAGTGCCTGCCGTACACGGACCGGCTCAACTACAACTCGGCGATGATGAACAACTTCGGGTTCCTCAACGCCGTGGAGAAGCTCATCGGCCTGGAGATCCCGGAGCGCGCCCAGTACATCCGCGTCATCGCCTCCGAGCTGCACCGCATGCACGATCACCTCACGTGCGTGGGCGCCACCGCGCTGGAGCTGGGCGGGTTCGCCCCGTTCCTCTACGCCATCGAGGGCCGCGAGCTGCTCATGGATCGGGTGACGGAGCTGACCGGCGCCCGGCTGACCACCAGCTACGGGCGCGTGGGCGGCCTCAACCGCGATCTGCCCGAGGGCTGGATCCCGAAGACGATCAAGTCCCTGGACAAGATCAAGGAGCTCCTCGTGGAGGTCGAGGGGCTGCTGATGAAGAACCGCATCTTCGTGGACCGCATGAAGGGCACCGGCGTCCTCAACGCCGAGGACGCGCTGGACTTCGGCTACACCGGCCCGTGCCTGCGCGCCAGCGGCGTGGACTACGACGTGCGCAAGGCCAAGCCGTACTGGGTCTACGACAAGCTGGACTTCGACGTGCCCGTGGGCGAGCACGGCGACAACTACGATCGCTACATCATGCGGCTGGAGGAGATGCGGCAGTCCGACCGGATGATCCGCCAGGCGCTCGAGCAGATGCCTACCGGCCCCATCATCGTGGACGACTGGCGCATCGCCCTGCCGCCCAAGCCCGAGGTGTACGGCACCATCGAAGGCGTCATGTCGCACTTCAAGCTGGTGATGGAGGGCATCCCCGTGCCCCCGGGCGAGGTGTACGACTGCACCGAGGCGGCCAACGGAGAGCTGGGCTGGTACCTGGTGAGCGACGGGGGGGGCCGCCCCTACAAGGTCCACGTCCGCGCGCCGGGCTTCCCCATCCTGTCCGCCATCCCCCACATCATCGAGGGCAAGATGCTGGCGGACCTGATCCCCACCTTTGACATGATCAACATGATCGGCGGCGAGGTCGAGCAGTGAGCGAGAACGACACCAAGAAGCCGACCGGTGACGCGCAGCCGCCCCCTCCGGGCGCTCCCACGAACTCGCCGGCGGCGAAGATCGGTCCAGAGCCCTCCAACCCACCCGCCGGGGCCAAGGCGGACAACCCGCCCGCAGCGCACAGCAGCACCACGCCTCCCAAGCCGCCCGCCCCTGCCGGAGGCCCGCCCAAGCCGCCGCCGCCCAAGAACCCGGGCTTCGTCACCTGCACCGTCGACGGCCGCGAGGCCGTGGTGAAGCCGGGGACGAACATGATCGAGGCGGCGAAGTCCGTCGGCGTGGAGATCCCCTACTACTGCTACCACCCGCGGCTCTCGATCGCGGCCAACTGCCGCATCTGCCTCATCGAGGCCTCCAACGCGCCCAAGCTGGTGCCTGCCTGCCAGACGCCGCTCGCCGAGGGCCAGGTCATCAAGACGACCACGGCCAAGGTGAAGGAGCAGCAGCGCGCGGTGATGGAGTTCCTGCTGCTCAACCACCCAGTGGACTGCTCCATCTGCGACCAGGCTGGTGAGTGCAAGCTGCAGGACTACTACATGAAGTACGACTACCGCCCCTCGCGCCTCGAGGGCGGCAAGGTCCTCAAGAACAAGCGCAAGGTGCTGGGCCCCCAGGTGGTGCTCGATCAGGAGCGCTGCATCCTCTGCACCCGCTGCGTGCGCTTCATGAACGAGGTGCCCAAGGAGCCGCAGCTGGGCGTGTTCGGCCGCGGCAGCCACGAGCGCATCGACGTGTTCCCCGGCAGCGAGCTCAGCAGCAACTACTCGCTCAACACGGTGGACATCTGCCCGGTGGGCGCGCTGCTCAGCCGGGACTTCCGCTTCCGCGCCCGCGCGTGGTTCCTGTCCGCTACTCCGTCCGTGTGCACCGGCTGCTCGCGCGGCTGCACCATCTACGCGGACTGGATGTCCCAGGACACCTACCGCTACCGCCCGCGTGAGAACGAACAGATCAACAAGAGCTGGATGTGCGATCAGGGCCGGCTCTCGTACAAGTACCTCAACCTGAACCGCGTGCTGAGCGCCTCCGTGGGCCGGCGCGCCACCCAGGCCGCGAACGTGGCCCGCCCGGAGATCACCCGCGCGGAGGCCGCCAAGGCCGCCGCCCAGCAGCTTCAGCCGCTGGCAGGCACGGCGCAGCTGGCGGTGCTGGCCTCGCCGCTGTGCTCAAACGAGGATCTGCTGGCAGGGCTCTCGTTCGCCAAGGGCACCCTGGGCGTCAAGGAGGTGTACGTCGGTGGCCGGCCGCAGGGCGCCGCGGATCACTACCTCATGACGGCGGACAAGAACCCCAACCGCAAGGGCCTGGAGCTCATCGCCAAGGGGCTGGGGCTGACGCTCAAGCCCTTCGAGGAGCTGGCGCCCGCGCTTCACTCCGGCCAGGTGAAGGCGCTGTACGCGATTGGCACCGAGGTGCCGGGCGACGCCGACGCCTTCGCTCAGGTGGCGGCCGCCGCCGAGGTGTTCGTAGCGCAAGCGATCAACGAGTCGCCCATCACCGCGCAGGCCACGGTGCTGCTGCCGGCCTCTGCTCACATCGAGGACGAGGGCTCCTTCGTCCAGCTGGACGGCATCATCCAGCGCTTCCGCAAGGCGTACCCCTCCAAGGGAGACGCGGTGCCGCACTGGCGCTGGACGGCGGAGATCAGCAAGGCGATGGGTGGGGCCACGTGGAGCTCCGCGCGTGAGGTGTTCCGCGAGCTGGCGGCGCAGGTGGCCGAGTTCGCTTCGTTCAACTGGGAGCAGGCCTCCCCGCCAGACCGTGAGAAGCCGGGCATCAACCCGCTGCCCACGGGCGCTGACGGCCGTCCCGCAGGGTACCGCGAGTTCGGTACTCCTCGCGTGAGAGGGATCTAAATGAAGCGCGTCCTCACCGTCCTCTTTGCCATCGGCTTCATCCTCTTCCTGCTCGCCGGCGGAGTGGCCTCTGCCTACGCGGTGGGCGGGCTGGTGGAGAAGCATGGGTTCAGCGGCGCCAGCCGGCTGACGAACATCCTCTTCCTGATGCTCATCTTCGTGATGATCATCGCCACGATGCTCACGCTGGCCGAGCGCAAGTGGAGCGCGCTGATGCAGGATCGCATCGGCCCGAACCGCGCGCGCATCGCCCTGCCCGGCCTGAAGAACCGGGCGCTGGCGGGCTTGCCCTTCGTGGCGGCGGACTCCTTGAAGATGCTGACCAAGGAGGACTTCGTCCCGCAGACGGCCAACCGGTTCCTCTTCAACCTGGGGCCCCTGCTCGCGTTCGCGCCGGCGTTCGCCCTGTTCGCCATCGTCCCCGCGGGCCCCAGCGTGGAGGTGTTCGGGCACCGGGTGGACATGGTGGTGGCCACGCCGGACTTCGGCCTGCTGTACCTGTTCGCCATCGCCTCGCTGGCGGTGTACGGCACGGCGCTGGCGGGCTGGGCCTCCAACAACAAGTTCGCCCTGCTGGGTGGCGTGCGCGCCGCCTCGCAGATGATCTCCTACGAGGTGGCGCTGGGTCTGTCCCTGGTGGGCATCATGCTGGCGTTCTCGTCGGTGCAGCTGCCAGCCATCATCGGCAACCTGGCGGCGGAGGTGGGCAGCGCGGCCTTCGGCCAGGCGCGCTACCTGTGGCAGTGGACGGGTGCCGGCGAGGGCGGGGGCTTCGATCTGGGCCTGCCCGCCTGGGGCATCTTCCTGCAGCCGCTGGGCTTCATCGGCTTCTTCGCGGCGGCCTTCGCAGAGACGAAGCGCGCCCCGTTCGATGTGCCCGAGGGTGAGTCCGAGATCATCGGCTACTTCGTGGAGTACTCCGGCATGAAGTTCGGCCTCTTCATGATCTCGGAGTTCGTCGAGGTGGTGGTGCTGTCGGGCGTCACCGCGGCGCTCTTCTTCGGTGGCTACCACCTGCCCTTCGGCGGCGAGTGGCTCGCCACTCAGCTGAAGGACCAGCCGATGGTGTACGCCACGCTGCTGGGCACCTTCTTCTGGGTGAAGGTGCTGCTGCTGTGCTTCCTGCAGCTGCTCATCCGCTGGACGTTCCCGCGCTTCCGGTACGATCAGATCCAGACGCTCGGCTGGAAGATGCTGCTGCCCATCGGCCTGGCGAACGTGTTCATCAGCGGCGCGCTGGTGCTGTGGGATCCCTCTCTGCGCGCCCTGGCGCTCGTCGGGCTGCTGGAGCTAGCCATCCTGCTGGCGCTCACGCTCTCCCGTAAGGAGGAGAGCGGCGAGCCAGCCCACGGCCACGGCGGAGGCCATGGCGCGCTCGGCTCGGGACATGACGCTCACGGGCTGCCCGGGGGCGCGCACGGGCACGCACTGCCCGCACACGGACACGCCACGGCCACTCTGGGCGGCCACGCCCCGGCGGCGCACGCAGGTGCGCACACGGGCTCCACGCATTAGGCTTCCGAGGAAGCGAGACAAGGACTGCCATGGGCTACAAGGCGACCCGAGACCCCCGCACGGATATCCGAGAGCGGGCCTATCTCCCCGAGCTGCTGCGCGGGCTGGGAATCACCGCGCGCCACTTCTTCCGGAACCTCTTCGGAACGCGGGACACGAACACGCAGGTGGTGGATCGCAAGGGCACCAGCCTGATCACCACCGTCGAGTACCCGGACGAGAAGATCCCCTACCCGCCGGGCTACCGCGGGCTGCACCGCCTGGTGCCTCGGGACGATGGCAAGCCGCGGTGTGTGGCCTGCTACATGTGCGCCACCATCTGCCCGGCCCAGTGCATCTACATCGAGGCCGGTGAGTACGAGCACGAGGCCAAGGACGGCGAGTCTCGCGTCATCGAGAAGTACCCCACCCAGTTCGTCATCGACGAGCTGCGCTGCATCGTCTGTGGCCTGTGTGTGGACGCGTGCCCCAAGGACGCGATCCGCATGGACACCTACGAGCACACCAAGCCCGAGTACACCCGGCAGGGCTTCGTGTACGACATCCCCAAGCTGCTGAAGGGGCCTGCTGTCTCGCACCCGTCCGATCCGTGGAACAAGCGCGAGGCCTCCGAGGCGCCGCACCACGTGCACAAGGAGGCCCACGCGCGCATCGGCGAGGGCCTGGTGCAGCTCAAGACGCCTCTGAGCAAGGGCCACGACACCAAGAAGCTCGGCCACGGCAAGTAGCCGCTGGCTCTCTCACCGAGCGAGAATGCGCGGAGGGAGAGGCCTGCGGCCCTTCCACGGTCCTGCCGAGTCCCGTAGCCTTACGCTTCGATGAAGCGCTACCGCCTCTCCGTGTGCAAGGGCATGGACTGCAAGGGCAATGGGTCCGACGCCGTCTTCGCCGCGGCCAAGGAGGAGCTCGGCCAGCGCAACCTCGTCCCAAAGTGCGAGGCGTACCGGGGCGGCTGCTACGGCTTCTGCCACATGGGCCCCAATGTGGTGATCCGGGAGGACACGGGGCGCAAGCGCGATCCGCTCTCGCCCGAGGACTTCCAGCTCATGGGCTGGCCCGGCGAGGTCTACTACTCGCGCATGTCCCCGGAGAAGATGCGGCGCGTGGTCGCCGAGCACATCGCCCAGGATCAGCCCATCCGCGAGTACTTCGGGAATCCGGACGAGGAGGAGTACTGAGGCCTCTCGCTCAGCGGGAGGCCTGCTCTCCAGCGGAGGCCTTCAGCGGCGCCATCACTTCCTGGAAGCGCTTCGTGCGCTGAGCGACTGCCTCCGCGGAGGGCCACATCCGCGACGAGCCCAGGGCCGTCAGCCGCTCCTCCACGGCGGCCAGCCGCTCCCGAGGAGGCGGGTGCATCCGGCGCCAGGAGTGCTGTGCTGGGGTCTCCCGGGAGGTGCGTCCCAGCAGCCCGGTGAATGCTCGAGCGTCATAGCCCGCCGCCAGGAGAATCCGGACGCTGATGCGATCCGCCTCCAGCTCGAACTCCCTGGGGAAGCCCTCGCGATACAAGGCCGCCGACTCCTCCGCGGCGCCACCGAGCAGCTCCCCTGGCACCGACGCCGGGCGCTGAAGCTTGATGCGCTGGCCGAAGTCCCTGAGCTTCGCCGAGGACTCCTGGCGAGCCTCGTAGTGGCACATGGCCGCCTTGATCAGCTCCACGCCGTGGCCCCGCTGCACGTGAGCCACCTCGTGCGAGAGCACCGCCGCCAGCTCCTCCTCGCTCTCGAGAGCGCGCAGGAAGCCCGTGGAGATCATCACCGTGCCACCCGGCCCTCCGCTCGCACGGGGCTCACCCAGCGGCAGCACCACGAAGCGGTAGCCCGCCTGCGGCCACGGGCGGTTGGCGAGGACGCGCTCGGGCCGCTCCGCTCGATCCGGGCCGTTGGTGTTGCCCACCGCCTCCGCCACGAGCGCGAGGTATTGGCCCAGCTGATCCACATAGCGCGCCACCGGATCCGTGGTGGGGAGCGGCTCCACCCCCAGCGTTGCGAGCTGGCGCGTGGCCACGGCCTGGCCCAGGGCGGCCTCCTGCTCCGCGTCCAGCTCGAAGGCCTGGCGCCGCTCCAGGGAGCAACCAGTGAGCGAGGCGCCCATCAGGCCGAGGCTCTCCTTGCGCTGATCCATCTCGCGGCGCAGCTGCCCGCCGCTGGTCTCGAGGTTGTGCTTGGCCCGGGCGACAATGGCCGGCGTGTTCGCCGCCTGGCAGGCCGCGAGCAGTCCAGCCAGCATCACCCCCGCGCCGATCCGCCACGGGCTCATGGCTCACTTCTCCCCGACTTCATAGACACCATCCCAGTCCTCCGCCGGGGCGGTCACCAGGAAGCGGCGGCATCGGCCTGCATACACGCCCGCAACCGTGTCCTGATACTCCGAAGCGCAGCGCTCGAACAGCCCGAGCGCCTCGTCGAAGCGGCGCTGGTAATAGGAGGTCAACGCCTGCTCGTACAGGGCCAGCTGCTCCTGCATGCGCGGAGAGATCTCTCCCTGGCGCCCGAGCAGCTCATGGAGGCGGATGGGCGGCCCCAGCTTGCCCCGCATCAGCACCCGGTCCACCTCGCGGAAGACATAGGAGCCGCTCGCGAGCTGGGCCGTGCCCTCTCCCACCAGCACCTGGGTGTCATAGAACTTGTTGCAGCCCCCCAGCCACGAGGCCCGTCCCACCGCGTCCCCGAACACGGTGTAGTTGGACTTGAGCTCGGTGCCCATGTCGCCCACCACCACCTCGCCGCTGTTGATGCCGGCGCGCAGCTGGATGGCGTGGCCGTACTTCTTCTCCCAGACAGGCAGGCGCTCCTCCACCAGCGCTCGCATCTTCAGGAAGGCCTCACAGGCCAGGTGAGCGTGGCGATCCGTGCGCACCGGCGCACCCCAGAACGCCATCACTGTGTCGCCGATGTACTTGTCCACCTGGCCGCCCGAGGCGCGCACCACCAGCGTCATCTCCGTGAGGTACTCATTGAGGAACTGGACGAGCCGCTCCGGCTCCATCTGCTCCGAGAGCCGGGTGAAGCCCTTGATGTCGGAGAAGAAGACCGTCATCTGCCGGCGCTCGGGACGCACCAGCAGCGACAGATCGCGAGTCACCAGCCGCGCCACCTCCGGACTCACGTAGCGCCCGAGCGCCTGGTTGACGAAGTCGCGGATCTCGTCCTCCGTGCGCACGGAGTAGACGGTGGTGAGCAGGAACGCGGCCACCATGGCGAACAGCGGGCCGGCCACGGCGATCCAGAGCTGCTCCTCCACGAAGACGTAGCGGGCCGCATAGAAGTAGCCCGCGCCCGCCAGCGCCACGCTGGAGAAATAGATGACGGTGCCGAAGCCGGAGCGGAAGCTGCGGCTGAAGAAGAAGGCGATGGTGGCCCCCAGGAAGGCCATCCCCATCGTCAGGTAGAGATCCATCCGAGGCGCGGCGCGGCTGATGCCCTCGGACATGAGGATGTTCTCCAGCGACTGCGCGATCACGGCGCCACCGGGCGTCGCCTTGCCAATGGGCGTGGTCTGGTAGTCCGTGGCGTAGGTGGAGGTGTTGGTGAGGACCACCGCACGCTTGTCGAGATCGTGGGCCGAGCGTGCCGGGCGCCCCTCCCGGACATCGAAGAGGTTGAGCAGGACGTTCCAGGCCCGCAGGGAGCGGAACACCGAGGCGCCCGCGGTGCGGCCCGCGTCTCCAGCCTCCCAGCGCGTGAGGCTGTAGCCCGTCTCGTCCATGGGGAAGGAGTAGGCGTCACCCACGTAGAGCCGACCATCGGCATAGCGGAGCTTGCGAGTGCCAGCGAGCTTCATGGCCGCGGCCAGCGGCAGCGAGGGCAGGAGGTGGTGCTCGCCCTCACGGGGCGCGTAGCTGACCAGGTGGAGCAGGCCTCGCACCACACCATCCGCATCCGGGAAGCGGGTCACCGCGCCATGAAGACTCTGAGAGCCGAGCAGCGGCACCACGGGGTGCTGGAGGGTGCGCACCTGCAACAGCTTGGAGGGATCCAGCCCCTCCACCTCCACCTCGGCCAGGGAGACGAAGAGATCCAGGGCCGTGAAGCGCGAGGTGTCATCCGTGTTGCGGCGCTCACTCACCAGCACCTGAGTGGCGCCGAACCGCGCCGCGAGCACCTGCCCCTCACGCTCGTCCTCCACGCCCGCCCACACCTCCACCCGGTCCCCCGAGGGGATGAGGAAGGCAGGCCGCTGCAAGGCCAACACGGCCTGAGCCTGGGTGCGTGCCTGGGCCTGATCGGCGTGGGACCCCATGCGCACCCGGTACGGCCAGAGCTGGAACGCAGGCGGGCTGGCCCGAGGGACGCTCCAGGAGAAGGCGAGCGCGGAGCGGCCGGGGTCCTGGCTCAACAGACGGCGGAAGGCGTCGTCATCGGAGATCCCTGCACCCCCGGGCTCCTGGGAGGAGCACTCGCGGGGGCTCAGCTCGGGGAAGGGCATGTCGAGCAGGACAACGGAGGCGCCCTCCTCCACCAGCCGGTGGGAGATCCCGCCGATCACTTCACGGGGCCACGGGTACGAGGCCAGCTCCCGGTGCTCGCTCTGACGCGCATTGAGGAGGGTATCGTCATCCACCGTCACGACGACGACCTGCTCCTGTGGCTTGGACTCCTTGGCGCGTTGGCGCTGGAGGGACTCACCCAGGGCGCGCACTCGCAGATCGTACGTGATGCGCTCCGGGCGATCGATCAAGTCCACCAGCCAGGCGAGCACCGTCTGGGGCGCACCCTCCGTCTCGAGCTGCGTGCGAGGCACTCGAACGGAGACGAGCCCGCCAATCACGAAGCCGAAGATGGCGGTCTGAAGGAGGGCAAACCCCAGCCGTTTGAGGAAGCGACGGCCGGAGGATTGGACAGGGCGGCTTTGCACGGGGAGGCGGAGGATAGCGCGCCCACGCCAGTCCTGCCTGGGGCTGATATGGTTCCCGGCAGGGCCGGCCCTCCTGGAAGGATTCGCTCCCGATGAAACGCCTCCTCCTTTTCTCCGCTGCTGCCGCCGTTTGCTGCCTCGCCCCTCTGGCGTGCGACCTTGAGAAGACCGCCAACCAGATCTCTGCTCAGACAGTGATGGTGGGCACGCTGCTCTCCACGCCAGACGTGGACATCTCTCCCGAGGCTGTCGCGGGCCTGGATGGCGGCATCCAGACGGACGGGGGCCAGTCCTCGATCACGATCCCCGGCCAGACCTTGGCCATCGTCTTCCTGGGCACGCGTGATGGAGAGAACTCCACCCCCGAGGGCCTGACAGGCGCCACGGTGGCCTTGCATATCAACGGCACCCAGAAGGTGACGCTCACCAGCGATGGGGCGGGCTCCTACAGCCGTTCCAGCAACAGTGCTGACACGCTGACGTACCAGAGTGGTGCAACGTACGAGTTCATCGCCGAGCGAAACGGCGAGAAGTTCGTGGGCCAGGTCAAGGACGCGCCGATCCGGGAGAACATCCCGGAGTTGCACCCCGCCGAAGGGGTGAGGCGGATCGCCGCCAACACGGAGCTCGCGTTCGACCGGGCGGATCCGCCCTCCGGACAGGAGCGGACGCTGGGCTTCGTCACCGTGGTGCCGGTGAGCGACAGCGGCCAGCAGGGCGAGCCCACCTACACCAACGTACCCAAGACGCCGCTGGAGTTCCTGAAGGTCGTCGCCCTCCCAGTGGACTGGAAGGTGAAGCGCGTCGTCATTCCCGGCAGCGCCTTCCCGATGCCGAGGCAGACGTACCTGGTGATCTTCCAGTCGGTTCGTCTCGGCGGCCCGGAATCAGAGAACCTCTTCCTGGGCAGCGCGCTGCTGGCGGGCACCGCGGATATCGGCGTCGTGCGCACCCAGTAGCGAGAACCCGGGCGCTCAGCCCGCTTCGATCTCGAGCTCGAGCTTCTCTTCGAGCTTGAGCCGCAAGAGGTGGCCCGCGAAACGCTCCGACTCCTCGCGCGAGAGGATGTTGCGGAACGTGGCGCCGTCGGCCACCTCCACCTCCATCACGGGACCGCGCTGCAGCATGCGGAAGAAGTCCTCACCCCCCGCCGGACGTGAGACGAAGACGGGCAGGAAGCCCTTGAGCGGAAGCACCTGGCCAGGAGCACCAAGCCTGGCCTCCAAGGTCGTGGCATCCGGGCGGGTGTCGCGCGGATCCACGCCCTCGTCCGGATAGAGCGGTGCGGGCGGCAGTGAGACGTCCTCGGTGGAGTCATCCACCAGAAAGCCGTAGCGAGAAGGGATCCGGCCGGTGAAGAGGAAGCAGAGCAGGACGGCCTCGTCACCGCCTACACGAGAGACGTGGAGAATGGAGCGGGTGGTGCCCACCTTGCGCAGCAGCAGCTGCAGCTTCGGACGCGAGGCCCCAAGGTAGCGCCGCACGCGATCCGCAAGGGTGGCGCAGATCTCCTCGAACGCCTTCTGGTAGAGGGCCTCCGACTCCGCCTCCTTGCGCGCGAGCTCCTCGCGAGCCTGGGAGAGCCGCGCCTCCGCGCCTCGCAGGAAGCTCTCTGCTCCGGCGGGCATGAGCCCAAGCTCAGCGCCCGGCTGGGGCTCGACTCCCGCAGCCCGCACGGCGCCCACGAGGAAGGAGCCTTGCTGCTCCAAGCGCTCGCGCTCCTCCTTGAAGCGGAGCCTCGCGGCGCCGTGCTCCTGCTTCAGCTCCAGCCATGCCTCGTAGGCGGTCTCCAACGTCTCCAGGCTCCGCAGCCGGGCCAGCGCCGTAGACGCACCTTCACTCCCCTGCCCAGGTGCCGGTGGGTCAACCGGCGGGGCAGGCCTCCTCCTGCCCGTGGTCACGATGGCAGTGCTCGCTCTCTTCGGCGTTGGCGGGTCGGACTTGCGCTTGCTGCCCGACCCCGACCGGCGCTGCTTCGGAGTCCTTCCCTTGGCCATAGGCCGATCAGCTTATCAGCCGGGCCCGAAAAACAACGGGCCTCCTCCAGGCGCGGGGTCCGCGCCCAGAAGAGGCCCAAAGAAAACCGCCTGGACTCGGCTACACGCCGCGCGTGGCGGTCTCGGTGCGCTGAGCCCCGGCGCCGGTGAGCGACTCCTGGCCGCTCTGGAACCGGTTGCGCAGATCGCTGCGCAGCTCGACGCCCGGCTTGGGCGCGAGCATCAGGCCCACGCCTACGCCCAACAGCACGCCCACCGTGAACGCGCCCAGCGCGGGCAGCAGGTAGTCCGTGGCGTCCTTCCGGGTCTCGAGCCCGATCAGGTTGAGCAGCTCGTCCTTGTCCAGCTTCTTGAGATCATTGACTCCGAACATGCGGGAACTCTCCAGGTTGAGGTGAAGGTGAGGCGCGAGAACGACAGGTCAGCTGATGGTGCCAGGACCGCCCGTCCGAGGCGAGGTGCCAATCCCCGCGGCACCGCTCTGCCCCCCCACGCTGGCGTGACCAGCCTCGTAGCCGCGCAGCGCGGTCTCGGCCATCCCGAGCAGTTCGTCCTTGACGAAGGGCAGCATCGCCAGGCGCACGCCCAGCTTCAGGATGCGCCCGGTCAGCGGCGTGAAGAGCCCGCCGCCGAGCACGTAGCCCACGCCGAGCGCCGCGGCCATCATGCCATACGGGTTGCGGTCCACCCGGCCCTTGATGTCCAGCGTCTGTCCCAGGTCCGACACCGCGCTGCGCGCGTTGCTCCACAGCTGCTGGGCCTCAGAGCCAATCTGGTCCACGCGCTGGCCAAACCCCTGGTTGTCACCGCTGCTGTGAGAGCCGTTGTCCTGGGCGTTCTGAAAGGTCGTCATGGTGTTCTTTCGATGTGACGAAGGGACGGCGGGCTCAGCGGCGCGAGGCCAGCTTGCCAATGAGGAAGCCTGCTGCAATGGCGCCAATGAGGCAGGTGCCGGGGTTGGCCCGGATGAAGCTCACCACGCGGGTGTTCAGGTCCACCAGGTTGCGGCGCGCCTCCTCGATCTGCGGCACGATGCGCTCCTGGATCTCACGTGCACGGTCCTGGATCTGCTGCGGATTCATCTCCATCGAAGCCCTCTCCTATCGGTTGGAAATACGGTGGTTGGGTGAAAGGTGGTGGCTGTCAGCGGCGCTGGCCCAGCATGAACCCGATCATGAACGCGGTGCCCAGGGTGAGCAGCGGGCGCTTGCGCACCCACTCGCGCCAATCCGCGGCCTGGGAGACCTGCTCCTTCAGCTCCGTCACCGAGGTCGCCAGCTCCGCGCGGGTGCGCTCGATCTCGGCGCGCAGGGCGGCGGGACTGCGGGGCTCGGCTTTGGACTGTCCGTTACTGGGCATTCGTGGGCTCCTTGAGCACGTTCCGAGGCTGAGGAGGCGGCGTGGCGGAGGGGCTCCCCGTGGTGAGCGCTGCCACGCTGCGAGAGAGTTCCTGGCTGGTGTCGTCCATCATGTGGCGGTTCTGGAGGCGGGAGACGGACCGCCAGATGCCGAGCCCTCCTCCCACCAGGTTGAGGGCCCCCACCGCAGTCAGGGCCCACGCGTAGCCAATCCACGCCGCAAGCGCCACCGAGAGCGCCCCACAGAGGAAGACGTAGCCCACCAATACGAAGGGCACGAACGCGATGATGCGCGCCACGTCCAGGCCCATGGCCTTGGCGTCCTCGGCGATCTCCAACCGCGCCAGGGTGAGGTGCTGAGACACCAGGCGGCTGAAGCTGTCCGCCATCCGCCCGACGAGCGCGGCGATCCCGCGATCCGTCTGTTCCGTCCCCAAGTGCATTCCGTCTCCGGCCGGCGCTACTGGTGTCCCACAGGCGGTGCCAACCTAGGCATCCACCCCTTGCCGCGACAACCCGTCGCGCGCTTCTTTTGTCCGGCGGTCGCAAGCGTCGGCCAATGAACGTCCTCCGGCAGTCCCCACGCTACCCGATGAGCTGCACGGGTGCCGAGACCGCCAGGGGCTCAATGGCGATCGGGGCCTCGAAGCGCATTACCAGCGGCAGATGGTCCGAGGCCAGGCTGGCCAGCGAGGAGCGGTGAGGCCGGATGGTCAGCGGGCGGACACCCATATCCACGAAGATGCGATCCAGGCGCAGCAGGGGCAGCCGGGAGGGGTAGGTGCGAGCGGGAGCCCTCAGCTCCAGCGCCGCGTCATGAATGGCGCGCCGCACCAGCGCGGGCACGGGCTTGTTCCCCCAGTAGTTGAAGTCTCCGCACACCACCACCGGATCCCGGCGCACCGCGTCCCGGAGGATGTCTGCCGAGAGCAGGAGGCTCTCCTGTTGCCGGCGCTCGCCGAGCGAGAGCCCCAGGTGGAGACAGAAGACATGGAGCTGCCGGCCTTCGCTCAGCTCCAGATCACACCGCAGAGCACCGCGCGGCTCGCGCCGATGGACACTGAGATCATAGTTCTTCGACTTGAGGATGGGCAGGCGGCTGAGCACGGCGTTGCCGTAGCGGCGGCCCTGGCGCACGACGTTCGGGCCAAAGGCCATGTGCATCCCGAGCAGATCCGCGAGGTGCTCGGGCTGATCCTCCCGGGACGTCTTGCCCCGGAAGTCCCCCACCTCCTGCAGGGCGATGACGTCCGCGTCGATCTCGCGGAGCACCTCCCCCACGCGGCGCAGATCGAACCGCCCGTCCGTGCCAATGCCGCTGTGGATGTTGTACGAGACGAGCGTCAGCTCCACGGCCATGCCACCCTAGCCGTGGACGAGGCGCAGACGGCGCGCAGCCAGCCGCACCACCTCGAGCGGGAGAGAGGCCAGCCGCACCGCGGCCTTGCGCACATCGCCGATCCCGCTCTGGAGCGCGTCGAGCTGGCGCGTCGCCTCGTCGAGCAGATCCTGGAAGCGGCCGCGAGGCGGCAGCTCCTCGGTGGCCGGCAGCGCGCCGATGGGCGTCGTGTTGCGGTTGATGCGCGGCGTTGTCTGCACCTTCTCCTGGCGCGGAGCGCTGGGCGCCTCACGGAGCTTCCTGGTGTTGTCCCTGCGCGGCGGAGCCAGGGCGCGGGCCTTGAGGATCTCCTCCGTCTGCGCGTGGCTCTTGCCGTAGTGGATGCCTTCTCCGTGAGCCGTTTGCGCGTGCTGCGACTCGGCCAGGTGTTGTTTGTCCTGGCGCCGCAAGCTCCGGCTGCGAGGCTCGGCCGCGGGCACCTGGAAATGGTCGAAGCTATAAGTACGAGGCATCCAGCACTCCCCCCAATGTGGCAGTCAGTCCGCCGGAGAAAGTAGGGAGCCCCCTCCTACCTTGGTACGGTTTGGCCAGTTCCTAGCTGCCTGGACGTTCGCTCCTCGACCGTTCGGGCGAACCTGGCACCCAGGAAGTCGGAGCGAGGGGTTTCCCGGTGTACAACTGCGGCCTCATGCCGCTCGTCCCCTCCCTTCCCCGCTGCGCCTCTCCGCTTCCCCTCGCCCTGCTCGCCCTTGGCCTGGTGGCCTTTGGAGCCGAGGCTCAGCCGAGCCTCTCCGTGCAGCCCGGGACGGCGAAGCCCGGAGACCCGATCCTCGTCACCGTGAGGGGCGTGGAGGGACTCCCCTCGGGCACGGTGGCGGGGAGGCCCCTCCACTTCTTCCAAGCCGCAGGGGCCTGGCAGGCCATCACCGGGCTGCCGGTGGAGCAGGACGTGGGCACCGTCGAGGTGAAGGTGGTGGGCCCTCGTACGGGCGAGGGCAAGCCCGTGGAGCTGGCGGGCGCGCTGGATGTGGTGGATCCCGGCTATCCGAACCGGCAGCTCCAGGTGGCCGGCAAGTACGTCAAGCCGCCGAAGTCGGTGAAGGCCCGCATGGCCGAGGACCGTGCTGCCTTCGCCGCCGCCTTCTCCCAGCCCTTCTCTCCGATCATGTTCCAGAGCAACTTCGCCTGGCCGCGCCAGGATCGCATCACCGCGCCCTACGGCGATCGGCGCTCGTTCAACGGCAAGCTCAAGAGCCAGCACTTCGGCGTGGACATCGACGGGGACACGGGCGCGCCCATCTACGCCGCCAATGACGGCCAGGTGGTGATGAGCCGGGACTGCTACAGCTCCGGCAACACGGTGATCCTCCACCACGGCGGCGGGCTCTTCACCACGTACTTCCACATGTCGCGCATCGACGTGAAGCCGGGCACGAAGGTGAAGCAGGGCCAGAAGCTGGGGCTCGTGGGGAAGACGGGCCGCGTCACCGGCCCCCACCTCCACTGGGGAGTGAAGACGGACGGGCTCTGGGTGGACGGCCTCACGCTCCTGAAGCTCGATTTCTTCGGCACGCCCGAGCCTCGGGTGGCCACCTCCGCGGAGGGCGAGGACAAGGCCCCAGGGACGGCCTCCATCAAGACGACTCCCTGAGCAACAGGGCTCGCCCAGCTACCACACCTGGGGAATGCTCAGCGCGGCGCGGGCCTCGTCCGGCGTCATGGGCTCGCGGCCCACGTCTCGCGCCAGCCGCACCGCCTTCTCCACCAGCGGCCCGTTGCCCTTGGCCATCTGCGTGCCGGCCGGATCCAGGTAGAAGTTGTCCTCCAGCCCCACGCGCACGTTGCCGCCCAGCACCAGCGCCGCCATCACCAGCGGCCACTGCACCTTGGAGATACCGATGATCTCCCAGGTGTCCTGCGGGCCCACCTGCCGGGCCATGTGCGCCAGGTTCTCCGCCGTGGGCGCCACCCCGCCCAGCACCCCGAGGATGAAGCTGTACTGGAGCGGCGGCTTGAGCGCCCCCATGGCCAGCAGCGGCTGCGCGTTGTGGATGTGGCCCAGATCGAAGCACTCCAGCTCCGGCTTGGAGCCGCCCGCGCGCATGGCCTCCGCGGCCAGGAGGATGTCCGAGAACGGGTTGGGGAACACGAAGTCGAAGACGAAGCCCTTCCGCTTCTCCGAGTACTTCGC
>Ga0247825_10000628_pt1 | contig 22469 bp, 16 predicted proteins | sample 13C_Vanillin_Day_FD_194413 | JGI IMG/M metagenome (GOLD analysis project Ga0247825, IMG submission 194413) | Soil microbial communities from agricultural site in Penn Yan, New York, United States - 13C_Vanillin_Day48 | ecosystem: Environmental > Terrestrial > Soil > Agricultural land | place...
GCCGACAGGAAGATGACGGAGATGTGGCCGCTGGCGCGCTCGGCCTTGATCTCCTCGATGAAGGTGAAGCCGTCCCCGTCCGGCAGCGTCACATCCAGCAGGACGATGTCGGGCCTGCGCTCGCGCAGGGAGCGGCGCGCCTCCTCCAGGGAGTTCACCACGGCCACCTCGAAGCCCAGGCTGGCCAGCACCTCGCTGCAGATGCCGCCGATCTTCTGATCGTCGTCCACCACGAGCACGCGGCCGTGCTGCTGGCCGGTGCGGCCGCGCACCAGCGAGTCCACCGTGGCCAGCAGCTTGTCCACCATCAACGGCCGCAGCAGGAAGGCATCCGCCCCGGAGCGGAACGCGCGCTGGCGCTCATCGAACGAGGAGTTGATGAGCAGCGGCGTGCGCCGCGTGTCCGGATCGTGCCGGAGGATCTCCGCCAGCCGCAGCCCGTCCACGTCCGGCAGCCGCACCGACACGAGGATGGCGTCCGGGTGCTGGCGCCGGGCCGTGCTGATGCCCTCCTCCGCCGAGCCTGCCAGGCGTACGTCGTACCCGCGCCCCAGCAGCAGCGCCTTGATGATGTAGGCCAGCTCCACCTCACCGTCGATGACGAGCACCCGGCCACGCGGCTCGGGCTTCTTGGCGGAGGCGGAGGCGGCGGAAACGGCGGCCTCGGCTGTTTCGGGGCGCAGCAGCTCCTGGGGCGGCTCCACCGGCAGCACCGTGATGAAGCGCACGCCCTGCGCGCCCGGCTCGCACCAGATGCGGCCGCCATGGGCCTCGACGATGTGGCGGCAGATGGCCAGGCCCAGGCCCGTGCCGCGCACGGTGCGGTTGGCGGGGGTACGAGCCTGCTCGAACCGGTCGAAGATGCGCTCCAGGTTCTCCTCGGCGATGGGCTCGCCGCTGTTCCAGCAGGACAGGGCCACGAAGCCGGGCAGGGACGAGGTGGCGCGCAGCTCCAGCATCACCTCGCCATCCTCGGGGGTGAACTTGGCCGCGTTGGTCAGCAGGTTGTTGAGCACCTGGTTGACGCGGTTGGGGTCGGCCATGATCCGCAGCCCGTGCTGGGGCAGCGCGGTGACCACCCTCACCCGCCGCTCCTGGAAGGCCGGCCCGTACTTCTCCACCGCGCGGCGGATGAGCTCGTCCAGGTACGTGAGCTCGAAGTTCATCCGCAGCCGGCCCTTGGCGAACTTGGCCAGGTCCAGCAGATCATCCACGAGCCCGTTGAGCTTCTCCGTGGAGTCCTTGGCCATGGCCAGGTACTTCTGCTGCTTGTCGTTGATGGGGCCGGCCAGGAAGTTGAGCACCAGATCGATGGCGCCGGAGATGGAGGTGAGCGGCGTGCGCAGCTCGTGGCTCACCATGGAGACGAACTCGTCCTTGCGCTCCTCGAGCACCTTCTGCTCGGTGACATCCCTGAGCACCACGCACACTCCGCGCACCGTCCCGCGCGCGTCCGTCACGGGGGTGACGGTGCACTGGATGTGGCGGTCGAACAGCTCCACCTCTTCCCTGAGATCCTGCGAGCCGCTGTACTCCCAGCCTCGGATGAGCTCGGAGGGCTCGAAACCCAGGCGCTCCTCCAGCATCCGGCCGGTGAGCGGGCCCGTGTCCTCGGAGAGCCGCAGCAGCCGGCGCGCGGCCGGGTTGATGACGACGATGGCGTCCTGCTCGTCGGTGAGCAGCACGCCGTCCGCCATGGACTCGACCATGCGCTCGATGCGGCGACGGGCCTCCTCCTCCACGGCGCGCAGGGACTGGATGGCGTCCGCCGTCTGGTTGGCCAGCGTGTCCAGCAGCACGCCGTCGTCCTCGCTGAACGCGGTGGGGCTCTGCGAGAACAGCGACAGCATGCCCACGGGCTTGCCGCCAGCCACCAGGCTCACGGTGACCTGGCTGGGGTAGACGGCCGGGGCGCTGGCGTCCTGGGTGATGGTGCCGGTGACGCGGGTGGTGAGCCGGTCCTCGGGCAGGAGCTGTCCGGAGCTGCGCCGGTAGGCGCCCAGCATGGATTCCTTGACGCCCAGCAGGGCCTTCTCGCCCACCGTGCCCAGGCAGCGCAGGCGCAGGATGGCGCTGCGCGCGTCGTCCGGAGCGATCAGCGCGGCGCCGCAGTCGTAGGGCAGCACGCGGGCCACGGCGCTCAGCACGCGGTCGATGATGGCCTCGTAGCTGGGCGGGTCCGCGGCGCTGGCGCGGCTCACCTCGTAGAGGACGAAGAGGGCCTCCACGCGCTGGTGGAGCTGGCGCAGCAGCCGCTCCTTGTCGCGGCGCAGCTGCGTGTAGTCCACCGCGTTCTTCACCGTGATGAGGAGATCGTTCACCTCCCAGGGCTTGGTGATGTAGCGGTACACCTGCCCCTGGTTGATGGCGGCGATGATGTCTTCCGGGTCCGTGTAGCCAGTGAGCAGCAGCGTGGTGACGTCAATGCCCTCGGCTCGCGCGGCGGTGACGAGCTCGATGCCCGTCATCTCGGGCATGCGCTGGTCGGTGATCAGGACATCGACCGTCTGGGTCCGCAGGATCGACAACGCCTCCTGGCCCGAGGTGGCCGTCAGGACGCGGTACTGCCGCTGGAACATCCGGACGAGGATGTCCAAGACATCCGCTTCGTCATCGACGAGGAGGAGGGTGTGTCGGAGGTCGGACAAGACGGACGGAATTGTACGCCCAGATCACCTTGGATCCTCAAGACTTCTCAAGGTTCCCTGAAGAGCGGGAGAAGACCCGTACGGTCGGCTTGGCCGCCTGCTTGAAACGATTGACTCTACACGCCTGTTCAGGGAGCATGAGGTACTGAAAGTTTGTTGCCCTGGTAAGACACGACCTGGGCCCCTGCCCGAGGGAGGGAGCGAGGCATGGAAGAGCTGACGGAGCGCCAGCGCGAGATACTTACCTTCATCGTCAAGGAGACGGAGGTGCGGGGATTCCCGCCCACCATCCGGGAGATTGGCGAGCAGATGGACATCCGCTCGACCAACGGGGTGAACGATCACCTCAAGGCTCTGGAGCGCAAGGGCTACCTGAACCGGGGCGAGCAGCAGAGCCGCTCGCTGGTGCCGACCAAGCGGGCGCGGATGCTGCTGGGGTTGGGGGCTAAGAAAGACTCGGGGCTGGTGGAGGTGCCGCTGCTGGGCAAGGTGGCGGCGGGCGCTCCGCTGCTGGCGCAGGAGAACCTGGAGGACTCGGTCAAGATCGACAGCTTCCTCATCGGGGGTACAGGCCGCGAGGTGTTCGCCCTGCGGGTGAAGGGCCAGTCGATGATCGAGGACGGCATCCACGACGGGGACTACCTGTTCGTGCGCAAGACGCCGGCGGCGCAGCCGGGGGACATCGTCGTGGCGCTCATCGAGGAGGAGGCGACGGTGAAGCGCTACCACCCCGAGGGCGAGCGCATCCGGTTCCAGCCGGCGAACAAGGACATGCAGCCCATCTACGTGAACAAGGCGGACTTCCGCTCGACGATGCTCCTGGGGATCGTCGTGGGCGTGTACCGGAAGGTACCCGGCGGGCGGAACTGAATCACGGGCAGGCGCTGACGCCGCCCCCATCGTGCCCGGTCACTCGGGCACAGGTGGCCTTGACGAGCTCCGTGTCCTTCAGCTCGCGCGCCAGCCGTGCCGTGCGCAGCTGGAGGTCCTCGTTCTTCGCGTTGTCCGGCTCGGCCGCCAGGTTGGCGAGGATCTTCAACGCGTCCGGCTTGCGCCCGAAGGTGACCAACAGGTCTGACAACTCGACCAGCTCGCGCACGTCCGAGGCGGACACGGTCTCCAGAGCCTTGCCCAGCTCCTCCTCGGCGGCCTTGCGGTCCTGCTGCTTGAGGTGGAGCTGCGCGATCGCCACGTGGATGAGGGCCCGATCCTTCACCTTGAGGGACTCGCGGAACGCTGCCAGCGCATCGGCCGTCTTGCCCTGGCTGGCGTAGATCTGCCCAACGAGCTCCCACAGTGCGGGGTCCTTGGGAGACTTCATCGCGGCCTCCCGGTACGAGGCCACTGCCTCGTCCATCTTCCCCGCACGCACCTGCTCGTCCCCCAGCGCGGAGAGCACCTCGGGGGCGCGCACTCCCTGCTCCGCCGACTTCTGCAACAGCAGCAGCGCGTCCGCGTGCTGGTTGTCCTGCTGGAGCAGATCCACTGCCTTCACCAGGTAGTCCGGCTTGAGTCTGTCGGGACAGACCTCGGCGGCGAGCGCGAAGTGGCGCACCGCCTGCTCCTTCTCGCCCCTCCGGAGGTGAATCTCCGCGAGCTGCTCCAGCGCGTTGAAGTCCTTGGGGTACAGGCCCAGGGCCATGCGCAGCGAGCTCTCCGCCTCTGCGTCCCTGCCGGTCTGCGCCTGGATGAAGCCGATGCGGCTCCACGTGGTGGAGCGCTTCGGATCGAGCAGCAGCGCCGCCTGGAACTCGGCGAGCGCCTCGTTGTACTTGCCCATGGAGAGGTACACCTCGCCCACGGCGGCGGGCAGCCGCGGATCGTTCGGGACGAGCTGCTTCATCTCGGCGAACGACGCGAGCGCCTGCTCGAAGCCTCCATGCAGGTACTCGGCATTGCCCTTGATGTAGAGCCCCTCGGCCCGATCCTTGGGATCGATCTTGGGCGTCTCGTCACAAGCCGCGGCCGCGAGCAGGGCGAGCAGCGAAAGGGCGCGCAGACGCGAGGGCATGAACGGGGCTCCAGGCTTCAGAAGTGGTACGAGATGCCTGCGGTGAGATCGAGGTTCAGTCCATCACCGAGCCCGCTCTCAGCCAGTCCCAGCGTGGCCTGGGCGAGGTTGGTGCCAAGCTCCAGCTGCAGGCCCAGCTTGTCGGCGATGACGTACTCGCCGCCAAAGAAGCCAATCACCGTGGGCAGCGGCCCGGTGTTCCGGAAGATGCCGAACTGCCCGAAGGCCAGCTGCACGCCGAGCCCCAGTCCCCAGTAGGGCCGCAAGGAGTGCTCCAGCCGGTAGTAGTGGCGCGCGCCCAGCACGCTGGGCAGCACCCGGACCCGGCCGGTTTCGGTCCCCTCTTCAGCGCGAATGAAGGTGATACCCACCTGCACGAACCCCACCCACTCCGGATGGAAGGCGTAACCCAGCTCGATGTCTCCGCCAGGGTTGAGGGCCTGGATGTTGCTGATGAAGCTGTTGTTGATGCGCAGCCCCAGGACCAGCCCCCCGCCCGGCGTCTCCTTGGCGCTCCCGAGCAGCGGCTGGCCCGACTGGGTCTTCCCCTCGGGAGCCAGCTCGGCCAGCAGCTGATCACCGACGGCGTTCGTGACCAGCAGGAGATCCTCGCTGCTGGAGGCCTCGGCGCGGGGCCGGGCCAGGCTGCGGCCGGTGAAGGTGTCCAGCAGGCTGACGGTGAGCAGATACTTGTCGCCGAACTGGTCCAGCCGCCCTGTCACGACGTAGCGGGCCCCGATGGCGTTCGAGAGTTCCTCCAGGCAGGGGCCCTCCGTGGAGCACGAGGCGGAGCCCAGGAGCTGGCGTTGCCGCTCGGTGCTCAGCATCGTCTGGACGTCCGCCTGGGTCAGCACCTTGAGCTTGGGCGACTCGGACAGCCGGCTCGCGATGAGAGAGGCGATACCCGGAGCAGACTCTTCGGCCGACTTGTTGGCCTCGAGCGAGAGGACCGCGACGGTGGGGAGTCCCAGCGCGTCCTTATCCGGCTTCGCGGCCGCTGGGGCCTGGGCGGGGGCCGTCTCGGGAGGAGGTGTGGCGGCTTGGGCCCCCTCTTCTTTGGGCGTGGCATCCGGCCCGGGAGCGCCGCTGGTCTGAGGCGGGGGCGTGAGCGGCGCCTCGGCAGGCGTGGCGGGGGTGGAAGGCGAGGGCGGCGGCTCTCCGGCAGGAGCGGGAGACTGGGCGCTGGCCAGCGTCGAGAGCAGCAGCGTGGCGAGGAACAGGGGGTAGAGGCGCTTCACCCGCGACACTCTAGGAGAATCAGCGCCGCAGGCCATCCCCCTCCCTGCCTGCCCGGCTCAGGAGGGCGGGAGGGGGCCCAGGTAGTCCACCGGGTCCACGGGCTTGCCGTCCACGCGCACCTCGAAGTGGAGGTGGGGGCCAGACGTACGTCCGGACTCCCCCACCGTGGCAATCACCTGGGAGCGACGCACCGTCTGTCCTGTCTTCACTCGCAGATCACGGTTATGGGCGTACAGGGTGATGAGGCCGTTCGGGTGCTGGACGATGACGATGAGCCCATACCCCTTCTGCTCGCCCGCGTAGAGGATGGAGCCTTCCTGGGCCGTCTTGACCGGGGTCCCCGCAGGGGCTGCGAGATCGATCCCGTCATGGGGCTCCCGGCCCTTCTTGCCGAAGCGCCCGTACAGGACGCCTCGGAGTGGCCAGTCGAGCATCCCCTTGGTCGCAGGCTCGGGGCGTGAGGCGCCTGCTCTGCCTCGGGGGCCCGTGGAGCGTGCCGGCGGGCGCGGGCGCGGGGGCAACTCACCCCGGCTCACCGCCACGGGAGTTCCGCCCCGCTCTGGAGCAGGCGCGACGTCTGGCTCCGCGTGAGGCTCCTCTGTCTCCTCGTCGGAGCCCACGGTGGGGATGAGCAGCTCCTGCCCGACGGCGAGGCTCCGCGGATCCTTGATGCCGTTGACCGCGGTCAGCTCCTCCACGGTGACGCCATACGTGCGCGCAATCCGGAACACCGTCTCCCCGGCTGCCACGCGGTGGCGGACCGTGAGGAGCTCGGGTTCAGAGTGCGCGGCCCGCAAAGGGATGGGCGGCGCGGCAGACACCTCGGAAGCGGCGGCCGTGCGCGCGGACGCAGAAAGCTCGGATGGAGACGGGGGAGCCTCGAGCCCTCGAGGACGGGAGGCCGCCTGGGAGCCTGCACACCCGGCGGCTCCAAGAGCCAGGAGGAGCGCCAAGCCCGCTCGGCTGAAGCGCCCCCCCGTCAACTTCACCTACCCGACTCGCTGCGCTGGAAGCCTTCGAGCGTCCACCCCGCCATGTCGGCGAGCCGGCCGTGGTCCGTCAGATCCAGGTGCAGCGGTGTGATCGAGACGCGCTTCTCCCGGTGGACGGCGTTGCAGTCACTGCCGGGGATGTCCTCGTGCTGGTACTCCTTGCCGCCGATCCAGTAGTACTTCCGGCCACGGGGATCGACGTTCTCCACCACATCGTACCCGTAGCTGTGCCGCCCCAGCCGGGTGACGGCATAGCCCTCCGGCTCCACGCGGCCGGGGATGTTCACGTTCAGCAGCATCCGCGGAGGCAGGGGCCGGGAGAGCGCTGCCTTCACCAGCGCGTGGGCAAAGCGCGTCGCGGCCTTGAAGTCGAACGGCGCAAGGGACACGAGGCTGAAGGCGATGGCGGGCACCCCGAGCAGGGCCGCCTCCATCGCCGCGGCCACTGTTCCCGAGTACGTGACATCGTCCGCGAGGTTCGCGCCGTGGTTGATCCCGGACACCATGATCTGCGGGCGATCATCCTTGAGGATGTGGTGGATCGCCAGATAAGCGCTGTCGGTGGGGGTGCCATCCACCGCGAACCAGCGCTCGCGGATCTCCTTGATGCGCAAGGGACGGTGCAGGGAGATGGCGTGCGAGGCCGCGCTCTGCTCGCGGTCGGGCGCCACCACCCACACCTCCCCCAGTGGACTGACCGCTTCCACCAGGGCCTGGATGCCTTCGGAGAAGTACCCGTCGTCGTTGGAGACCAGGATGCGTGGGCGTCGTCCCGAAGAAGTCACTGCTCCTCACTTGGCCTGGGTGGCCTTGATAGCGGTCCGGCCCGCATAGCGCGACGCGGGCCCCAGCTCCTGCTCGATACGCAAGAGCTGGTTGTACTTGGCCACGCGGTCCGAGCGGGACGCGGAGCCCGTCTTGATCTGCCCGCAGTCGAGCGCCACGGCCAGGTCAGCGATGGTGGTGTCCTCCGTCTCGCCCGAGCGGTGGCTCATGATGGAAGTGTAACCTGCGCGGTGCGCCATGCGCACGGCCTCGAACGTCTCCGTCAGCGAGCCAATCTGGTTCACCTTCACCAGGATGGAGTTGGCCGTGCCGCTCTGGATGCCCCGGCTGAGCCGCTCCACGTTGGTGACGAAGAGATCATCGCCCACCAGCTGGATCTTCCCGCCCAGCACCTCGGACAGCTTCTTCCAGCCCTCCCAGTCGTCCTCGGCCATGCCGTCCTCGATGGAGACGATGGGGTAGCGCTCCGTGAGGCCCCGGTAGTAGTCAATCATGCCGGCCGAGTCGTACTCCTTGCCCTCGCCCTTCAGCTTGTACTTCTTGCTCCCCTTGTCGAAGAACTCGCTGGCTGCCACATCCAGCGCCAGGTAGAGCTGCTCGCCCGCCTTGAAGCCCGCGGCGCTGATGGCCTCCATGATGAGCTTGAGGGCCTCCTCATTGGCCGGCAGGTCCGGGGCGTAGCCGCCCTCGTCACCCACACCCGTGGCGAACTTGCGGGCCTTGAGGATCTTCTTGAGCGCATGGAACACCTCGGCGCCCCAGCGCACGCCCTCGGCGAACGAGGAGGCGCCCGCCGGCACCACCATGAACTCCTGCACGTCCACGCGAGTGTCCGCGTGCGCGCCGCCGTTGAGGATGTTCATCAGCGGCACGGGCAGCGTGCGCGCCTGTAGGCCGCCCACGTACCGGTACAGCGGCATTCCGAAGGCGTCCGCCGCCGCGCGAGCGGTGGCCATGGACACGGCGAGGATGGCGTTGGCGCCCAGCTTGCCCTTGTTGGGCGTGCCGTCCAGCTCGCGCATCCGCATGTCCACGGACACCTGGTCCGTGGCGTCCATGCCCATCAGCTCGGGGGCGATCGTCTCCATGACGTTCGCCACGGCCTTCTTCACACCCTTGCCCAGGTAACGGTTCTTGTCCCCGTCCCGCAGCTCCAGCACCTCGTGTTCACCGGTGGAAGCCCCGGATGGCACCGCCGCACGGCCACGGGCCCCACCTGCCAGATGGACCTCGGCCTCCACGGTGGGGTTGCCGCGGGAGTCGAGCACTTCACGCGCCAGAACTTGAGCAATCTCGGTCATGGCGCCGGGTTCTAGAGGAGGCTCCCCAGGCTCGCAAGCTTGGAGCCCTCTCTGGCTGCTACAGTGTCCACCGGTGAAGCCCTCCTCCGCCTCCGCCTGTCATGCCGCCTAAACGCCCACCTCCGAAACAGAAGGGACCTGATCCCCTCCCTGGCCAGCGGAGCCGGGGGGCCCTGATCGGCCTGGCCGTGGGGGATGCGCTCGGTGCGCCCCTGCGGGGACGGAACTTCATCGCCCCGCTCTTCCCCGCGCTCGCTGACGGCCCGCGCCGCACACTCGGGCCCGGCAAGCTCAAGACCCGCATCCCACCGGCCCACGACTCCGTCACCTACCAGGACTTCCCAGAGGGCATCCCGGGGAACGTCGAGCTGGAGCCGCCCGTGATAGACCTGCGCAAGGGTCAGGTGACGGACGAGACGCAGATGGCCTGCTGCGTCGCCTGGAGCCTGCGCGAGGTGAAGAGCTTCAACGCCACTGACGCCCTGCGCCGCTACCGCGCCTGGAGGCCCCACGCCTTCGACATGAGCGACCCCATGCGCGAGGTGCTGGACGAGATGGACTCCGGCCTGCCCGTGCTCACCGCGGGCCGCCGCGTCTGGATCCGGGGGTATCGCCGCTCGTGCACCAACGGCAGCCTGGCCCGCACGGCGCCCATTGGCGTCTTCTTCGCCAGGGATGACGCGGCGCGCATGCAGGCCTCCTTCGATGACTCCGCCCTCACCCACTACGATCCGCGCTGCCAGCTCGCCTGCGTGGCGCTCAACGCGGCGATCGCCAAGGCCATCACCGGAGGCGAGGAGCTGAAGCCCACGGACCTCATCACCGCCGCGCAGACGGGGCTGTCCGTGGGCGCGGCGGCCCTGGCGCGCTCGCTCTCCGACTTTGTGGAGGAGGTCTCGGCCGCCAAGTCCTTCCTCTGGGCGGACCTGGAGGCGGCGCAGCAGCAGAACCCCCAGCTGTACGGCCCGGAGCTGCACCTGCACCGCCAGCATGGCCACGTGCGCATCGCCTTCCGGCTCGCCTTCTGGGAGCTGCTGCATGCCCCCAGCTTCGAGGCCGCGCTGGTGGACGTGGTGAATCGCGGCTCGGATGCGGATGCCCATGCCGCCATCACCGGCGCGCTGCTGGGCGCCTTCTACGGCGAGCGCGCCATCCCCGACGATTGGAGGCGCACCGTCATGGAGGCCATGGCCACGGTGCGCGGGCCGCTGTGGAACCTCTACCACCCACGGCACCTCCTCCCCCTGGCGCCGGACTGAGGGCCGTGCCAGCCCCCGGAAACACGAAGCCCGCGGAGACTGTCCTCGGAAGGACACCTGCCGCGGGCTCAGGGCCACGGTGTGGCCGCAAGAACTCGGCCCTTAAAGGTCGATGACCACCACGCCGCGAGGAGGCTTCTCGTCGTCCTCCCGCTCCGTCCGGCGGTGCGGACGGTCCGGAGGAACGGGCAGCGGCAGCTCCACCACGGGGCGGTCGCGGTCCTCGCGACTACGCTCGCGGCGTTTGATCTCTTCGATGATGAAGGCGTCCAGCATGGGTTCGCTCTCCCTCAGCCTACATACCCCGGTGTACGCCCGCCACCCCATCCCCGTTCCAGGCCCCTATTTGATGCAAAGTTAGTTCCCCCGTTCCTCTGGGGGCACAGCCTTGCCCGGTGGGCCTGGTTGCTCGTTCACCGCCCTGACATCAAAGGCACATCCCTGTGTCAGGGATGTCACGGTAGGCCTCCGACTCGCCGCCACTGGGTACGTTGATTGTAATGCAGACGCGGCGGCCCGCAAGCCGTCCTACCAGCGGCGAGCCCCCGGACATTCAACTGCGTAACCCCTTGGAAACCGGGTTCGGCCGTCCGCTCGCTGTGGGTGCGTTCAGGTATGCAGGCTGCAGGAGACCTGTCAGGACGGCGATCAGGCTGACTCCGCCCGGCGCTTGAAGGCCTCGAGCATCTTGGGCAGCGAGGTCTCCACCAGGGCGTTGACGACGGACTTGGGGACCAGGGCGCCGAGCGCCATCTCGACGGTATAGGTGGCCTTGGTCTTCCCCTCGCCCGCGGGCTCGAGGACCCAGTGGCCCTTGTTGTCCTTCATGAACTCGCCCTCGACGAACGTCCATGACATGCGAGTAGGCCGCTCCTCCTTGACGCGGATGGTGTACTTGATGGTCTTCACCACATCGACCTTGTAGTGGACGTTGACCTCGTTGCCCTGCCGGCCCGAGGTGCGCACCTCCTTCACCTCGGAGAGGAACTCCCCGTACTTCTCATACTGGGTGATGACGTCGAACACCTTCTCCACGGGGGCGTTGATGACGATCGAGCGGGTGGCACCTGCCATGAGAGTCTCCGAACGGGGTTAGAGGCCTGCGGCTAGAACGCAGCGTACCCCGGCTTCTTGTCGAACTTGTGATGGGATTGCACGAAACGGACGGTGCCCGTCTTGCTGCGCATGACCACCGAGTGTGTCTCGCAACCGCCGCCGAAGAAGCGCACGCCCTTGAGGAAGTCTCCCGAGGTGACGCCGGTAGCGGCGAACATCACCTCTCCCTTGGCCAGCTCCTCGGCCGTGTAGATCCTGCTGATGTCGGTGATGCCCATCTTCTTCGCGCGATCGATCTCGCCCTGGTTGCGCGGCACCAGGCGGCCCTGCATGTCCCCGCCCACGCAGCGCACCGCCGCGGCGGAGATGACGCCCTCGGGGGCGCCGCCGATGCCCATCAGCACGTCCACACCGGTCTCCTCGAAGCAGGTGGAGATGGCGCCGGCCACGTCCCCGTCCTCGATGAGACGGATGCGCGCGCCCGCGGCCCGCACCTCCTTGATCAGGTCCACGTGCCGCTCGCGGTCGAGAATGACCACGGTGAGATCCTCGACGTAGACCTTCTTCTTCTCCGCGATGGCGCGGAGGTTCTCCGTGGGAGTGCGCCGCATGTCGATGGCGCCCCTGGCACGAGGCCCCACCGCCAGCTTCTCCATATAGGTGTCCGGAGCGTTGAGCAGGCAGCCCTTGCCAGCCATGGCCACCACGGAGATGGCGCCGGGCCGGCCGTAGGCGGCCAGGTTGGTGCCCTCCAGCGGGTCCAGGGCGATATCCACCTCGGGAGCGCCCTCGCTACGCCGGCCTACCTTCTCGCCAATGTAGAGCATGGGGGCCTCATCGCGCTCGCCCTCGCCGATGACGACCGTGCCGTCGATGTAGAGCGCGTCAAAGGCGCGGCGCATGGCGTCCACGGCGGCCTGGTCCGACTCGTTCTTGTTGCCACGGCCCATCAGACGGGCGGAGGCGATGGCCGCCATCTCGGTGACGCGCACGGCCTCCATTGCCAGGTTGCGATCCATGTGGGGACTCCTTGAGTAACGGGTGAAAGGTTCAGGGAGACTGCTCGACCAGGCGCACGAACATCTCCGGCAGCCGCCGGGGTTTGCCATCCCTGCCCACACACGCGTGGAGGGTGCGTCCGGTGCACAACAGGGTGATGGGTGCGTCCTCGCGGGCCACCTCGTAGGTGAAGGCGATCGAGGCGCGGCGCAGCTCGCTCACCGTCGGGCGGATGATGAGCAGATCGTCGTAGCGGGCGGGGAGCTTGTACTGGCAGGAGGCCTCGGCGACGGGGAGCCTGTAGCCCTCCTGCTCCATCTGCGTGTAGCTGCCTCCGCGGGCGCGAAAGAACTCCATGCGGGAGAACTCGAAGTACCGAAAGAAGTTGGCGTGATAGACGACCCCCATCTGGTCGGTGTCGCCATAGATGACTCGGACCCGCGCTTCCACCATGCGGGCATCGACCGTAACAGGGTGGTAGGGCCCCTCCAAGCCGTTGAGGTACGGAGTTGGTTGCTTCTGACCATCCGGCGGCGAAGATGCACCTCCTATGGTGCGCCCTCTCGCCCTGGCCTTGGTCCTCTTCACCCTGCCCGCGCTGGCGAAGCCGCCGCGTCTGGCCCTCTTCATCACCGTGGATGCGCTCGGCACGGATGTGCTGCTGCGCACGCGCCCGAAGTTCAAGAGCGGGATGCGTCAGCTGCTGGACGGAGGGGCCTTCTACCCCAACGGCCGCTTCGACTACGCCAAGCCGCGCACCGCGCCGGGCCACGCCACGCTGGCCACGGGGGCTGATCCCTGGCGGCACGGGATTGTCGACAACCAGGTGGTGGACCGTGCCACCGGACAGAAGCTCAGCATCTTCAAGGACGAGACGCACCCGGTGCTCGAGGTACCTCTGTCCGTGGCCACCGGCGGGGACACCAGCCCGATGAACCTGATGGCGGAGACGCTGGGGGATCGGCTGCGGATGAGCTCACGGGGACGAGCCAAGGTGGTGGCGCTCTCGGGGAAGGGGCGCTCGTCCATCGCGCTCGCGGGGAGGCTGGGGCAGGCGTACTGGTTCGACGAGACGGTGGGGAAGTTTGTCACGGGCACCTGGTACACCAAAGAGTTCCCCGCGTGGCTGAAGGCCTTCAATGGGCGCGCGCTGGCGGACGGGTACGTCTCCCAGGAGTGGGTGCCGCTGCTGCCGAGAACGGAGTACCTGGGTGAAGACGAGCGCCCCTATGAGGCAGACGAGGCGGGCCTGGGCCGCGCCTTCCCCCATCCCCTCAGCGGAGGGCTCCAAGCGCCAGGGCCCCGATCGTATGCAGCGCTGGCGGCCTCGCCGCTCTCCAATGATCTGCTGGTCCAGGCGGCCAAGGCGGCGATGGAGGGCGAGGCGATGGGCAAGGACGACGTGCCGGATCTCCTGGCGGTGAGCTTCAGCGGGACGGATCGGGCGTTCCACATGTACGGCCCGTACTCCTGGGAGATGCAGGACGCGCTGTACCGGTTGGACAGGCAGGTGGCGGAGCTCGTCGCCGCGGCCGAGCGCGCGGCGGGAGGCCGGTCGAACCTGGTCATCGTCCTGACGGCGGACCACGGCGGAGCGGCGGTGCCTGAGCACTGGGCCTCCGAGGGTGTCCCTGCCCGGCGGTTGAACCCAAAGGAGCTGGCGCAGGGGCTCTCGCAGGCGTTGAAGGCGCGCTTCCCCCAGGCGGAGATAACGGTCACCCAGGAGGAGTCGGACACCTACCTGGGCGGCAAGGCCTTCGAGGACGGCAAGACCGATGGAGCAGCGATACGGCGCGCTGCGGCGGACTGGCTCTCGAAGCAGCCGGGCATCGCTTTGGCCGTGGCCCGGGACGATCTCTACACGGCGCCTGACCTGGGGGGGCTGCTGTCGCCGGTGCGGCGTGGCTACTACCCTGGACGCAGTGGGGACGTGCTGATCGTGCCACAGGCCTTCCATGTCATCAGCAAGGAGGCAGTAGGCACCAACCACGGTACACCCTACAGCTACGATCAGCAGATCCCGATCGTCTTCGCTGGGAAGGGCGTGAAGGCTGGGACGTACCAGCAGGAGATCAACGCGATGGATGTAGCGCCGACGCTGGCGGCGATGCTGGAGCTAGGGGCCCCTGCCTCCGCCGAGGGCCGCGCTCGGACCGAGTTCCTCACGAACGGCCGGTGATAGCCCCCAGAGCCTGGCTCCTCGGATTCAGCCCTGGGGCTTCTTGCTCGCGCGGGCGCGCCCCGCGCCCTTCACCGTGGCAATCTCCAGCGACAGATCCATCGCTCGCGCCGAGTGCGTCAGTGAGCCCATGGACACGAAGTCCACGCCCAGCTTGGCCAACCGTGGCAGCCGATCCAGGGTGACGCCGCCAGACACTTCAAGCGGAACACGGCCAGCCGCCAGCGCTACTGCCTTGCGGATCAGCTCGTCATCCATGTTGTCGAGCATCACCACGTCCGCGCCCTCCTCGATGGCCTCGGTGAGTTGCTTGAGGTTGGTGACCTCGATCTCGATCTTCACCAACCGCGGAGCATGAGCCCGGGCGCGGCGCAGGGCCTCCTGGATGGAGCCCCCCACCGCCGCGATGTGGTTGTCCTTGATGAGGACCCCATCGAAGAGTCCGAAGCGATGGTTCGCGGCACCACCCAGCCGGACCGCCTCCTTCGACAGAGAGCGCATCCCCGGCGCTGTCTTGCGCGTGTCCAGCACCTTGAGCTTCGAGCCGCGCACCGCCGTCATCGCCTGCTGTGCGATCGTGGCGATGCCGGACATGCGCTGCACGAGGTTGAGCGCTGTACGCTCGGCGGCCAGCAGTGAGCGCAGCCGCCCGGACACCTTCGCCGCCACGACCTTGGGCTTGATCTCCTGCCCGTCGTTCCGGAGGAACTCCACCTGGACCTCCGGGTCCACGTAGCGGAACACCCGGGAGAACGCCTCGAGCCCGGCCAGGACAAGTTGCTCCTTGGCCACCAGTTCCCCGCTGCCCATCGCGTCCGGCGGCACCAGGGCGTTGGAGGTCACATCCCCCGCCGCCCCAAGATCTTCGTCCAGGGAGAGTTCGATGAGGCGGTCGAGGTAGTCCTTCACGGCCTGCCTCCTTAGCGCCGGGCCTTCTTCTTGGCGGGAGCCTTCTTCGCTGCGGCCTTCTTGGCAGGAGCCTTCTTGGCTGCGGCCTTCTTGGCTGCGGCCTTCTTGGCAGGAGCCTTCTTGGCCGCAGCCTTCTTGGCGGGAGCCTTCTTCGCTGCGGCCTTCTTGGCAGGAGCCTTCTTCGCCGCGGCCTTCTTGGCGGGAGCCTTCTTCGCCGCTGGTGCCTTCTTGGCAGGAGCCTTCTTGGCCGCAGCCTTCTTGGCGGGAGCCTTCTTCGCCGCTGGCGCCTTCTTGGCAGGGCTCTTGGCCGCAGGCGCCTTCGCGGGCGCGGAGGTGCCCGCCCCCTCCTGCTTGGCCTTGTCGAACTCTCGCCGTGCCTCGTCCACGAGCCCCATGCTCATGTAGGCGACACCCAGGTCCTCGTGGTCCTTGGGAGACAGACCCTCCTTGGTGCCCTCACGGAGCTTGTTCAGCGCATCCGCGATCTGCGGGTTCACGATGTCCCCGCTGGACTCCAGCTCGCCCTTCAGCTCCTTGCTGAGGTCCACGTTCCCCTCTCCAGGCGCGGTGGGTGGGGCCACCTTCACCTGGGCTGTCTGCGGGTTGGCGAGCGCGTCCTCCACTGCTTCAGGCGGTGTCTCTGTGCTCATGGGTGCCTCCGGGGCTAGCCGGTCGAGGTTCTCCTGAAGCTTGGCCATGCGAGCCTTCAGCTCCTCGACGCGTGCACGATCCTTCTCCACCACATCAGGCGGAGCCTTGGCGACGAAGTTCGGGTTCTCCAGCTTGCGCAGCACGCTCGCAAGCTCCTGATCCGCCCGCGCCAGCTCCTTGCCCAGCCGCTCGCTCTCGGCGTCCACGTCGATGAGCCCGGCGAGCGGCACGTAGATCTCCAGCTCCGCGCCCACGTGCGCCGCGGACTGGGCCGGCTTGCGGCCGGGCGCCTCCACATGGAGCTCGGACAGGCCCGCCAGCGGCATCAGGTAGCCGCGGCACCGCTCCAGCGTGGCGCGCATGGCCGCGTTCGAGCTCTGCACGTGCGCCACCAGCTTCGCCGAAGGCGGCAGGTTGCTCTCGCCGCGGATGGTGCGCAGGCCCTCGATGGCGGCCACCACGGGGGCCATCTCCGTCTCCGCTGCGAAGTCCGCCAGCCGCGAGTCCGGGTCCGGATACGGCGAGATCATGATCGAATCCACCGAGCGCGGGATCGGCAGCTTCTGCCAGATCTCCTCGGTGATGAAGGGCATGAACGGGTGCAGCAGCCGGAGGATGCGCTCCAGACAGAACACGAGCACCGCGCGGGTGCTGTCCTTGGCCTTCTCGTCCTCGCCGTAGAGCGAGCTCTTGGACAGCTCGATGTACCAGTCACAGAACTCGGACCAGAGGAACTGGTAGAGCGTGGAGGCGGCCTCGGAGAAGGAGAACGTCTCCAACGCCAGGCGGGTGTCCACGATGGCGCGCTGCAGCCGCGCCAGGATCCACCGGTCCGCCAGCGTCAGCTCGAGCTCCTTGATGTGACGGATGTCCAGGCGGAAGCCGCCCAGGTTCATCAGCACGAAGCGGCTGGCATTCCACAGCTTGTTGCAGAACGCCTTGTAGCCGGCCACGCGATCCAGCGAGAGCTTGATGTCACGGCCCTGCTGCGTGAGCGAGGCCAGCGTGAAGCGCAGCGCATCCGCGCCGAACGCCGGCATGCCCTGGGGGAACTTGTTGCGCAGAGCCGGGGGGAGCTTGTCCGCTGTGGCGCCGAGGATGATGTCGAGGGGATCGATGACGTTCCCCTTCGTCTTCGACATCTTCTCGCCCTTCTCGTCGCGCACCATGGCGTGCAGGTAGACAGTGCGGAAGGGCACGTCGCCCATGAAGTGCAGGCCCATCATCATCATCCGGGCGACCCAGAAGAAGATGATGTCGTGGCCCGTCTCCATGACGGAGTTCGGATAGAAGGTCTTCAGCTCGGCCGTCTGCTCGGGCCAGCCCAGCGTGGAGAACGGCCAGAGCGCGGAGGAGAACCACGTGTCCAGCACGTCCGGATCCTGCGTGAAGTTCGTGCCGTTGCACTTGGGGCACTGCGTGGGCTGCTGCCGCGCCACGATGGGCTCGGCCCGGGCGAAGTCCACGCCGCCCACCCGGACCGTGGGGGCGTCCATGGGCAGATCCGTGTCATCCCCCACGCGCGGGCTGCACGAGGTGCAGTAGTAGGCAGGGACCTGATGCCCCCACCAGAGCTGGCGGCTGATGCACCAGTCGTGGATGTTCTCCATCCACTGGAAGTAGGTGTTCGTCCACGACTCGGGCACGAACTTCGTGCGGCCCTGCGCCACCGCCTCGATGGCCGGCTTGGCCAGCGGCTCGATCTTCACCCACCACTGCGGAGACAGGCGCGGCTCCACCACCGTGCCGCACCGCTGGCACTGGCCCACCGAGAGGGTGTGCGGCTCCTCCTTCTCCAGCAGCCCCTGCAGCGTCAGATCCTCGAGGACCTTCTTGCGCGCCTCGTACCGGTCCAGCCCCGCATACGGGCCGGCCTCCTTGTTGGTGCGCGCGTTGTCATCGAAGATGGAGATCATCGGCAGGTTGTGCCGAAGCCCCGTCTGGTAGTCGTTGAAGTCGTGCGCCGGCGTCACCTTCACCACGCCCGTGCCGAACTCCATGCTCACCAGCTCGGCGTCCGCGATGATGGGGATCTCACGGTTGATCAGCGGGAGCACCACCGTGCCCCCGGCCAGCCCCTTGTAGCGCTCGTCGTCCGGGTGGATGGCCACCGCGGTGTCGCCCAGCATCGTCTCCGGGCGCGTCGTGGCCACGGTGAGCGCCCGGTCCGTCCCCTTGACGGGGTAGCGGATGTGCCAGAGCGAGCCCTTCTTCCCCTCTTCGTGGTCGACCTCCAGGTCGCTCAGGGCCGTGTGGCACGAGGGGCACCAGTTGATCAGCTTCTGGGCCCGGTAGATGAGCCCCTCTTCGTGCAGCCGGACGAACACCTCGCGCACCGCGGCCGAGGACTTCTCGTCCATGGTGAAGCGCTCGCGATCCCAGTCCAGCGAGGCGCCCAGGTACTGGTGCTGCTCGCCAATGCGCTTGCCGTACTGATCCTTCCACTGCCAGACGCGCTTGAGGAACTCCGCGCGGCCCAGGTCGTGACGGCTCTTCTTCTCCGTCTTCTTCAGCTCCTTCTCCACCACCATCTGCGTGGCGATGCCGGCGTGATCCGTGCCCGGCATCCAGAGCGCGTTGTAGCCGCCCATTCGCTTCCATCGAATGAGGGTGTCCTCGATGGTGGCGGTGAGCGCGTGGCCCAGGTGCAGGCTGCCCGTCACGTTGGGCGGCGGCAGGGTGATGGAGAAAGGCGGCTTGTCGGAGGTGGGCTCGGCGTGGAAGTACTTACGCTCCAGCCAAAACTTCGACCAGCGGCTCTCGACCTCGGTCGGCTCGTAGGCCTTGGACAGCTCAATGGTGTCGGTCATCGCGGGGAGCCGGCCCCGCGGGCCGGCAGGCAATCAGGTCGGTACGGCAACTAGTGCTGCGTCTCTCGGTCCTTGATCAGCCGATCCAACTCCTCACGGATGATGGTCTCGGCGAGCTGGGGTACTACCTCCCAGGCGATCTTCTCGATGACCTCCCGTGACGCCTTCGAGAGCGCCTCTCGCAGCTGGGCCTCACCACCATCCGCGGCCCGGGGAGCAGCCCGGGGAGCAGGGCTCGCCGGAGCAGCCGGGCCGTCATCGATCGAAATCTCCTCCGCCCCGCCTCGCTCAGGCATCGCGTCGTCGATCGCGATGCTCTGGGCTTGTCTCGGCTGCGGTCCTCCCTGGGGTGCAGGCGCGCCCAGGCCAAAGGGATCAGGCCTGCGCGCCGGCTGTGCGCCAGGGGGAGCGGACGGCAGCCCCACGCCTCCTGGAGGACGCGGAATCGCTCCTGCCCCACCCGGAGGAGCTGGCACTCCCGGAGCCGGAGGACGCGCCATGCCGGGTCCCGGCGGCATACCCGGCCCTGGAGGACGAGCCCCCGGCGGCATTCCCTGTCCCGGAGGCATACCCGGTCCTGGAGGACGAGCCCCCGGCGGCACTCCGGGTCCCGGCGGCATCCCAGGCCCCGGCGGGCGAGCCATCCCAGGTGCTGGCACCCCAGGCCCTGGAGGACGAGCCCCCGGCGGCATCCCAGGCCCCGGCGGACGCGGCACCGCTCCCGGCGGCATCCCAGGCCCCGGCGGACGAGCCATACCCGGCCCGGGCGGCACTCCAGGCCCCGGCGGCATGCCCGGTCCCGGCGGACGAGCCCCTGGCGGCACGCCCGGCCCCGGCGGCATCCCAGGCCCCGGCGGACGCGGCACCGCTCCAGGGCCCGGCGGACGAGGAGCCCCCGCGGCACCAGCGGGAGGCGGAGGCCCAGCCGGGCGCGCGGCGGGCGCAGGTGCCGCATGATGGGTGATCTGCGTGGCGGCCGAGGCGGGCATCGTGTTCGACTTCTGCCCCACCATGGCCTTCACCTTGTCGAGCAGCACCTGGCTCTCGAAGGGCTTGGTGATGTGGTCATCCGCCCGGGCGGCGCGAGCGCGGTTCTCGTCGAAGGCCTCGAACGTGCCCGCCAGCAGCAGCACGGGGATGTGTTGGGTGCTCGGATCGCTCTTGATCGCCTCGCACACCTCGTACCCACTCTTCCCGGGCATCATCACATCCGCGAGCACCACATCCGGGCGCAGCTCGCGGCAACGGGCAATCGCGTCCAACCCGTTGTCCACCGCGGCCACCTGGAAGTCCTCGGTCGCAAAGATCATCCCAATGACCTTGCGGATGGTGAGCGAGTCGTCGGCGACCAGCAGATTCTTCGGCATCGGCGTCGGGCCTCGGGGGCATCAACCCCCAGAATTCGTTGAGGAAACGGGGATGTTGAGAAGGCAACCCACCCCGCTGTCACGCGGGGCAGCTTAGGGGTTGCCCTCTGGGGCAATCAAGAAAACATGTGCTGCAGATCCAGGAAGAGCACAGGGCCAGGCAGTCCGGGCGCCGTGAACTCGCCAAGCTCCCCAGCAGGCTCGAAGCGCTGCAGCACGCCCAACACCCTTGTGGCACACAACCCCACGTTCTGGCCTGCCATTTCCGTGAGCACGAAGAAGGCCTCCACCGTGGCCGGCCCTCCCAGCATGGCCGGCGCCGAGAAGATGGGCCACAACACCTGGGCATGGGGGAACACCCCGGCCACCGCCCCGCGCTGCACGGGGAGCATGCTGAAGGCTTCACCCCGAGTGACGACCTGGGATACCAGCCCCAGCGGCAGCCCGAACAGACGCCCCTGGGACTCGAAGACGAGCGAGCGCTCCGGCGGGCTCTCCATGCGGTGCACGGGCCGAGCGGGGGCGACCAGGCCGCGGGCAACGCCGCGCTGTGCCAACGAGTCCGCGATGAGCTCCAGGTAGAGCCGTCCCTTGTGGAGGATGGCGCCCCGGCTGAGCGGGGCCAGCGTCTCGCCCAGGCCCGCAGGCAGCAGGAAGAAGGGCGAGGGAGCCACATCCGCCACCTCCACCACCGAGCGCACTCGCACAGCCAGCGTGGGGCTGACGTCCAACACCACCACCATGCCCGTCCCGATCTCCGGGGCTCCCCCGAGCAGCACGGACAGATCCTTCACCTCGAGCATGCCGCGCAGGCTCGTGCCATCACTGCCCGGCAGCGCTACCTCCATCACCGACGTTGCCTCGATGGCGTAGCGCGTCTCACCCGCCTCGACGAGCAGACACAGCCGGCGTCCGCTTTCGAATGGAGCCACGGGGAGGGAGGCTAGCAGCGTTGTGGGCATTGATGGTAAGCCGAAGGCGATGGCCCGCATCCTCCTCGTCGACGACGAAAAGATGGCCCGGACGCTGTATGGGGATTACCTGCGCGAGGCAGGGCATGCCGTCACGGCCGTGGGCACGTTCGAGGAGGTGCAGGAGGCGCTCGCCGCCGAGTCCTATGACTCGGTGGTGACGGACCTCATCCTCCCGGGCGCCGACGGGATGGAGGTGCTGCGCTACACCAAGGAGCGCTACCCGGGCATCGAGGTGGTGGTCATCACCGGCCTGGACAAGGTGGATCCCGCGGTGCGCGCCATCAAGAGCGGCGCGGCCGAGTACCTGGTCAAGCCCGTGGCTCCAGAGGCGCTCCAGCACGCCGTGCGCCGCGCCCTCACCACGCGGGATCTGCTGCGCGAGAACGCCTCGCTGCGTCAGTACGTCTCCCTGCTGGAGATGGGGCAGCGCATCGCCACCACGCTGGATCGCGAACGGCTGGCCATCGCCGTCTCCAGCGCCCTGGAAGCCCAGACGCTGGCCAGCGCGGTGATGCTGCTGTCGCGTGAGGGCGGCCCGCTGAAGCTCCACGGCCACAGCGGGATGGAGCCCGAGCTGGTGGCTGAGCTCGAGCCAGCGCTCTGCGAGCAGCTCCAGGGCATCCGCACGCCACGCGCTCTGGACAACCTGCCGGTGAGCCACCCTCACGTGCTCGCCTTCCCCGCCAGCGATGGAGATCTGTCGCTGGGCCAGATCGTCCTGTTCTTCTCGAGCGCGCCCCCGGAGAACGTGCCCGAGGTGGCCGGGTTCCTCGCTCGCCACTACGCGCTGGCCCTGCGCAACCTGGGGCGCTTCGCCGAGGTGGAGGATCTGGCCTACATGGACGATCTCACCCACCTCTACAACCTGCGCTACCTCCACCTCGTGCTGGACCGGGAGGTCAAGGCCTCGCAGCAGACACAGGTCCCCTTCAGCCTGCTCTTCATGGACCTGGATCACTTCAAAGCCGTGAACGACACCTACGGCCACCTGGTGGGCTCCCGGCTGCTGGTGGAGGTGGGCCGCGTGCTCAAGAGCTGCGTGCGCGAGCGGGACGTCGTCGTCCGCTACGGCGGGGACGAGTACGTGGTGGTGCTGCGCAACACCGACTCGGGCGGCGCGCTCCGGGTGGCCGAGCGCATCCGCCGCACCATGGAGAACCACCGCTTCGTACCTCGCGAGGGCATCACCATCTCGCTGACGACCTGCGTGGGCGTGGCCGGCTTCCCCGAGCACGCGCGCGACAAGGGGGCGCTGCTGGACATGGCCGATCGCGCCATGTACCGGGGG
>Ga0247825_10000629_pt1 | contig 22465 bp, 19 predicted proteins | sample 13C_Vanillin_Day_FD_194413 | JGI IMG/M metagenome (GOLD analysis project Ga0247825, IMG submission 194413) | Soil microbial communities from agricultural site in Penn Yan, New York, United States - 13C_Vanillin_Day48 | ecosystem: Environmental > Terrestrial > Soil > Agricultural land | place...
CCCGAACGTGAAGGCATCCAGCGCCGAGGACGTGAGGAGACAGACGCCGATGCCGATCGCGGTGACGGCCCCGCAGAGCGCCACGTCCGCCCAGTCGACCCCGGACAGCGAACCGAGCAGCCAGAACAGCACCCCGCGGGTCTGTTCGGCGTCGGCGGACGAGATCACGATGAACGACGTCAACGCGGAGAAGAGTTGCGTGCCCGCCACTCCCGCGAGCACCACCCGCGACGTGCCGCCGCCTGCACCGGTCGCCAGCAGCATCACCAGGGCAAACGAGATCACCGCCCCCGCGAAGGCACCCGCCGACAACGACACCGCCCCGGCGCCGAGACCGAGGACGACGACGAGCACCGCCCCGGTGGACGCGCCCGACGAGATGCCGAGCACGAACGGGTCGGCGAGAGGATTGCGCAGCAGCGACTGCATGATCGCTCCGCACAACGCCAGCCCCGCGCCGCACACCGCCGCGAGGAGGGTCCGCGGCAGGCGCAACTCCCACACGATGCCGTCCTTGATCCTGCTCACCCCCGAACTGCCCAGACCGAAGTGCTCGAGGACCACCGCGTACACGTCGCCCACCGACAGGCTCGCCGGGCCGAGGGTGATGACGACCGCGATCGACGCCGCGAGCACCAGAACACCGCCGAGGAGGAGCGCGACGAGCAGCGGCCTGGAGTCGAACCGTGTTGCCGCCAAAGTCAGTTCGCCAGTCCCCACTGTTTCAGTGCGGCCGCCGTCTTCTCCACACCGTCGACGGTGCGGATCGACGGATTCATGTCGGCACCGTTCACGACGATGTACCGCTTGTCCCGGACTGCGGTGAGCCGCTGTGTCACCGGGTTCGACTCGAGGAACGCGATCTTGCTGTCGAGAGCGTCGCCGTCGATGCTCCGGCGGCTGAGGTCGGCCAGGACGAGGGCGGTGGGGTCACGGTCGAGCACGCTCTCCCAACTCACCTGCGGCCACTCGTTTGTGGTGTCGGAGAACATGTTCTGCGCTCCCACCGAGTTGGTGATGATGCCCGAGGATCCGCAGCAGCCCGCCATGTACGGGGTCTCGGTGTCGGCGAACCAGTACGCCAGCGACACCCCGGAGGCCTCGACCTCACGCGAGGCGGCGTCGAACCGCTGCCGCAATTCCGCGACGAACTGCTCACCGCGGTCGCGGACGTCGAAGATGGCGGCGAGTTCGCGGATCTCCTCGTAGACCGTGTCGATGCGCAGCGGCTCGGTCCGCGCCCCGTCGGCGTTGACGCTCTCGTCCGCCTTGCCTTCGCAATCGGTCGGCGACAGGTAGCTGGGGACACCCAGTCGGTCGAACTGGTCGCGATCGGCCACACCGCCCGGCCCGAGGGTGCCGCCGAACGACGCCGTCACGAAATCGGGTTCGGTATCGAGTACCACCTCGAACGACGGCTTGTTGTCGGCGAGCCGCGGAACCTTCGCGTTGTCGGCGGCCAGGTTGTCGCGGACGGGGTCGGTCCAGGTGGCGGTTCCCACCAGGCGGTCCGCCAGACCGAGGGACAGCAGGATCTCGGTGGAGCCCTGATTGAGCGACACCGCCCGCCGGGGCTGGGCGTCCACGGTGACCGTGTGCCCGCAGTTCTCCACGGTCATCGGGTAGCCGGGGGAATTCGAGGCGGCGGTCTCCTCGGTGGCGGGGGAGTCGCCGGCCGACGAGCAACCGGAGACGAGCAGCACGGACGCCGCGGAGAGAACGGCAGCAGTCTGCCGGAACGAGATGCGCATGGCACGAGAACTCCTTCATCAGGGCCCAGTGGGGTGGGTCGCCAGGCCCGGAGGGCACGCGTTGCGGTGCAGCGGGAAGTCCGCCGAGTGGATCAGACCCACAGTTGGTCATCAAACTCGAGCGATTCGCCAAGCCTGCGTCCGCGGGGTCCACGGTACGGCCGTCGATGGTGATTGATTCGATGCTTCTGACGGGACGGGGTATTGATCCTGGGCTATCTGTACGAGGTCGCTCTGCCGGCGTGATCCTCGGCGTACCAGCTGTCGTGGTGGTGTGTATCCGCCGACGGTGCGACCAGGTCCGATGACCGCATTTCCGCCCGTGCCGCGGCGATTCTGCTGACAATCCCCTTCAAATCGGCCGGCAAGCGGTGGGGCGCAGTAGAAGACCGCGAAGAGCGACGACAGCGTGTTGCAACAAAGCGGCATGTCAGATCTCCGCATCGGGCCCCAGACGGATAAATCCGACCATGGCGATGGACCGCGAAAATCGCCACCAGTGGGATGGAAAGTAGTTGCTTGCCAAGAGGAATCGAGAGGCAGGACTGGTTCGAGGCCGGTTCGGCCCGCGCCGATGTTTGATCGGCGCGGGCCGAACCGTGATTGTCGAGGCTGCTCGACCGGCAGTGTGGGTTAGCTGGTCAGCGCGGGTGCAATCGCGACCGGTTCCCGGTGTGCCTCGTGGTGGTTGGCGTTGCGAGGTGTGGCCAGTACTGTTCTCGTCCGTTCATCGAGAGCGTTGTCCGAGAGTGCACCTTTGTCAGCGAGCACGGCCTCGAGCGCTACGAGCCAGTGTTCGTAGTAGCTCCACGGTTCGGAACCTCGGCCGTTTTCCCATCGCCTGATCGACTCGACCAGCGAGAGCTGGAATTCGGACCAGGCGTAGTGCCCATTGTCGTAGGCAGCCACGGCCATCGCGAAGGCCCGCAACTCCCAGGGCTGCTCGAACGGCTGATCACCCGCGTCGGGCAGACCACAGACCAGGTCCTCGATGCGGCGCCGAGCCGCGTCGAGTTCAGCGGTGTCCTGGTGTAGCGGGGCGCTCATGAGGCTGGGGCGGCGACGGGGCCGACGCCGATCATCGAGTCCCGGGTCACCAATGCCGCGAGCTGCTCGACACTCAGTCCGTCGGTGCCGGCCGGGCGCTGCGGCAGCACCCAGTACCGAAGCTCCGAGCTCGAGTCCCACACCCGGATCTCCACCGAGTCCGGCACCGTGAATCCGAAGTCCTCGGCGAGGAGCTTGCGGGGCTCGCGCACGATGCGCGCCCGGAATGGCGGTGCCTTGTACCAGTTGGGCGGCAGGCCGAGTACCGGCCACGGGTAGCAGGAGCAGAGGGTGCACACGATCACGTTGTGCACGGTGTCGGTGTTCTCGACGACGGTCATGTCCTCGCCCTGCAGGCCACCGATGCCCAGTTCGCTGCAGGCAGCGGTGGCGTCGGCGAGAAGGCGGGACTTGAACTCGGGGTCGGACCATGCCCGTGCCACGACCTTGGCGCCGAGTTGCGGCCCGACCTCGTTCTCGTAGACCTCGGCCAGCCGGTCCACCGCGGCGGTGGTCAGGACGCCCTTCTCGATCAGCACCGCTTCGAGGGCCTTGACCCGGGCGGTGATCTCCTCCTGCGTGCGCAGACGGGTGTCGGTTGCGGCCATGTTCACTCCTTGGTTTCGGTGGTGACGAGGGTCAGGTATGGCTCCCAGACATCGAAGTAGACGACGCTGTTGGGATCACCGGTCTCCTCGCCCCACAGTTCACGGGCGGTAAAGCGCACGGTGTAGAGGTGTTCGGGGGCGTCGGGGCCGCCGTTGCCGGCGCTGTCGGGATAGATGAAGGTGCCGTGCGCGCCGGTGATCACACCGGTGCGGCCACGGACGTAGCGGGCCCGGCGGGTGTGGCCCGTCGGGCTGTCGGCGGCGACGGTGACGGTGTCACCGACCGAGAACACCGCGACCTTGTCCGATTCCCGGGCGGCCGGTGCCCCGCCGGTGACGGCGGCGTCGACGAACGCGAGCAGCTCGGGGTCCTCCCGCTGCGGCAGGGGGGCGTCCGGGTTGTCCAGGTAGAACTGGGTCAGCCGGTCGAGTTCGGCCGGGTCGATGACGCCGGCCTTCTCCCCGGAGTGCTCGGCGACGTGCGCCCAGTGCTCGTAGTAGTTGGACAGCAGGTACTCGGCCGGGTCCATCTGCTCGATGCCGTGCCGGAAACTGTCGATGTTGAACAGTCCGGCACGGAAGCAGCTGGCGAACAGGGAGAACGCGATCTTCTCCCATTCGGCGCGGAAGACCGGTTCGTCGTCCTCTGTCACCACCGGGCCGAGCCCGTCCGTGCCCCCGAGGTCGAATACTCCGTTCATGCGAAACTCCTTGCGGTCGCGGCGGCCGGTGGCGCGGGGAACGCGCCGACCGCCTGTTCATAGGTGTGTGCCACGCGCAGAACCGTGGCGTCGTCGAATCGCTTGCCGACGATCATCAGGCCGGTTGGCAGGCCGCCGACCAGGCCGGCAGGGACCGAGCACGCCGGGTGCCCGGTGACGTCGAAGGGGGCGGTGTTGCCCACCATCGACAGCGCAACGTGCAGGTAGTCGCCCAGACTGGCATCGGCCGGGGGGATCTGTTGGGCGGTGTAGGGGACGGTGGGCATGACCAGTACGTCGTAGCGGGTCAACGCGGCGTCGTAGGCGGCGCGCAACTCTGGCGCGAGTTGGCGGGCCATGGCGTAGTACTTGCCGCCGCCGACCTCGAAGGTGTACCGGCCCGACAACCCGACCAACTTGACGGTCTTGGACAGCTCGTGGCCGCGGTCGAGGCGCTGGGCGGCGAAGTGCGCGACCAATTCCGGGTCGTAGAAGCCGTCGGTGTTCATCCCGTAGGCGTTGCCGTCGAGCATCTGGTACGCGGCGCCCTCGGTGGCGATCACGTTCCACACGTGCATGGCGTCGAGATGCCAGGGAATCGACACCTCCTCTGCCGCGAGTCCGGCGCCGCACAGGACATCGACCGCCGCCCGCACGGCCGCGTCGACGTCCGGATCGGACCCAGGTGTGCCGAAGCCTTCGGTCACGACACCGACCCGCAGCCCGGCGGCCGGGTCGGCGATCGCGGACACGTAGTCCACGGCCTCGATCACGGTGGGCTGTCGGGGGTCGGCCCCGTCGGGGCCGGCCAACACACCCAGCATGAGGGCCGCATCGGCAACGGTGCGGGTGATCGGGCCGAGATGATCGATGGTTCGCTCGATGGGGAACGCTCCGGTGTAGGGCACCAGCCCATGTGTCGGCTTGTGCCCGACGATGCCGCAGAACGCCGCAGGGATCCGGATGGAGCCGCCCTGATCGCCACCGACCGCCAGATCGACTTCGCCGCTGGCGACGAGTGCTCCACTGCCGCTGGAGGACCCGCCGGCATTGCGTGTGGGGTCCCACGGGTTACGGACCGGCCCCGGCTGCGACGTGAAGCTCGCCCCGGAGAAACACAGGTCCTCACACACGGACTTGCCGGCGATCGTCGCTCCGGCATCGAGCAGACGGTGCACCACTGTCGCGTCGTGGCGAGGGACGAAACCCTCCACCGTCCTCGATCCGTTCATCATCGGCACGCCGGCGACGGCGACGTTGTCCTTGACCGCCACCGTCTTGCCGGTCAGCGGGCCTTCCGATGCGCCGGTAAGCACGGTGGTGACGTACCAGGCGCCGAGTTGGTTGCGCTCCGGGGTGGGCGGGACCCACTCTCGCTGCGGCGTCGTCGGGGCGGAACGCCGGTAGAGGCGCTCGACGGCGGTCGAGGCATCGAGGGAGGCCTCGACCGCAGGGGCGAATTCCTCGAGATCCACAGCGGACAGGCCGAACCGGAAATGCTGGTCCAGCGCGGCCAGGCGTGCGGAGTCAGGTGGGGGCAATGTAGACATGAACCGGTGTCTCCTTCGGTTAGACCGCGGCGCCCACGGGGACGTGGTCGAGGATGGTCAAGAACCCAGTGCGGTTGTGGCAGTTGATGTACTCGGCGGTGGCCCGGTCCCGGGGAATCACCGCCGTCTCGCGGTAATAGCCGACCGGCCCGGTCGACAGCCGCGACGCCCAGAATATTTCGACGCTCTCCTGTGCCGCCCACCGGTGATAGTCGTCCGGACAGAACCAGTACGCCTTCAGCGTGGCGTTGGCGTATCCGGAGGTATCGATGAAGTGGCCTCGCTGGAAAACCGTGGGCCGCGGATCGTTGTCGAACAGTCCCACCATGTCGTCGATCGCCGCGTTCGCCTGTTCCAGATTCGCTGCCTGCACCCCGAAGTGGGCGAACAGCACCTCCGTCACGTCCTCAGGAAAGGTGGTCGACCACCTATCGAACCGTGGTGCGTTGTCGATGATGCGGATTTCACGTGGCATCGCTGCGCAACCTCCAGCACAGATCGTCAATCAGTCCAGGAGGTCCCCTGAACCATCCGGGGATTCCGGCGTACTCGAACGGTAGGCGCTTGTGCGGCGAGATGTTTGACGCTCAGCGACAGCTTCCTTTGCACTCTGCGACACCGCTATCGCACGGTCGGAGCCATCACTTGATGTGCCAGAAGAACAGCGGGTGTGAGGCGTGAGGACAATCGCAGTCGACCCCCGTCACAGGCCCCGCGCAGAGCGCCGCAGATTGTGTGTCCCCGGTTCCCGCCGAGTCCGGTCCGCGTGAGTCCGGTTAGCCCACCACGGGTTGAATCGTGTTTCGCCCACGTAAATAAGTCAGCGTGCATTGACATGTTGTTTCCGCCCTCCTAGCGTGGGGTTCACACGAGGAGAAGGAGCTGTTCATGTCAATGTTGCCGCCGTCTGATGGCGACCTCGTGGACAGTACCTGTCCGGATCGGCGTTCTGCGGAAAAGTCCGCGCTGGTGCCTTTCCCTCCGCCGGCGGCGTCGACACCTCGCCGTCGCCGCGAGGTAGTGCGAACCACCGCGCTCGACACCTGGATCGACACGATCCGCGACACGTTCGTGGCACTGGACGTCGCCGCCGAACCCACGCACTTCACCGGTACGGTGCATACCCGTCAATTCGCGCATCTGATGGCGGCCGACGTCACAGCCACATCCCAGACCTTCCGCAGAACGCCGAGGCTCACCAACCTCCACCCACGCGAGTTGATGCAGATCGGCATGGTGGTCGCCGGTGAGGGGCAACTCATCCAGGACGGACGCACCTGCACCCTCGGCCCCGGAGACTTTGCCCTCTACGAGAGTTCGCGACCGTTCACCTGGAACCTGCATCCGGAATGGCACCTGCGCGTGTTTACTTGGCCGCGCGCGGCGGTGTCGCTCACCGAAAGCCAGTCGCAGGAGTTGACAGCACGAACCGTCAGGTCCACATCGCCTGTGGGACAGCTACTGTCGCCGATGCTGTCGAGCCTCCTGGCTGCAGACGGGGAGGTGTCCTCCGGGGGAGCGATCGGACTCGCCGGGGGCCTGGCGGACCTCGCCATCACAGCGGCGCAGGAAGAATGTTGTCAGCCCGAGGACCCGGATGCTGGGGTGCGGGACCTGTACGTGAACATGGTGCGGTATATCGGACAGCACCTCGACGACCCGGATCTGTCCCCGACCAACATCGCCCAGGCGTTCTTCGTCTCCACCAGAACCGTGCACCGAGTGTTCGCGCGCTTCGACGCAACCGCGGCCGCCACGATTCGTGAACACCGACTCGAGGCCTGCCGTCAGGCGATGGTGGCCCCACGCAACACCCCCCGATCCTTGACCGACATCGCAACCCAGTTCGGATTTGCCGATCTGTCAGTCTTCAGCAGAGCCTTCACGGCGACTTACGGCACCAGTCCGAGCCGGTACCGCGAACAACACCGATGATCGAGGACCGATAGTCGATACGCCGAGCGTCGGCACGTCAGCAGTGCCACCGGCGCTCCTGATGAGCGCTGCACGTTGACGACCTCGACGCTCGCAGATCGAGACCTGGGCGATCCGTACACGGTTCGCGGACCACGACACGTGGTGCCGGACGGCGGCCGTCCCGGTCTCTGACCACCCGTGAATCGGACGATGGCACGGAAAGCAAAAGTGACTGTCACTGAGGGTCAAGCGCTACCCATCGACGGCTCCTATCCTTCGAAGACGACCGAAGATCGAAATGGTTCATCGTCTGCGTGAATCACCTGCCGATACACAGTAGTTCGAAGCGCCACAACATATCCGACCGACGGAGCGATTCAGGCTGAACAGCACGCCCGACAGCTGTTTCCACCCCTCGAGGCCAGCGAACTATCGCTGTAGACACAAAGGACAACCATGGCGTCCGTAGCCCACTCGTTCACCACCCGATGGACCAGCGCCGAGCGATCGCGCCTCGCCGCAATCGTCGCGGCCATCGCCGCCTTGCACGTCCTCGGGTGGAGTCTCTACCTGTGGCAGAGCGAAAATCTCGCGGCCGCCAGTGGCTTCGCTGGAGCGGGGACCCTCGCCTACATCCTCGGCATGCGTCATGCCTTCGACGCCGACCACATCGCCGCCATCGACGACACCACACGGCTGATGCTCGTGCGCGGACGACGGCCGGTCGGTGTCGGTTTCTTCTTCGCGATGGGCCACAGCGCCGTCGTGCTGGTACTCGCCGTTCTCGTCGCCTTCGCCGGCGCCAACCTCAGCGACACCAGCCTGGACGGGATACGCGGTGTCGGCGGCACCATATCAATCCTGGTCGCGATCGGCTTCATCGCCCTCGTCGCCGCGCTCAACGCCGTCGTGTTGACCGGGCTGACCCGACTGTGGCGCCAATATCGCGTCGGCACTCTCCGCGCCGAACAGATCGACCTGCAACTGCTGAACCGAGGGCTGGTCAACCGCGTTCTCGGCTCGCGCGCCCGCAACCTGATCAAGTCTTCCTGGCACATGGCGCCACTCGGCTTCCTCTTCGGTCTCGGTCTCGAGACTGCCAGCGAAGTCACCTTGCTGGCGCTGTCGGCGACGACCGCGGTCAACGGCGGTATGTCGTTTGCCGCTGTCCTGACCCTGCCGCTGCTGTTCGCGGCCGGCATGTCGATGATGGACACAGCCGATAGTCTGCTCATGACTCGGGCGTATTCATGGGCCTACCGCAGCCCTGGTCGCCGCCTGTATTACAACCTGGCGACCACCGCGATGACCGTGGTTATCGGACTGTTCGTGGCATCGGTCTACCTTGCCGGAGCACTCACCGACCACTTCGGAGTAACCACCGGCTGGATCGGCTGGTACGGCGCCCTCGCCGATCACTTCGAACTGTTCGGATACGTCATCGTCGGACTCTTCGTTGCATCCTGGCTCGGCGCGATGCTGCTCTGGAAGCTGCACTACCACAAAGCCGAGGCCGAGCGCGCTCCCGATACAGCCATGTCAGCCTTCTGACCAACAGAGTGCAGGACCACCACGAGGTGCCGCTGACCGCACGATGACCACCCATCCGGCCAACCACCCGCGGCGCCTGGCGGACAAACCGCAAAGGAAGGAATCGACCGCAAAACTAGTTCTAGGACAGCGAGTTCCCCGGCCCCGCGGTCCTTCTCCCTATTCGGAGTTAACCACCCGCCGGGACATCTTGGCGTTAGCCGGGGCGCGCCTCGTCGAGTACCGTGAACTGCTTCGGCAGGCGATCGACCACCAATGGCAAATGCCGAGCTCGCGAGGACCTCTATCCCACCGGCGCGGCTGTTGCCTTTCGGTACGTAGATCCCGAGGCGCGGACTTGCCCGGCGCAGGTGTCAGCGAGCCGGTACCAGTTAGGCATCGCATATCCGACCTTCTCGGTGGGCAGATCCTCTGGGTCGGTGCGGCGCCCACCGGCGGGCTGGCGCGGATGCACCTTCACCAGGTTTCCGCGGGCGTAGAACTTCACCAGCGCACTGTCCGCCCGCACCTCGAGCACACTGCCGATCCACTGTCCCGGTATCGAATACAGCGCTCTGGCCACCTCGGCATGACAGTTGCGGTGCACCTTGACCTGCATGAAGATCGGCACGTCGTAGACCGGCGAACCGGCAGCAGCGGCGGCTCGTCCTCTCGTCGAACACCTCGAGCGGGCGGATGGCGGCCGCGGGCGTGGGTCCGCCTCCCGGGCTATGTCGCGGCACCGTGCTTCGGCACCGTGCTTCGGCACGCTGTTTCGCCTCGCCTAGATTTGCGAAGTCCACACCGGCCCAGTAGTTTCTGCGCATATCGAACTACCCTTTCGGTCCAGGGCTGATCTATTGGGGACCGGATCCGGGCCGGGTCGGTGACGAACTGGGCGTAGTCCAACCAGCCCTGCGACAGCCGTGGGTTGACCGCGTCCGCCTCGGTCACCACCGCCTTCATGTTGTCTTCGGATCGGGACCCTGAAAGCACCTCCGAAGAGGTCCACGCCGCTGCGCAGCCGGCGATCACCGCCGCCAGGGTCTGCGAGTACGTCAGCCACACGAACATGTGCCGCGAGTACACGGCGGTGAAGATCAACGCGTGCACCTTGCGGCACCGCCCGGTGTCCGGATCGGTCAGATAGCCGAGGTAGCCGAAGTCGATCTGGCATTCGCTGCCCGGATCGCCGTCGACGATGCGGACGGGGGTGTCCCTGCGGCCGAAACCGCACCGCTCGGTGGCGAATCGGTGCAACGTCCGATACGGCACCACACAGCCCTGCCGGGCCAGCGGGTTTCGATCTTGGTGATCGTCAGTGGCGGATGGTTCCCGCCGTCGGCGACCCACGCGGTGATCTGTCCTCGATCCGCAGCAGCCGGTCCGGGCGGGCCGGTGTCCGTTCGGGCGCACTGCCTCGATCACCGCACCGCCTCGATCACCGCACCGATCAGCCCGTCGTCGAGGGCCTCGACCCGTCGGTGCGCTGCAAGGCCCGCTGCCTGGGCGGCCTGCACGTAGCGGTGGGCCGTTTTGCGGTCCACCCCGCAGTGCGCCGCGTTGGTGCGAAATCCCGGTGGCGGGACCCGGGCACGCCGAGCCAGATCCGGAGCGCCGGGTGGTCCCATAACTGGCAATCCGAGTGTTCCCATGTGGGTGGCAGGAATCAGGTCGAAACGGTGACATGCTCATGGCAGGCGACAACCTGCGGTGTCCACGCAATCGCCGCACCGAAATGGGGATATCCAGTCCACGCCAAGAAACGTGCCGTCGCCGTCGGCGCTGCGCAGGAGAATCACGGCCCCTGGTAGGTCTGAACAGAGAACAGGGGCAGTCGTTCGACCATTGCCGACGGTTGGAACTCGACGCGTGCCGGCTGCCCGGAATGGGTCGGAACATTCCCGGCGATCCACGAGTACACCCAGGGGCCGTCGTCGAGTGCAACGATCGCGATTGTGCGCGAGACGGGATCGTCCTGGGTTCCGTAACGCTCGCGATGCATCACCTTCGACGACACGATGGAGCCGATGCCGCTGGAGGACACCGATTCGAGATCGACGCCGTGGCACGCCGAACACGTGGCAATCAAGGGCGCCAGCAGTGTGCCACAGGCTCTGCATCGTTGGATCACCAGGGAGCCTTCGCGGGGGTTCATCCTGCCCGCCCTCCGCTGAGGCCGTTGCGCACAGTCCTCATTGGCCCGGTATGGACGGGATCGTCGGGAGGCCAGCTGCCAGAATCCGCCACAGTGTATCGAGACGACGGGTTGTTCGAGCGGGCGTTGAGGGGCGGCGCTGATGCTGTTCTGAAGCGGAGCAGTTTTACCGGATGTGACGCTTCAGACGGCGAAGTTGTCGGACTGGGGAGTGTTCTGGTGGTGGGGGACATCGGACGCCTACATTGCGATGGTGATAGTGGGGTGTCCCGCTGGTGAAGACGTGGCAGGACTGCTCGATCAGCCGATCAGTACGTCATTCGGTCGTCGGTTGTTGCGGCATTCCCCCCGTGGATATGCCGCGGCGCGTGGTGAGATTCAGCTGGCATTCTGCACGAAACGCTTTATCTAAGTGTCCCTTTCGTTTGGTCCCGTTTGAATTGCTGGTGGCTGGAGTGGCTGACGCGTTATAGAGATGGCCGTTCACGTGCCTGAGATCATTGCTTCCACCGGTAGAACGGCCGGCAACACAACGGATCGGCGATGAACTACTCGTTGTGCAGGGGCGGAGCATCGACTCACCTCGAGTTGCCCGCCCATCACGAAACCCGGTCGTCAGTGAGCGGCTCTTCCATCACTGGGTCTGTCCATGACAGGGCCGCATCGTGTGTGGCGTGCGACCACCCTAGGTAGGAGCGGGTGAGCGCTGTTGTGAGAAGGAAGTGGCCCAGTGCCCGCTTACCTACACGGGGCATGAGGATGCGGAGTACTGCGAGGAACGCATATACGAGAAGGGTGGGCAATTTCGGGCCTCGAGTTCGCGGATAATTTCAGCGAGATCCCGAAATGCGGGGGTCTCGTCGTATCGATGTTCAAGTGGTCGGTGGCCGGGCGTGGCGTCAGATCTTCGTGGCTATATCTGTGCGCATCACTGTTTACGGAGTAGGAAACGTTGTACTTTTCCGCTGGGTGTCTTGGGGAGGCTCTGCACGAAGTGCACCCGGCGGGGGTAGGCGTGCGCGGCGAACTTTCGTTTGACGAGCGTCTGCAGATCGGCCTCGAGTTCGTCGCCGCCGACCACTCCATGGCGGAGGACCACGAACGCTTCGAGCACCTCGCCACGAAGCTCGTCGGGCAGTCCCACCACGGCTGCTTCGATGACGTCGTCGTGAAGTACCAGTACGCTTTCGACGTCGAACGGTCCGATTCGGTAGCCGGCCATGATGATGACGTCGTCGTCGCGGGCGGAGAAGAAGTAGTTCCCGTCGGCGTCGACCATCCCCGCGTCACCGGTCAGGTACCAACGCCCATCTTCTGTGTAACGCTGTGCAGTCTTTTCCGGGGCGTCGATGTAGCCGGGGAACCACAGCAGCGGGCTGTTGACGGTGTCTACTACCACGCGTCCCATCGTCCCCGCGGCGGCGAATTCGTCGGTGTCGTCAGCGAGCACCGCACAAACGAAACCCGGCAATGGCTTGCCCATCGAACCGGCCGGCACATCGGTGGCGAGCGCATCGTGCCAGGCGTTGGAGATGAACATGCCGTGTTCGGTTTGCCCGTAATGATCGTGTACCTCGACTCCGAGAGCATGCTTCGACCAGCCCACCACGTCGGGGGTGAGTGGTTCGCCCGCGGAGGACGCGCGCCGCAGACTGATTCCGGCGGGTACCGGCGTCGGGTCGGCGCGAAGGCTGCGGTACACGGTGGGCGCGGCCGCGAAGTTCGTCACGCCGAGTCGTTCGATGATCTGCCAGGTCAGCGGTGCGGAGAAGCCGGCGTGCAGCAGGATGCTGCGCGTTCCGGATGCCAGGGGCGCCAGGATCGCGTAGTACAAGCCGTAGGCCCAGCCGGGGTCGGCGGCGTTCCAGAAGACGTCGTCCGGTCGCGCATCCAGCCCGAACTCCAGGTAGGCGTGGAACGATGCCAGGGCGCGCACCGGGACCGGCACGGCCTTCGGGGTGCCCGTGGTTCCGCTGGTAAACAGTTGCACGAGCAGCCCCCGGCCGCCCACGGCGACGGCGTTGCCTCGGGGGTCGTCCGGGGTGTATCCGGCCAGAAGGTCGTCCAGGCGTAACTGCGCCGGATTCTCGGTGCTGTCGGCAGCGATCACCAACCATGGTGCGTCGGCCGGAATGTCCTCGCCGGGTTGGAGTTTGTCGAGCTGGTTGGCGTCGCTGACGACGATCTTCGCGTCGCTCGATTCCAATCGGAACCCGATGGCGGGCGGTGCGAACGCGGTGAACAGAGGAACGTGCACCGCACCTCGGCGCCAGATGCCGAGCAGGACGACCACCAGCTGCGCGGACTTGCTCATCAACGTTGCGACGCGATCGCCCGGCTCGATGCCCAGTTCGGCCAGTGCGGCAGCGAACTGGGCCGACTTCCGCCTCAAGTCACCGTACGTCAGATCAGTTGTCGACAGGTCGCTCTCGACGACGGTGAAGGCCACCGTGTCGTCGGGATGACGGTCACACAGCAGCTCAGCGGCGCACGCCTGAGGCGTGTCGTACTGCGCCAGCAGTTGCCGGATGCGTTCATCGATATCGCTGGAAATGATCTTCTCTCCTTGATAATTCATGCGTTGCGGTCAGGTCCGAGCCCGCTACTTCGGTACTGAGAAGAGCCGGCGCCGTAACCTCGCGGCACCAGGTCGGACTGGGCCACGGCGAGCGCCGTTCCGGGGCCAACCGTGCGTGGACGCAGTTCAGCGCGGCACCTGCGTCCACGCACGTCCCAGGTGAATGTGCAACTCTCGTTCGAGGTCCCGGATACGGGGCAGATCCGCTGGTCCAGGCCCCAGCGCATTCCGAAGCAGTTCGAGATATCTGGGGCGTGTGACTCCGAAGTGTTCGAGCAATTCCGTGGCACTGGAACCGCCGTATGGCGACCACCGTATCGCGAAGTCGATCAGCCAACTGTCCTCGGCTGTCAACGTCTCCGCCTTCAGCAGAATCTCGTATAGCTCGCGGCATCGTGCCAGCGTCCCCGGCCCGAACGCCTCTCCGGTGCGTGAGCGCCGGTGCCGAATGTGTGGCTCTGCTGAGGCAACGCCTGCACGCGGGTTGGTCGGCCCCTGCCACCGGGGCTCCGCCGTATCGGTGGGCACGCTGATCTCATCCGAAACGACGAGGGCGGAAACCGCGGCCGTGGTGTTGTCCATTAGTTTCCTCTCGTCCCACGTTCCCTCCGCAAAGAAGGGAGTCTCGGTAGCTGCGATCGTTCCCCGGGGCGCTACCCCGGAGTGTGTTATCCGTGCAATGACGATTCTTCCAGCGCGCTATCAGCGTGTCTTGACGCACAGCGACAGACGTTTTTGCATCGAGCGACACGTGTGGCTATGAGAACCATGAACTTCCGGCGAACTCCCGACATGCTGCGCAGCCGAGCGTCGAACGGTGGCGCTGCTGCCCCGATCCATCTCCTCGCGTTCGGCTGAGTCCGCCAGGCAGATGCCGTGGTCGAGGACGCGCGGCATCTGCCCGGATGGCTACTTCTTGAGGATCACGGTCTTGGTTTCGGTGTATGCATCGAGGACCGCGGCGCCGTGTTCGCGGCCCCAACCGGACTGCTTGTAACCGCCGAACGGCAGTGCCGGGTCGAGGACGTGGTAGCTGTTGATCCACACGGTGCCGGCCTTGAGTTGTGCGGCGACGTTGTGCGCCTTGGACACATCCGAGGTCCAGACACCGGCGGCGAGCCCGTAGTCGGTGTCGTTCGCGGTGCGGACGATGTCGTCGACCTCGTCGAACGGCGACACGGTGACCACGGGTCCGAAGATCTCCTCCTTGACCACTCGCATGGTCGGTGTGGTGTCGACCAGGACGGTCGGTTCGACGAAGTAGCCGACGTCGCCCTTGCGGCCGCCACCGGTCAATGCGGTGGCCCCCTCCTCCCTGCCGCTGTCGAGGTATCCGAGGACGGTGTCGAGTTGCTTCTGCGACACCAGCGGGCCCATCTGACTTTCGGGATCGAGGCTGTCACCCACCTTCAGGGTGGACGCGATCTTGGCGACCCCTTCGACGACTCGGTCGTAGATTTTCGACTGCACGAACAGCCGGGACCCCGCCTCACAGGCCTCACCCTGATTGAAGAAGATGGCCATAGCTGCCCCCTCGATGGCTGCGTCGACGTCGGCGTCGTCGAAGACGATATTGGGGGATTTGCCGCCGAGTTCGAGGGTCACCCTCTTCAGGTTGCCGCCGGCCGAGGAGATGATCTCGCGTCCCACCGCGGTGGACCCGGTGAAGGAGACCTTGTCGACTCCGGGGTGGGCGGTGAGGGCGGCGCCGACGTTCTTCCCGTCGCCTTGCACAATGTTCACCACACCGTCGGGCACTCCGGCGTCACGAAGCACCTCACCGAGCAAGGCCGCACTGAGCGGGGTCTGCTCGGCAGGCTTGAGAATGACGGTGTTACCGGTGGCGAGCGCGGGACTGAGCTTCCAGGCGGCCAGCAGCAACGGGAAGTTCCAGGCGACGATCGCCGCGACGACACCGACCGGCTCGCGCACGGTGTAGGCGAAGTAGTCGCCGGGCGCTGCCGTGGAGGTGACGGGGATCGTGCTGCCCTCGAGCTTGGTGGGCCAGCCGGCCATGTACCGGAACCAGTCAGCGGACAGCGGCACGTCGACCAGGCGCGCGTAGGTCAGCGGCTTTCCGTTGTCGAGTGCCTCGAGGAGGGCGAACTCTTCGACGCGTTCTTCCAGGAGATCGCCGACCCGCCACAAGATTTTGCTGCGCTGGGCAGGAGTCATACGGCCCCAGGGCCCGTCGAGGGCGCGACGGGCCGCCGCGACCGCACTGTCGACGTCCTCCGCGCCGCCAAATGCAACCTGGGCAAGGGATTCACCGTTGCTCGGGTTGAACGAGGCGAATGTTTCGCCCGACGCTGCCGGAACCTGTTTGCCGTCGATCAGATGCAGGACCGGATTGCTCAGGAAAGCCGAGACCTGGGTCGAGGGTGCAACTGTAGTAATCGTCATTGCGTGCTCCTTGAAGTTGTTCTTGTCCTGATGGATTGAGTCGTGATTGCCGGTATTGCCGGGGTCGGGCGCTTCGCGTCTCCGAGGGCATCTTTTTCCAGGGTCGACGGTCCGGCTGCTCCTAGCTTTGGGTGTGTAGTCGAACGGTAGTTCCGGCAGCGATGCGTCAACTGTGTAAAAAATGGACGGTGTCATCGGTGATTTTCAGCGCGCGTAGCCGGTTGTAGAGGGTGGTGCGGGTGACCCCGAGGGACTGTGCCGCCCGCGTCTTGTTGCCGTCGAAGCGGCGCAGCGCTTCGATGATCGCGTGCCGCTCGGCCTCTTCCCGGCCGGCGAGGGAGGGCACCGGCCGCAAACGATAGGCCGCGGGCAGATCAACGATCTCGATCGCACCGAATGGTCTGTTGGCGAGAGCGTGACGCAGGACCTCACGCAGTTCTGGGATATTTCCCGGCCAGGGTTGGGCCGTCAGCAGGCGGGTCGTTGCGGGAGCCAATCGATGGGTCCGACCCGGCTGAAGAGCGTCGATCACCGACTGTGCCAGCAGCGGAATTTCGGTGCGCCGCTCGCGTAACGGCTTCAGCGCGACAATTCGGCGACAGCGCCGGACCAAGGACTGAACGTGAGCGGGAAGCCACGTCTGCGGATTTCCAGTGAGAACAATCGGCACGCTGTGATGACCGGCGCTGATCGTCCGAGCCAGAAGGTCGACCAGATCCCCGGGCAGGACATGGACATTGTCGATGACAAGTCCGTTTGCGTGCCGGTCTAGCGCGGCCGCAAGCCGCTCGGCCCACGCCGTGGAATCCCCGACGAGGCAGTCGAGTGCGTCGATCACAGTAACCGATGTCCCGTCGAGGAGAGAGCGGGCTACCGTGCTTCTGCCGCTGCCGGGTTCACCTTCGACGTACACGCTGGCGGTCGCTGTGGCCGCCGCTGGCTCGGCGCCCACGAAGTGACCGCGATTCGCAGGCTCTGCACCCGATGCATCTCTCGGTACGGAGCGCGTTCGAAGCCGGAACACTGCGCCGTGCGCTACGTCCTGGAGCCTGTCTATCCGGGCCGTGACCATTGCTCCGGACAACAGGACCACCGACTCGACTGTTGACGCCCCTCGGTGGGCAGTAGAGCGGGCAATCTCGCGCATCGCCTCGAGGTCGAGGTCGAGGTCTTCGACCATCGCCAACGCGGCGGTGCTGGTCAGCATGACGTGGTCATTGAGCGCGACAATGGCCCGCCCGGTCCTGCAGGCCTCTCGGAAGGCCCGGAACAGCCGCGAATCGGCCGGCCGCGACGTGTCGATCAATCGCTGTTCGATGTCATCGACGGCCCGGGCGAGGGTCGGCGGAAACAGGGGGTGGGCATCGTCCGGATGCACCGTGATGTTGAGAACACCCTCGACCCTTCGGGTGAGGGGGTGCAGGATCGGCAGGCCGTAGCAGGTGAAGCCGCTCAGGACGGCCGCAAAGTGCTCGGCGCCGTGCACCCACATCCCGCTTCGAACTTCGGCGGGAGTCCCCAGCCCGTTGGTTCCGACATCGGATTCCTTCCACCTCGAACCTGTCACTGCGCCGGCGCGCTGGAGTGTGCTGTCGATCGTCGGCCGGTCGCACCAGCGTCCGACGATTCGACAGTCCGCATCGGCGAGAAGCAGGCTGTACGTCAGACCCGTCAGGTCACGGGCCACGCCATCGAGCACCGGTACGGCCGCGGTCAACAAACGACTCGACGACTCGAAGTCGCCGATCTGCAGGCGCTCGAGGACCATCTCGTGCGTGAGTCCCGCGAGCTCCGATCGCTTCCACGACGCAGCTATCTCCGGACGCAGCAGCTTGTCGTGGACTCCGGACGAGTCCGTCATGGTTCCTCTCCTTCGTTCGACGTGACATCTCGGCCCACCCGAGATGACGCCGGACCTTCAGGCTGTTTTGTGCCTGCGCTTGTCGTCGAACTGCTGCGGGCGTCTCCCTGTCGGCGTCTGTGCCCGATGTCCTGGACGATCCCTCCACTTGACAGGGATGTCCGAGTGCGCAGAATCTGATGGCATACGTGCTCGGCACGCTGGTCGCGCCCGGAACAGGAGGGATACCCGTGCCTTACTGGTCCACCTCTGGCTTGAGTGTGCAGGATCAGGCCAGATATTGGGGTGATGTCGTCTGTGAGGCCTTCACGCCGCTCTCCCCGCGGCGCGGGCGGGTACATATCGATCACAGTGCCACCGCCGAGGGGATACCGGGGTGGGTGCGGTCGGAACCACTGGCAAGTACCAACGGCGCCGAAATCGCCTCCTGCACTCAGCTCCTGACGCACGGAGCGGCGGAGGTCCGGCGAGCACCGCAGGAGGTGCTCTTTGTCAATTTGCAGCTGTCCGGGACCTGCTTCGGCGAGCAGGATGGCCGCCGATGCATCGTCCGTCCGGGCAGCTTCGCCATCTTCGACACCACGCGTCCCTACACGCTCGAGTTCCGGGAGCCGTCGAACGAACCAAACTGGCGAGTCTTGTCTTTCCGGATTCCCCGTGATCATTGGCGCTCGACGGTTCGTGTCGATGACGCAACCTCGTGCGCCATCGACACGAACACCGGTCCCGGCCATGTTGTGGGAGCGATGATGTCAGCCCTGTGGAGCGAACAGTCGAACATTGATGACATCGCGCTGAAGACGCTCGAGCGGTCGTTTACCGACGTTCTCACCGCGGCAACCTCGTCCCGGGTTGGTGCATTCGCGACATCCGACGACGAACGACGTGATGCGGCGTTGCGCCGGATTGTGCGGCACTACATTCGCGCCGCCGTCCCCCTCGGACGGGTCAGTGCTGAGGGAGCCGCACGGGAGGCCGCGATCTCGGTGCGAACCCTGCACCGGTTGTTTCAGGCGGTCGGCACCACATTCTCGGCGTGTGTCCGAGACGAGCGGCTCCGAGGAGCGATGAGCGACCTCGAGGTGGCACCGGATTCGGTGATGCTGAGTGAGATCGCCACCCGCTGGGGATTTTGCGACAGCTCCCATCTGACCCGCACATTCCAGCGTCATCTCGAGTGCACGCCCACCCAGTACCGGGAAACTCACCGGATCGCGGCCGTGTCGGCTCAGATAGCTGCGATGCCTGCTGAGGACTCCATCGGGTCGTAGTCCGCGCTCTTGAGCAACGCGTGCAGCTGGCGGCGCCGTACACCCATGTTGCCTCCGTCGTAGACGGGGAAGCACAGGACGTCCTCCATGATCGCAGCGATCGGTGTCTGGTCGCCGTACGAGTTCACCCCCACCACCCGCATCGTGTCGTAGACCACCTGAACGGACAGCTCGGACGCGAAAACCTTGACCATGTGGCCGAGTTCTTCGTCCGCGCCGTTGGTCTTGTCGTAGAGATCGCAGGCCTTCCAGGTGAAGTATCTGGCCGCCTCGATCCGAGTCTTGATGTCGACGAGCATGTAGCCGACATTCTGGTAGTCGATGATCGGCACCGGACCGGACCGCTTGTCGGTCTTGGCGAACTCGAATGCGTAGTCGAATGCGGCTCGCATCCGGCCGACACAGGCCGCTCCGATGAGGGACGACGTCCAGTTGAAGGTCTTCCGGGCGATTTCGATGCCGTCCCCGGGGGCTCCGATCAGGTTACCTGCGGGTACGCGAACATCGGTGAACGTGATACGGGGAGAGATGGTCGCCCGGTGGCCCATCGTGTCGATGTATGACTCGACCTTGATACCCGGAGTATCGCCCGGGACGACAATCACCGCCAACGACTCTCGAGGGGGCAGGGTGAGGTCGGTGCGGCACAGGACGCTGATCAGCGCGGCGCCGTTTCCATCGAATCCGCATCCGTTGGTGGTGAAGTGCTTGTCACCGTTGATGACCCATTCGTCTCCGTCCAGTCGGGCGAAGGTCTGTACACCGGTGGAGGGGTCGCTGGAGTCGAAGTTCGCGCCGCCGGACGTCTCGGTGAAGGCCCACGCCGCGAGGAGTGGTTCGCTCCCGGCGAAGGGGGGCAAGAACTGGGCCTTCTGTTCCGCGGTTCCGAAGTGAATGATCGGCTGGAGTCCCAAACCGGTGCCGAGGAGCGCAGTCGGAACATTGATATCGACGCGCGTGAGTTCCTCGGCAGCTAAGGCGAAGTCGAGTGAAGGCATGGCTGTTCCGCCGTATTCGACGGGCACCAGCGCCTTCATGAAACCCGCATCCACCATGTCCTGATAGAACGGCTTGATCGCCGCAAACCGGGCCTCTGGGGTCGGCAGAGGCGCTATTACGCCCTCGACGAGACTGAGCCGGTCGTCCGCGAACGATCGTGCCGCCTTCTGTAGACCGGCTTGTTCCGGGCTCAGATCAAAGTTGATGGCCATTGCGATCAGATCCTCCGTTGCTTGAATTATTACGAACGTGTGAGCCCAGCCACACCGGGCCCTCGACAACAATGGTGTCCCGTCGCGGGCTACCACGCTTGGATCCCCGCGCCAACTAACTTGGATGATTGCGCCAGGTAGGCCAAGCCAACTCCCTACGCTGACGGCGCGCTCTGCGCCGACACCTGCCCACCGGCAATGCCCGTCTGGAATCGGATAGTGATCGATGCAGCAACACGGGCGATCCGGTCGCGGACTCGCGGCGTGGGAGGCGTGTTCGGCGCTGCGAGATGCTATTCGCGCTCAGCGACCCGGACAACACCGTCGTTCATTCCCATCGCGGTGGCCAGTTCAGTTCGAAGGCGAAAGCGCCCGCCTCGGGGTTGCGGCCGTGGGACTCTGCCGTGACCGAACGCACGCAGGAGCACTGGGGTGCACCGTTGTTGTTTGCTTTCGCCGCACGTCACCCCTGGCCGCCTCCTCGAGGGCGAGCCGCTGGGGGAGGACCACCGGAACCCACTTCGCCAGGCTTCTCATCTGAACACCCAGCCTGAGGCCGCGGTCGAGGGTCCGGGGCGCATCATCTCTTCTCCTTCAAGGCGCGCGCCGGGATACCGACGACGAGCACTGCGCCAGCGGTCACCACGAGGGAAGCGCTGATCTGCAGTCCCAACGAGAGGCTGCCGGTGTGTTCCCGAATGAGAGTCGGCCTCGGTGATGCCGAGCAGGAAACGCATGACGTAGAACGATGTTTCGTCCCAGACGAACATCGTCGCGATGGTGACCGCGCCCCAGCTGAGCATGAAAGCGCGATGAGGCATTCCGTGTGTGCCTCACCGATGAGGAGTCCGCAGCGCTCGAGTCCGCCCTGCGCAAGCTCGACTCCCTCGCTCGTGCCATGCGACGTTCGGAGGAATAGCCCGGAACTGGGAAAACACACGCCGCGCGGGGCTCACCTGTTGACCTTCGCAACACCTGGTGCTTTTCTGGTGCTACCGCCCCAGAGGAGAATCAATGGACGACACTGTTGTGATGTGCTGGACGGGCTTCCTTTCATCATGACCACAGCGGGCAACTGGCCCGTCCCTGACGCCAATCGGGGAATCTATCGCACCGACTATCTCGTTTTGCGGCGGTGATCTCGCGCCGCCTGTGGAATGCGTTCTCAACCGAGCTGGCCGACCGCACGATTCGATTCATCGCCGAGCGTCTGCATAAGGATCGCCGGATTTCATCGGTTCTCAAACTTCCGGTATTGCTATGGGTGTGCCAGGATTTATCTGGGTAGATACTCGGGCCGAGCCCGAACACAAGGTTCGGGCGGTCGCCATTCAGGGTGGTCGACATGCGGTTTGTGAACCAGATAACGGCGATTGCGTTTGTCTCGATTCTCGTCAGCTCGGCGTGTAGCAACAATTCCGATCCGTCCAGTTCGCCACCGACGACTGTGGCTCATCCGCCGGCGGAGTTTGTCAAAGGCCCGTGCGCGAAGACGCCGAATCCGGTCCCACTGCTGGAGAATGCTCGCTGCGGGGAATTGTTGGTACCGGTGAACCGCACCAAAGAAGACAGCGGAACTTTGCGCTTGGCAGTAGCGATCGTTCCGTCGGAAACGCAGCCGCCGACCAAGGCTCCGATCGTCTTTCTCATGGGCGGGCCCGGTCAGGATGGGGTCACGGATCCCCCGATCAACCCGGACGTCCCGCTGAACCGTGATCGCGATCTGATCCTGATGGGACAGCGCGGCAACGTGACGTCCAGCTCGCCGTTGCCCTGCCCGGAGATTTTCGAGTTCTTCGCCCAAAGGATCGGAATGGCGTGGAACGCTGAGTCCACACGGGATGCGTACGTAGAAGCGGTGAAGGAGTGCCACGACCGC
>Ga0247825_10000630_pt1 | contig 22439 bp, 24 predicted proteins | sample 13C_Vanillin_Day_FD_194413 | JGI IMG/M metagenome (GOLD analysis project Ga0247825, IMG submission 194413) | Soil microbial communities from agricultural site in Penn Yan, New York, United States - 13C_Vanillin_Day48 | ecosystem: Environmental > Terrestrial > Soil > Agricultural land | place...
GGGCCGTCGCGCCGATGCCGACCGACCCGGTCGAATAGTCCACCGGATCAGGATCTTTCGACCGGCTCGGGTACGACTGGAGGCCACCGAACTCCCGCAGCGTCGTCAGATACTTCTCGTCCAGCTCCCCGAGCAGGTAGTTGATGCCGTGCAGCACCGGCGAGGCATGGGGTTTGACCGACACCCGATCCCCCGGCCGGAGCTGCTCGAACCACAACGACGTCATGATCGACACCATCGACGCGCACGACGCCTGATGCCCACCCACCTTCAACCCCGTCGGATTCGGGCGAACCCGGTTGGCGTGGTGGATCATCGCGGTCGACAACCAGAGCACCCGGCGTTCGATCTCGCGGAGCACCTCAGGGGTCGGTGATTGTTCAGAAGGGGCGTGGAGATCAATCGTGCGAGTGCCGTTCATCATGTCCGTCCTTGCTGTGAGATCCTGGCGCCAACGTTGATCAGCATGCTCAGGGTGTGAGCGAGGCAAATCGTGTGGCAAAGGGAGCCGGACTTGGATGAGGCCGGTCCTGTCGATGACAGCGTTTCGAGCTACCCATCGCGAGGTGCGTTCCGGATGCGGAACTAGAGACAGTCCACCATCCGCATGGGCTTTCGGCAATACCGCTCGCCGAACTTGCGCATTCTGCGAATCATCGCCCACACAAGTGCAGTTGGGGGTTGGCAATATGCCCACCGGGAGCACTGTCGACTCCATCGACGCCTAGATCCTCAAGGCACTGACCGAGGATTCGCGGGCCACCGTCATCGCGTTGGCCGACATGGCCAGCCTGTCCCCCCGAAACACCGTGCAGGCCCGCTCGGCGAGCTCGAAAAACAGGGTGTGCTTCACCCGTTCGAACGCCGAATCGGACCTGGTCGCCCTCGGATACCCGCTGACCGCGTTCATCCTGACCGGTGTCACGCAGCGGAAGCCGACGCCCATCGCGGAGTCGCTGGACGGCATCCTGAGGTGGTCGAGGTGCACGGGACGCAGCGGGGTCACAGACATTCTCATCCACGTGGTGGCCTGCTCGCCCCATCGATGTCGAGGATCCGGCCCGCAATGCGGTAGAAGTCCGATGCGCCAGCTCGCTTACCGGCTGAACTCTCCGCTGGCATAGCTCGTCGACGGCCGTGACCGCGGCGGCGGCTCAAAGTGCTCACCGACGGTCTCGGAAAAGTCTCTGTCGCAGGCAGTCTGCTGAAGTAGTCACGGAGCGATTGGGGATCCGCCTTGGTTGATGCTGAATGCTCGTTCGCGTTTCCCGACCCGTAGTCGACACCATCCTCAGATCTCTAGGATGCGCGACAGGCAGCGACGTCGCACTCCGGATTACCGCCTCGCCGAGTCGCTCCCAGCGCTTTCGATTGCCACAGTGGATTCCCGTAAGCGTCCTGGCCCGTCTGCCAGCCCAATACATGACACACCGCCTCACCCAACGCTCCCCGGAAAGTGGCAGCGGAGCTCAGTCAGTGGTGCGCTGGCTCGAAGAACTCGGTGTCGACTGCGTGTTCGGCATCCCTGGGGAGCCATTTTGCCGGTATACGGCCCGCTGCTCGAATCGACCCGCATCCGACATGTTCTTGTCCGGCAGGAGCAAGCCGACGTCCATGCCGCCACAGGATATGTGCAGGCCGCTGGTAACGGCGGCGGCCACATGGCCACCTCCGGCCCCGGCGCCACCAATCTCGTGACCCCGGCTCGACGCACAGATGCACTCTGTTCCCCGCGTCGCGATCACCGGCCAAGTCTCCCGCGACCTCATCGGCACCGATGCCTTGTAAGACGCTGACATCCGCGGCATCACCATGCCAATCACCAAGCACAACTTCCTGATCACCGACCCGGCCGACTTCCCACGCACCCTCGCCGATGCCTTCCACATCGCCTCCAGCGGACGCCCGGGGCGGCACTCGTCGACATCGCGAAAGACGTTTTGCAGGCTGCAGCCACGCTCTCGTGGCCACCAGAGAAGCACCTGCCTGGCTATCGACCACCTGACGCGCCGTCGCCCGAACAGATCCGCGCCGCAGCCAGCATGATCGGCGAAGCCGAGAGACCTGTTCTCCAAGGTGGCGGCGTGATCAAGGCAGATGCCGCGAGCAAACTATGTCCCACGCGGTGCCGGGCGCCACCGACTGTGCAACAGCGCGGAAGATCTCAGCCGTTGATCATGTTTTGCAGTGAACTCCACTCCGCCTCACGCAGTTCGTTCTTGCGGATCTTTCCGGTTGAAGTTCTGGGAAGATCGTCGACGAACTCGACCGATCGTGGTGCCTTGTATGACGCGATACGTGATTTCACGTGTGCGATGACCTCGGCCTCGTCGATGTGCGCTCCACTGGCAGCCATCACGAACGCTTTTGGTCGTTCGCCCCACTTGTCGTCAGGTGCCCCCACGACGGCGGCTTCGAGTATCGCCGGATGCGACAGAATAGCTTGCTCTACCTCGATCGTCGAAATATTCTCTCCCCCGGAGATCACCACGTCCTTCGCACGGTCGAGAAGTTGCACGTATCCGTCGGGATGCATGACGCCCAGGTCACCTGAGTGGAACCAACCACCCTCGGTTGCTTTCCGCGTGCCGTCCTCGTCGTCGTAATAGCCTTTCATCACAGTATTGCCGCGCATGACGATCTCGCCCATCTCTGTGCCGTCTGCGGCCACGTCGGTCAACTCGCCCGCCGGTGAAAGTCCGGGACGCACAACCCGCAGCCGCTCGGCAGTGATCGTGCCGACACCCTGGCGCGCCGTGAGTTTCGCGTGGTCCTCGACATCCAGCTCGTCCCACTCGGGCTTGGGTTCACAGACGGAGTAGGGTCCGTAGGTTTCAGTGAGGCCGTAGATGTGCACTATCGATGCGCCCAGAGCGCGGATCCTGGCGATGATGGTGGGGCTGGGTGGCGCACCTCCATTGCTGATGGTCAACGGTGTTGTGAGGAGATGGGCCTGCTCAGCGTTGGCCAGGAGGGTCAGAACTGTCGGTGCTCCGTTGAGGTGTGAAATCTGGTGCTCGTCGATCAGCGACCACATGCTGTCGGCGCGCACCGCCCGGTAGCAGACGTGTGTACCGAGCGCGGCAGTGACCGCCCAGGTCGTGCACCATCCGTTGCAATGGAACATCGGCAGAGTCCACAGATACTTGGTGGTCTTACCAAATCCTGAATGTAGGATTCCGCCGAGCGAGTTGAGGTAGGCGCCGCGATGGGAGTACATGACTCCTTTAGGGCGGCCCGTGGTGCCGGAGGTGTAGTTGATTGCTATCGTGCGGTTCTCGTCGTCTATCTCCCAGCGTAGATCGTCGTCCTGGCCGCGAGTGAGCAGCGAGTCATAGCTGTGAAGTTCGTTAGGTGCGGTGAAAAGGCCTTCCACCGTGGGTAGTTCGATCCACTCGTTGACGGTGGCGAAATCTAGTCCGGCGTCGAGCAGCGGCTTCAGTAGCTCGATTTCACCGAAGAGCAGGTGCACACCAGCATGCCCGCAGATGTACTCGATCTCGGCCGCTGACAAGCGTGTGTTGATCGCGACGAGTACACCGCGTGCGAGGGGGACGGCGTAATGGGCGATGAGCAGCTCGGCGGAGTTGGTGGACAGATATGCGACCCGTTCGCCATCCGTAATACCGGAAGTTCGAAGTGCTTTTGCGAGGGCCTGTACTGCGGCGCCGAATTCACGGTAGGTCCATCGGCGCTCGCCGTCGATGATTGCGATTTTGTCGGGCATGACCTCGACTGCACGTTCGAGGAAGCGAATGGGTGTCAATGGAATGTCGAGACCGGTCACGGATCCTCCAGGTGAAGCAGCGCTTCATACGAGCGCTGGGCGGGTCGGGTGCTTGTTGCGAGTTTGCGGCGGCGACTACGTCGATGCCTCGAGGGGAAGTGGAGTTCCTGCGCCGGCGTTAAATTCGCGCCCACAGCTTTCGTCCCCCTGCCGCGGTTCGAGGCAGTCAGAGCGACGCGGCGGTCTTGTAGGCCGGATTGCGGACAGTCGGCGTCAGGTCGAGCGCGCAGGCCGACGTCGGGATCTGACCACCCGGCCATCCGCACACCATGACCGTGGTGAATCCAAGGTGAGTGAGGATGGAAGTGATGGATCCCTGTGCCAGTTCGTGTCCCTGAACCGTGTACTGGTTGGCGGGCCGCGGGTTCGACCGCAAGTAGACGATGATCCCGCCTTCTGTGGCGATTTGGGCTCGACGGGTCTCGAACTCATGTCGGCACCCGCAGTCGGATACGAGCGGATCGCGGTGCGAACATTCGAAGACGATGTACACCGTCGGAGCTGCCGCAGGCGTTGTTGAACCGATGAAGGCCGTGTGGTGGGCGCCGGTCAGTTCGTCGTCGAAGTCGACTACGCGCATGGACCTGTCTGGAACGTCCACAATCCGTGTAGCAGTATGGCGAACCCGCCCAACGTGGCCGTCGCCGTGATGTAGGCGGTAGTGCACCACATCCTGGAGCTGCACTACTGGAACGCTGTGAACCCGGGCGAATGCCGCGAGTTCGGTGCCCTGCAGCAGGGTTCCATCGTCACTCAGCAACGTGGCCGTCAGCGCTACTGGCGGAAGTCCGGCGATTTCGCACAGGTCGACCGCCGCTTCCGCACTGTTTCGGTGCTCGATCACTCCGCGTGGAGCTGTTCTCAACGGCAGGATGTGTCCCGGCCGCGTCAGATCCACTGGGCGGGTCTGCGGGCTGGCGAGCACCCGAGCGGTCCGCGACCGGTCTGTCGCACTGATACCGGTTCCGACGCCGGCAGCGGCGTCCACACCTATACCGAAGGCCGGAGTTGTTGCGCTGAAGCCGTTGCCCCGCACCATTGCGGGCAGTTCCAGCTCGTCTGCCCGGGTCGAGCGCATCGCCGAACACAACAGTCCGGAGGTGTATCGAACTGCCCATGCGGTCCACCGTGGGCTGGCGAGGGCGGCGGGAATCAGCACATCGGCGACTTCCTGATCGTCAGCTCCGCTGACGATCAGTACCGGCGCTCCGGTGGTCAACGCGTTTGTCGCGGATTGGATTCTTTTTTTCAGATCACAGACGTCGGTCATCACGATTCCTCACCGATCACGAGGGTGCGAAAACGGCTGTCATGAAAGACAAGGGGTTTCGCTGTCTCATTTACCGCGGTGCTGTTGACCTCCAGAAGTACAACATCGTGGTCCCCTGCGGGGATCGACGTTGAGATCCTGCAATCGAGCCATGCTGCGGCGTCGGCTAGGAATACTGCAGTGGATTCGCCTGCAAACCAAGAGATCCCGGCGAACCGATCGGTGTTCTTGGCCGCGATCTGGCGACTCGCCGCTTCGTGCGTCGATGCCAGGACCGAGATACCGAGATGGCCGTCCTTCGACAGAGTCGGCCACGTCGTCGAAGTGTGCTGCACGCAGATCGACACCAACGCCGGGTCCATGGACACTGGTGTGAACGAGGTAGCTACGATTCCCACCGGTCGTCCCTCCTGGAGCGCGCATACTGCCGCGACGCCAGTCGGGTACTGCCCGTACAGTCGGCGGAGCCTGGTGGTATCCCGTTCCGAGTCACCTGTCTTTACTGGATCGAAAGTCATCATGGCGTACCGCCTTGGCTGAGTGGTGAATTGATCTGCTCGTTGAACACACTGCATCGCTCACGGAGGTCGCCCTCCGAGTGGTGGAGGCGATCCGGCGACGACCGGTACGAAGTCGGGTTGAATGTCCCCTTCGTTGTGTGGGGACGATTGTATCGAGCGGACTTATCGGCGTCGGAGGATCGCGTAAGGGTTGCTCCCATGTCGTGCATGTCAGGCACCCCGGGCACGCGCATGCTGGACGATGAGGGAGGTGACGGCATCGAGGCATGCCGCCCCGATGGATGGCGACGCGCCCGCAGGGTCTCCCAGGACACCGTTTGGCGATATCGAACTGATGCCCTCACGGAAGGCGCGATCGAGGAGTCCCTTGTCAACCATGCCCGAGTATCCGCGGGCAAAGCGCTCGACGCGAACCTTGTCCGGGTGAAGTGCGAGCATCACAGAGGTTTCCGCGACGTCGGCGTGCCCACCGACGTTGCCGCCCAGGGAGGCCATGTCCTCGGCGGCCCAGCGCCAGGCGTCCAGAATCGCTTCACTGTCGGTGAAGACGATGACCGACAGTGGTGCCAATTTGTCCGCCAGACGCAACTCGAAGTCGCGCATGACCGGGTAGTTGCCGATGTGGCCCGAGAACAGGACAATCCGCTCGAAACCGGACGCGGCCAGGTGGGCGCCGTAGTCTTCGCAGATCGCCTCGAGAGTCGACGCCCGGAGAGACAGTGTGCCGGGGTATCCGAGATGATGTGGCGAGTATCCGACACGAACGGTCGGCAGGACGAGCGCACCGCCGAGGTCGTTCGCGACCCGCACGGCAAGCTCGTCGGCGTGGTCGGCGTCCATTGATAGCGGTAGATGCCGGCCGTGTTGTTCGACTGCACCGAGGGGCAGGATCGCTGTGCGTGCCCCGTCTGCGATTGCGTCACCGATTTCGGCACTCGTCATGTATTCGATCCGAAGTTCGTTCATAGTGGCACCTACTTGCGATCCGTCCTGGCAAATCGAGCCTGGCGGGCAATCTCGTCCTGCTCGCCGACGTCGTACATGTCGTCGACGAGATCGGTGAAGGAGGCGAGGATGTTGGAGCGCCGGATGGTGGCTTTGGCCGTCAGCTCGCCCGCTGCTGCTGACAGCGCCCGCGGCAGAATCCGGAACTTCTTCAATTGCAGTGGACGGGCGAGTTCGGAGTTGACCTCGTCGATCCATCGGGTCAGAGCAGCATCGCGTTCGTGTGGAGTCATTGCCTGCGTCTCGTCGCTGACGCTGAGCAGTACCGTGAGGTATTTCCGGCCTTCGCCTACGACGATCGCCTCGTCGATGAGCGGACTCGCTTTGAGCCGTACCTCTATCGGCTGCGGGCTGACGCTCTTGCCGCCGCTGGTCTTGAGGACATCCTTCATTCGCCCGATGATCGTCACCTCGCCATCGGAGCTCAGCTCGACAAGATCGCCTGTGCGATACCACCCGTCCTCCAGAGCCGAGGCTGTGGCTTCCGGATTGTGCCAGTAGCCGTCGAAGAGACATGGGCTGCGCACCTGCAGCTCGCCTTCGTGGGATACACGGACAACCCACCGGGGATCGGGCATGGCCTTTCCGATGGTTCCTGGCGCCGGAAAGGCCCGGTCCCATTGCGCGATCACGGAGCCACACGTTTCTGTTGTACCGAAGAGCTCGCGAAGATCGAGACCCCACATATGCCAAAGCGCTGCGACGTCGGGGGTCATGCTTCCGGAGGCTGTCCAGCTGACCTCGATGCGGTCCATGCCGACCTTCGCCCGCAGTGGTAGGAAGACGCATTTCATGCACAATTCGTAGAGCGCTTCGAGGTACCTTGGCACCTGACGCTCACGCCAGCGTAGATCGCTGACCTTGCGGGCGACCTTCATGGCAATCGAGTATCCGAGGCGGAAGGCTCTGCCGGACTCGGCAAGTGTCTGCAGCATTTCGCTGGCGAGCTTCTCGTGCATCCTCGGCGGCCATAGGACGGCAGTTGGCCGCACCCCGATGAGCGCTTCGACTCGCTGATCCATTGTGCAGTACGTGATGACGAGTCGCGTCATTATCGGCGCGAAGACGCCGACTAGAGCCGGCGCGACGTGTGATAGTCCGAGGAATCCAACGAGATCGTGCCGGGTCGTCCCGATCTCGGGGTAGGACATTGCGAAACCAAGTACGGAGTACTGGAGAGTGCGGTGCGTGTGTCTCACGCCCTTTGGCGCGCCGGTGGATCCAGACGTGTAAAACAGCGCGGCCAGCTGGTCTATGTCGCCCGCTTCGACAAGAAGCGTGAACAGTTCCGGCTCAGCCACAGCCCGTGCGCTTCCGACGGCGCGTAAGTAGTCCCAATGTACGGTTTTGACCGTTTCCGGCAGGTCCGCTGGCTCGGCATCGAACCCGATAGTTGCACGCAAATGTGGCAATCCGGCAGCGACCGCGCGGACCTTGGCGATGTCAGATGTGCCCTCGGCGAAAATAGCAGTTGCGCCGCTGCTTTCGAGCGCGTACTCAACCTCGGGGACCGAGCTGGTTGGATACACGCCGACGGGAACGCCGCCGACACTCAGGATGGCGAGTGCCGCCACGACCCACTCCCGGCGGGTAGAAGACATGATGGCCACCCGGTCGCCCGGCGCCACCCCGAGATCATGGAGGCCCAGGGTGGTCTCCCGCACTTCCTCCAGGTACTCGCTCCAGCTGGTCGGGCGGGCATCGCCGTCCACCCAACTGCAGAATGCGACCGTATCCGGTTCGCGCTCGGCGCGGTCGCACAGCATCTGAGCGAAGGTGCGATCCACGGCTTCGAATCCCGACACGCTGCGCAGCACGGGTACCCCGTTCCTGCCGCCTTCAGGCGAACTCTTTGAAACCATGTTCTTCATCTCCGTCCCCACGGTCACTGCAATTCCTCAGCCAGATCATTGATCTCGGTGCCCGTGTAGCGCTTGACTACCTGCCACTTCCCATCGACCACCTGATATACGCCGTAGTCGGGTGCGGCCGTGTTCGTCGAGTTGAAGTCGACGGGGCCGCTGGCACCGTGATAGTCGATCTTCTCATCTCTGGCCAGGAGATCCAGGCCCTCATCCAGGGAGAACACCGGCGCGCCGCCGGAATCAGTCACGTTGTGAAGATTCTCGGCAATCGCCGTGCCTGTAGCCTCGCCACCGGCCGCCATCGCCAAGAGTCCCGAAACGATCGCATCGTATGCCATAGCCGCCGTGGGCTGCTGAGCGATGGCCATGCCTTGCTCCTGGCCGTACTCCTCGATCAGCATATCGCGCATCCCCGAGACGGACGGCGAGTCTGCTGCGAACGCGGACTGCCCGTACGCGCCTTCGAGGTATTGGGCACCGACCTCGTCGAGTAGCACGGGGAAGGTCAGCTCGGCGATAAAGGACCATTTGCCAGGAATCCCTGACCGCGCCCACTCGCGCACGATCGGTACAGCAGGCTCGACGGAGCCGGCGAGAAACACCATATCGGGTTGGGGTTCAAAGGCACTGCGAACCTCCGGCAGATAGGAGCTCTGTCCCCCGTTGAATGCGACTTTCGCCACGACCTTGCCGCCGAGCCGTGTGTAGTAGTCCTCCAACCAGCTCGATGTGCTTCGTGCTGAGTCAGAGTTTTCGTAGAGTATCGATAGAGTCTTGAAACCGTTGTCCCAGATGTTTTTTGCAACCGCCAGGCCATCGAAAGTGTCCGGGCCAATGGTACGGAAGGTGTAGGGGTTGGCCTGGTCGTCGTACTCGACGATGCCGGCATACGGAGATGCGATGGCAACCTCGCTGCGTTCTGCCTGGCTGAGCGTCGCCATGAATGTCGATGACGTCGGACCCAAGATGAATTGCGCGTCATCTTTATTGATGAGCTTGGTGACGGCGCGGACTCCATCCTCGGCGTTGAACTTCTCGTCCTCGCTCACAACCTCGAGTGTAGTCCCGTTGATGCCGCCGCGTTTGTTGACATGGTTCACTACTGCTCGGGTGATCGAATCGACGGGCCCGCCGAAAATGGCGGCTTCACCCGATAGCGGCGCGGCCACACCGATCACCGTGGTTCCGCCGGACGCCCCTCCACCGTCGCCACAACTTGTGAGCACTGCCCCGGTCGCCATGACGACGCACGCGACTGACACCTTACCTGCTGTTGCTCTTAGTACTTTCATCCTCAAAATCTCCTGTGGGACTATTGCTTCGGGGAGGGCGGTAGACACTTCTTGGTAGAAGCAAGGAGAGTCAAACCGGTATTCTCTATCTGCGATCGCGTAAAACCATGCGTGGCGCTCACGCCTGTGGAATTCGGGCACCCAAAAACATCTCGGCGAAGCCCGGATCCGCGAGCAGTTGCGGCCCGTTCGCCTCGTGATGAATCTGGCCGGATTCCATGAGAAATACGCGTCCGCACAGCGGCAGGATTTGGCTGGGATGCTCTTCGATCACCCATAAGACGCCAGTCCCGCTGCGCTCGATAACGCAGATCTGCTCGATGAGTGAATCGACAATCTGTGGCGCTAGCCCGGTGGTGGGTTCGTCGAGGATCAACAGCCTCGGCCGCATGAGCAACGAGGAGGCGATGGCGAGCTGCTGGCGTTGCCCGCCTGAAAGCGTCCCAGATCGCTGCTTCCGGCGCTCGGCGAGGATCGGGAACAGCTCGAAAACCTCATCCACGCGGTCATGAGGCAGCCGCATCGCGCGCGTGACAACTTCCAGATTGTCCTCGACGGATAGTGCGCCAAAGACGTTGCGCAGCTGAGGCGTATATCCGAGGCCGCGGCGAGCTCGCTCGCGGGCGGGCATCCCATCGAGTGGCTCTCCACCAAGCTTGACGCTCCCGCCGCGCGCATCGACGACCCCGGCGATGGTCTGCACGAGGGTTGTCTTGCCGGCGCCATTAGGACCAATGATGGCTGTGATCGATCCTTCATCAGCAGCAAACGATATGCCACGGATGATGTTATTTCGACCGTACCCGCTGGTTAGGTTCTCGACATCAAGCAGTGGCACTGCGCACTCCCAAATAGGTTTCGATAACTAGGGGGTCGCGGATGACTTCCGCCGGTGGGCCGCTTGCGATGACATGGCCGTCGTGCATTACGTACAGTGCATCGGAAATCGCGTTCATGAACGACATGTTGTGCTCGATGACGAGCACCGTTACACCCTCGACGTCGCGCAGCTGACGCACTGTCGTCGATAGGCGGTGCTGATCGTCGGGGTTGAGCCCCGAGGAAGGCTCATCGAGCATCAACAGCGACGGCGGCTCCATGAGCAGTCTGGCAATCTGGAGCAGGCGCCCCTGGCCGATCGACAGATCTCCCGCGCGGGCATTCGCCAGTTCCGTCAATCCCAAGCGATCAAGCAATATCCATGCACGGTCGACCAAGCTGCGCTCACTCACCGAAATCTGCCGCGGAGACGTGAAGAGCCGTGACAGGCGCTCGCCTGGCACTGTGCGCACAGAGGTGAGCAGATTCTGCACGACCGACATGTCGGTGAAGTCGGCGGTGTTCTGAAATGTGCGCTTGAGACCCATCCGGGCAAGTTGATGCGTCGGAGCCCCTGTCACGACGCGACCGTCGAACAGGACCGTCCCCGCATCAGGCTCGAGGAAACCGGACACCGCGTTGAACAGCGTCGTTTTGCCGGACCCGTTTGGCCCGATGAGACCAGTAACCTTGCCTCGGCCCACTACCATGTCGACACCGTCGAGCGCCCGGAGCTGACCAAAGCTCTTCACAACGCCCTTCACTTCGAGCAAGGGATTCGGTGTAGTCATCAGCGACCACCTGCCGCAGAAGTGGCCAGCACAGCAGGCGCCACGGAGGCGGAGCGGGGTGGCGGGTAGACGGCCAGCCGCGGCCGGAAGAGACCACCCGGCCAGAACAGGAGTATCACAATGAGGACCAAACCCTGCAGTGCGTCCTGAAGACTGGCCAACAGCTCCGGCGTAATGAAGTCCACCTGGATGTATGTGAGGCCTTCGCGCAGACCCAACAGGACGACCGCACCAAGCACCGCGCCGGCATTGCTGCCTGTCCCGCCGATAATCAGAGCAATGAAGACCGTGAAGGTGATATTCACGTTGAAGAATGTCGGAGTAAGGATCGACAGATACCACACGTACATGACCCCGGCCAGACCCATGAAGAACGCGGCAAAGACGAAAGCCTTGAGCTTGACCGCGTAGACGTTCACACCGAGCGAGCGAGCGACTGCTTCGTTCTGGTTTATGGCGCGCAGGCTTCGACCGAAAGCCGATCGCGTCACACGCCGGAAGAGCAGGTAGCTGATTCCGAGAACAACCACAACGGCCGCGGCGACGAACAACGCCTGCGCTCGGCCCGGGATGATGTCGAGACTGGGCACCGGCGCGTTCAGCAGTCCGCGCGCCCCATTAGCGATCGCCGGCTGGTTGATGAACAGCTGGCGGATCATCTCCGCAAGCGCGAGCGAGACAACAGCGAGGTACTCACCACCGACCCTCAGTAGGCCGCTTCCAACAACGAACGCGAGTAGAGCTGATACAAGACCACCGATGATTGCGCCCGCCCACCACGGCAAGCCAAGCCCGAGGATATATGTGTAGGAGCCGGATGAAGCCGGCATGACAGTGAGTGCGTAGGCGTAGGCGCCGACACCGAAGAACGCCGCCACACCGAAGTTCACCATCCCGCCGACACCGAACTGAAGGTTCAGCGCTAGGGCTGCGACGGCGTAGATCCCCATAAGGGTGATCAGTCCGCCAAGAATCAGCAGAGTGCTCATGCGACACGCTCCTTCGGACCGCTGAAGAGGCCCTCAGGCCGGATGAACACGACCAAGGCGATGACCGCGAACACAACCATCTGGGTGTATTCGGACGGGATGACGAGGGTCGCGAGACTTGACGTGAGACCAACGAGGACGGCCGCAAGCATCACGCCGTAGATACTGCCGAGTCCGCCGATGATTGCGGCGGCGGAAATGATCAGCACCTGATCCCAGCCAAGCTCGGGGTAAATGCGTGCGGTGAAGGCGATGAGCGTTCCCGCCAGCGCAGCCAGCGCACTCGCCACCGCCCAGGTGAGGTATTGCAGATAGGAGGTGTTGACGCCGCGAATTTGAGCCAGCGCCTGATTGTTGGCCATCGCGCGCAACGCCCGTCCGCTGTAGGACTTCGACAGCCAAAAATGCAATGCCACAACCACCAGGGCGGCAATGATGACTACCGCGACCTGATCAATTCCGGCCACTGCAATCCCACCGATGCGGAAGGTCTCTTGCAGAGGGACGTTGAGCGTCTTTACGCCGTACCCCGTGAATACCTCGATCATTGCGTGAATGAAGAATGCGAGACCGACGGACGCGATCATCGGGATATAGTGCGGACGTCCGCGCATCGGCCAAAAGATCAGCCGAGCCGATACGACGCCCGCCACCGACGTGACCGCGATCGCCGCGAGACAGGAGACTATCCAGTGCAGCCCAAGCAGCACGTTGAATCCGTACGCACTGAACCCGCTGAGCACAATGAGCTGGGGAAGCGCGATATTGAGGAAGCCCTCCACCCGGCGCACGAGTTCAAAGCCCACTGTCGCGAGCAGCAGAACCGCGCCGCTGACAAAGCCTGCAACAACGACGGCTAACACGATTCCACCTTCATCCCTTTCCTCCTCGAGATCGGCTGCCGTTCCAGCTATCTCGCAAACCACGGGCAACGGGGTCGTCGAAGTATTCGGCGGCAGACCCAAGTGTGCGCTGCAAGGAGGTTTCGTCGCGGGCGTCGTCTGGATCGTTCAGGCTGCGTTTCAAAGCGCCGTAGAGCACTGGCGCCTTTGCCCCGGCGAGTCTCGCGGATGCGACTGCCGCATCGACAAGCTCTGCGGGGTCCGCAAGAACATCGACGAGGCCGATCTCCAGTGCGCGCTCGACATCAAATAAGTCCCCCGACAAGAGCAGTTTCCTCGCTGCGCGTGCTCCGAGTAGTCGGGTGGCGCGCTGAATGCCCTTATCGGCCGGTAGGAGGCCATGATTGATCTCTGGGAAACCGAATCGCGCACCTTGGACGGCCAACACAGTGTCGGCGAACAGGGCAATCTCCATGCCACCGCCCACACAGTGACCATTGATCGCGCCGATCACCGGTCGCGGGTAACGGTCCATGGCCACGAGTAGCGCATGAAACTCCCGCATCCGGGCGTCCAGCTCTTCTTGGGCGGCTCCCTCGAGCTCTCTTATGTCGCCTCCGGCACAGAAGAATCGTTCTCCCTGACCTGTGAGGACGACCGGCGGCGCTTCACGCATCTCGCCGAGTTCGGCAAACAGCGCCGCGAGACTGTGAATGGCTGATCGGTTCAGTGCGTTTGCCGGCGGCCGGTCCACGGTGACGACCAGGACGCCCGCGCGGTCTACAGTGGTGAACCCAGCGGCCTGTCGGGTCTCAAGTCCTGACATGCTTCACCTAGCAACTTCTTGCGTCGCCGGGGAATCAAAGACGGAGTGGTTATCGCGGCGGGCGGAGGGGAATTGGGCCGGCCGGCCCTCGCGGAAGGCTTGTCGGGCCTCTGTGTAGTCCGCGCCGGCGAAATTGAGGGTCTCCAACGCCGCAGACAATTCCTGCTGAGGGAGGGCGTTGGTCAGCCAACCTGAGTTCAGCGATCGCTTCGTCCAGCGGATTGCCTGCTGCGAGCCCTGCGCAAGATCATCGGCGATCGCCAGGGCACGCCCGAGCACGGCGTCCTTCGGTTCGGTGAGGCTTACCAGGCCGATGCGCTCAGCCTCCGCGCCAGTCAGACTTGCTGAAGTGAGTTGGTAGTACTTCGTTTTGGCCATGCCGGCCAGCAGCGGCCAGATCAGGGAAGAATGGTCGCCGGCGACCACCCCGATGCGGGTGTGGCCGTCCAGGAGCAAGGCGTCCTCAGCGGCTACGCTGATATCCGCGAGCAGTGCCATCGACAACCCCCAGCCCACCGCCGGTCCGTTGATCGCCGAGATGAGTGGCTTGTCCATGTTCAGGAGGCTCATGATCCGTCGCCGTTCGTCCTCCATGAGTTCGATCGCATCATCCAGAGTGGGGTCCGGTTGGCGCACGTCCATGCCCGTGCAGAAGCCGCGGCCGGCGCCGGTGATGACGGCGACTCGCGTCTGGGGGTCTCGGTCGACGTCCTCCCAGATTTCGGACAGGTGCTTGAACATCGGCATCGTCAGGGAGTTCAGTCGCTCGGGACGGTTGATGGTGATGAGGAGGACCCCGTTCGGCTTGCGCTCGATCAAGATCTCCTTCGGGTATCGGCTAAAGATGTCATCCGCGGCCAATGTGCTCATCGTGCTTCTCCTACCTCGACGGTGTTGCCGGTTGTTTCCTTCTGTGCACTTTCGAACGCTTCGAGCTCGGCGTAGTGGGCCGGTCGTGCGGTGCGAATGTCGTCCAGAATCGCCTCAGGGGTGCGCACGACAGCCTTGGGGTTCTTGAACTTGGGGATTACGTATTTGCCGAACAGTTCGATCGACTTCATCAGTTCCTTGTGGGGGAGCCCGTCGATGCGCATGACGAGGGAGTCGGCGCCCAAGTCGGCGAATCGCTGGACCTGGGCGACGCAGTCCTCGGGATCTCCTACGATGAAGCCGGACGACTCTTCGAACATGTAACGTTCGTCGTTGAAGTCGAGATGCTTGACGGCTCCCATGTACTGGTAGTCATCGGAGAGTTTCGAGAGGCGCTGGTATGCGTCCGTCGATAGTGCGACTGATTCAGTGAGGCCCCTTGCCCACTTGAGGGCTTCGTCCCGGGTTTCGGCGCAATGCATACCGCCGCCGACCGCGACGAGCTTTTGTGCCTGTCGTGGGTATGTGTGCGTCGCGCCGGCGAGAGCGTCGTCGTAGATGCGGAGCATGTTCTCGAGGAATTCGAAGCCGAGGTAGAAGCCTCCGACAATCGCGCCGACGCCGAGTTCGGCGGCAGTTCGAACAGATTCGGGACTTCCGGTGGCCATGTGGATCGGTGGATACGGAGTTTGAATTCCTTTGGGTACCAGGCTTCGTGGTGGGATCTTGTAGTGCTCGCCCACGAACGAGAAGACATCGTTGTGCAGTGCGCGGCGAATGACTTCGAGCCCTTCAATCTGCTGCGCCTTGTTTTCCGTCGGCGAAACCTCAAAGGCGCGCAGTGCGAGTGTGGTGTTGCCTCGGCCGACACCGAGTTCCACGCGGCCGTTGGACAGAATGTCTTCGGTGGCCAGCCTCTCGGCGACCCGAAGCGCGTGGTTGATGCGTGTGGGCAGCAGGGTGACCAGGTGCACGAACCGAATGCGTGTGGTGAGGGCCATCAGGTACGGATAGAGGACCTCCGGGGCGGATGTCGTCGCTGTGCCGATCGCCACGTGCTGCTCAGAAGTGCCGAACGCATCGAATCCCACCTCTTCGGCGAGGAGGACCTCGTCGACGAGCTCCCGGTAACGGTGCTCATGGGTATGCCCTGGGGGCGTTTCGCCCTCGCTCATGAAGATGAATCGCATAGCCACAACCTTTCGTGTGTGAATGCGCATTAACGTGAATGAGCATTAACGTAGAACGAGAGTGTGAGCTTGTCAACACTTGGCGGGCAATCCAGCGCCTTCATTGGGCCCGGCTAGCAACATGCCTGACCAGACGTGAAATCGTGGGGTCCCGCGGGGGAGTGTCGGCCCGCAGCTAACGACGGCAGGTGTCCGTCTGCTGTCCGATTGTGTTAATGAGTGTTACCATTGGTTGCATGGAACTGATCAAGATGGTTGGGCGCGCCGCCTGCGGGTGGTGTGCGACTCTTCATGCGCCGGTCCCTGATTTTTTGGGCTCTCCAGTTGCTGGTGTGAACCATGAAGACTGACCAGATGCCGGCAACGGCGCCAACGGTTCGCCCGTCACGCCGGGAGCTACTGCTAAGAGTCGCCGCCGATCTGTTCCTGCACAAGCCCTACGACTCGGTCACGGTCGAGATGATCTGCGCGAAGGCGGGAATCTCCGCTCCCGGGCTCTATCGTCACTTCCAGAACAAGCAGGCCCTCCTCATCGCAGTGGTGGAAAATCCGTTGGAGTTTCTCCATCAGTCCGCGCGGGCGACGGTGGAATCGGAGCCCGATCCGCGTGCTGCGCTGGACGCCATGGTCGACTTCCACATCAGGTCGGTGCTGTCTGCGGCTCCGACAACGCTAATTTTCCTCAAGAACGAGCACGCGTTTCCCGAAACGGATCGTCGGCGCATCCGACGAGCGATGAATATGTACGCCGAGGAGTGGATTTCGACAGTCTCGTCGCTGCGGCCCGAGCTGTCGGATCCGGAGGTGCGCCTGCTCACGCAGGCGGTGTTCTCGATGTTGAATACCGTACCCACCCTCAACAAAGGGCTTGACCAGGAGTCGATCGTCAAGACAATGTCGACTGCGGCGGTTCAGGCATTGATCTCGCCTCGAGCCGAGTGAGGTCGGACCCACCCGGATTGATAAGGTGCCTACGAAACGTCGCGATAGCAGCGGGTACTGGGCTGTGAGTCGATCCCCGTTCAATTAGATATCCTGATTGAACGGGGTTTGGCGTTTGATCGTCGTCGATCGGGCGAAGGCGGCTTCCGCCTGTGTCGGCCGCTTCAGTCTCGACCTCGAAGTTTCAAATGTGCTGTTGCACAATCAGTCTAGGCAGCTGGTTGATCCTCAATGCGGCATTTGCAACGGAACGACTTCATAGGGCCCGCCCGGGTGTCGCGCAATGACGGGATTCGCGCCCTTCCGTGCGGAAGTGTCTGGCCGGACCGGTAAACGTGGTGGTGCGGCGCCAGAAGGCGACGTCGTCTTCAGGGCAAACTATTACACCTTCGGCCCCGGGCGACGTCGACGAGGACGGTGCGACCGCCTAGGGGCGGACCCGGTATGGGTAGTCCGCTGCCATGGTCAGTCTTGGTGAGTGAGCGCCAGTCCGGCTCCACGCGCGTACGTCGCCGCGGAGACGATCACCGGCTTTGTGGACACCATCCTGCGCCGAGAATGCCCATGCCGAAACCGGAGATTTACTGCGGTGTCCCGCACGCTGCGAGAGGCGCCCCTGGGGTTCACGCCGGCGCCATTCAACTCTGGCTTAATCCAATGCGCATCGAGCCCGGGCCTTATCCAACGTTCGATGAAGCTACTCCGGGCGGGGCGCACGGCTACGTGCATGCGGACCTACTGACGACCGCCCGCGACGGCTTGCTTTACGAACTCGCCCTCGTTGACCGCCCGACGCAGTCCTGAGCGAGATCCGACACGGCAAGCGGCCGCGGGCGGCACGGGTCAGACGTACCGGTTACGTCCGGCCAAGGCGCCGGTGACGATTTGAACGGTGCACACCGCAAGAAACAGGATCCAAGAAGCGGTCCATCGATGCGTCAGCTCATGGAGAAGCCCGAAGAACAGGGGGCCCGCGCTGGCGATCAAGTACCCGAATCCTTGAGCCATTCCTGATAGCTGAACCGTTTCTCCCGTAGTCTTCGTCCGGAGGGCGATGACAGTGAGAGCCAGTGCAAAGACGCTCTGTCCGACACCGATGGCAATGCTCCAGATCAGTGGATGGGAGGCCGGGGCGACCATGGCCCCCACCGCGCCAATCACGCCGACCGTGCTGAGGCCGACGATCCACGCACTCTGGCTGCGTTTGCGCGCGGCTAGAGGGGCGATCACTAATGCAATTGGAACGCCGATCAATGCCGACATCCCCACGATTATCCCAGCCTGCAGTTTTGGCACGCCTGCATCAATAAAAACCTGTGGCAACCAACCCATTACGATGTATGCCATGAATGATTGACTGCCGAAGAACAGCGTGACGGTCCAAGCTAACCGGTTGCGAAGGAGCGATCGGCGCGTCTCAGACACTTGAGCTTGTACCCACGTAGCACCGTGTCGCCGCGCCGCCAGTACCCACACCACTAGGGCGGTGACTGCAAGTGCGGCCCAAATCGCCAGGGCAGGCCGCCATCCGCCCAGCGGTTGTTCCAGACCCGGGGTCAGCGCCGAGCCTATTGCTGCGCCGCCTTGAAGGGCTGCGGTGTAGATCCCTGTCATCAGGCCGATCTTGGCCGGAAACGAACCCTTGATAACGACTGGGATCAGCACATTCACCAACGCAATGCCGGCGCAGGCCACGAGGCTCGCTCCAAGAACCAAGGCCGGCCCGTCGAGGGCCCTCACGGCGAGACCGACTGTAATCATGACAAGAGAGCACGAGATCGCGCGACCCAACCCGAGATGGGTAGCCAGCCTCGGGGCTGCCAAGCCTGCGGCAGCGAAGCATAAGACAGGCAAAGTGGTGAGCACGCCTGCCCAGGCCGCCGAAACGGCTAAGTCCTGTTGCATGTCGCCCAGTAGTGGGGCCACGCTCGTCACCGCGGACCGCAGGTTTAACGCCGTGAGGATGACGGCTATGGCAAGCAAGGTGCCGCCAGCCAGCGCGGGCACGGGGCTCGCCCGCATCTCGATCGCACCGTCGATCTCCAGCGCCACGTTGTCGGCGTAGTCATTTTGTCGCTTTATTCGCTGCATCGGCCTCATTTTTGGTATCGTTGCATACATCCCATCATTGGATGAAAGGTTGTTTGTGTGGTGTTGAGCACCGTTCGACGAGCCGGTCTAGTCGACCAAGTCATCGCGCAGATCAGAGTGGGAATCACAAAGGGGGACTGGCCAGTCGGGCAACGCATCCCGAATGAAACAGAACTCGTACAGACTCTTGGTGTCGGCCGCAATACGGTGCGTGAGGCGGTCCGCGGTCTAGCTCATGCAGGAATCCTCGAGGTTCGGCAGGGCGACGGGACCTATGTCCGCGCCACCAGCGAGGTGTCCGGGGCGCTGGGGCGGCTGTGCGGCACCGAGCTGGAAGAGATTCTGCAGGTTCGGCGTGGACTGGAGGTCGAAGGCGCCAGGCTCGCCGCGAGTAATCGCACCGACGAAGAACTAGCCGAACTGCGCGCACTGTTGGCGAAGAGCCATCACGTTGCAGGCGGACCCCTCGATGAGGCTGCCGCCGCCGACGCCGAGTTTCACTTGGCCGTGGTGCGCTGCTCGCATAACACGATCTTGATTGAGTTATACCAGGGCTTAATTGAAGCCGTCGCGGCCAGTGTCGAGGCCACCGCAGACATCCCGGGGCACGAAGTCGTCCACACTGCATTGATCGAGCACATCGCCGCCGGCGACCACACTCGGGCCGCCCAGGCTGCGGGCACGCTTGTGGACCACATGCTGTTCGGGGTGAGACGACGCTAGGAAGGCACCGTTACGGCATCGGGGGCGGAAGATGAAGGAAGGGTGTCAAACTCGGTGTTGGTGAGCGCAATAGTCGTCGCTCATGCGCAGGATTTGTCGTACCGGCTGCGGTTGAAGCCGGGCACACGGTGATGACCATCTGTCTCAGTAACGGCGGGGTGCGTGCCGGCCCGACCCCGCCTGACTCCGTCACAAGGCCCGGAATGACCGAGAATTACATGGGAGGCACCGTTGAGCGAGCATGAAGTGCGAATGATCGTCCTGTCGACCGACAACTTGGACGAATCGATCCGGTTTTACTGCGAGACCCTGGGAATGCCGTTGAAGTTCCGCGACGGGGACCACTTCGCGGCCCTCGATGGAGGGACTGTCACTGTCGCGTTGGCGACTGCGGTGGACCATCCCATACCCGGGCAGGTTGTCGTCGGCATTAGGACAGCCGATGTCGACACTGCGGCGAAGGCCATAGAAGCCAGCGGTGGTGCCATTGTGGGAGGCCCGTATGACGACGGACATGAACGCCGTGCAGTGGGCTACGACAATAACGGCAACGGCTTGGTGTTCTACAGTCCGCTAACCCGATAAGATTTCGCCGCCACACCGGCGCTACGGACCGAGGTCATCTGCAATACTTCGCTGTGCGCGCACCGGCCAATTCGCAGATTAGCTATGCAACAAAGGTGAACAGACTCCGCGTCTCCTTCGGAGGCTGCGCTGTCTGCCCCATACCGCTTATGTCTGAAAACGCGAGGGAGTAACACGAGAGGATTGTCGGTACTCGAAACGCTGGTGGAAGGCGAGGACGGATGTCAGCGTCGCCGAAGTGATCGGAATGCCCAAGAGTGCCGACCCTCCACGCGTTCGCATGACGACATGCGTCCACAGGATACTCGCGGAGCTCGCCGAAGCCAGTTGTGTACGACGGCACGGCCCCTGGGTCGAGTACACGTTTGACCGGTTCGTCTCCTGGGGCCCACGACACCTGTCCAACATCGGCGCAGTTGACCTTGCCGCGCCTCTCCGCGCAGAACTCGCGGCCGAAGCCCGCGGGCCCGTGCATTTCACGTGGTCAGCCCTGCACTACCCGATGGGTGTGGGTGTAGAGGTTCATGTTCTGGCCGCGAAGAAACCCCACGAGTGTTAGTCCTGTTTCGTCTGCGAGGTCGACAGCGAGTGACGACGGCGCGGAGACAGCGGCAAGTATGGGTATGCCTGCCATTGCGGCTTTTTGGGCGAGTTCGAACGAGGCGCGACCGCTGACCATGAGGATGCTGCCCCTGCAGGGGATGCGGTGTTGAGCGATTGCCCAGCCGACGACCTTGTCGACGGCATTGTGTCGGCCGATATCTTCGCGGAGGGCGAGTAACTGCCCGTACTGATCGAAAAGTGCGGCTGCATGTAAGCCACCGGTGCTGTCGAATACTTTCTGCGACTGGCGTAGCCGGTCGGGCAGCGTCGCCAGAACATCGACATGCACCGTGGTGGTGTCCTCGGCTGGGGAATGGACCGTCGCGAGGCGAACGGCGTCGAGCGATGCTTTCCCACATACTCCGCATGAGGAGGTTGTGTAGAAGTTGCGTTCGACACCGGGTTGAGGTGGGGGGATGCCCTCGGTGAGGGTGATGTCGAGGACGTTGTAGGTGTTGAGGCCGTTGTCGTCCACTCCGTCGCAGTAGCGGGCAGAAGCGACGTCGTCACCGCTGTTGATGACTCCTTCAGTGAGGAGGAAGCCGTGCGCGAGTTCGACATCGTGGCCCGGGGTGCGCATCGTGACCGCGAGCGGGGAGGCTCCGACGCGGATTTCGAGTGGTTCCTCGACAACGAGTGTGTCGGGCCGAGATGTGGAGTTCGGTCCACGCACGCGCACGATGGGGCGGCGGGTGGTGATGCGTCCCATCAGGGTCGGTGCTCGAGCCGAATCAGGACGGCTTTGCTGACGGGTGTGTTGGATTTGTCTGCGACGTGGTCGAGGGGAATGAGGGGGTTGGTTTCGGGGTAGTAGGCGGCGGCGTTGCCGACAGGCGTGGGGTAGGCGACGAGTCGGAAGTTGTCGGCTCGTCGTTCTTCGATGGACCCGCTCCGGTTCTTCCATTCGGAAATCAAGTCGACGTGGTCGCCGTCTCGGTATCCGAGTTTCTCGATGTCGCGGGTGTTGACGAACAGAACTCGCCGGCCGCCTTTGACGCCGCGGTAGCGGTCGTCGAGACCGTAGATGGTGGTGTTGTACTGGTCGTGACTTCGCATGGTCTGCAACATGAGTCGGCCAGGCGGAACAGGTAGCCACACGAGGTCGTTGACGGCAAAGTTCGCTTTCCCAGTCTTCGTCTGGAACGTGCGTGAGTCTCGCGGCGGGTGGGGGAGTCCGAACCCTTCTTTCTGTCGGACCTTGGTGTTGAAGCCCTCGAAGCCGGGCACGACGCGTGAGATCGAGTCCCGGATGAGGTCGTAGTCGGAGGTGAACGATGTCCACGGCACGGGATGGCCGGGGCCGAACAGCGTCTCGGCGATGCCGCAGACGATGGCGACTTCGGAGCGCATGTGGATACTCGACGGGGTGAGACTTCCGCGGGAACGGTGGACCATCGACATCGAATCCTCGACGGTCACGAACTGCTT
>Ga0247825_10000631_pt1 | contig 22430 bp, 24 predicted proteins | sample 13C_Vanillin_Day_FD_194413 | JGI IMG/M metagenome (GOLD analysis project Ga0247825, IMG submission 194413) | Soil microbial communities from agricultural site in Penn Yan, New York, United States - 13C_Vanillin_Day48 | ecosystem: Environmental > Terrestrial > Soil > Agricultural land | place...
TGTATCGCGCATTCCACGCGCTGCCGGAGCTGAGGAGCCCCAAGACCGGCGAGCCGACGGGGGCGATCTACGGCGTGCTCAACATGCTGCGGAAACTCGCCACCGATTATAAGCCGGCGGCGCTGGCCTGCGTGTTCGACGCCAAGGGCAAGACGTTCCGCGACGCCGAGTACAGCGAGTACAAGGCCACCCGCACGCCGATGCCCGACGATCTGCGCTCGCAGGTCGAGCCGCTGCGCGAAGCGGTGGCGGCGCTCGGCTGGCCGGTGCTGGTGGTCGAGGGCGTCGAGGCCGACGACGTGATCGCCACGCTCGCCGATCAGGCGACCCGGCAAGGCTGGCGCACGGTGATCTCGACCGGCGACAAGGACCTGACGCAACTGGTCGATGACCACGTGCTGTGGATCAATACGATGTCGAACGAGAAGCTCGATGCGGCCGGCGTGACGGCGAAGTTCGGCGTGCCGCCCGACAAGATCGTCGAGTACCTCACGCTGGTCGGCGACGCGATCGACAATATTCCGGGCGTCGAGGGGGTTGGTCCCGGCTTCGCGTCGAAGTGGATCAAGCAGTACGGGTCGCTCGACAATCTGATGCGCAATGCGCAGCAGATCACCGGCACGCGCGGCGAGAATTTGCGCAAGGTCCTCGACTGGCTGCCGAAGGCGCGGCAGCTCCTCACGGTGAAACGCGACGTCCCGCTGCCCGTGAAGATCGACCAGCTCGTGGCCAGGCCGGATCCTGCCAAGCAGCGGGCGCAATACGAACGCTACGGTTTCAAGACCTGGTTGAAAGACCTGGAAGGCGGCCCCGTCTCCACCCCGAGCGCCGAGCCGGCAACAGCGCCCGCCGCGGTACAAAAGCGCCAATACCGCACCGTCCTCACGGAGGACGAGCTGAAGGACATGCTGCTCAAGATCGAGGCGGTCGACCTCGTCGGCATTGACGCCATCGCTACCAGCGAGGACCCGCTCGCCGCGCGCCTGGTCGGCCTTGCCTTCGCTTTCGGCGACGAGGCGGTCTATCTGCCGCTCGCGCACGACTACGCCGGCGCCCCGGCGCAGCTGCCGATGGACGCCGCGCTCAAGCTGCTCAAGCCCTGGCTCGAGCGCGCCGACTGCCGCAAGGTAGGAGAGAACGTGAAGCTCGACGCGCACGTGCTCGGCAACCACGGCGTGCAGCTCGCCGGCTGCGTGCACGACACGCTGCTCGAGTCCTACGTCGCCGAAGTCCACGAGCGCCACGAGCTCGGCATGCTGGCGCAGCGTCATTGCGGCTGGACCCTGCTCGGCTACGACGACGTCACCGGCAAGGGCGCCGGGCGCATTCCCTTCACCTCGGTCGAGCTCGCGCGCGCCACCGAGTTCGCGGCGCAGCGTACCGACTGCGCGCTGGCGCTCCACCAGCTCCTGTTCGAGAAGATCCGGCACGACGAGAAGCTGAATTACGTCTACGGCTCGATCGAGATGCCGGTGCTTCCGGTGCTGTGGCGCATGGAGCGCAACGGCGTGCTGCTCGACCGGCAGAAGCTCGAAACCCAAAGCCACGAGCTCGGCAAAGACATCCTGGAAAAAGAGCAACAGGCCTATGCCGCTGCCGGGCAACCGTTCAACCTCGGCTCGCCGAAGCAGATCCAGGAAATCCTGTTCGAGCGGCAGAAGCTGCCGGTCAAGAAGAAAACCCCGTCAGGCCAGCCGTCCACCGACGAGGATTCGCTCGCCGAGCTGGCGCTCGACCATCCGCTGCCCAAGCTGATCCTCGAGCACCGCGCGCTCTCCAAGCTCAAGTCGACCTACACCGACAAGCTGCCGCGCAGCATCAACCCGACGACCGGGCGGGTGCACACCACCTACTCGCAGACCACCGCCGTGACCGGCCGGCTCTCGTCCAACGAGCCCAACCTGCAGAACATTCCGATCCGCACCGCCGCCGGCCGCCGCATCCGCGAGTGCTTCATCGCCCCGCCGGGCGCGAAGATCGTGTCGGCCGACTACTCGCAGATCGAGCTGCGCATCATGGCCCACCTCTCCGGGGACGAGAACCTGAGACGCGCCTTCCGCGACGGCGAGGACGTGCACCGCGCGACCGCGGCCGAGGTTTTTGGCGTCCATTTGGCTCAGGTGGATTCCGATCAACGCCGCGTGGCGAAGGTCATCAACTTCGGGCTGATCTACGGCATGTCGTCCTTCGGCGTGGCGCAGAACCTCGGCATCGACCGTGGCACGGCGCAGACCTACGTCGAGCGCTATTTCGCGCGCTTTCCCGGCGCCAAGCGGTATATGGATGAAACGCGGAGGCGCGCGAAAGAGGTTGGTTATGTGGAAACGGTCTTTGGCCGCCGGCTCTGGCTGCCCGAGCTGAAAAGCGGCGCGCCGGTGCGCCGCCAGGCGGCGGAGCGCGCCGCGATCAACGCGCCGATGCAGGGCACCGCCGCCGACCTGATCAAGCTCGCCATGATCTCGGTGCAGGGCTGGCTCGCCGAGGCGAAGCTGAAGACGCTGCTCATCATGCAGGTCCACGACGAGCTGGTGCTCGAGGTGCCCGAAGCGGAGCTCGACGTCGTGAAAGCCACGCTCCCCGAGCTGATGCAATCGGTCCACAAGCTGGACGTGCCGCTGGTCGTGGAGGTCGGCGTGGGCGAAAACTGGGATAGGGCGCACTAGGGCAGGCGCACTAGCACGGTCCGTTCGGGCTAGGGCCGCAGGGCGATGACCGGGCACGCGACCCGGAGAATGTCGCTCATGAAGAAAGCCAAGCTCGTCGTCGGCCTCGGCGCGGCATTGCTCGCGTCGGTGGCCATCGCCGCGATCGCCGCGGTTGCCTCCTTCACGCTGACCCGGCCCGCGCCCCAGGTCACGTTCAACGCCATTTCAGGCGAGACCGTTTCGACCGCCGAGCTGCGCGGCAAGGTCGTGCTGGTCAACTTCTGGGCAACCTACTGTTCCGCCTGCATCAAGGAGATGCCCAAGCTGGTCAACGCGCACCACAAATTCTCGGCGCGCGGCTACGAAACCATCGCCGTCGCGGTCTGGCGCGACAGCCCCGCCCGCGTCGCCCAGTTCGCGGCAGAGCACGCGCTTCCGTTCAAAGTGGCGCTAGACAGCTCCGGCCAGCTGGGGCGCGATTTCGGCAATGTGCGCATCACGCCGATGAGCTTCCTGATCGGCAGGAACGGGAAAGTGCTGCGGCGCTACGTCGGCGAGCCGGACTGGGCCGAATTGCACGAGGTCGTGGAGCGCGAGCTCCGCTCCTAGACTCCGGCCTGGTGGGCCTGCTGGTCCGCGTGGTAGTAGGAGCGCACCAGCGCGCCCACCGCTGCGTGCTTGAATCCCAGCCGCTTGGCTTCTTCCTTAAACGTCGTGAAAACCGCGGGTTCTACATAGCGCTCGACCGGTAGGTGGTGCGGCGAAGGCTGCAGGTACTGGCCGATGGTCAGCATGTCCACGTCGTGCGCGCGCAAGTCGCGCATCACCTCGAGGATTTCCTCGTCGGTCTCGCCCAGCCCGACCATCAAGCCCGACTTCGTCGGCACCGCCGGGTGGAGCCTCCTGAACTCCTGCAGCAGGCGCAGCGAATGCGCGTAATCCCCGCCGGGGCGCGCCCGGCGATAGAGGCGCGGGACGGTTTCCAGGTTGTGATTCATCACGTCCGGCGGCGCCGCGCGCAGGATTTCGAGTGCGCGATCCAGTCGGCCGCGGAAATCGGGCACCAGTACTTCTATTGTCGTTTTTGGAGAGTGGGCCCTCACCGCGGTGATGCAGTCGACGAAGTGCTGCGCGCCACCGTCGCGCAGGTCGTCGCGGTCGACGCTGGTGATAACGACATAAGACAAACCCAACAGACCTATTGTCTGCGCAAGGTGGACCGGCTCTTCGGCATCGGGCGCGAGCGGGCGGCCGTGCGCCACGTCGCAGAACGGGCAGCGCCGCGTGCAGATGTCGCCCAGGATCATGAAGGTCGCGGTGCCCTTGCCGAAGCATTCGGCGATGTTCGGGCATGAGGCTTCCTCGCACACCGTGTGCAGCTTCTGCTCGCGCAGGATGTGCTTGATGTCGTAGAAGCGCGAGTTCGGGCTCGCCGCGCGTACGCGGATCCATGAAGGCTTCGGAAGCGGGGTCGCAGTTCCCCCTTCGCGCACGATCTTGATCGTCTTGCGCGCGCCCTTCTCTTTTACGCCGGCTTCACGCATCCAGGTTCTTCATGATGGAGCGGGCGAGATCATCGGGCGTCACGGTGACGCCGAGATCCTTGGTCTGGGTCACACGCAGGCCCGGGTAGCCGCAGGGGTCGATCGCGTTGAAGGGAGAGAGGTCCATGTCGACGTTGAGCGCGACCCCATGATAGGCCCGTCCGCGCACCACCCGGATGCCGAGCGCCGCGATCTTGGCGCCGTCGACATAGACGCCGGGCGCGCCCGCTCTTCGCTCACCCCGTCCCCGGAGCAAATCCAGCACCGCCTGCTCCAGCAACCAGACGAAGCGCTTCACTTTGATCGAGCGGCGCGCGAGATCGACCAGGGTGTAGACCACGATCTGGCCGGGGCCGTGGTAGGTGATGTCGCCGCCGCGGTCGCTCTTCACCACCGGAATGGCATTCCCCACCGCGGGCACGGAAGCGCCCTGTCCGACCGTATACACCGGCGGATGCTCCACCAGCCAGAGCTCGTCGGCAGTCGAATCGTTGCGCCCGCGGGTGAACTCGCGCATCGCCTGCCAGGTCGGCAGATACTGGGCGCGGCCCAGCGTCTTGATGACGATTTCGTCGACCAGGGTCACAGCACCATGACCACCGCCGGGTGGTCGCACAGCTCCTGGTAGAGCGCGTCGAGCTGCTCACGCGATGTCGCGCGCACCACGCAGGTGACGCTCAGGTACTTGCCTTGGCGGCTGGGACGCATCTCGACCGTGGCGGCATCGAAGTCCGGCGCGTGCTTGCGCACGATGCCGGTCACCGAATGGACGAAGCGCGGCTCCTTGCGGCCCATCACCTTGATCGGAAAGTCGCAGGGAAAGGCGAGTGGCGAGCCATCGGCTACGACCGGCACGGGCGGGTTCCTCCGCAGCGCGCCTTTATACCTGCACCGCCTCGCGCTTGCCGGTGCGCATCACCTTCTGCTTGAACTCCTGATAGAGCTGGTACATGCGGCGGAACACGGGGCCCGGGCGGCCGTCGCCGACGCGCTTGCCGTCGAGCTCGACGATCGCCAGCACCTCTTTGGACGACGAGGTGACCCAGATCTCGTCGGCCGCGCGCACTTCGGCTTCGGTCACGTCCCGGAATTCGAGCGGCAGGCCGTTGCCGCGCGCGAGCTCGGTGACCACGTCATAGGTGATGCCCGGCAGGATCAGGTTGCTCTTGGCCGGCGACTGGATCACGCCGCGCTTGACGATAAACACGTTCGACGCGGACGCCTCGGTCAGCTTGCCGTCGCGGAACAGGATGGTCTCCGCCGCACCGGCCTCCGCCGAGAGCTGGCGCAGCAGGCAGTTGCCGATGAGCGAGATCGACTTGATGTCGCAGCGCAGCCAGCGGTTGTCCTGCGCGCTCACCGCGCTGCCGCCCTTTTCGACCTGCGCGGCCGGCGGATTGGTGAGCGGGTTGGACATCATGAACACCGTCGGCTCGAGCCCCTTGGGGAACGCGTGGTCGCGTTTCGCCGCGCCGCGCGTCACCTGGAAATAGACGCCCTGGTCCTCGAACGACTGCGCGTCGATCAGCGCATAGACGTGCGAGCGCCACTGCGCGCGGGTGTAGGGATTGCGGATCCTGGTCTCGCCGAGGCTGCGCTCGAGGCGCGTGAGATGCTCGTCGAGGCGGAACGGCACGCGCGAGTACACCGGCACCAGCTCGTACACGCCGTCGCCGAAGATGAAGCCGCGGTCGAGCACCGAGACCTGCGCCTGGTCCGCCGGCAGCAGCTTGCCATTGAGAAAAACCGGGTTCATTTCAGCCATAGCCTGAGTGTATCCCAGGTGCGCCCGAATAACCCCGCCTGCGGTACGGGTTCCAGCGCGATGAGCGGGTACTCGCCGAATGGTTTGCCGTCGTGCGTCACGCGCAGCACGCCGACGCGTTGTCCCTTGGTGAGCGGCGCCACCAGCGGCTGCTGCGAGACGAGCTCGGCCTTGAGCTTGTCCGCCTCGCCCTTCGGCACCGTGACGAACAGATCCGAGCCGACGCCGACGTTCACGTGGCGCGCGGCGCCCTTCCAGACGTCGATCTGCTTCACCGCCGTGGCGGCGCTATAGAGCTTCACGCCATCGTAGAACTGGTAGCCCCAGTTGAGCAGCTTGAGGGACTCCTGCGCTCTCGTCGCCTCCGAGGTCGAGCCGAGCAGCACCGTGAGCAGCCGCCGCCCGCCGCGGCGCGAAGAAGCGATCAGGCAATAGCCCGCCGCCTCGGTGTGGCCGGTCTTGACGCCGTCGACGCTCGGGTCCACCCAGAGCAGCCGGTTGCGATTGGGCTGGCTGACGTTGTTGTAGCGGAATTCCTTTTGCGAGTAGTACTGCGCGTACTCGTTGGGGAAGTCGCGGATCAGCGCGCCGGACAGCAGGTAGAGATCCTGCGCGCTGCTGTAGTGCTGGGCGTCGGGCAGGCCGGTGGCGTTCATGAAGCGCGTGTTCTTCATTCCCAGGCGCGCGGCTTCGCGGTTCATGAGCCGCGCGAACGCCTCCTCGCTGCCGGCCACCGCCTCCGCGAGCGCTATGCAGGCGTCGTTGGCCGACTGCACGACCATGCCGCGCAACAGCTCGTCCACCGTCACCGGCTTGCGCGGCTCGATGAACATGCGCGCGCCGGCCGCCTTCCAGGCGCGCGGCGAGACCTCCACCCGCTGCTCGAGCGAGATCTTCTTCTCGCGCAGCGCGATGAATACCACGTACGCCGTCATCAGCTTGGTGAGCGAGGCGGGCTCGAAGCGCTCGTCGGCCTTGTGGGAAGCAAGCAGTTGCCCGCTCGAAAGGTCCCCGACCACCCAGGCCTTGCCGATCACCGACGGCGGCTTCGGCACTGCCGCCGAAACCGTCAGAGAAAAGGCGGCCAGAAGGAATACGAAGAAACCTCTCATGCGCTTATGGGCCGGCGCGTCGGCCGGGAACGATGCTTTCGACCTCGACCGTGGCCTCTCCCGCCTGGATGTAGCCGAGCTTGTAGGCGGCGACGTAGGAGAGGTCGATGACGCGGCCGGAGCGGAACGGACCGCGGTCGTTGATGCGCACCACCACGCTCTTGCCGTTCTTGATGTTGGTGACGCGGACATAGCTCGGGATCGGCAGGGTCGGATGGGCCGCGGTCATCTGGTACATGTCGTACACCTCGCCGCTCGAGGTCTTCTGTCCGTGATAGCGCTTGCCGTACCAGCTCGCCACGCCGCGCTGTCGAAACGGCTGCACCGAAGTGAGCGGCACGTAGCTGCCGCCCATCGCGCTGTAGGGGCGGTTGGCGTACTTGTGCAGCGGCTCGCTCTTGGGCACGGCGTCGGGCACGCGGTCGAGGTTGGCCGGCGGGTTGGCGTGCGGCCCATCGTCCTTGTAATAGCCCCCGGGCTTGGAGGTCGAGCCGCACGCGCTCGCCAGCAGGCACAGCAGTACGAGAAAAGCGCGCCTCACGATTCGTACACCACCTTGCCGTCGACGATCGTGCAGTGCACGCGCCCGGTGAGCTCGTAACCGAGGAACGGCGTGTTCTTGCCCTGGCTGCGCAGGCTCGCGGCGGCGACCGTAAAGTGCGCGGCCGGATCGAAGATCACGAGATCCGCGGGCGCGCCCGCGGCGAGCCGGCCGGCAGAAATGCCGAGCACGCGCGCCGGCTCCGAAGTGATGCGCGCCAGGGTAGCGGCGAGCGACAGTTTCTGCCCCTGCCCCCACTTCAGCGTGAGCGGCAGCAGCAGCTCGAGTCCGGTGGCTCCCGGCTCCGCCTGCGAGAACGGCAGATGCTTGCCGTCCTCGTCCACCGGCGTGTGGTCGGAGCACAGGCAATCCACCACGCCTTCGGCGAGCGCGCGCGCGAGTGCATCGCGGTCGCGCTGGCTGCGCAGCGGCGGCTCGAGCCGGCAGTTCGGATCGAAGTAGCCGAGGTCGAGGTCGCAGAGATGGGCGTGGTGCACGCCGACGTCGCAGGTGACCGGCAGCTTCTCTTCCTTGGCGCGGCGCATGAGATCGACCGCGCCCGCGCTCGACAGGCGGCAGATATGCACGCGCGCCCCGGTCGCGCGCACCAGCTCGAGGATGGTCGCGAGCGCGATGGTTTCGGCGAACGCCGGGATCCCGGGCAGGCCGAGCCGGGTGGCGATCTCGCCGTCGTGCGCGACGCCGGCTTTCGCCAGCCAGGCATCTTCCGCCCGCAGCCAGACGGGATAGCCGAACGTCGCCGCATACTGCAGCGCGCGCCAAAGCACTTGCGTGTCGGCGAGCGGCGCGTTCGCCTGCGAGAACGCGACGCACCCGGCGTCCGAGAGCTGGCCCATTTCGGTCAGTCCTTCGCCTGCCAGCTTCACCGTGAGCGCGCCGACCGGGTAGACGCGCGCGCGGGCGAGCGCCTTCGCGCGCCGGCGCAGCATGTCGACGAGTCCCGGCTCGTCGAGCGGCGGATCGGTGTCGGGCGGGCAGGCGAGGCTGGTCACGCCGCCCGCCACCGCCGCGTCCATCTCGGATTCCAGGGTGGCCTTGTATTCGTAGCCCGGCTCGCGCAGCCGCGCCGCGAGGTCGATGAAGCCCGGCGCGAGCACCAGGCCTTTCGCGTCGATCACGCGCTCAGGCTTCGAGAGCTCCTTCGTGATCTTCCCGTCCGCGACGAACAGCTCGCCGGGGCCGTCCTTGCCGCTCGCCGGGTCGACCACGCGCGCGTTCTTGATGTGAAGGCGCATCAGTTGCCCGCCACGATGCTCATGACCGCCATGCGCACCGCGATGCCGAAGGTCACCTGCGGCAGGATCACCGAGTGCGGGCCGTCGGCCACCGTCGAATCGATCTCGACGCCGCGGTTCATCGGCCCGGGGTGCATGACGATCGCGTCGCGCTTGGCGAGCGCCAGCTTGTCGGCCGTGAGGCCGTAGTGCTTGAAGTATTCCTGCGCGGAAGGCAGCAGCGCGCCGCGCATGCGCTCGTTCTGCAGCCTGAGCATCACCACCACGTCGCAATCCGCCAGGCCTTCGCGCATGTCGTGGAACACCCGTACGCCGAGCGCCTCCACGCCGGCCGGCAGCAGCGTCTGCGGCCCGATCACACGCACTTCCGGCGCACCGAGCGTGGTGAGCCCGTGGATCAGCGAGCGCGCCACGCGCGAGTGCAGCACATCGCCGACGATCGCCACCGTCAGACCGGAGAAGTCCTTCTTGTAGTGGCGGATGGTGAACAGATCGAGCAGCCCCTGCGTCGGGTGCGAATGGCGGCCGTCGCCGGCGTTGATCACGTGCTCGTGCGGCTTGACGTGGCGCGCGATCAGGAAGGGCGCGCCCGAGGATTCGTGGCGCACCACGAAGATGTCGGCGTGCATCGCCGACAGGTTGGCCACGGTGTCGAGCAGCGACTCGCCCTTGGTGGCCGACGACACCGTGATGTTCAGGTTGATCACGTCGGCCGACAGGCGCTTGGCGGCGATCTCGAAGGTGGTGCGGGTGCGCGTCGAGGGCTCGAAGAACAGGTTGAACACGCTCTTGCCGCGCAGCAGCGGAACCTTCTTCACCTCGCGCTCGGTAACGCCGGCGAACGATTCCGCGGTGTCGAGGATCTGCAGCAGGATCTCGCGCGGCAATCCTTCGATCGAAAGCAGGTGCTGCAGCTCGCCCTTTTCGTTGAGCTGCGGGTTACGCTGCACGCTCGGACTCCAACGCGAGAATGAGTCTTGCGGAATCGTTTTTTTTCAAGGTCAATCGCATTCCGGCCGGCACCTCGACGCGTGCGCCGACGTGCTGCGCGCAGATCGGCAGCTGGCGGCCGCCGCGGTCGACCAGCACGACCAGCGAGATGCTCGCCGGGCGGCCGTAGTCGAACAGCTCGTTCATCGCCGCACGCACCGTGCGCCCGCTGTAGAGCACGTCGTCCACCAGCAGGAGCTCGCTGCCGTTCACGTCGAAGGGAATCTTGGTGCGCTTGGGGTCGTGCTTGAGCCCGCGCGCCGCGTAGTCGTCGCGGTAAAACGCGATGTCCATCAACCCGAGCGGCGTCTTCAGGCCGAGCATCGGATGCAGGCGCTCGGCGAGCCACGCGCCGCCGGTGTACAGCCCGACCATCGCGCTCTTCGGCCCGATGCGCGGCTTGAGCTCGGCCGCGAGCTGCTCGCACAGGCGTTCCGCCTCAGGCAGCTTCATCGAAGTACTGCTCCAGGATGAGCTGCGCCGCGACCGAGTCGACTGCCTTGTTCTTCAGCCCCTTCAACCTCGATTCGGCTTCGACCGAGGTAAAGCGCTCGTCGACGCGCGCCACCGGCAGCTTGAAGCGCCGCTCGAGGCGGCGCGCGAAATCTTCCGCCTGGCGGGTCATCCGGTGCGGCTCGCCCTGCGCCGACGTCGGCAGCCCGACCACCAGGGACGCGGGCTGCCATTGCTTGACGAGATGCTCGACGTGCTCGAATGTGGAGATCGCGGGCAACGGATGCGCGGTGCCGAGCTCGGGCTCGCCCACTGCAACGCCAATACGCTTTAGACCGAAATCGAAGGCAAGGACAGTGCCCTTAGGCATGTCCCGCTTCGTCCTGCAGCCTGGCGTAGTCCAGGCCGAGCAGTTCCATCGCCGCCGGCAGGCGCTCTTCCGCCGGCGTCTCGAAGATGATGCCGTCGCTCGCCTCCACCGTGAGCCACGCGTTCTGCGACAGCTCGTGCTCGAGCTGGCCCGGCGACCAGCCGGCGTAGCCGAGCGTGACCAGCATGCGCGCCGGGCCTTCGCCGCGGCCCACGGCCTCGAGAATGTCCTTGGAGGTGGTGAGGCCAATCACGTCGCGCACGCGCAACGTCGACTGCCAGTTGCCCGCGGGCGCGTGCAGCACGAAGCCGCGATCGGTCTGCACCGGCCCGCCGAAGTAGATCGGCGCGTCGCGCCGCCCGCGATCGCCGAGGCGCAGCTGCAGGCGCTCGAACAGCGCCTGCAAGGTCATGTCGATCGGACGGTTGACGACCAGGCCGAGCGCGCCCTGGTCGTTGTGTTCGCAGATGTAGGTGAGCGTCTTCGCGAAGTACGGATCGGCCATGTTGGGCATGGCGATCAGGAAGTGATGCGTGAGATTTACCGTGGACATGCGCCCACTCCTTATTTTACGGCAATGGGCTTAGAGGCGCAGGGGCGCCGAAGGTTTCTCCCGGTTCTAGATCTCCACCATCTCGAAGTCTTCCTTGCGCGCGCCGCAGTCCGGACAGGTCCAGTTCATCGGCACGTCGTCCCAGCGGGTGCCGGGCGCGATCCCCTCGTCGGGCAGCCCGGCGGCTTCGTCGTAGACGAAGCCGCAGATCAGGCACATCCACGTCTTGAACGCCACTTGGCTCTCGGTCATAAAATTGGCCCGGATATTAACTCATGCCACCGATCGTTCTGACGTTCGCTGCGTCGGATCCCACCGGCGGAGCGGGCCTGCAGGCCGATCTGCTCACGCTGGCGGCGCTCGGCTGCCATCCGCTTTCCGTCGTCACCGGCCTCACGGTGCAGGACACCCGCGGCGTAGCATCGCTCGAAGCCGTCGCCAGCGCACTGGTGGCGCGCCAGGCGGCCGCGCTGCTCGCGGAAACCAGGGTCGCGGCGTTCAAGGCCGGCGTGCTCGCCTCGCCCGACAACGTGCGCGCGGTGGCGGCGATCGCGAAGCGGTACAACAATGTGCCCTTGGTGCTCGATCCCGTGCTTGCCTCGGGACGCGGCGATGCGCTGGCGAGCGATGCGGTGCGCGCCGCGCTCCTCGACGCACTCATACCGCTGACCACGGTGCTGACGCCTAATACATTGGAGGCTGAACAGCTTGGCGGCGCGCAACGCCTGCTCGACGCGGGGGCGCGCTACGTGCTCGTCACCGGGACGCATGACGACACCACCGACGTCGTCAACCGCCTGTACGATCGCCGCGGCCTGGTGCGCGAGGATCGCTGGAAGCGACTGCCGGGGAGCTATCACGGCTCGGGCTGCACGCTCGCTTCCGCGGTGGCCGCGTTGCTCGCCAAGGGACGCCCCGTGCCCGACGCCGTGCGCGAGGCGCAGGACTACACCTGGAAAACACTCGCCGCCGGCTTCAGGAGCGGCGCGGGGCAGATGCTGCCGAACCGGTTCTTCCACCCGTGATGCGCGGCCTCTACGCCATCACGCCGGACCTGGCCGACACCGCGGCGCTGCTCGCGAAGGTCGAGCAGGCGCTGAAAGCGGGCGTCGCGCTGCTGCAATATCGAAACAAGATCATCTCCAAGGACAAGCGCCTGCTGCAGGCGCGCGAGCTCGCGCCGCTCGCGCGCGGCTACGGCGTGCCGTTGATCGTCAACGATGACGTGGAGGTCGCGCTCTCGGTGGGCGCGAACGGCGTGCATCTTGGCAAGGCCGACGGCGATCTCGCGGGGGCGCGCGCCAAGCTCTCCGGCAAGATCCTGGGCGCCTCGTGCTATGCCGACCTCGACGCGGCCAAAGCCGCGATCCGAGCCGGCGCCAACTACGTGGCCTTCGGCAGCGTGTTCCCCTCCCCCACCAAGCCCGACGCGGTGCGCGCGCCCCTGTCCCTGTTTCAGGGCAACCTCGGCGTCCCGCTCTGCGCCATCGGCGGCATCACGCTCCAGAACGCGCCGCAGCTGATCGCCGCCGGCGCCGACCTGCTCGCGGTAATCTCCGACGTATTCGACGCGGACGACATAGGCGTCCGCGTCTCCCAATACCGCAAGCTCTTCTCATGAAAAAAAGCCGACAGCTGTTCGAACGCGCGCAGGCCCGCATCCCGGGCGGCGTCAACTCGCCGGTGCGCGCGTTCCGCGCGGTCGGCGGCACCCCGGTGTTCTTCGAGCGCGCGTCCGGCGCTTATCTCTGGGACGCCGACGGCACGCGCTACATCGACTATGTCGGCTCCTGGGGTCCGATGCTCGCCGGCCACGGCCACCCGGCGGTGGTGGAAGCAGTGCAGGAGGCCGCTTCCCGCGCGCTATCGTTCGGCGCACCGACCGAGGCCGAGATCGAGCTCGCCGAGCTCCTTTGCCGGCTGGTGCCCTCCATGGACCTGGTGCGCCTGGTGTCTTCCGGCACCGAGGCGACGATGAGCGCTTTGCGCCTCGCTCGCGGCTTCACCGGCCGCAGCCTGATCGTCAAGTTCGAAGGCTGCTACCACGGGCACGCCGATTCCCTGCTCGTCAAGGCGGGCTCAGGAGCGCTCACTTTCGGCAACCCGAGCTCCGCGGGCGTGCCGGCCGAGACCGCGGCCCATACCGTGGTGCTCGACTACAACAACATCTCGCAGGTGAAAGAACTCTTTGCGGCGAAGGGCAAGGACATCGCTGCCGTCATCGTCGAGCCCGTCGCCGGAAACATGAATCTGGTGCTGCCCGTGGCGGGGTTCCTGGAAACGCTGCGCGAGCAATGCACCAAGCACGGCGCCGTGCTGATCCTCGACGAAGTGATGACCGGCTTCCGCGTCGCGCCCGGCGGAGCGCAGGCCCATTACGGCATCCCGCCCGACCTCACGACGCTCGGCAAGGTGATCGGCGGCGGCCTGCCGCTCGGCGCATTTGGGGGTAGACGCGACATCATGGAGAAGATCGCGCCGCTCGGGCCGGTCTATCAGGCTGGAACGCTCTCGGGCAATCCCATCGCCGTAGCGGCCGGACTCGCGACGTTGAAGATCGTTTCCGCCAAGGGGTTCCACGAGAAGGTGGCAGCCACCACGCGCGAGCTGGTCGAGCGCCTGGCTGCGGAAGGTGGGAAAGGATTCTCGGCCCAATCGATCGGTAGCATGTTCGGCGTGTACTTCCGGGACAAGGCGCCGGCCAGCTTCGCCGAGGTGATGCAATGCGACCGTGAGCGCTTCAACCGCTTCTTTCACGAAATGCTCACGCATGGTGTGTATCTTGCTCCGTCGGCCTATGAGGCGGGGTTCGTGTCGGCGGCGCATGGCGCGCCCGAGGTCGACGCGACGCTCGCCGCCGCTAGAGCATCCTTCCAGAAAATTTGACCGACATCCCGGTTCGTGAGCTGTCGAGGCTGGAGCGCCCTGCCCTCGAGCCGCACTTCCTCGCGCTCGGCCACGAGGACCGGCGGCTGCGCTTCGGCAGCGCGTTCAACGACGCGGCGGTGCGGGCGTACGTGGAGCGCATCGACTTCGAGCGCGACACCGTGTTCGCGGTATTCGACGACGAGCTGCGCGTCATCGGTGCGGCGCACGTCGCGCGCGGCGACGGGCATGCCGAGCTCGGCGTGTCGGTGCTCGAAGGTCATCGCGGCCGCGGCATCGGCGGCGCGCTGCTAGCCCGCGCGCACCTTCGCGCGCGCAACTGGGGCGTGCGCGCCCTGTTCATGCACTGCCTGACCGAGAACGGGGCGATGATGCATCTCGCGCGCAGGCAGGAGATGGAGATCGTGGCGGAATCGGGCGAAGCCGATGCCTGGCTCAGGCTTTCGCCCGCGGACGCGTCGAGCCACTTCGGCGAAGTGTTCGCGCAGCGCGTCGCGCTCTTCGACTACGCGCTCAAACGAGGAAGATCGTGGCTAGGCCCAGGAAGATGAAGAAGCCGCCGGAATCGGTGGCCGCGGTGATCAGCACCGAGGAGCCGACCGCGGGATCGCGGCCGAAGCGCGAGCGCAGCCAGGGAATCGCCACCCCCATCAGCGCCGCGAGCAGCAGGTTGAGCATCATGGCGAGCGCCATCACCCCGCTCAGCGCGACGTTGCCGTAGAAGCCGTAGGCGATCGCGCCGAGCAGCGTTCCCCACACCGCGCCGTTCAGCAGCGCGACGCCGAGCTCCTTGCCGAGCAGCTTCGCCCAGTAGGGACCCTGGATCTGGCCGAGCGCGAGCGCGCGCACGATCATGGTGATGGTCTGGTTGCCGGAATTGCCGCCGATGCCGGCGACGATCGGCATCAGCGCGGCGAGCGCCACCAGCTGCGCGATCGAGTCTTCGAACACGCCGATCACGCGCGAGGCGATGAACGCGGTCACCAGGTTGACCGCCAGCCAGGCCCAGCGGTTCTTGAAGCTGTCGAGCACCGGCGCGAACACGTCCTCCTCTTGGCGCAGGCCGGCTTCGGCGAGCTGGGACTCGGCGCTCGCTTCGCGGATGTAGTCGACCACCGCGTTCACCGTCAGGCGGCCGGTCAGCCTGCCCGCGGCGTCGACCACCGGCGCCGAGATCAGGTCATAGCGCTCGAACGCGCCCGCCGCGTCCTCGGCGCGGTCCTGCGGATGCAGCTTCACCGTCTCCGCCATCATCACGTGCCGCACCTCGCGCTCGAGGTCGGAGACGATCAGGCGCGCGAGCGGCAGCGTGCCCTTCAGCACCTGCTCGCGGTCGACGACGAACAGCTGGTCGGTGTGGTCGGGCAGCTCGTCCAGCCGCCGCAGATAGCGCGTCACCGCCTCGAGCGTCACGTCCTCGCGCACCGCGACGTGATCGAAATCCATCAGCGCGCCCACCGCGCCTTCCGGATAGGACAGCGCCGCGCGCAGCCGCTCGCGCTCTTCCAGCGGCAGCGCCTGCACCACCTCCTCGATGACCGCGGGCGGCAGGTCGGGCGCGATGTCCGCGAGCTCGTCGGCCTCCAGCGTCTCGGCCGCCGCCACCAGCTCGCGCCGGTCCATCGCCTCGATCAGCGTCTCGCGCACCGCGTCGGAGACCTCGACCAGGATCTCGCCGTCGCGGTCGGCCTTCACCAGGTCCCACACCACCGCGCGCTCTTCGAGCGGCAGCGCTTCCAGGATCGCGGCGATGTCGGCCGCGTGCAGCGCGTCCAGGCGCGTGCGCAGATCGGATTTCGGCAGGTCGTTCTGCAGGTGCGCCTGTACCGCGCGCAGGTTGTCCTGCAGGTCCTCGACTTCGAGCCGCGCCGGGGCGTCGCTCATGCGGGGCTCACGGGATCTGGGCGGTGTTCATGCGCGCGGAGATGGTCGTCATGCGGCCCCTGATGTAGGGCGTTTCCCGCCCCCGATCGTACTTGCGAGGGCTGGGCAGGATGGCCGCGAGGTACGCGCCCTGCTCCGCGGTCAAGGCCGCCGCGGGAATGCCGAAGTGATGGCGCGCCGCGGCTTCGGCGCCGAACACGCCCTCGCCCCACTCCGCGACGTTGAGGTACATCTCGAGGATGCGGCGCTTGGACAGCGTGCGCTCCATCATCCAGGTGATGGCGGCTTCCTGCGCCTTGCGCAGCCAGGAGCGGCTGCCCGACAGGAACAGGTTCTTCGACAGCTGCTGGGTAATGGTCGAGGCCCCGGCCACCACCCGGCCGCGCTCCTCGTTCTTCAGGATCGCCTTCTGGATCGCGTCCCAGTCGAAGCCTTCGTGGTCGAGGAACTTGGCGTCCTCGGCGGCCACCACCGCGCGCTTCAGGTGCTCGGAGATCCGGTTGTAAGGCACCCAGTTGTGGCGGATCTTCGTGCCGGGTTTTTCCAGGTAGCGGTCCATGAACGCGGTCGAGGACGGGTTGTACGAGCTCCAGTAGATGAGATGGCTCATGAACCAGAGCTGTATGCCGATCACCGCCAGCAGCGCGGCGCCCAGCGTGTAGGCGAGCGCCTTCGCGATCCAGGCGACGAAGCGGAGGCGCCTACGAGCCACGCAGCGCGGCGAGCACCGGGCGCGTCTGCGGCCTCACCCCGCGCCAGATGAAGAAGGATTCGGCCGCCTGCTCGACCAGCATGCCGAGGCCGTCGGAGGCGCGCGCCCCGGCCCTTTTCGCCGCGGCCAGAAACGGCGTTTCGCGTCCGTACACCATGTCGTACGCCAGGACGCCAGTGCGCAGCAGCCCCGGCGGCAACGGCGGCGCCTCGCCGGCGAGCCCCGCCGAGGTGGCATTGATCACCAGATCGAAGTCCCCCGCCAGGCCGTCGTATCCCTGTCCGGAAGCGCCGGGAAAGCGCGCGGCTAGCGCCTTCGCCTTCGACGCCGTCCGGTTTGCGATGATCAGGCGCGAGGCGCCGGCTTCCAGCAACGGGCCGACCACGCCCTGGGCCGCGCCTCCCGCACCGAGCAACAGTACGCTCCTGAACCGGCACTCGAGGTTCTGCGAAAGATCGCGCACCAGTCCGACGCCGTCGGTGTTGTCGCCGAAGCCGGTTTCCAGAACCAGCGTATTCACGGCTTGTGCGCGCCGTGCGCGCTCGCTCACGCTGCTGCATGACCGGAAGGCTTCCTGCTTGAACGGCAGCGTGACATTGAGGCCCTTGCCGCCGCCGGCGCGAAAACGCTGCAGCGCGGCGGCGAAGCCGTCGAGCGGAGCCTCCAGCAGGCGGTACTCGAGATCCTGCGAGGTCGCGCGCGCGAACTCGGCGTGGATCCAGGGCGATTTGGAATGCGCGACCGGATTGCCGATGAGCGCGTACCGGTCGCTCATGGGTCTATTCAGTCCAGATCTTGTCGCCCTGGCCGAAGAACCAAGTTCGCGTGATGACCAAAAGATCGGTGTCGCGCCGGATGTCGGGCGGGAATGCGGCGTACGGCGCCGCCATGCGCACGATCTTGAATGCAGCCGCATCGAGCACCTTGAGGCCGGAAGAGCGGTCGAGCTCGACCGACTCGACCTTGCCGTCGGGCCGGATGGTCACGGTGAGCCGCAGGTTGCCGTAGACCCGGCCTCGTGCCTCGGCCGGATAGTTCAGCGTGCCGACGCGCTCGACCTTCACGCGCCAGTCCTCTTCGTACTGGGCGAAGCGGTACTCGCTGACGTTGGCGCCGATGAACTTCTTGCGCGGCCGTTTTTGGTATTCCTCGATCTGGCGATCGATCTGCGCCTGCAGCCGCATCGCCGCGAGCGCCAGATCGGCGAGGTCGCGGCCGCTCGGCTGGGTGCCGGGGCTGTCGATGTCCGGCTGGCGTTGCGCGCTCGCCGGCACCCGCAACTGCGCTTCGCGCGCCTTGGCGAGCAGCTCGGCCTGCTGTGCTTCGAGGCTGCGCTGCCGGCGCTGGGCGTCCGCCAGATCCTTGCCGGGCTTGCGCGGCTCGGTGACCGGAAGCGGGGTTTTCGCCCGTCTGTCCTCTTCGACCGTGCCGCCGCGGTTGAGGTTGGCTTGCGCGAGCGCGTCGGCCTTCGCCGGCCGCTCCTTGCTCTTCGCATTGACCAGCACCACCTCGAGCGAATTGTTCGGCGCCTTCCAGCGCTGGCCGTCGGGGAACTTGAAATGCATCGACAACAGGGCCGCGTGCAGGGCGAGCGACAAGCCGACCGCTGCGCCCAGCACTTGGTCCCGAGAGCCGAAGGTGAAGTGCAATCTCACGTTAGTCCGACAAGCCTTTCATATTTTAGGCTTTTTGACCAGCACCCTCTGTGACATCCTGCACCGCCGCCTGGGTATCCACCCCCAAGGTCTCGCGGTAGGTAGCCGCCAGCGTACGCTCGATCAGGTCGATACCTCCCACTTCCAGCCGCACCCGGGTGCCCGGGTCCAGCGCGGGCAGCGAGCTGACCCGCGTCGCGAGCGGCAGGCCGTCGACACGCACCAGATTCTCGCGCAACACGGTGGCGTCGATCATCTTTGCAGCTTCCTGCTGCAGCCAGCGCAGGCTCCAGTAGGTCTCCATCGCGCGCTGGTGCTCGTCGTAGCGGGCATAGGTCACCTCGAACGCGCGCAGTGCCGAGAGCAGCGCGTCGGAGGTCCGCGTGAACGGCGGCTTGCGGCCGGCGAGCGTCGCCGCGAGCTGCCACTGATTCATCAGGTCCACATAGCGGCGCAGCGGCGAGCTCATCCACGCGTAGGCGGATACGCCGAGGCCTTCGTGGCCCTCGGCGTGCACGCTGAAGCGCACCTTGCCGGTCGACTGCACGCGGTAGATCGCCGCCACGTCGCGCTCCGCCAGCAGCTCCCCCCAGGCCGAATTGGCGACGATCATCATTTCCGACACCAGCTTGTCGAGCGGCGCGCCGCGCTTGCGCGGCACGATGCGTACGCGATCGTTCTCGACATGAAACGTGTAGTCGAGCGAGGCGCCGGCGCTCGGCCGCCCGCGCTTCGCCTCCAGCGCGAGCGCAACACGCCACAGCGCGCGCAGATCATCCTCGTGCGGCAGGCCGCGGCTCTCGCCTTTCTCGAATGCCTCGTTGAGCACGTCGTACTCGGCATGGCGCAGGTTGGCCACGATCGGGACGCGCTCGAGCCGGCTATGGCGGCCGCGCACCGCGTGCTGCTCGTCGATATCCAGGTAAAGCGAGACCGCCGGCAGCTCGCCACCGTGATCGAGCGAGAAGCAAGCAATCACATCCTCCGGCAGCATGGTGAACTTGCGGCCGGGCATGTATGCGGTCGACAGGCGCTCGCGCGCGAGCGCGTCGAGCGCGGACCCGGGCGGGAAACCGAGCGCGGGCGCCGAAATATGGATGCCGACGCGCAACCCGTCCGGCAGCCGCTGCACCGAGAACGCGTCGTCGATTTCAGTGGTGCCGACATCGTCCAGGCTGAACGCGGCGACCGGCGCGCGCGGCAGCTCATCGGGCAATCCCGGGACCTGGTGCGCCGGGAACGCCGCGCCGCCGGGGAAGAATTCGTGCAGGAAGCGCTTCAGGTGGTATTCGTGGCTGTCGGCGAGGCGCCCGCAGCGCGCGAACAGCTTGGCCGGGGTGAGGCCGGTCTGGGCGCACGCCTGCTCGAGCGCCTTGGTCTGCGGCTTGTTCCGATCGGGCGCGTACAGCAGCTCGTCCTGCAGGGCCGCGACCTCCGGTGGGCACTCGCCGCGCGCGAGCGCCTCGGCCCACGCGGCCACCTGCTCCAGCACGCGCTTCTTTTTCTCCGCCGCCGCAAGCGCAAGCTTGAGCGTGGCCTCGGGCGCCGCCTGGAACCGGCCCCTGCCCCGCCGGTAGAAATACATCGGCGCCGCGTGCAGCTTGATCAGAACGCCGGCCGCCTCCACCGGCGTCGGCTCGCGCCCGACGTACTCGCGCGCCAGCTCTTCGAAGCCGAACTCGCGCGCGCCGCTGCATTCCCAGAGGAAGCCGACTTCGAGCTCGGCGGCGAACTTGGTCGCGCCCGCCAGCAGCTCCGCCGCCGGCGGGCGCTCGAACGACAGCAGCACGTTGGCCGCCTTGATCTTCGAGCGCCGGCCGTGCGGGCTTTCCACGTGGTACGAGGCCGGGGCGCGGTCGAGCACCGCCCCGACCTTCAGCTCGCCGTCTTCCTCATAGAGCAGCTGCACGCGAGAACTCGAGTATGCGCGACAGATGCTGGGGGAAGCTCGTGAGGCTGTGGTCGCCGCCCGAGATCACCACCTGCTCGGCGCCGGCGTAGCGCTCCACGGCCTTTCGATAGTCGAGCACCTCGTCGCCGGTTTCGACGATCAGCAGGTAGCGCTTCGGCGTGATGCGCGGCACATACAGCTTCTCCCACTCGCGCAGGTGCGCCTCGGTGAGCTGGTAGGGCTCGCCCGTGTGCAGGTTCTTCTGCGGCCCGAGATAGGCGCGCAGGCCGACGTGAGGATCGATCGCCGGGTTGATCAGCGCTGCCTTCAGGCCATGCTTTTCCGCCAGGTAAGTCGCGTAGAAGCCGCCGAGCGACGAGCCGATGAAGCAGGTGCCTTTTCCGACGTAATCCTTCTCCACCACGGCGATCGCATCATTCGCGAGCGGCGGCAGCGCCGGGCACGCGTAGGCGCCCGCCAGCCCGCGCTCCGCCATGAAGCGCTGCATCACCTGAGCCTTGTGGGACTGAGGCGAAGAGTTAAACCCGTGCAGATAGACGATCAAGCAGTTTGCTGTGGATGCCGCCGAAGCCGCCGTTGGACATGACCAGGATATGGTCCCCCGCCCTCGCCTCGGCGACTATCGCGTCGACCAGGGCGCCGAGATCTTCCTCGCAACGCGCGCGCGCGCCGAGCAGCGCGAACAGGGACGGCGCGTCCCAGCCCAGGCCCGAGGTATAGACATAGATGCGATCGGCTTGCGCCAGGCTGGAGGGCAGCGCGTCCTTCATCACGCCGCGCTTCATCGTGTTCGAGCGGGGCTCGAGCACCGCGAGGATGCGGGCGCCGCCGACGCGCTGGCGCAGGCCGTCGAGCGTGGTGCGGATCGCGGTCGGATGGTGGGCGAAGTCGTCGTAGACGGTCACCCCCCTCGCCTCTCCCCGCACCTGCATGCGCCGCCGCACACCGCCGAAGCTGGCGAGCGCTTCGATCCCCGCCGCCGGCTCGACCCCCACGTGGTGCGCCGCCGCGAGCGCGGCCAAGGCGTTCATCCGGTTGTGCGTCCCAAGAAGAGACCACCGAACCCGGCCGACCGCCTTCCCCGCGAGCGCGACCTCGAAGCTGCCGGCTGCGTCTGGCTCGCCTGCCTGCCATCCGGTGGCCACGCCAAAGGCATCCACCGGCGTCCAGCACCCCATGGCGAGTACTCGCTTCACGCTGTCGTCGGCACCGTTGGCCACCACTTTCCCGGATTTCGGCACCGTTCGCACGAAATGGTGAAATTGCCGCTCGATCGCTTCAAGATCGTCGAAGATGTCTGCATGATCGAACTCGATATTGTTCAATATCGCGGTTCGCGGCCGATAGTGGATGAACTTGGAGCGCTTGTCGAAGAAGGCGGTGTCGTATTCGTCCGCCTCGATCACGAAGCAGGGCTTGGCGGTCAGGCGCGCGGACACGGGAAAATCGGCGGGAACACCCCCGATGAGGAACCCCGGTGCGAGGCCCGCGCGCTCCAGGATCCAGGTCAGCATGGCCGTGGTGGTGGTCTTGCCGTGGGTACCGGAGACCGCGAGCACGTGCTTCCCCATCAATACCTGATCGGCGAACCACTGCGGCCCGGACACGTAGCGCTCGCCCGAGTCGAGGATCGCTTCCATGAGGGGATTGCCGCGGGTAACGACGTTGCCGACCACCCAGACATCCGGCTTGAGCGCGAGCTGGTCGGCGTCGAAGCCTTCGGTGAGCTCGATGCCCAACGCGCGCAACTGGTCGCTCATCGGCGGGTAGACGTTGGCATCGCAGCCCGTCACGCGATAGCCGGCCGCCTTCGCGATCGCCGCGATCCCGCCCATGAAGGTGCCGCAAATACCGAGGATGTGGAGGTGCGCCGCCATGGAGGGTCGTGATTCTATGATTGAATCGCAGGCGTGAGCCGCAAGACCGAAATGCGCGAGCGCATTGCCGCCGCCGCGGCGCGCATCATGGCGGAGGATGGAATCGACAGCTTTGCGCTCGCCAAGCGCAAGGCCGCGCGCCAGCTCGGCGCGCCGGACACCGAGGCCCTGCCGCGCAACGAGGAAGTCGAGGAAGCGCTGCACGCCTATCGCGCGCTCTACCAGGCGGACGAGCACCCGCAGCGCATCGCCGAGCTGCGGCGCATCGCGCTCGA
>Ga0247825_10000632_pt1 | contig 22422 bp, 16 predicted proteins | sample 13C_Vanillin_Day_FD_194413 | JGI IMG/M metagenome (GOLD analysis project Ga0247825, IMG submission 194413) | Soil microbial communities from agricultural site in Penn Yan, New York, United States - 13C_Vanillin_Day48 | ecosystem: Environmental > Terrestrial > Soil > Agricultural land | place...
TTATCGGACCGACCGAGGAAATCGCTCACCGGCCCGGCTTGGCAAGCTGTCGACGCCACTCCGGGCCCTGGCCGCCGAGCGCATGTCCTTATGCGTCACTTCCTGGACGTCCCGGGCAGCCCTAGGGCGTCTCAGGACGTGATGCGACGGTGAGCGAGCAACACCAGGAGCGCGGAGAGCCAAAGCAGCAATCCGAGGCATGAGCAAGAAATTGGTGAGCGCCGCAGCGTACTCGGCGCGCATATGCGGATCATGCCTGAGAACAAAAAGGCCGGCGATCCGAAGACCGCCGGCCCTGAACGATTCGAACGAATCGAACGTTTCGAACGATTTACACGACGTCTTTGTGCGTCACTTCCTGGACGTCCTGCTTCTTCTTGCCGCCGAGACCTTGAATCTGCAGCGTCGGCTGCTCCTTGAGCACCTGCTGGCGATACAGCCGTTCCATCTCCATGTGCTGCCGGATCTCGTCGGGCGTCATCTGCGCCTTCTTGCGCGCCTGGAGCTTCTCCTCGCGCGCGTTCTTGGCGATACCCAGGTCGTCGAGGTCGTGCTGCACGCCGGCGGCCACGGCTTCCGCGTTCAGCTGCAGCGTATGGTCCTTGCTCGACAGCGGGACGTTCTTGTTGCCGGCGAAGATTTCGTGGCGGCCGTGCTCCTCGTACCACTTCGTGAGCGTCGCCGTCATGTGCATCTTCTCGAGGATGTTCCGCCAGCCGATGCCGGTGTTGTACGCGCAGAACGAGATCTCGCCCTGCTGCGTGCCGTAGGGGATGATGCACATCTCCGTGCGGCGGAAGTCGTAGTTGAAGAGATCCTGGAACCACATCCCGGCGATGAACAGGAAATTCCAGCGATCCGACCGGCGCTGTTCGATGTCGGCCTTGGTCCGGTCGCCGCTGACCTTGCCGTAGTTCTTGCCGGTGGCGCCGAAGGTCTTGTCGAACTTCTTCATCAGGTCGGCGATACGGAAGTGCGTTGGCGCCTTGAACGGGTCGTAGTTGCGCATCAGCGCGAGAGCCATCCCGACGATCGACAGCTTCTTGCCGCGCGCCGCGTCGTTGACCTTGGCGATGTCCTTGGCCAGCTGATCGGCGTTGAGGAACGCGGTCACCGGAACGGCTTCCTTGGTTTCCTTGTCGATCATCACGGCCATGCCGATTCCGCAGTTCGGGTGGCACCCGCACGTCAGCTGACCCCACTCGCGGTCCGGCCCGTGGACGACGTCGGCCCAGTCGGTGAATGTCGACATGAACGAAATCGGGAACCAGTCGCGAATCGGCTCGCCGATGCCCGTCTGGTTTTTCACGTCGTGGGCGAGGTGCGACAGCGTGTAGCGCTGCGCCGCGCGCCGCTCGGGCGTGACCTCCTCGTCGCGCCCGGTAAAGGACACCGGCTGGAACGACAGGAAGTTGATCCGCTTCGGGTTGTCGAGCGCGAATTCGATGACGCGGCCAACCTGCTCGTTGTTGACGCCGTTGACGATCGTGATGACCGGCACGATGTCGACGCCCGCCTGATACAGGTTCTCGATCGCGCGCAGCTTGACGTCGAACAGGTTGCCGACGCGGCGATGCGAGTTGGCGGCGTTGCCGATGCCGTCGAACTGCAGGTAGGCGTAGCGCAGGCCAGCTTCGGCGGCGGCCTTGGCGAACTCCGGGCTCTTGGCGAACTCGATGCCGTTGGTGGCCGCCTGCACCGAGTTGTAGCCGACCTTCCGCGAGTAGCGAATCGCATCCAGGAAGTACGGTGACATCGTCGGCTCGCCGCCGGAGAACTGCACCGACATCTGGCGCCGCGGCTTGATGGTGATGGCGTTGTCCAGGATCTGCTTGATGTCTTCCCAGCTCAGCTCATGGACGAAGCCGACCTGGTTGGCGTCCATGAAGCAGGGGTCGCACATCATGTTGCAGCGGTTGGTAAGGTCCACCGTCAGGACCGAACCGCGGCCGTGCAGCACCGTCGAGGAGCCGTGGTTGTGCAGCTTTTCGTCGTTGTGCGCGCGGATGTCGCGGCCCGGGAACGATTCCTCGAGGTGCTTGAAGAACGCGGCGTCGATCGCCATCACGTCCTCGAAGTGGCCGTGCACGGGGCAGTCCTTCACCATCAGGATCTTGCCGTCGCGTTCGAGAATGGTTGCCTTGATCTCGCCGACCTTCTCGTTCAGCAGGACGCTGACGTCCTTCTTGCCGTCGAGAATGTCCTGCCGCGCCTCGCGCGTGCAGACCGGGCACAGCGAGTCGGTCTCGCGCGGCCAGCCGAGCTGAGGCTTGGTCTTCTGCCACGACTTCTGCAGTGGCTTGTCGGACCAGCGGGGCGTGAATGAGGGATTCTGTTTGATCCGGTTGGCGGTGCTGAACACGTGCCAGAGACCATTGGCGGTCACCGCCAATCCCTTTTCCACGTATTTCATCGGCGCATGCATGCGTCTCTTCTCCTGGCGAAGTCCCGCCGTAGCCAACTCGGCGAAGCCATAGTTGCGCTATAGCGAGGGCGGACGATCTGCCCATGATAGGGGCCGAAATTGCGTTTTTGGGCTGATTTCCAGCTAAGTGGCGTATTCGGGGGCCGATTGGCGCATCCGGCTGGTGGACGGCCTAGCCGACCTGATTGGTCGGATTTTTACGCAGCGGCGCGATTAGGCGCGACGCCCAACTCAATCGCCCGTCTCGAAGTACGGCGCATCGACCGGTTTGGACTCCGGAGAGCCACGCTGGCGCAGGCAGATCGTGAAGCCGACCATGGCCGCCAGCGAGAGAAATTCGCTTTGCCAGTTCTGGAACGATTCGAACCAGAACTGCGATGAACCGGCAAAGTCCCAAAATCCCATCGGCATTTCGCCATGGCTCATCCGTTCCTGATTGAACGCCTCGAGTCCCGTGCGGGCATGAAGTGTAAACGACACGAGGAACAGGAGTGCGAACGCGATGCTCAAGGAGTTCTCGTACAGCGTCAGGACGATGCCCCCTTTGCGAACGGGCCAGGGAGCCCTTTCCTTGGTCGGCGAATCGCGCGGGTCGAGGTCCACCAGTTCGACGACGTCCGGTCGCTTCGACTCCGACGACCCAATCTGGAACAACCACGCCGTCAGCAGGACGTAGAACGCCATCTGCAGAAACTCACTCTCCCAGTTCTCGAACGTCGCCTCGCCGAAGTGGCCGGTGGTGAGGTATCTCGCGAGCGTCACGCTGGGCTGTTGATGGGAGCGCTGCTCTTCGTTGTAGGCATACCAACCCGCCCACGTCTGACCAACCATGCTCACGAGGAACAGCGCGAGGAGCGCGATCGACAGGCCATGGTGATGCCAGATTGTCCGGAGGCGGCCGGCCGATACCGGCAGGCGATCACCGCGGTGTGTGGGCGAGTCCCTTCGTAACGGGACGCTCTTTCGCGCGATCGTGCTTCCCATGTTTTCGGGAAGTGCAATCGGCGAACCGGTCCGGGTAGCGAGCCGGATTCTTGCTGGAAATTCGGTGCGAACGCCAGAGGGGCCGGCTCGTCCGTTTCGGCCCCTCTATCTCATGCGCGTGGCGCATGAAAATCCTCAGATCATTGTATTTCCGTAATGCTGCCCGGAATTGCAGAATATGCCGACCATGTTTTCGCCAGAGGTGTCTCCGCCCGCCGGTCAGGGTCTGTACAACCCCGGCGACGAACGCGACGCGTGCGGCGTCGGGTTCGTCGTGCATATGAAGGGGAAGCGCTCGCACGACATCGTGCGCAAGGCGCTGCACGTCCTGATCAACCTGGAGCACCGCGGCGCCTGCGGCTGCGAAGCGAACACGGGCGACGGCGCCGGCATTCTGGTTCAGCCACCCGATGCGTTCTTCCGGAAGAACGTGTCGTTCACGCTTCCGGCCGCCGGCAGCTATGGCGCCGGGCTGGTCTTCCTGCCGCGCGACGAGCGCGACCGAGGAAAGATCAAGGAGCTGATCGCGAAGATCGCCGAGGAGGAAGGGCAGACGGTGCTCGGCTGGCGCGACGTGCCGACCGACAACCGCCTTGTTGGCGACAGCGCCCGCGCAACACAGCCGGTCTTCGAACAGGTGTTCATCACGGCCGGGTTTCCTGTGGTGTCCGCCGACGATCGCGCTCGCCTCGAGCGGAAGCTCTATGTGATCCGCAAGCGCGTCGAGCACGACGTCGATCGGCTGAAGATGAAGGCGCTCTCACGCCGCTTCTTCTACATCGTCTCGCTGTCGGCCACTCGCCTCATCTACAAGGGGATGTTACAGGCACGGCAGCTCGAGCCGATGTTTCCGGATCTGTCGGACGAGAGCTTCGAGAGCGCGCTGGCGCTCGTCCATCAACGCTTCAGCACGAACACGTTTCCGTCGTGGCCGCTGGCGCATCCCTATCGCTTCATTGCGCACAACGGCGAGATCAACACGCTGCGCGGAAACATCAACTGGATGCGGGCGCGCGAGGGGCTGCTCGAGAGCGATCTGTTCGGCGACGATCTGGCCAAGCTCCTGCCGATCATTCGTGAAGGCGGCAGCGATACCGCGATCTTCGACAACGTCCTCGAGCTGCTCGTCATGGCGGGCCGGTCGCTGCCGCACGCCATCCTGATGATGATTCCGGAGCCATGGAGCAACCACGAATCCATGAGCCCGGAGCGGAAGGCGTTCTACCGCTATCACGCGTCGCTGATGGAGCCGTGGGACGGCCCGGCCTCGATCGCCTTCACCGATGGCTCGATGATCGGCGCGGTCCTCGACCGCAACGGACTTCGTCCGTCGCGGTACTACGTGACCAGGGACGACCTGGTCATCATGGCGTCCGAAGTCGGTGTGCTCGACATCCCGCCCGAGGACGTCCTCGTCAAGGAGCGCCTGCACCCGGGAAAGATCTTCCTGGTCGACACGACGAAGGGTCGGATCGTCGACGACGAGGAAATCAAGGGTGAGCTGGCCGCCCAGCACCCGTACGCCGAGTGGCTGAAGCGGCACATCGTTGACATCAACGAGCTGCCGCCGGCGCGCGCGGAACAGCCCGAGCACCAGACGGTGTTCAACCGCCAGCAGGCGTTTGGCTACACGCAGGAGGACCTCCGCGTCCTGATCGCGCCGATGGCGACCAACGGCGAAGAGCCGCTTGGCTCGATGGGCACCGACTCTTCGCTGGCCGTGCTGTCGAACCGTCCGCGGGTGCTGTACGACTACTTCAAGCAGCTGTTTGCCCAGGTCACGAACCCGCCTCTCGACGCCATCCGCGAGGAGCTGGTCACGGATATGGCGTCGACGATCGGGCCCGAGCGCAACCTGCTGAAGCCCGAGCCCGAGTCGTGTCTTCAGATCACGATCAAGTACCCAATCATCCACAACGAGCACGTGGCCAAGCTGCGTCACCTGCCGCCGAGCTCGCCGTTCCGATCGACGACGCTGTCGATGCTGTTCGATCCGGAATTCGATCCGGAGAAGGCGCCGGACATGGGCGGCGCCGGCCTCGAGAAGGCGATGGCCGACCTGTGCCGTCGCGCCAGCGACGCCGTTGCGGCCGGGTTCAACATCCTGATCCTGTCGGATCGAGGCGTCGGCCCGAAGATGGCGCCGATTCCGAGTCTGCTGGCCACGGCGGGCGTGCACCATCATCTGGTGCGCGAAGGCACGCGCACCCGATGTGCGCTGGTCGTCGAGTCCGGCGACGCGCGGGAAGTGCACCACGTCTCGCTGCTGCTCGGGTATGGCGCCGGCGTCGTGAACCCGTACGTGGCGTTCGAGACCGTCGACGACATGATCGAGCACGGCCTGCTCACGGGAATCGAGCGCGATAAGGCGATTCAGAACTACATCAAGGCGCTCAACAAGGGCGTGCTCAAGGTGATGTCGAAGATGGGCATCTCCGCGCTGCAGAGCTATTGCGGTGCGCAGGTGTTCGAGGCGATCGGACTGAGCCAGGAGTTCATCGACCGCTACTTCACGCACACCACCTCGCGCGTGAGCGGTGTGGGCATCGATGTCATCGCCGAGGAAGTGCGCCTGCGCCACGCGCGGGCGTTCGGCCGACAGCCGTTCCGGCCGCACGAGCTCGAGCCGGGCGGTGAGTACCAGTGGAGGCGCGACGGCGAATACCACCTGTTCAACCCGGACACGGTCTTCAAGCTGCAGCATGCGACGCGGACCGGCCAGTACAAGATCTTCAAGGAGTACACCCAGGCCGTTGACCAGCAGAACGAGCACCGCGCCACGCTGCGTGGTTTGTTCCGCTTCGCGCCTGCCGGTCCGGCGGTGCCGATCGACGAGGTCGAACCCGTTGCGGCGATCGTGAAGCGGTTCGCCACCGGCGCGATGTCGTACGGCTCAATCAGCGCGGAGGCGCACGAGACGCTGGCCATCGCGATGAACCGCCTGGGCGGCAAGTCGAACACCGGCGAAGGCGGCGAGGATCCGGAACGCTACGTCCGCCTCGCCAGTGGCGATTCGAAGCGGAGCGCGATTAAGCAGGTTGCCTCTGGCCGCTTCGGCGTGACCAGCGAGTATCTGGTCAATGCCGACGAGCTGCAGATCAAGATGGCCCAGGGCGCCAAGCCCGGCGAGGGCGGTCAGCTTCCCGGACACAAGGTGTATCCGTGGATTGCCAAGACCCGGCATTCGACGCCGGGCGTGGGCCTGATTTCGCCGCCGCCACATCACGACATCTATTCCATCGAGGATCTGGCGCAGCTGATCTTCGATTTGAAGAATTCGAATCCCGACGCGCGCATTTCGGTGAAGCTCGTGGCCGAAGGCGGTGTCGGCACGGTTGCCGCCGGTGTCGCGAAGGCACACTCCGACGTGGTCCTGATCTCGGGCCACGATGGCGGCACCGGCGCGTCACCATTGACCAGCCTGAAGCATGCCGGGTTGCCGTGGGAGCTGGGGCTTGCCGAGACGCAGCAGGTACTCGTCCTCAACAAGCTGCGCGACCGCATCGTCGTCCAGGTGGACGGTCAGATGAAGACCGGCCGGGACGTCGTCATCGGCGCGCTCCTTGGCGCGGAGGAGTACGGCTTTGCGACCGCGCCGCTCGTCGTGATGGGTTGCATCATGATGCGCGTGTGCCATCTGAACACCTGCCCGGTTGGCATCGCGACGCAGGACCCGGGGCTGCGGGCGAAGTTCGATGGCTCGCCCGAGTTCGTCGAAAACTTTTTCCGCTTCGTTGCCGAAGAAGTCCGTGAGCTGATGGCGGAGCTCGGCTTCCGCACGATGGACGAGATGATCGGCCGCGTCGATTGCCTCAACGTCGAGCGCGCGCTCACGCACTGGAAGGCGAAGGGACTCGACCTGCAGCCGCTGCTGCATCAGCCCAAGCTGCCCGCCTCGGTGGCGCGGCGGCGGGTGCGTGCTCAGGAGCACGGCCTCGAGGTGGCACTCGACAACGAGCTGATCGAGCGGTGCCGTCCGGCGCTCGATTCGCGCACCCCCGTCGAATTCACGATTCCGATCCGCAACATGGATCGGACGGTGGGGACGATGCTCGGTTACGAAGTGACGAAGCGGAACGGCGGCCAGGGACTGCCGGACGACACGATTCGCATCACGTTCACCGGTTCGGCCGGCCAGAGTTTTGGCGCGTTCGTTCCGCGCGGCATGACGATGACGCTGGTCGGCGACGCCAACGACGGCTTCGGCAAGGGCCTGTCCGGCGGCCGGTTGTCCGTGTTCCCGCCGCCGGCGTCAACCTTCCGGTCGCAGGAGAACATCATCGTCGGCAACGTGGCGTTCTACGGTGCGACGCGCGGCGAAGCCTTCGTCAGCGGCATCGCGGGCGAACGTTTCTGCGTGCGCAACAGCGGTGCAACGGTCGTCGTCGAAGGTGTCGGCGATCATGGCTGCGAATACATGACCGGCGGCCGGGTGGTCGTGCTCGGCAGGACGGGCCGCAACTTCGCCGCCGGCATGAGCGGTGGGATTGCCTACGTGCTCGATGCGGACGGCGGGTTCGCGCGGCGCTGCAACCGGGAGATGGTCGACCTCGAGACGCTCGTCGACGGCGATGAAATCGGTCTGCTGCAGGATCTGGTGATGAAGCACGCGCGCCTCACCGGCAGCGCGTACGTCGACGGGCTGCTGAAGGACTGGGCGGCGCTGCAACGCCGCATCGTGAAGGTGATGCCGCGCGAATACAAGCGGGTTCTGGCAGAGCAGGCCAAACGCGAGCGCGACACGGCGCATGTGCCGTCCGCTGCCTCGCCGGCCACGGTGCCTGTCGCGGTCATCGCCAAGAGCGTGCATTAGGTCTGAAGTTGGCAGGTCGGCCGCGAGGGCACCAGCGCGCGGCCGAACCCGCCCCACAACAGCCATAAGAACAGGATCACTGCTCCAGTGTGGGGCGGGTTCCGCGAGCCACAGCGTCAGAGATGCGAGCGGACCCGCCGGAACACAAGGGAACCAGTTTCAAGCATGGGCAAACCGACAGGGTTCATCGAAATTCAGCGCAAGAAGCAGCCGACGCGGCCGGTGGAGGAGCGCGTTCAGGACTGGCAGGAGATCTACCTGCCGTATCCGACCGGCGAGCTGGAGATGCAGGGCGCGCGCTGCATGGACTGCGGCATTCCGTTCTGCCACCAGGGATGCCCGCTCGGCAACCTGATTCCGGACTGGAACGATCTCGTCTATCGCGACCGCTGGCACGCGGCGATCGAGCGGCTGCACTCGACCAATAACTTCCCGGAGTTCACCGGCAAGCTGTGTCCCGCGCCGTGCGAAGGATCGTGCGTGCTCGGCATCAACGACTATCCGGTCACGATTAAATCAATCGAGGCGGCGATTATCGATCGCGCCTGGGACGAAGGCTGGGTCGCGGCGCGGCCGCCCGTGACGCGCACGTGGAAAAAGGTTGCCGTCGTCGGCTCCGGTCCGGCCGGCCTTGCCGCTGCCGACCAGCTCAATCACGCCGGCCATTCCGTAACGGTGTTCGAGAAGTCCGACCGCATCGGCGGGCTGCTGCGCTACGGCATTCCCGAGTTCAAGATGGAGAAGCGGTTCCTCGATCGCCGGCTGGCGGTACTGGAGGAAGAGGGCGTTGTGTTCAGGGCTGGCGTGAACGTCGGCGTCGATGTCCACGGGGAACGCCTGCGCGCCGATTACGACGCGATCCTGCTCGCCGGCGGCGCCGGCCAGCCGCGCGATCTGCCCGTGCTTGGCCGCGACCTGAAGGGTATCCACTTCGCGATGGACTACCTGACCCTGCAGAACCGGCGCAACGAAGGGGACAGCATTCCCGAGTCCGAGTTCGTCACCGCGAAGGACAAGCACGTCATCATCATCGGCGGCGGCGACACCGGCGCCGACTGTCTCGGGACGGCGCACCGGCAGGGTGCGTTATCGATTCATCAGCTCGAACTGCTGCCGATTCCTCCCGAGGAGCGTGCGGCGGACAACCCGTGGCCGCAGTGGCCGCACATCTTCCGCATCTCGGGCGCCCACGAGGAAGGTGGCGAACGGCTGTATTCCGTCTCCACGCAGCGTTTCAGCGGCGACGAGGACGGGAATGTCGAACGGCTGCACGCCGTGCAGGTCGAGATGGTCACGAAAGATGGACGCGTGCAGGTCCAGCAGGTGCCAGGCACCGAGTTCGAACTGCCCGCCAACCTCGTGCTGCTGGCAATGGGCTTCGTTGGTGCCGAGAAGGGCGCGCTCCTCAGCGATCTCGGCGTGACGATGACCGATCGCGGCAATGTGGCGCGCAACGCGCGCTGGATGACGAACGTGCCGGGGGTTTTCACCGCCGGCGACATGCAGCGGGGCCAGTCGCTGATCGTCTGGGCGATTGCCGAAGGCCGCAGCGCCGCGCGCGCCATCGACGAATACCTGATGGGCGAGTCGCAGCTTCCCGCCCCGCTGCCATAACAAATCACGACCCACCGAGACACCGAGGACACCGAGGTTCTCTTGTGAATAGAATTCTCGGTGCCTCAGTGCCTCGGGGTGTCGTCTTCGATCACATCAGCTCAACAACGTACTCATGTCTGTTCGTGACGTTCTGATTGTTGGCGCCGGTCCATCCGGCCTCGCTACCGCCATTGCCGCCAAACAGCGCGGGCTCGACTACGTAATCGTCGAGAAGGGCATCCTCGTCAATTCGATCTTCAATTTTCCCACGCACATGGTGTTCTTCACCACGCCGGAGCTGCTCGAGATCGGCGGGCTGCCGCTGGTGACACCCTACGACAAGCCGATGCGTCTGGAAGCGCTCCGCTATTACCGCCGCGTCGTCGACACCTATCAATTGCAGATTTCCTTTCACGAAGAGGTCACCTCGATCGAACGGGAGGACGAAGGCGGAACCGTCGTGTTTACGGTGACGACGAGGACGAACCGGGGCGTCAAGCGAGTCAGACAAGCGCGAGCCGTGGTGCTGGCGATCGGCTACTACGACCTGCCGAACTATCTCGGGATCCCGGGCGAGGATCTGCCGCACGTCTCCCACTACTACACGGACGCGCATCCGTACTATCGGCAGCGCGTGGTCGTCGTCGGCGGGAAGAATTCAGCGGCCGAAGCCGCCCTCGAATTGTTTCGCGGCGGCGCGCACGTGACCCTCGTCCATCGCCACGCCACGCTGGGTGACTCGATCAAGTACTGGGTCCGTCCCGACATCGACAACCGCATCAAGGAGGGGTCGGTTCACGCGAGGTTCGAGACCACCGTGTGCGAGATCCGTCCGACCGAGGTCGTCGTCCAGCGCGCCGGCGTACGCGACGAGATTCCGGCTGACGGGGTGTTCCTGCTGACCGGCTATCATCCGGACGCGGATCTGATGAAGGCCGCCGGCATCGAGGTCGCGGCGGAGACACTGGCGCCGACGATGAACCAGGAAACGTTCGAGACCAATGTGCCGAACCTGTTTCTCGCCGGCGGGTGTGTGGCGGGGAAGGCGACCGGCAACATCTTCATCGAGAACGGCCGCTTTCACGGCGAGAAAATCATCGCCGAGCTCGCGGCGCGTTTCGACCGCTTGTAGAGCTGAGGTTGCTGGTAAACGATTTTCTCGGCACTCTGGTATAGAGTCACAAGGCCTGTTTGAACTCACTCGGAGGACAAAAGCAGATGAAGCGTTATCTCGCGGTGGCAGTAGCCATCATTTTGTTCGCGGCAGCGGCGACGGTCGCCGCGCAGTCAACCGCCGGCTGGAAGCAGCGAATCGACGCCAGCAAGGACGCCACCGACCCGGATCCCGCGGGCCAGGTGAAGTTCATGGCGATGGGCAACGGCTTCCACACATCGAATCCGCAGGCGGCAACCTACTGGAACCCCAAGAACACCACCGCCGGGAATTACACGCTGAAGGCGACGTTCGCGCAGAACGCACGCAGCAGCCATCCGAATTACCTGGGCCTGCTGTTCGGCGGTAAGGAACTCGACGGCCCGAACCAGACCTACACCTACTTCCTGGTGGCTCCGCAGAACGGCACCTGGCTCGTCAAGCAACGGACCGGCGAGGCGACCAAAGACATCACACGGGGGAAGAGTCCCGCGGTCGTGCAGCTCGATGCGTCCGGCAAAGCGACCAACACGCTCGAGGTGCGGGTCACCGCCGACAAGATCGACTACGTCGTCAACGGGATGGTCGTCGGGTCATCGCCGAAGACGGGCATTGCCACCGACGGCATCTACGGGTTCCGCGTGAATCACGCGATGCCCGACAACATGATTACGGACATCAGCGTTTCCAAGTAGCATCCCCTTTCCGGAACTTGCGCGCCGCCGGATAACGGCGGCGCGCATCTGTTTTATGGCGCCTTCCGCTCCGCGCCGCGCACTGTTTCTCGTGGCCGCTTTCGCGGCCTCGCTCCCCGTATTCGCACAAACGAACGACCCGTCTCGCCGCAGCGCCGCCGCGCAGGACAGCCAGGCGGCGGCGCGAAGGCGGATGGTCAACGAACAGATTGCGGATCGCGACGTCCGGGATCCGCGCGTCCTCGAGGCGATGCGCAAGGTCCCGCGCCATCGCTTCGTGCCGCCGGCGCTGATCCCGCGCGCGTATGACGACAGCCCTCTTCCAATCGGCTACGACCAGACGATCTCCCAGCCGTTCATCGTCGCGCATATGACCGAAGCACTCGGCATCCAGGGTTCCCATAAGGTGCTGGAAATCGGGACCGGGTCCGGTTATCAGGCGGCCGTGCTGGGCGAGCTTGCCCGTACGGTTTACACAATCGAGATCGTTCCCGAGCTGGCACGAGGCGCCGCCGCGACGTTGAAGGCGCTCGGCTACAGCAACGTGCGGGTGCGCGCTGGCGACGGGTATGCGGGATGGCCCGAACACGCCCCCTTCGACCGCATCATGCTCACTGCCGCGCCGGAGGAGATCCCGAAGCCGCTCATCGATCAACTGGCACCACGCGGGCGGCTGCTCGCCCCCGTCGGTGAGCAGGGATCGGTCCAGTGGTTGACCATCGTTGAGAAGACGCCGCAGGGCGTTACCCAGCGGCGAACTCTGCCGGTCCGCTTCGTCCCCTTCACCCGCAGCCGTTAATCAGTCCCGTTCCGTCTTTTTGCCGTTTCCGGCTCACGCCGGGAACTGATGTTGCAGCGATCGCCTGCGCACTCAGCTGAGCGGGGGTTCCGTCTGAGCGTGAGAGAGGAAGATGCATGACACGGATACTCGGGACCCTCGCGGGCGTGTACCTCATCATGGTTCTATCCGCGGCGGCGCAGCCGCCAGACGGCCAGCAGATATTCAGGTTCGATACGTTTGGCGACGAGCAGTTGTGGACCGACACGCTGCAGATGCAGACGGTTGTCTCGTCACTGACGCCGCGTGCGGCGCTGGGCCTTGGCCTGAAGGTCGACGTGGAGGCGCTGCCGCCCGAAGTCATCGCGGCGCTGCAGGCGACCCCCGACGCCCTGCTGGACAACCCTGCCGTGACGATCCAGCTGCTGGCGTTGAACGCCGTTGTCGGCGTGATCGGCCGCGTGGGCACGGACAATTCACTTCAATCGGTGGGCATCACCTGCGCGCTCTGCCACTCGACAGTCGATAACTCTTTCGTTCCCGGTATCGGCAGACGACTTGACGGCTGGCCGAACCGCAGCCTGAAGGTGGGCGAAATCATCGCATCCTCGCCCGCGCTCACCGAGCAACAAAGAAGGGTCTACAGAACCTGGAAACCAGGCTTTTACGACCCGCGTCTGACGGCGTTCAACGGCACGTCGTTCGAGGTACTCAACCGGACGAGCCTCCCCGTGGTCATCCCGCCGGCGTACGGCCTGAGCGGAGTCGGGTTCGAGACATTCACCGGCGATGGATCGATCTCGTACTGGAACGCCTACGTCGGCATCTCGCAGATGGGCGGACATGGCGACTTCAGCGACCCACGCCTCCCCCTGACGATCGATCAGGAGGGGCCGGACCGCGTCACGCCGCAGCTGCCGGCGCTGTTGGCGTATCAGCTCTCGCTCACCGCGCCGGCTCCGCCGGTGGGCAGCTTCAACGTGGCGGCGGCCCAGCGCGGTCAGCAACTGTTCAACGGCCAGGCGCGGTGCGACGCGTGCCACACCCCGCCGACCTTTACCGACGTCGGTGGTCCGAGTGCCGAAGTGCCGCTTCTGCATTCGGCGTCGGAGACGCGGATGGATCCTCGGTACGCCTTGCGCACCGTGACCGGTCAGTACCGGACGACGCCGTTGCGGGGAATCTGGTCGCATCCGCCGTATTTTCATGACGGCAGCGCGGCCGATTTGCCCGCGGTGGTGAATCACTACAACCGGGCGTTGAGGCTCGGACTGAGCGATGCGCAGAAAGCGGACCTGGTCGAGTATCTGAAGTCGCTGTAGGTTGCCTGAGTAGCCTGAGTCGCGTGGGTTGCCTGGGGTATAGGTAGACGACCCAGGCCACCCAGGCAACCTAGGCCACGCAGCACCCTAGACGCAAGGGGCGGCGCTAGTGAACAGCGCCGCCTTTCCACTTCTTCGGGCCGAGCGTTTTCATTTCGAGCAACTCGATCAGCCCGTAGCAGCGGGCGAGCAGCCCGTCACGCTCGAGGAGCGCCTGCCGCTCGAGCGGCTCGAGTCCCATGTATTGCGCCAGGGCGTTTACGAGATCTTCGTCAGCGACTGCCGGGGGAAACTTGGGATCGCCGCCCTCGCGCTCCACCGCGGCGGCCAGCAGTGCTTCGAGCCGCTGCCGGAGCCGATGCAGCTCGCCACGCTCGGCCTCGCCGACCCGTTCGGGGATCGACTCGATCGTCGCCAGCCGGTACGACTTGCTGCGGTCTTCGCCGGTGATGCGGAACTTCTCCATGCCCTTGAGCACGATATTGAAGCGCCCATCCGCGAGCGGCTCGGAATGGGTGATGACACCGGCGCAGCCCACCGGATAGATCGGCGGCCGTCCGTTGTAGTCCGCCTCGTAGCCGGCCTTCAGCAGCACCATGCCGATGATGCGATCACCGGCGAGTGCATCCGCCACCATCGCCCGGTACCGCGGCTCGAAGATGTGCAGCGGCATGAAGACGTTCGGAAAGAGGACGGCGTTGGGGAGCGGGAAGATGGGAATGGTCGGCGGCAGCATCGGATCAGCGCGGCGGGAAATGTCGCACCAGGTAGCCCAGCAGCCGACGGCGCTCCTCGTCCGCGAGCGATGCGCCCCAGCGTGTCATTTTGTCAATCTCTCTCGACCAGCCGGCCTCATTCAGGCGCTGCTGGGCGATCAGATCGCCGTCGTGACACGTAAGACACTTTTGACGGACGAGCGCTGTGTCGGCGTCAGTCGGCAATTCCACGTCCGGAGAAGCGGTCCCGTCTGTCTGCGTTGCCGGCACGCCAACGCTGACCGTCACGCGGTCGGGTGCGTTCCACAAATAACCGGACGGATTCCACGGTGGTGAAAGGGGTTGAGTACGCCCTCGCGAGTCGGTCGCGCGTGTCGTCACGGGGTAGGTGCCCGCCGGGACCCCCCGCCATTCGTACTCGAAGGCTCGCCAGGCGTACGGCGCGCGATCGCGTCCGAGACTCGCGCGCTGCCACGACTGACCCCGATCCGTTGACACATCGACGCGGGCAATCTCGCCCTGGCCGGTCCATGCGAATCCCGAGACTCGAAGTCGCCCGGCGGGAACGGCCGCGCCATCCGTGGGGCTGACGATGACCGACTTGACGGCCAATCCCGTCAGCGGCTCCATTTCGTTGGCTGGAACAACAGCGCCTGGAGTAACCGGTTTGGTCGGGTAACGGTACGCGGTCTGGACGAAGAAACCGTCATGTTGCGCGTCGAGCACGGTGATGGCCGTCAGCCACTTCACCCAGTAGGCGCCTTCCCATCCCGGGACGATCGCGCGAAGTGGAAAGCCGTGGGACACGGGAAGCGGCACACCGTTCATCTCGAACGCGAGCAACGTGTCCTGATGAATCGCCTTCGTGATCGGGAGCGTGCGCGCGAAGTCAGGTACTGTGCCGACCGGGCGATCGGCGCCGTCGAGCAGGACGAACTGCCCGGTCGGCCGGACACCGGCCCGTCGCAGGACGTCCGCAAGGCGCACGCCGGTCCAGCGGGCATTGCCGACGGCGCCGCGCTGCCACTGCACGCCGGCGACTGGAGGGGCGAAGAAGGCGCGACCGTTGCCTGCGCACTCCAGTGTGGCTACCGTCGTCACTCGCGGCAGGCCTTGCAGATCATCGAGACGAAGCGTCAGCGGGCGTTGCACGGACCCGCCAACAGACAAGGCCCATGTCGCTGTGTCGACCGCTGGTGTCGGCAGGTGCGAGCGGACGAAAAAGACGTCGTTCGGCGTGATCCAGTCGGTGAGCAGCTGGACGGGAGTTTCGAGGTCCTGCGGCGTGCGCGAGCGCACGATCAATCGTGCGTCCGGCTGCGCGCCACCGCGCTGGCGCGCACCGAGCGGCGCGAGGCCCGCCACGGCGAATGCCGCGACCTGTGTTGCGCCGTGCACGAAGGTACGACGGGAGATCCTCACGGTCAGTGGATCGTCTTCGTTTTCCGATCCATGTAATCCATCAGCACGTACTGCCCCAGCGTATAGGGCGTCGTGAAATAGGCCTTGCCGCGGCAGATGGCGGCCACGCGCCGCACAAACGCCACCAGGTCGTGGTCGCGCGCCAGCATGAAGGTGTTGATCATGATGCCGGCCTTCTGGCACGCATTCACTTCCGTAAACGTCTCGGCGACGATGTACGGGTCGAGGCCGAAGGCGTTCTTGTAGATCTGGCCGTCGGCGCGCGTGAGCGCCGACGGCTTGCCGTCGGTGATCATCACGATCTGCCGCATGTCCTTTTTCTGCCGTTCGAGAATCCGGCGGGCGACGCGCAGGCCTTCGCGGGTGTTCGTGTAGTAGGGGCCGACCCGCACGCGACCGAGCTGCTTGAGCGGGATCTCTTCGGCGGAGTCGTGGAAGAGGACCGCGTGCAGCGAGTCGCCCGGATACTGCGTCCGAATCAGATGCGACAGCGCGAGTGCGACGCGCTTGGCCGGCGTGAAGCGGTCTTCGCCGTACAGGATCATGCTGTGGCTGCAGTCCAGCATGATGACCGTGGCGCACGAGCTCTGGTACTCGCTCTGCGCGACCATCAGGTCCGAGTAGTCGATAGACAGGGACCAGGGATCGGGGATCCCCATTCCCTGATCCCTGTCCCGGTGCGTCCGTTGCACCGCGTTCAGAATCGTTCCGCTCGGATCGATGTTCAGCGTATCGCCGAACTCGTACGGCTTCGGCGCCGCCACCGTCTCGATGCCGGTGCTGAGATGGCGCGTGTCGTGCCGGCCCGCACTGCTGCGGCCGATCGACCCGAGCAAATCGCGGAGCGCGCGGTAGCCGAGAAAGTCGAGCGCCTTGTCCGTCACTTCGAAGCGGACCTGGCCTGCGTCCTCGCCGGGCCCGCCAAGCGAGCCGCGGCGACGCTCGCGCTCGCCGGCCAAATCGGGGGCGCCGGTGACGAACCCCTGCTCCATCATGCGCTCGATGATTTGCTGGATCAGGTCTTCGAGCTGCTGCCGCGCCGCTTCCTGGTCGCCATCCGCCGGCTCCCCAAGAAGCTTCTGCAGCGCCTCGTCCGACAGCACCCCGCCGCTGAACAAGGCCTCCAGAATCGCGTCGTGCAACGCCTGCATCGTCCGGTCCTCGTCGCTGTCGAGCGGGTTGCCCCACGGGTTGGTGAACCCGCTGGTCAGCAGCAAGTCGGACAGCTTCGAGACGAGATCCTCGAGGTCGATCTCGTCGAGCAGGTCGCCGGTATATTTTGTGTAACGAAACTTCATTGGGTTGCCTGGGTTGCCTGGGTTGCCTGGGTTGCCTGGGTTGCCTGGGTAGCCTGGGTTGCCTGGGTTGCCTGGGTACTAGTTGTAGTACTTCTTTTTCCCCGCGGCTGTCGGCATCGGCGTCTCTTCCTTCAGCGTCACCTCACGCGCCGGCCTGCGCGAGCCGGGATCACTGCCGTGATAGCCGCGCTCTTCGCTGCGGCTGATCTTCTTGGTCGCGTACAAGCCCTCCAGCACGAAGTCGATGCCCGACGCCAGCAGCGGCGGCGGAGCGTTCTTCGGAATCCCGGCGGCACGGGTCAGCTCCACCAGGCCCTGCACCTGCTGCGCGTGCGTCAGCACGTCGGCCGCGCTCATCGCGTCGGCGAGCTGCAGGCTGCCGCCGAGATCGAACCACTCGATGACCTGGCGTGTTTCCAGGTGCGAGAGGTAGCCGTCCGCCACGGTCGCCACGGCGCTGCGGATGATGTCGCGGGCAACCGTTTCGGCGCCCTTCAGCTCGCCCTCGTATTCGAGCTCGAACTTTCCGGTGATCGAGGGCAAGGCCGCGTAAACGTCGGTCACGCGGGCGACCGCGTGATCTTCGTTTGCCATCAGGGCGCGGCGTTCGGCATTTGAGACCACATTTTCCATCGCCGAGATCGGCAGCCGCTGGCTGACGCCGGACCGCTTGTCCACACGCCGATCCTGGCGTGCCTGGAACGCGATCTCCTCGACGACTTCGGCGACAAACGACGGAATTTCGGTCCGCAACACGCTTCCGCGCGTCAGCCACGCTTCCTGCGCGGTGATCGCCATCGCGTCCGCGCGCGCGACCGGATAGTGCGTCCGGATTTCCGAGCCGATGCGGTCCTTGAGGGGCGTGATGATCTTGCCCCTGGCCGTGTAGTCCTCGGGATTGGCGGTAAACGCCATCATCACGTCGAGTGGCAGACGCACCGGGTATCCCTTTATCTGGACGTCGCCCTCCTGCAGGATGTTGAACAGGCCGACCTGGATTTTGCCCGCGAGATCCGGCAGCTCGTTGATGGCAAAGATCCCGCGGTTCGCCCGCGGCAGCAGACCGTAGTGCATGGTCAGTTCGCTGGAGAGCTGCAGTCCGGATTTCGCCGCCTTGATCGGGTCGATGTCGCCGACCATGTCGGCAATCGTGACATCCGGCGTGGCGAGCTTCTCCACGTACCTCGCATCGCGAGCCAGCCAGGTGATCGGTGCACCGTCGCCTTCGGCCGCCAGCCGGGCGCGGCACGAGGAGCAGATGGGGTTCAACGGATCGTCGTTAATCTCGCAGCCCGGCATCACGGGGATGTTGTCGTCGAGCAGCGTCACGAGCGCGCGCAGCAGGCGCGTCTTTGCCTGCCCGCGCAGGCCGAGCAGAATGAAGTTGTGACGCGACAGCAGCGCGTTGACGAGCTGCGGCACCACCGTGTCGTCGTAGCCGATGATGCCCGAGAAAAGCGGGCCTCCGGCGCGCAGCCTGGTGATGAGATTCTCGCGGACTTCTTCGTGAACGCTACGGTGCGGGACGGTGCCGGCCTTGACGGCGCGGCGCAGCTCGCCAACGGTGGAAACCTCGGCTCGGACCATACGCGATTCTACATGGGTTGCCTGGGTGGCCTGAGTAGCCTGGGTGCCTCGGTGACTGAGTTGCCTGAGTAGTTAGATGACCTGTACAACCTAAGCGATGCAGACACAGGCGACCCAGGCCACCTAGGCCACCCAGGCCACCCAGGCAACCCAATGTCCTTTCTCTCGCACCCCCATCCCCTCGTGTTCGCACATCGCGGCGGCTGCGCGCTCGGACCGGAAAACACCATCGCCGCGTTCGATCTGGGCCGCGCGGCGGGAGCGGATGGACTGGAGCTCGACGTGCATCTGTCATCCGATGGCGTCATCGTCGTCTGCCACGACGATCGACTTGATCGGACGACGAATGCGAACGGGCCGATCCAGGCACGCACCGCCGCTGACCTGGCGCGGGTGGACGCGGGACATCGCTATGCGGACGGAGCAGGCGGATTCCCGTTCCGTGGTCTCGGCATTGGCATCCCAACATTGCGCGATGTTCTGGCCCGCTACCGCGACATGCGGATCATCGTTGAGATGAAGGAAGACAGCGCCGACATAGGTCGCGCCGTTGCCGCGGAGGTTCGCGCTGCCGATGCCGTCGAACGCGTCTGCGCCGCGGGCTACGGCCAGCAGTCGCTCGACGCCGCGCGCGCCGCCCTTCCCGAGATGGCGACCAGCGCCAGCCGTCCGGAAGCACAGTGGGCTGTGTACCGTTCCAAAGCCGGCCTCCCGGTGCGCCGTGCTCCGTACAATGCATTTCAGGTTCCGGAGACAGCCGGGTGGCTCCGGATCATTTCGCCGCGATTCGTCCGCCACGTGCACGACGCGGGCAGACGCATTCAGGCATGGACGATCGACGTGGAACCGGACATGCGGCGTCTCCTGAGCTGGGGAGTCGATGGGTTGATCACAAACCGTCCCGATGTCGCGGTGCGCGTACGCGATGCCTTCATCTCATGACCAGAGCGATTCTCATAGTCGTCGTTTTCATCGAAGTAGCGTCCGCGCTCGTCCTCGCCCGGCAGGGTCCCGCTGAGGCCGCGGCTTTTGTGAACCGGCTCGCGCAGGCGATGTCGCGGCGCGATCGCGCCGCGGTTGCGGATATGGTCCGGTATCCGTTGTCGGCTTCGGTCAGCGGCATCGGGGTACCCGTGACCAGCCGTGCCCAGCTGATGAATCTCTACGACTCGCTCTTCACGGCGGAACTTCGTTGCCTCGTCGAGGAAGACGCCGCCAAGGGCACCGGCGCGATTCGTACAGGCGGAGGTGGGATCACCTTCGCCGGCGGCAACATGCGGGCGGACATGACCGATGGCGCGTTGAAAATCACGCGGCTGAGCGCGCCGCCTGCGAGTAGTGCGGGCGCGCCGGCACAACCGCCACCGCGGCGGGTCACGATGCGCCGCGGCGATGCGCAGTACGCGGGCCGCCTCTATGGCGATGGTGTCGACGCCTACATCGTTTCGGCGCGACGCGGTGACGTGCTGCAGGCGCGCATCGAGCAGTTTGCGGGCCGCAATGCGACGGTTCGCGTCGTCGACCAGAAGACGGGTAAGTCACTCGACCGGCCCGGCGCCGCCGCTCCGCGGTTCACGAGCGTGGCCATTCAAGAGCCGGGCGAGTATCGGGTGGAAGTCGTCCGGCTCGCGCCGTACTGCCTGCCGTCGTTCACCTACCTGCTGACAGTCACCATCAAATGATTACGTAGTGTCCGCCTTCAGGCGGACCGACCTCGTGATCGTCGTCAGTCTTCGGCGGGCCGCCGGATCTCGTCGATGGCCATAACGGGGACCTGTTCGCGGCCGGCTTCGAGTTTGAGACCGAGCTGCTCCGCCAGCGCCGCGAAGATCGACGGGCGGTCGGTCGCGGGGCCTGCGCCGCTGTCGGACGACAGGTCCGGCGCAAACTCCAGGTCCAGGTCCCAGTTGCCCTCCAGACCGGAACGGTTGACGACGACGCGCCCGACGAGGTTTGAGAGGACCCGAATGAAGGCGTCAACGGGAAAGCCACTCATGCTGATGACTCCCGGCCGCTGCGTCAGCCCGCACCGGCTGACCGCCGCCGCAGGTGCCGGCTGGCCAGGTGTGCCGGGCGCCGGTCCTCGCAGCGTGCAATCCACCTGCGCCGGTTTCAGGCGGCTCCCAAGTGCGCCGTCGGTGCGCGAGCGGACGAGTAGGTAGACGGGTAATTCGCGCGTTTCCTCATGCGTCTTGAGCTCGAAACGATCAGCGGCAATCTCGCGCGCAATCGGCCCGACGGTGTCGATGTTCGCCTTGCCACCATCGCGCAGTTTCACCAGCATGTCGTACATGTCGGACCGGGCCCAGCCCGGCGCATTGACCACCTGATCCAGCTGGACCCGAAACGCGACGGCGACCAGACGTTCCGCGGTCAACCGGAGCCGCAACCGGCCACCTGGTTCAGGCGCAATCATCCATTGAACGTTTTCGGCCGGAGGATGGCGTCTGACTGACGCCACTTCGACCAACCCCGGCCCCTGTTGCGCGTGCGGCTCAGCAAGCAGCAGCCCGGCCAGGAGAGTGATTGCGAGAGCCCGTACCATCCGCGCCTCCTTCGGCAAACGCGCCAGTTGCTTGGACGGAGGAACAGGGCCGCAGGTTGGTCGCCGTCAGTCGCTGGTCAACGTCAGTTTGATCGTTCCCCGCATGGTCATACCCGGCAGCGCCGGCGACGCGGCGCTGCCGGCCATATTCATCTTGCCGTTGATACTGCTCGTCACGATGTTCGATCGCAGCACGCCCGTGTCGAGATTGATGACGTACGTACCCTCGCCATTGAGGTCCAAGTCGAATGACATCTTGCCCTGGCCGTCGGGGGACGCGAGATCGCTCGCCATGCGTCCTGCCGTCGTTGATTCGAATCTGGCAGAGCGCCCGCGTGCGTCTTTATCGAGCGAAACCAATCTCAACTGCGTCTGTCCCACCATCTTCATCACGGGAGCGCCCGGCAGCGGGAGCGGCAGCGGCAGCGTCAAATCCATCGGCGCGGTGGCCGTCTCGCCGACGCCGAGCGCGGTCGCGGGCAGATTGCCAACGAACGCTCCCATTAACTGGCTGAGCATGTCGTTGCCTGGACCGGCAGGCATCCCCTGGATGCGGACGACGTCCCCATTCCGGTTATAGGTCACGACGACGGTATTGGCGATGAGCGGGTTGTTGATGTCCGCAGGCATGGTCTGGCCGTTCATCGACATCTCGGTGCGGAACTGGTCATAGGCGAATTCCGATTCGACCGTGCCGTCCGGTTTGAGGGCTCCTGTCTTCTGCGTTATCAGCATCGCCATTCGCACGACCATCTTCATGGGCATGACGCCCGGCGCCGCGGCGGCTCCATCGAACGAGATATCCATGTCTATCTCGTGCGCCAGGGTCAGACGCACGGTCTGTCCAGGGCTCGGGGCCATGCGGATGCTGACCTTTTCGGACTGCGCGGTAACGGCCGGCGCAGCAAGGAAGGCGGTCGCGACGACGAAAATCCTGATGATGCGTGTCACAGCAGCTTCCTCGCTTTCCTGAACACATCCACCATCATCGGGGCTGTCAGTTTCCCGGTGTTGGTGTTCTGCCTGCTGGGATGGTAACAACCAATGAGCCACCGTGGCGCGGACCTGGTCAGGTCCGCGTTCTCGAT
>Ga0247825_10000634_pt1 | contig 22388 bp, 24 predicted proteins | sample 13C_Vanillin_Day_FD_194413 | JGI IMG/M metagenome (GOLD analysis project Ga0247825, IMG submission 194413) | Soil microbial communities from agricultural site in Penn Yan, New York, United States - 13C_Vanillin_Day48 | ecosystem: Environmental > Terrestrial > Soil > Agricultural land | place...
GCGGCGGCGGCGACCGGGAGCGCGATGCCGAGCGAGCGTGCCTCGTCGAGCATCTCGCGCAGGTCCTTGCGGATGGTATCGACGTCGACCGACACCGCCGGCGGCGCCTTGCCCGCGAGCACGGCCGCGATCTGCGGGCCGCGGTTCTTCAGCATCGCCGGCGCGCCCGAGGTATCGCCGATGATGTCCATGATCTTTTCAGCCGTTAACCCTGAATTCTTCAGAAGAGAAAGCGCCTCGCCCAGCGCCTGGTAATACACGAGGAGCGGCAGGTTGACGGCGAGCTTCATGCTCGCGCCGGCGCCGGCGGGGCCGACGTGCTCGATGCGCCGGCAGAGCTGCGCGAGCAGCGGCCGCGCGCGCTCGACGTCCTGCGCCTCGCCGGCGGCGAAGCCGAAGAGCTTGCCTTCCTTCGCCGGGCCCACGCTCCCTCCCACGGGGCACTCGATGAAAATAGCCCCAACAGAACGAGCTTGCTTTGATACCCCAACTGAAACCGCGGGCCGAACCGTGCTCATGTCGATGAAGAGCCTGCCGCGGACCTCCCCGGCGAGAAGGGCGTCGTAGACCTGCTTCACCGCCGCGCCGTCGGCGAGCATGGTGATGACGGCGTCGGATCCCGGCACCAGCTCGTTCAATGATTCCTTCATGGGCAACCCCAGGCTGCGCGCCTTTGCCGCAGTGCGGTTCCAGACCGCGACCTCGTGCCCCAGCCCGGCGAGGCGGGTAGCAATGGCCGCGCCCATGCGCCCGGTCCCTGCGATGCCGATCTTCATGGCGCAAAGTGTACGGCCTTGATTACAATTGCCGGCACAAGGAGGAGGAGATCATGAAGCGGACCAGACGAGAGATTCTCAAGGCCGGGGCGGCGCTCGCCGTCACGGCGGGCATTCCGGGACGTGCGTTTGCGCAGGCAGGCCCGGTCAAGGTCGGCATGAGCATGCCGCAGACAGGCTCGCTCGGCGCCGGCGGCCAGGCGGCGCTGGTGGCGCTGCGCCTGTGGGTCGACGACGTGAACCAGCGCGGCGGCCTGCTCAACCGCAAGGTCGAGCTCATCGCCTACGACGACCAGACCAACCCGGCGAACGTCCCCGGCATCTATACCAAGCTGCTCGACGTCGACAAGGTGGATCTGATCATCGCCCCCTACGGCACGGTGCCCACGGCGCCCCTCATGCCGATGGCGAAGCAGCGCGGCCTGCTGGTGATGGGCAACTTCTCGTTCCAGGTGAACGCGAAGGTGCAGCACGACATGTGGTTCAACAACGCGCCCTGGAACAACGCCTCGAGCTGGTCCGACGGCTTCTTCGCCCACGGCAGGAAGCTCGGCGCGAAGACGGTGGCTTTCCTCGCCGCCGACCAGGAATTCGCGCAGAACCTCGCCAACGGCGCGCGCGAGCTCGCCAAGAAAGGCAACATCAAGGCGGTCTACGACCAGAACTACCCGCCGACGACCACCGACTTCTCCTCGCTCGTCCGCGGCATCCGCGCGGCGAAGCCCGACATGGTGTTCGTCATGTCCTACCCGAACGACTCGGTGGCGATCGTGCGCGCTGTCAACGAGATCGGCATCGGCTCCGGGGTGAAGATGTTCGGCGGCGGCATGGTCGGGCTGCAGTTCACGCCGATCATGGCTTCGCTCGGCAGCCTGCTGAACGGCATCGTCAACTACAACTCCTACGTGCCGGGGATGAAGTATCCGGGCATCGAGGACTTCCTCAAGCGCTATGCGCAGCGCGCCGCGGAAGCGAAGGTCGACCCGCTCGGCTTCTACCTGCCGCCTTTCAACTATGCCATCGGCCAGATGATCGAGCAGGCGGTGAACGGCACGAAGAGCCTCGAGCACAAGCAGCTCGCCGCCTACCTGAAGAAGAACGAGATGAAGACGGTGGTCGGCCCGATCCGCTACGGCAAGGACGGCGAGTGGGCCAATGCGCGCGTGGTGCAGGCGCAGTTCCGCGGCGTCGTCGACAAGGACGTCGAGCAGTTCCGCAGCCCGGCCAAGCAGGTCGTGATCTATCCCGACGCCTACAAGACCGGCGAGGTGATCGCGCCGTTCGAGAAAGCGCGCAAGGCGAAGAAGTAGCCGGGCGACGAAAGACCAGGGCGCGGCTCGTCCCCGCGCCTTTTTTTTGGGGCAGGCGTGTTCTTCTCCTTCGAGCTCTTGCTGGAAGCGCTGATGTTCGGCGTGCTGCTCGGCTGCTTCTACGCCGCCGTGAGCATCGGGTTGTCGGTGTCCTTCGGCCTGCTCGACGTGCCGCACGTCGCGCACCCGGCGATCATGGTGCTGGGCTCCTACGCCACCTACATGGTGGCGGCGCAGGGGCTCGACCCGATCCTCTCCGGGGTGCTCCTCATGCCGGTGTTCTTCGTCCTCGGGGTGCTCGTCTACCGCTTCTACTACGAGAGCTTCGAGCGGCGCGGCACCGAGGCCGGCGTGCGCGGCCTGGCGTTCTTCTTCGGCCTCGCCTTCATCATCGAGATCGGCCTGATCCTCGTCTTCGGCGTCGACCAGCGCACGGTGGAGGCGGCCTACATCGGCGAGAGCCTCGAGCTCGGCGAGTACCGCATCCCTTACCGGATGCTGGTGGCGTTTGGCGTCGCGCTTGTTCTTACAGCGTCTTTAACTATTTATCTTTCGAAAACCTTCACCGGACGGGCGATCAAGGCCGTGGCGCAGGACGAGCCGGCGCTGCGCCTCATGGGCGCCAATCCCGTGCGCATCAAGCAATGGGCCTTCGGCATCGCCACCGGCGTCTCCGCGCTCGCCGGCGCCCTGCTGATCATCGTCGGGCCGGTCGAGCCGGCGATCGACCGGCTCTATATCGGCCGCACCTTCTGCATCGTCGTGCTCGCGGGCCTGGGCAGCATGACCGGCACGCTGGCCGCGGGCCTCATCCTCGGCATCGCCGAATCGATGGTGCTCATGTTCTTCGGCGCGTCGTGGGCGCCCGCGGTGGCCTTCGGCCTGCTGCTCCTGGTCCTCGGCGTGCGCCCCCAGGGGCTGTTCGGGCGATGAGGTTCTGGATCTGCGCAGCAGTGCTGGCGGCCGCGAGCCTCGGCCTCGCGCTCAGCCCCGTCAACGAGTACTTCTTCTACGCCGCCTACGTGGTGCTCACCTTCGTCGTGCTGGCGACGGCGTGGAACATCCTCGGCGGCTACGCCGGCTACGTGAATTTCGGCACGCCGGCCTTCTTCGGCATCGGCGCCTACGCGGCCACGGTGCTCTTCAAGTCGCTCGGCGCGCCGCTCGCGGTGCAGATCGCCGCCGGCGCGCTGATGGGCGGGCTGCTCGGCTTCGGCGTGGGGATGCTGACGCTGCGCCTGCGCGGCATCTTCTTCGCCATCGCCACGGTGGCGGTCGTCTTCATCATGGAGACGCTGATGATCAACTGGCGCTACGTCGGCGGCGCCACCGGCCTGCAGCTGCTGCGCCCCGAGGTGATCGCGCCCTTCGAGAACTACATCCGCATGCTCTTCGTGGTCATGGCCTGGATGGGCATCGCCGGCGTCGCGATCGCGCGCTACGTGCAGGACTCCTGGATCGGGCGCGGCCTGCGCGCGCTGCGCGACAGCGAGGAGGCGGCGGAAGCCTGCGGCGTGCCGACGCTGAAGCTGAAGCTCTTCGCCTGCACCGTGATGGGCGGCCTCATGGGCGCCGCCGGCGCGCCGATGCCCATGTACCTCTCGTTCATCGAGCCGGCCTCGACCTTCAACCTGAACTACACCATCGGCGCGCTGGGCGGCGCCATCATCGGCGGCATGTCGCACTGGCTCGGCCCGATCATCGGCGCGCTGCTGCTCGGCTCGCTGCAGCAGATCGTCACCGTCACCATCTCCGGCGAGGTCAACGTCCTCATCGTCGGCGTGCTGCTGGTTCTCTTCGTGGTCCTCGCCCCGGAGGGCATCCTCGGGCTGTTCAAGAAATGGCTTCGCTTCTCCAGGTAAAGAACGTCTCCAAGCACTTCGGGGGCTTCACCGCCCTGTCGGAGGTGAGCCTCGACATCGCCCAGGGCGAGCGCTTCGGCCTGATCGGGCCGAACGGCTCGGGCAAGACCACGCTCATCAACTGCATCTCGGGCACGCTCAGGAACGAGACCGGCTCGATCGTCTTCGAGGGCAGGGAGGTGTCGCGCCTGCCCGCCTACCAGCGCACGCGCCTGGGCATCGCGCGCAGCTTCCAGGTGCCGCGGCCCTTCGCCAGCATGTCGGTGCTCGACAACCTGCTCGTGCCCTACGAGTACGTCGAGCACCTGAAGGAGGCGGACGCCGGGAAGCAGGCCATGGACATCCTGCAGCGGATCGGCCTCGCGGCGAAGGCGCAAGCGCAGTCGAACCAGCTCTCGCAGGTCGAGCTGCGCAAGCTCGAGCTGGCGCGCGCCATGGCGGCGCGGCCGCGCCTGCTCATCTCCGACGAGGCGATGGCCGGGCTCTCCGGCGCCGAGGTGGACGAGGTGCTGAAGATCCTCTTCGACCTGAACGCCTCGGGCATCACCGTGATCATGATCGAGCACATCATGCAGGCGGTGATGCGCTTCTCGCAGCGCGTGGTCTGCCTCGATGCCGGAAAGATCATCTGCGAGGGCGCGCCGACCGAGATCGTGAAGAACGCCGACGTGCAGAGGGCCTACCTTGGCGCTTAGCCTTCGCGTCGAGGGCGTCGAGGCGGGCTATGGCGCCGTGCGCGCGTTGCATGGGGTTTCGCTCACCGTCGATTCCGGGAAGACGGTCGCGCTGCTCGGCACCAACGGCAACGGCAAGAGCACGCTGATGAAGTGCGTGATGGGCGTGGTGCGGCCCAGCAGGGGTTCGATAACGCTCTCCATTGACAGCAAAAGCCACGATCTCACGAAGCTTTCGACGGAGGAGATCGTCAACCTCGGCGTGACCATGGTGCCGGAAGGCCGGCGGCTCTTCCCGAAGCTGACGGTGGAGGAGAACCTGCTGCTGGGCGCCTTCCGGCCGCAGGCGCGGTCGATGATCTCCCGCAATTCCTCTTTTTGCTATGAGACATTTCCCGTCCTCGCCGAGCGCCGGCGCCAGCTCGCCGGCTCGCTCTCGGGCGGGCAGCAGCAGATGCTCGCCATCGCGCGCGCGCTGATGTCGGCGCCGAAGCTCCTGCTCGTCGACGAGCCCTCGGTGGGCCTCGCGCCGATCCTCGTCTCGCACACCATCACCAAGATCAAGGAGCTGAAGGAGAAGTACGGGCTGACGGTGCTGATGGCCGAGCAGAACTTCCACCAGGCCATCCGCATCGCCGACAGCGGCTACATCATCGTGCACGGCGAGATCGTGTTCGAGGGCAGGACCGTCGCCGAGCTGGAGCAGAACGAGCTCGTGAAGAGCTATTACCTGGGGACATGACGATGCGAGCGATAGCGGCTTTGCTGTTTGCAGTCTGGTCATCCATGACGTTTTCACAGGACTACCCCACCCGATCGGTACGCATGCTGGTGGGCTACGCGCCGGGCGGCGGCATGGACACCATCGCGCGCGTGCTCGCGCCCAAGCTCTCCGAGGCGCTCAAGCAGCAGTTCGTGATCGAGAACCGGCCGGGCGCCTCGGGGGGCGTCGCCGCGGAGGCGCTGGCGGGCGCGGCGCCCGACGGCTACGTGCTGATGGTGGCCGAGAGCGGCACGCTCGCGCTGCCGAGCGTCAACCCGAAGGTGACGCTCGACCCGGTGCGCCAGTTCGCCCCGGTGGGCGGGGTGTGCATGCTGCCGATGGCCTTCGTCGTCAACACCGCCTTCCCGGCGAAGGACACGCGCGAGCTCATCGCTGTCCTCAAGGCGAGCCCCGGCAAGCATCCCTACGCCTCGCCCGGCATCGGCTCGCTGCAACACCTCGCCTTCGAGCTGTTCAAGCGCCAGGCCGGCGTCAATGCGCTGCACATCCCCTACAAGGGCGCCTCGGCGATGATGCCCGACATCATGAGCGGGCAGGTGCCGATCGGCGTCATCAGCGCGCTCGCCGCCATGGGGCCGACCAGGGCCGGCAAGATCCGCACGCTCGCCGTCACCAGCCCGCAGCGCCTGCCGAGCGCGCCGGACTGGCCGACCATGGCCGAGACGCTGCCCGGCTTCAACGCCGCGCCGAATGTTTTCATCGTCGGACCGGCCGGAATGCCGAAGGCCATAGCGGAGAAGCTTTCGCGGGAAATTCGTAATGCGCTCGCGTCTCCCGACATCCAGGCGAACTTCGCCAAGCAGGGCGCGACGCCGACGCCGAGCACGCCGGGCGAGCTCGGCGCGCAGATCGCCGAGGAAACGAAGCGCTGGGCCGCGGTGGTGAAGGACGCCGGCATCCGCGTCGAGTGAAGCTGAGGCTCAAGGACGTCCACATCGGGATGTACGGCGCGGTCATGGGCCTCGCCGGGCTGGGCCTGTCGGCGCGCGCCGCGGCGCCGGTGCTTCCCGGCACCATCCGCGCGCCGGCCTACTTCACCGAGCCCTGGGTGCTCCTCGGCGCGCTTGCGCTGGCCGTTCTTCTTCCACTTTATGTATTGAAATTGATTCGTTACCCGGCGGACGTCCGCAACGACTTCACCAACCCGGCGCTGCTCGGGTTCTGCGGCGCGCTGCCGGTGGGGATGTTCCTCGTTGCGGGCGGGCTGGCGCCTTACTTCTTTCCCATTGCGAATTTCCTGTGGTGGGCCGGCTTCGTCCTGCTGAGCGCCTTCCAGGTGTGGGCGCTGTCGCGCTGGCTCTCGGGAAGCATCGAGCTCGCGCAGGTGAACGCGGGCTGGCTGATCGTGCTGGTGGGCGGCATCGTCGCGCCGGGGCCGGGCCTCGCGCTCGGCCACGAGGAGGCGTCGCGCTTCATCTTCGGCGTTTCCGCGGCCGCGGCGCCGCTGCTGATGGCGCTGCTCTTCTACCGCGCGGTGCTGGGTGCGCCGCTGCCCGAGCCGTTGCGGCCGAGCTGGTTCATCCTGCTCGTCCCCCCGGCGCTCGTCTACGCCAACGGGATGCTGCTGTTTCCCGGCAGCGTGTTCCTCGAGAATCTCTTCTTTGCCTCGCTGCTGCTCGCAGTCTCGTTATTGCTCGTTTCCCGGAAATTCCTGCGATGGCAGTTCGGCGCGCCGTGGTGGGCGTTTACCTTCCCGCTCGACGCGCTCGCTTACGCGGCCGCGCGCTACGCGCAGGACCACCCTTCGACGCTGTGGCGGGGGGTCTGCGCCGCGACGCTCGCGCTCGCGACGGCGTTCGTGCTGATCGTTCTTTTCCGTACGCTTCGCAGCGCCGCATCGCGGCGGGCGTGAACTCGGCCTGCGGCTGGTTGCCGCCGATGATGAACATCAGCAGGTGCTCGCGGCCGGGCTCGTCGTAGGTGACGTTCATGAAGCGCCGCGCCACGCCGACCGGGAAGGAGATCACGTCGTAGGGCGCGAGGTCGACGTGCTGCATCGCCTCGCCCTCGTTCCACTCGCAGCGCCAGCGCCCGGTCATGGCGATGAAGGTCTCGTTGGTATCGTGGTTGTGCATGAGCGGGCCCTTGCCGGGTCTTGCCTTGCAGTAGCCGAGGTTGAAGCCCTCGGCGATGGCGATCGCCGGCATCGCGGATGCATCCTGACCCACGGGGGAAGTGGTGGCCGAGTTGTCGCTCATGGGCGGCTGGAAGCCGATCACCGCGTAGAGCTTCCTCCGGCATTCGGGCAGCGGGCTGTCGGGCAGACCGCCGTCGGAGCCCTTCAGCTTCCTGAAGCGCGCGACGCGCTTCATCATTTCCTCGCGGCCGAGGGTGCGGATCTCTTTCCAGTCGCTCATGGCTGTCCTCCGGCGGCCATTATCCTTGTATAGTCGGCGCGGGAGGAAGCTTCGTGACGCTCCGGTCGTACCTGGTCGGGCTCACCCTGGCGACGCTGTTGCCGGTCGCGCTTTTTGCCGGTGCGGTCGGTTATTTCCTGGTGCAGGAGCAGCGCGAAACGTTCCGCACCGGCGCCGAGGCGCGCACGCTCGCGGTGCTCACCGCGGTCGACACCGAGCTCCAGGCCTCGATCTCGACGCTGAACGCCCTCGCCACCCAGCGGACGCTGGATGCGGGCGACCTCGTCGCGTTCCGCGACCGGGCCCAGCGCATCCTGGCGACGCAGCCGCACTGGGTGAACGTCAACCTCGCGCGTCCCGACGGGCAGCAGGTCATGAACTTGCGGGTCCCTGCCGGAGCGCCGCTGCCCAACATCGGTGAGCTGGACGGGAGCTTCGCGCGGCTGCGTCGGACCGGCAAGCCCGTGGTGAGCGATCTCGCCGTCGGCCCGGTGCTCAAGGGCTGGAGCTTCGCGGTGCGCGTGCCCGTGATCCGCAACGGCGAGCTCAGGTACGTGCTCTCGGGCGGCGTAAGGGCCGATTCGATCGCTGCCGTCATCAAGGCGCAGGGGCTGCCCGGCGACTGGGTCGGCGTGATCGTCGACCGCAACGGCCGCATCGTGGCGAGGAACCTGGCGCCGCTGGCGACCGAAGGGCAGATGGCCTCGCAAAGCCTGCGCGACGCGCTGGCGCGCTCGGCAAGCGGCTGGTTCCGCGGCAGCACGATCGAGGGCACGGCGGTGTACACGCCCTACCGGCGCTCGGAGGTCTCCGGATGGGCGTTCGCCATGGGCATTCCGGCCACCACCGTGGACGGGGTCGTCTCGCGCGGCTTCGCGTTCCTCGGCCTCGGCTTCGTGGGCGCGATCGCCATCGCCTTCGCGCTTGCGCACCTCGTGAGCCGGCGCATCGCCACGCCGATCGGCTCGCTCGCCGGCGCCGCGGTGGCGATGGCGGGCGGCGCGGCGGCAGAGCTGAAGGAAACGCCGCGGATCAGGGAGCTCAGGACGCTTGCGGCGGCGCTGCACGAGTCCTCCCACGCGATCGCCGAGCGCCAGGAGCTGGTGGAGCGGGAGAAGCGGGCGCTGCAGGGTTCCGACCGCGCGAAGGACGAGTTCCTCGCCATGCTGAGCCACGAGCTGCGCAACCCGCTGGCGGCGCTCACCGCCGCGGCGCACGTCCTCAAGGTGTCCGATCCTGCCGGCGACGCGTCGGCGAAGGCGCGAGGCGTCATCCAGCGGCAGACCAAGCACATGGCGCGGCTGATCGCCGACCTGCTCGACGTGGGCCGCGTCAGCGCCGGAAAGGTCGGCCTGGCGCGCGAGCGCATGGATCTCGCGGATGCGGTGTCGGCCGTGGCGTCGGAATGGCGCGGCTCGGGGCGCTTCGACCGCCACCACCTTTCGCTTGAGCTGACGTCGGTGTGGGTCGACGCCGACCGCGCGCGCATAGAGCAGATCGCCGCCAACCTGCTCGACAATGCGGTCAAGTTCACGCCGGCGGGCAAAGGCATCCGCGTCAGCGTGCGGGCCGACGGGGATAGCGCCGTGCTGCGCGTCCACGACGAGGGCATCGGCTTGCAGGCCGAGGAAGGCGAGCGCATCTTCGATCTCTTCATGCAGGGACGCCACGCCGAGGGCGGGATGGGCATCGGCCTCGCGCTCGTCAAGCGGCTGGTCGAGCTGCACGGCGGCACGGTGGCCGCGGAAAGCGAAGGCGCCGGGCGCGGCGCCGCATTCGCCGTGCGGCTGCCGGCGGTTGCCGCGTCCGGCGCCGAAGTCGAGCCCGAGAAGAGCCTGCCGGGCGCCGCCCGCTCCGTGCTTCTGGTCGAGGACAACGACGATACGCGGCACATGCTGGAAGCCGCGCTTGCGGCAGGCGGCCACAGCGTGCGCTCGGCGCGCGACGGCGCCGGCGGCCTCGCGCTCGCCGCGCAGTCGCCCCCGGAGGTGGCGCTCATCGACATCGGCCTGCCCGACATGGACGGCTACGAGCTGGCGCGCCTGCTGCGCAGCGCGCGCGGCTGCGAGGGACTGTCCATGGTGGCGATCACCGGCTACGGGCGGCCGGAGGACCGGCAGCGCGCCGTCGAAGCGGGCTTCGCCGCGCACCTCACCAAGCCGGTGACGCCGGAACGCCTCAGGCGGGCGCTGGCGGAGCTGCCATGAGCGCTGCGCGCGGGATCCTGCTCGCCGAGGACGATGCGGACCTTCGACTCGCGCTCAAGCTCTCGCTCGAGGCGGCCGGCTACACGGTGGCGACCGCGGCCAATGCGCAGGAAGCGCTCGCCGTGCAGCGCCGCGAGCCCGCCGACGTGCTGGTCACGGACATTTTCATGCCCGAGGGCGACGGCTTCGAGGCGATCGACGCTTTCCGGCGCGAGTTTCCGGCCACGCGGATCGTCGTGGTCTCGGGCGGGGGCCAGCGCGGCAAGGCAGATTACCTCGCGGCGGCCCGCCTCGCCGGCGTCGACGCGACTCTGCAAAAACCGTTCGAGATCGAAGTGCTGCTGGAAACGCTGCGCGGACTGTAGCGGGCTGGTGCAATTCGCGACAAGAAGACCCCGATTCGCGCGATAGGCGCGGCGGCGAGCGGCGGCTAGATTGGCCCCTCGTCGCATAACGAACCGGAGGGAGCCGTGATCCAACCGCAGACCCAGATGCTGGACATCTACCGCGCGAGCATGCGCACCGCGGCCGACCTCGCCAAGGCATCGCTCGAGAACGCCGAGAAGCTGCAGAACCGCCAGCTGCAGATCGTGCGCAACGCGCTGGAGGAGAACGCGAAGTCCGCGTCCGACCTGGCGCAGGTGAAGTCGCTGGACGAGATGATGGCGCTGCAGACGCGCCTCGCCAGCTCGCAGATGGAGCGCATGATCGACTTCTGGAGCGGCCTGTGGCGCACCGCCGGGGACAGCCAGATGGCGATGATCGGCCAGCTGCAGGGCCAGGTCGAGCAGATGCGCGACCGCTTCCGCGAGACGTACGACCTCACCGCGCGCGCTACGGAAAGCGCGGCGCGCATCGCCGCGAGCCAGGTGCAGTCGATGGGCGAGCGGCAGGGCGAACGGCGGCCGGAGCCTCAGCACCGCAAGTCCGCCTAGCGCTTCACCCCCGCAAGGGCCTCGAGCACGGCGCACACCGCGGCGGTGTCCGCCTTGCCGAAGCCCTGCGCCATCGCCGCCGCGTAGACCGGCGCCGAGGCGCTGAAAAGCGGCGTCTGCACGCCCAGGCGCGCCGCGAACTCGCCGATGATGCGCATGTCCTTCTGCCACACCTCGTTCTTCATCGTCGCCTTGTCGTAGCGGCCGGCGACCATCATCGGCCCGCGCACCTGGAACATGCGCGAGCTGCCGGCGCCGTCGCCGATGACCCTGTAGATGAGCTTCGGGTCGAGGCCGGCCTTCATGCCCAGCACGAACGCCTCGGCGGCCGACACGTTATGGATCGCCACCAGCAGGTTGGCGACGAGCTTCATTTTCGTGCCGTTGCCGAATTCGCCCAGGTAGTAGTGCGAGCGGGAAATGCCTTCCAAAACCTTCCTTACCGAAAGAAAAGCTTTCTTGTCGCCGCTCCCCAGCACCACCAGGTCCTTCGTCTTCGCCTGCGCCCCGGTGCCCGAAAGAGGGCAGTCGAGCAGCCTCCCCGGTTTCAGGAGCCGTCTCGCCTCCAGCTTGTCCTCCAGGGGAAGGGTGCTCGTCTCGATGACGATGCACTTGTGCGTCAAGCCTCTGCAGGTGTCGAAGAGCGCTTCGCTGCTGGGCAGCGAGGTGACGACGACCGGGGCATCGATGTCCGCCAGCGAGCGCACGGCGCCGCGCTTGCGCACCACGTCGTAGCCCTGCACCGTGAAGCGCGCCCTGGCGAGGTTCGCCGCCATGGCCGAGCCCATGATGCCCAGGCCGACTACTCCAGCCCTTAAAGGGGTCAGAGCAATTTTCCTGTCGGCGGGATATTTGCTCTGACCCCTTTTCACGGGTGCGGCTTCGCGCTCACCAGGATAAACGCGACCAAGGCGGGTTCCTGCGTGCGGTTGCTCCAGGAGTGGTTGGTGCCGCGCTGCACGAGTACATCGCCGGCCTTCATGAGGGTCTCGCCTTTTTCCATCACCGCCCAGATCTCGCCCTTCAGCACGATGGCGTAGTCGACGGTGCTCGTCTTGTGCATCATCGCGTCGCGCGAGCCGCGGTCCTGCGTGTGGCCGGCGCCGATCGAGTCGAAGGCGACCTGCGAGTCGCCGCGCTGGCGCCAGGCGGCGTCGGGCGGGAACTCGACGACGCGGAAGAGGGTGCCGTTCGCCGGCGGCTCGAGCCGCACCGGCCGCGCCGCGGCATCGGCATGGCCCGCGTTGCTCGCCGGCGCGCCGGCGGTCTCCCACAGGTCGGTAAGCGCGAGGCCGGGGATGCCCGGGATCTCCTTGACGTTCTGCGCGATCCCGTCGGCGATGATGGTGGAGCGGCCCTCGGCGTCGTGGCCGGTGAGGATCCTGCGGACGCGGAAAGTCATGCCACCGCGTCGCTCGCGGCGATCCTCTTGCGCGCCTTGGTCTTGCCCGCGGGGGCGAGCTTGAAGTCCCAGTCCAGACGGTAGAAGGGATTGGGCATGCCCAGCTTCTTCGCCTCGGCGGCCGAGTTCACCTTCCTGTACTTGCCGACAAGCGAGTTCTTCACCGCGAACACCGCGTCGGAGTCGAGGTAGGGATCGCCCTCGACGAACACGTGCGTGATCACCTGCTGGTAGCCGGGGGCGGCGACGATGGCGTGCATGTGCGCCGGGCGCATCGGGTGGCGCTCCATGGCGTGCAGGAGCTTGCCCACCGGCCCATCGGTGGGCACGCCGTAGAAGGCGGGCTTGAAAGTCTTGAAGGCGTAGCGGCCCTGCGCGTCGGAGGTGACGCGCCCGCGCAGCTCGAACTCCGCCTCGGGGTCCTGGATGTCGTACACACCGTTGCCGCGCGCCTGCCAGACGTCGATGGTGGCGCCGGCGATCGGCTTGCCCTCCACCGACAGGACGCGGCCCGAGACCCAGGTCGGCTCGCCCGGCACGCTCGCCTTCTTCGTCATGTCGGCGCCGAACTCGAACTCCGGCGCCCCGTGCACGAAGAAGGGCCCGAGCACCGTGGCCTCGGTCGCGCCCGGCGCCGTCTTGTGGTTGAGCGCCACCACCATCATCGACAGGCCGAGGATGTCCGAGAGCAGGATGAATTCCTGGCGCTTGTCGTCGCACTTCTGGCCGACCGCGGTGAGGAACTTGATGCCCTCGAACCATTCCTCCTCGGTCAGCTTGTTCTCGCGGGCGAAAGCGTGCAGGTGCTTCACCAGGCTGGTCATCAGCTGCTTGAAGCGCGGATCCGAAACTTTCCCGAGCCGCGCGATGACCGCGTCGGTGAGCGTTTCCTCGGTGTGCTGGCGCATGGGCTCCTCCTCGATGGCGAGGCGACAGTTTAATGTAAGGCCGCGGTAGTCTCGCACGCGACAAAAAATTCAAGAGGGCACGACAGCCGACCCGGGGTGGGATCACTACCATCCTTTGCTCCACCGAGGAGAAAGGACCATGAAGCGACTGGTAGTGGCACTAGGAATGGCACTCGCGCTGTTCTCGACGGCCGCGGCAGCGCAGTACCGGCACGAGCTCTCGTTCTTCGGCGCCTACGACAAGGTCGACGAGCCCGAGGACTTCACGCTTTCCATCTTCAACCTGCGCTATGGCCATTTCCTGACGGAGCAGGTCGTCGCCACGCTGGGCGTCAACCGCACCAACTTCGACACCAACGCCGCCGAAAGCACCACCACCGCGCTGACCGGCGGCATCAAGTATTACTTCACCCAGGTCGCCCGGCGGGGGCTGGTGCCCTTCGCCGAGGCGGCGATCGGCCTGGCCATGGTCGACACCGGCGTCGACGACTCCACCGACCTCACCTGGGAGGTCGGCGGCGGCGCCGCCTACTTCATCAGCGACGCCACGTCGATCGACGCGTCGCTGCGCTGGTACCAGACCGACACCGACGGCGGGGACACCGAGGGCCTCCGGCTCTTCGTCGGGCTGACGACGCGCTTCTAGAAACGATAAGCCAGGCCGGCGCTGAGGTAGTGGTTCGTCCGGTCCTGTACGAAGCCGCTTCTCGAGGGCTCGGAGGCGAGCCGGCGCAGCTCGGCGCTCGCCACCGCCACCCAGTGCCGGGCGAGGTCGTAGGAGCCGAGCAGCCCGACGCTCGTGAAGAGCAGGCCGGCGTCGCCCACGCCGTAATACGCCTGCATGTGCTTCTCGCTCGCCCAGGTTGCCTGGCCGAACACGCCCGCCTGCAGGCCGCCGCCGCCGTAGATGCCGAGCGTTGCGCGAAGGTCCGCCTGGCTGCCGCGATCGGAATCGAGTTGGGTTCGAGTCCTGGCGAGCAGATTCAGCGGCGCCGGCCCGATCTTCGTGTCGAGCTCCATGTGCAGCCCCAGCGACGCGCCGGGGTCGCCGTCGCGCGGCCCCTGCTCGTAGGCGAGCTGCACGCCGCCGTCGAGGCCTGGCTTCAGGGCGAACCGCGCGCCGCCCTCGAGCACGCCCTGCGTCGTCCGCGCGAACCAGGGCTTGCCGTAGTAGCGCAGCACGGGAATCAGGTCGGTGGTCTGGTCCGCCGAGCCGTCGAACACCGGCCGGTTGCGAGCGCCAGCGCCCAACAAGATCTCTTCTGCTTGAACCCCCAGGGGGATGAGCACCATCAGCATGCAGACGAGTCTCATGGCGGCTCAGCGTGCCGGCATGGACTTGCTCATGCGCTCGACGATGTCCGGCGGCACGAAGTTGACGAGCTCGGTCGCCTCGGCTTCCACCAGCTCCACGTAGCGCTTCGCCACGTCCGCCGGGTCGAGCTGGCCGACGGTGATGCGCTGCACGAGCTGGTCCATCATCGCGACGTCCTCGGGCGCGGCGCTCTTGCGGTCGAACCAGTCGCCCGGGTTCTTCGCCATGCGGTCGTTGAAGCCGGTCGCGTAGGGTCCAGGGTTGATGGTGCAGACGTCGACGCCGAACATCCTCAGCTCGGCGCGCAGCGCGGTGCCGAAGGCCTGGATCGCGTGCTTGGTCATCGTGTACGGCCCTGATCCCACGCCTGCGCGCACGCCGCCGATCGAGGACATGACGATGATCCGCCCGGCCCGCTTCTTCCGCATCTTCAACGCCACGCGCTGGGTGACGGCGACGGTAGCGAAGACGTTGACCTCGAACACCGCGCGCAAGCGCTCCATCGGTATGAGCGAAAGCGGCCCGGTCTGGCCGATCGCCGCGTTGGCGATGAAGACATCCGGATCCCACCGGTCCACGGAGGCCACATCGCGCGAATCCGTGATGTCGAGCTTGGCGACCGTCAGGTTCGGCTCGGCCTTGCGCAGCTCGGCGGCCTGCGCCTCGTTCAGCACTGTGGCGATCACCTTATGGCCGCGGCCGGCGAGCATGCTCGCTGCCATGCGGCCGAAGCCGGTTCCCGCGCCAGTCATGAGGACTGTCCTGGGCATGATTTCCCCTCCTTTGGGATGCGTCACGGAACGATGCGCTCGTCGCGGAAGCGCTGCAGTAATCGCACGAACATCTCCTCGCTGTCTACCACGCGCTGGAAGCCGTGCTGGCGCGACTTGGTGAGGTCGGACATGACGTCCCAGTTGCAGGAGAAGACATAGTCGCCGAAGGGCCACGCGACCAGCTCGTCGAAGCGGTAGGGCTGCAGGCCATGCTTCTTCGTCATGCCCTCCCACAGGGCCGCCTTGTTCTTCATGAAATCCACCAACGCGAGGGGCTCCGGGTCTCCGGCCCGCATGTCGAATACTTCGGCAATCGCGGGCCAGACGTTGCACCAGCGGAAGTAGTCGCCGTTGGTGATGTTGTAGGCCTGGTTCGCGCAGCGCGGCTCGGTCGCCGCCCACAGCGCCGCCTCGGCGAAGTGCGCCGACTCGGTGACCTGGTAGATCGAGCGCCAGGCGCTGCCGGGGAAGCGCAGCGGCTCGCCGAGCTCCTTGCAGACCGCGGCGTAGACCGCGATCACCGGCACGATGCTCATCGCCGTGCCCGGCGCGAAGCCGCACAGCGTCTGCGGCCGCAGCTCGGTCCAGCTCCAGCGCTTGCCGCGCTGGAAGGCGGCGAGCCAGTCGATCTGGTCGAAGTAGTAGTTCGGCCCGTCGTGGCGCCGATCGCTCTCCTTCGCCGGGGTGCGGTAGGGGCCGAGGTGCGAGCCGTAGTACTTGGTGCCGGTGACGAGGACGACGCGTTCCAGCCGGGAAGACTTTTTTTCCATGCTCGTAACCGAGTTGACGAGCATGTCCCGGTTGGCGGCGATGTTCTTGGCGTAATCCGCCGCGGCGCCGGCCGAGGCCTGGAACGCTGCGTAGAAGATATGGGTGGCATCTTCCACAGGAACCTGGTGGTTCGAAGAGAGCAAATCGACGGAGACGTACCGCACCCGGCCGCGGTCCTCGCCCTTGCGGCGCGACAGGCCCACCACCTCCCAGTCCGGGAGCGAGACGAGCTTCTCGACGATGTAGCGCCCGATCACGCCCAGGGCGCCGACCACGACTGCCTTTTTCATCACGCTCGATTATGCTTGCAGCCGCGATGAAGTTCCTTCTCCTGCTGCTCGTCTTCCCGGTCGCCGCGGCGGCGCAGACGGTCCGCTCCGACGAGCATGCCTTCCGCGTGGTCAGGGTGGTGGAGGGGCTGGAGCACCCCTGGTCGCTCGCTTTCCTGCCCGACGGCAGGATGCTGGTCACCGAGCGCGAAGGCCGCCTGCGTTCCATCACCAACGCGAAACTGGACGAAAAGCCGATCGAGGGCCTGCCCAGGATCGAGCAGTACGGGCAGGGGGGGCTGCATGACGTGGTCTTGCACCCTGCCTTTTCCCAGAATGCTCTTTTGTATTTTGCCTATGCGGCGCGCGGTCCTGACGGGGTGGGCACCGAGCTGGCGCGCGGCAAGCTCGCCGGCAGCCGCCTGGAGGACGTGCAGGTGCTGTTCCGCCAGAGCCCCAAGGGCAGCGCCGGCCAGCACTTCGGCGGACGCATCGTCTTCGACCGCGATGGCTACGTGTACCTGACGCTCGGCGACCGGGGCGATCGCGATCGCGCGCAGAAGCCCGACGACCACGCCGGGTCGGTGATCCGCCTGCACGACGACGGGCGCGTGCCCAAGGACAATCCCTTCGCCGGCAAAGCTGGCTGGAAGCCGGAGAAGTTCACGCTGGGCAACCGCAACATGCAGGGCGCGGCGCTGCACCCGCGCACCGGCATGCTGTGGACGCACGAGCACGGGCCGCAGGGCGGCGACGAGGTGAACGTGATCAAGGCCGGCGTCAACTACGGCTGGCCGGTGATCACCTACGGGCGCAACTACGGCGTCGGCACGAGGATCGGCGAGGGCACCGAGAAGCCCGGCATGGCGCAGCCGCTCTACAAGTGGGTGCCTTCGATCGCGCCTTCCGGGATGGCGTTCTACACCGGCGAGCGCTTCCCGCGCTGGCGCGGCAACCTGTTCGTCGGCTCCCTGCGCGACCAGATGCTGGTGCGCCTGGTGCTCGACGGCGAGCAGGTGCTGAAAGAGGAGCGCCTGCTCAAAGGCGCGCTCGGGCGCATCCGCGACGTGCGCGCCGGGCCCGACGGCTTGCTCTACCTCCTCACCGACGAGAGCCGCGGCGTGCTGGCGCGGCTAGAGCCCGTCGACTAGCCCGCGGACCGCGGCGGTCAGCGCACCGCCGGGCGAAGCGAGCTCTTCCAGGATGCTGAAGTGGTCGTGCCCGGCCAGGCGCAGCAGCTTCGCCTGCTTGACCTTCCTCGCGTACTCCTCGGACTGCCGGCGCAGCTCGGGCAGCTCGTTGGCGCCGTAGGCGATGGCGACCGGCTCGGAGTAGGCGGGCATCGAGATCGGGCTGTTGCGGTCGGCCTCCATCGCATCCAGGCCGAGCTTGTCGTTGATGTAGGAATGACGGATCGGCTCGAGGTCGTAGAGGCCGCTGATCAGGAGCCCGGCGTTGACCGCGGGCATCTGCAGCGCCATTGCGGCGAGGTGGCCGCCCGCCGACCAGCCCGACGCGATCATGCGGTTGCCCCGGGAATCGAGGTACCGGATGGCGGCGCGGATCTCGCCGACGATGCCGTCGAGGCGTTTCTCCGGGGCGAGCGTGTAGCCGACCAGCGCGACGCTGATGCCGTGCGCGAGCGGCCCGGGGACGAGGAACGCGAACAGCTCCTTCGCGCGATTCTGCCAGTAGCCGCCGTGGATGAAGACCAGCACCGGCGAGTCCTTCCTCGCCTCGAAGAAGTCGATGCGGTTGCGCTCGGCGGGACCGTAGCGCAGGTCGAGCCCGTCTGGATACTTCGCGCGTATCCGCTCGCTCCTCTCCTGCCAGTCGGCGACGATCCGGGCGCTGTTCCTTACCGCCGCGCCGTTGTTGTAGGCCGCATCCAGCGCCGCGCGATCCATTCCACGATAAAGTGCCGCCATGATCGAGGAAGTGTACCGCCGCATCGCCGCTCACCGCGACAACAACCCCGTCTTCATCCACGTCGTGCCGCAGGAAAAAGCCCTTGCGCGGGCGAAGGCGGCGAAGGGCCCGCTCGCCGGCGTGCCCTTCGCGGTCAAGGACAACATCGACGTCGCGGGATTGCCGACGACGGCTGCTTGTCCTTCTTTTTCCTATGTTCCAAAAAGTACTTCGCCGGCAGTGCAGAAGCTATTCGATGCCGGCGCGGTGCTGGTGGGCAAGACCAACCTTGACCAGTTCGCTACCGGGCTTGTCGGCACGCGCTCGCCGTACGGCGCCTGCCGCAATGCCTTCGATCCCGCCTACATCAGCGGCGGCTCGAGCTCCGGTTCCGCGGTGGCGGTGGCGCTGGGCATGGCGCACTTCGCGCTCGGCACCGACACGGCCGGGTCGGGGCGCGTGCCCGCCGCGTTCAACAACCTGGTCGGACTCAAGCCGACGCGCGGCCGCGTCTCCACCCAAGGCGTGGTGCCGGCCTGCCGCTCGCTCGACTGCGTGTCGATCTTCGCGAAGACCTGCCGGGATGCGCTTTCGCTCCTGGACATCATCGGAGAGAAGAAGGAAGGCGTTTCCTTGCCGCCGGTGCCGCGCTTCGCGGTGCCGCGGCAGCTCGAGTTCCACGGCGACCGCGCCTACGCCGAGCTTTTCGCCGAGGCGCTGTCACGCTTCGACAATGTCGTGGAGATCGATTTCGCGCCTTTCCTCGAGGTGCAGAAGCTCCTGTACGGCCCCTGGGTCGCCGAGCGGCTTGCCGACCTGGAGCGCTACCTGCCCGACATGCTCCCGGTGACACGCCAAGTCATCGAGGCGGGCAGGCGCTACACCGCGGCAGAGCTTTTCAAGGCCATGCATGATCTGCAAGCGCTCAAAGAACAATGTCGTGGGGACTGGGACGTGCTCATCGTCCCCGGGGCGCCGACGATCTATCGCATCGCCGAGGTCGAAGCCGACCCGATCGAGCTCAATTCGCGCCTCGGGCGCTATACCAACTTCGTCAACCTGCTCGACCTCGCCGCCATCACCGTGCCGGCCGGCTTCCGCCCCGACGGCCTGCCGTTCGGCATCACGCTCATCGGTCCCGCCGGCTCGGATGCTGCACTCGGGGTTCTCGCCGGGAAATTCGCTGGAGAAGAGATCCATCAAAAACCCGCTTCGGCGATCAGACTCGCCGTGGTGGGGGCGCACCTGTCGGGCATGGCGCTCAACCACCAGCTCACCGAGCGTCGCGCGCGGCTGGTGAGAACGGCGCGCACGGCGCCGACCTACCGGCTCTACGCGCTCGAGGGCAAGCCGGGCCTGGTGCGGGCCGACGCGGGCGGCGCGATCGAGCTCGAGGTGTGGGAGCTCGAGCCGCGCGAGTTCGGCAGCTTCGTCGCGCAGATCCCGGCGCCACTGGGCATCGGCACGCTCGAGCTCGAGGACGGCGAGCACGTGAAAGGCTTCCTGTGCGAGCCGTACGCGGTGCGCGGGCGCCCGGACATCACGCAGTACGGCGGCTGGCGCGCCTACCTGGAAGGACGCCCGGGATGAAAACCATCACCGAGGAATATCGGCGGCTGCAGCAGGAGCTGCACAAGAATCCCAACTACGGCGTTGCCTCGCTCACGTTCGCGCCGCTGGTCGCCAAGGTGATCCGCGAGACCGGCGCCGCCTCGGTGTCGGACTACGGCGCCGGCAAGAAGAACCTCGTCAAGGGGCTGGCGGACGCCGGGATCGTGCTGGCGGCCTACCACCCCTACGACCCGGCGTTCCCGGAGTACGGCCGGCCGCAACCTGCCGACCTCGTCTGCTGCATCGATGTCCTCGAGCACATCGAGCCCGAGCTGGTCGACAACGTCATCGCCGAGCTCGCCGCCATCACCACCCAACTCGGCCTCTTCACCATCCACATGGGCCCGGCGATGAAGGTGCTGGCAGACGGACGCAACGCGCACCTCATCCAGAAGCCTTCCTCCTGGTGGCTCGAGAAGCTCATCCGGCACTTCGACATCCTGCAGCTGCAGACGCACCAGATGATGGGCGCCGGCTTCTGGGTGCTGGTCAAGCCCAAAGCCGGCGCCGGTTGAGCTTCACACTACTTTACGCGCCGGCAATAACTGGCTTACAGCCTGGGCCGAGACTGGCGGCTGAAAAGGAGGCAGCACATGAACAAGTTCAGACGCATCACCCTCGCAGGACTGGCCGGCGGCGTCGGCGCGCTCTTCGGCGGCCGGGCTTTCGCCCAGGGGCGCTGGGGCGGCCATCACCATGGCCCGATGGACCCGGCCCGGATGGAAGAGAGGATCGAGAAGATGGTGAAGCATCTCGGCGTGGAAGTGGACGCGACGCCGGAGCAGCAGCAGAAGCTCACCGCCATCGCCAAGAGCGCGGCGAAGGACCTGGCGCCGCTGCGCGGCCAGGCGATGGAGACGCGCAAGCAGGCGATGGAGCTCCTCTCCGCGCCGAGCATCGACCGCGCCGCGATCGAGAAGCTGCGCGTCTCCAAGCTGCAGCACGCCGACGCCGCGAGCAAGCGCATCACGCAGGCGTTCGCGGACGCCGCCGAGGTGCTCACGCCCGAGCAGCGCAAGAAGCTCGCGGAGCACGCCGGGCGCATGCGCGGCCATCGCCGCCCCTGGGGGTAGGCGGTTGCTATAGTGGCCGCGTGCCGCAGCGCATCCTGCTGATCGAGGACGATTCCCGCCTCGCCGCGATGGTCTCGGAGTACCTGGGCGGGGCGGGCTATCGCGTCTCGGTCGCCGCCGCCGGCGGCGCGGGCATGCGCCTGCTCGAGCGCGAGCCTTACGACGCGCTGGTGCTCGACCTGTCGCTGCCGGACATGGATGGTCTCGAGGTCTGCCGGCGCCTGCGCGCGAAGCACGACATCCCGGTGCTGATGCTCACCGCGCGCGGCGACGCCGCCGACCGCATCGTCGGCCTGGAGCTCGGCGCCGACGACTACCTGCCCAAGCCTTTCGAGCCGAGGGAGTTGCTGGCAAGGCTGAGGGCCATCCTCCGTCGGACGAAGTCCGGCGCCCGCAATATTTTCAGGTTTGGAAGACTTGAAATCGACCGCGACGCGCGCGCCGTGCGGCTCGACGGCAGCGAGAAGAGCGTCACCTCCTACCAGTTCGCGCTGCTCGTGGCGCTCGCCGAGAACGCCGGGCGCGTGCTCTCGCGCGAGGCGCTCATGGACCTCGTCAAGGGCGAGCCGCTCGAGGCCTTCGACCGCTCGATCGACGTGCACGTGTCGCGCCTGCGCGCGGCGATCGAGGACGACCCGAAGAAGCCGCGGCGCATCATCACCGTGCGCGGCGCGGGCTACGTGTTCGCCAAAGCGCAGGACTGATGCGCAAGCTGTACCTGCGCATCTACCTCGCGGTGCTGGCGAGCCTCGCGGTGTTCGTCCTCGCCACCGCGGTGCTGTGGCGCCAGGTCGGCCAGCACGGCGCGCAGGGCGACATCGCCGCGACGCTCGCCCTCAACGCGCTGCCGCAGGCCGGCGCGCCGGCAGCGGATCACCAGGCGGCGCTCGTGCGGCTCACGACCAACCTGCACGCCGATCTTTCCGTCTTTTCCCCGCAGAAGACCCTCCTCGCCTCGGTCGGCGAGCCCCTCCCGGCCCCCGAGCGCGAAGGCTGGTCGGCGCGCTGGCGCGGCGGCCCCCTGTGGGCGGTGCAGCTCGACGACGGGCGCTGGCTCGCGGCGCGGCCCTACCGGCACCAGCGGCATCCGGCGCTCGGGCTGCTCTTCTGGCTGGGGCTGATCGCGCTCGCGGTCGGCGTCGGCGCCTACCCGGTGGTCAGGCGCCTGACGCGGCGCCTCGAGCGCCTGCAGCGCGGCGTCGAGTCGCTGGCGGCAGGGAACCTCAGCGTGCGCGTGGAGGTGGAGGGCAGGGACGAGGTGGCGCGGCTCGCCGAGAGCTTCAACCGCGCCGCCGCGCGCATCGAGGCGCTGGTCGGCGCGCACAAGGCGCTCCTCGCCAACGCATCGCACGAGCTGCGCACGCCGCTCGCGCGCATCCGCATGGCGCTCGAGCTGCCCGAGCGGCGCGGCGAGGTGCTGCAGGACATCGCCGAGCTCGACGCGCTCGTGGAC
>Ga0247825_10000635_pt1 | contig 22379 bp, 32 predicted proteins | sample 13C_Vanillin_Day_FD_194413 | JGI IMG/M metagenome (GOLD analysis project Ga0247825, IMG submission 194413) | Soil microbial communities from agricultural site in Penn Yan, New York, United States - 13C_Vanillin_Day48 | ecosystem: Environmental > Terrestrial > Soil > Agricultural land | place...
ATGAAGCGTACTCGCGTGTGTAAGCGCTGTTTCAGGGAGCAGTACACATCCCAGCCCCTTAACGAATTGACGCCTATGCAACGCGAGCCCTTTATGTCCGAGAACACTGCATAAGACATATAGTGCGAACCATCCATAACGGGGGTAGTTATGACCACTGAGACGAAGCCGTGGCGCAACCAGTACATCGAAGAGTCGTACGAGTGCTATCGGCTCATCGACTCGGAAGATGTCGAGGTCGCTACTTTCTTCAACGCAGACGAGGCCGAGCGGCTGACGGATCGCCTGAACGCCCTCGAAGCCTGCGCCTCGGCGCTGCGCTGGGCTCTGGGATGCCTCGACCGCGGCGACGGCGTGCTGGAGTACACCGGCCCCATAGAGGACGGTAACAACGCACTCGCAGCCCTCGCCCGCCTCGACGCGCTTAGACCGTAGGCGCGCCCTGGATGCTCTCCAGAAACTTCGTCAGCCACTCGACCGCGACGCCACCGAGCAGCACCACGATAGTCGTGATGATCGGACTCGTCCGGATGAATGTGCGAATCTTGTCAATCATTGTCTTCCTCCATTAGTCATAGACATACCTCACCTCGGACCGCCCGAGGCCGGGGACGTGTGGGATCCACGTTTTGCGCTCGTCGTCTATCGATGCTCGCAGCCACCTGACCCGGCCGCACTTCTTGCAGGTTGCCGGCAGAAACTGACGACCGTCGGGCATCGGGATAACCTCGTGATGTACGCATGGCTCAGGCTGCGTCGTGGTCATGGCCCAGCTCGCCAAGGAACGCCTCGCGGAAGCCGGGGCAGAGCTTCTCCCAGTCGAGCGGAGAGCCAGGATAGACGGCGAGGATGCGCTGCTGCCTGCCCTCGCTCATGCACATAGGGACGTTGATCCCTGATTGCGTGATCGTGGCGCCCGACTTCTCTCCGTAGGCCGCTGCTAGGGAGTACATGGCGCCGGCCGCGTTGCGCTTCTGCGTGTGCCCATCGAAGCTATGGATGGGCGGGCTCAGGCTGATCTCCATCGTGTCGTCTGTCAGCCTCACCGATACCGACGTGTGCTCGTCCTCGAAGTTGCGCACGTAGACACCCGAGGGGGAGAGCACCCATCCGCCTACCGTGAGTTGAGCCTCGGCGAGTTCCTTGTTCAGCGGCCAGCAGATCGTGCGGCAGCACACGGCTCAGCCCGCCTTCCGTGGAAGCTGCACGCCCGTCCCGAGACAGTGAGGGCAGCGGTCAACACCCTCCAGCCGGATGCCGACTCCCTTTGTCACTTCGTACTGGAAGCCCGGAATCTTGCGCTTGAGGCGCCACAGGTGCATGCGCAGGCTGCCCATGTTGTAGTAGCCCGACGCAGCCGTGGTCAGAGTCTTCCATGAGACCAGTTCGCCCGTGCCCAGCGCCTTCAGGATGCGCCGTTCTGCGGGACGGAGGTGGACCGTCGTCACTTGAGGCCAGCGCTTCCCGTGCTCGGCGGCATGATGCAGCACAGCTCGCCCATCCCACCCGCGACCACGTTGCCCGTGAAGGACAGGTTCGTGCTGCCGCAGCAGTGCCAGCCGAGCCAGTCGCCGGCCGGACCCTGCGCCGTGTTGTCGGCGACCTTCGCCCCGAACACCCGCGGCAGCTCAATGCCTAACCAGTTACCCGGCTCTGAGGTCAGGTCGAAGGTATTGCCGGTGATGCTCACGTTGACGCCATCGGGCAGGCTCACGGCCCAGTCAGACTTAGGCGTAAACCCGTTGCCCTCGATGCGCACGTCCTGAGCGCACTTCATGTACAGCATCTCGAAGCCTGACTGGTTCTTGAACTCGCTCGCCCGGACCGTGATGTTCCGGTTGGGTCTCGGCGTGGTGTTCTCACAGCCTGACCCGATGAGCTGCAGCGCTACGGTCTGCACGTTGAAGGCCACGCTGTCGAAGGTGACATTGACCTTGTGGAAGCCCGACGCGCCGAGTGGTGCGGTGATCGTGCCTCTGAGGATGGTGTTGTTGTTATCGAACTGGAGGCCGTAGCCCTGCCCTGAGACGATGGTGAAGTCCTGGAGGGTGACGCCGTTGCTATTCCAGATGTGGACGCAGTGGGCGCCACCGCCGATGTTGCCGCAGGTGGCGTTACCGCTGTAGATCCCCGGCTCGCGGATGTAGTACGTGCCGTCCGCGCTCTTTGCCGGTAGCGGCTTCACGTTCGTCGGCATCGGCGTCGAGGTGGGCGTCGGCTGGGGTGTGGGCGTGCTCGTAGGGCGTGCCGTTGGCGTCGAGGTGGGTGTGGGTGTGGGTGTCTGGGTCCGTAGGTCGCATGTCAGGATGCCTCCGTCGATGGTGCAAGTGATGGGCTCCTGCGCCACCGCCGAGGCGACGTGAGACCAGAACAGCCACGTCAGCGCGAAGCAGACGACGAACAGGGCAGCGTAGAAGCGCTTCACGTCTCACGCTCCCCGTAATGCTCGAGGAACGCCCACAGCGCCGCCGCTAGGGTGCAGGAAAGCAGAATGCCAAACAGATCCACGCGCTTCCTCCTGCGTGTCTCCAGAACGTCGAACCCTTCATGTGGTAGGCGTTCTCGCGGTAGTTGAACCATTGCTCGCCACCCTCGACCGCGGTGACGAACGAAAATTCCTGCGTGCCGTTCGTGTGCACCCAGTTCCCCGGCGTGCCGTAGTAGGGGCTAGGTGTCGATGGGTTGTACTTCCACCCGCTCTCGAAGACCCACTCGTCGCCATCCCAGAAGGGAAAGACTGGGGGAGTCTGGGCGCCGCACCAGGTGGTCTTGATGATGGCGCAGCCGAGGTTCACGTCTCGCGGCTGGGGATACTTCACGAAGGGAGAGCCGCAGCTCATCACCGTGTCCGGCCGGAAGGTGCAGCCAATGGTCCCGCCCGAGTCCTTGTACTGCTCGTGCAGTCCTAGCAGGCCGTGGCCGAGTTCGTGGCCGAAGGCTGAGCGCCAGTCGGTGTAGCCCAGGCTCACCTTGTACTCGACCACTACCGGCCAGTTGGCGTAGAAGATGTGCGCCGCGCAGCCGTTGCAGGAGAACTCGGTAAGGTTGTGCTGCACCTGACAGCCGGTCGACGCCATCGACCCCCATGCGACGCGCTCGAAGCGGATGCCGACGTCGCGGGCATAGGCCGCGTGTACGTCCTCAAGCTGCGAGACGAAGTTCGGATATGTTTGACCAGTAGCATTGACACAGTATTTGACGGTCTGTGTTTGAATGATGCTTTGCATCAAGGGGGTGTTCGGAACAAGCGGAAGGTACGTGAGGTGGTCAAACGCAGCCGTGCTGCGAACCTGCACAAATAGTAAAATAGAGACGGCTACGGCGATTGCACCGCCGAGCCGCCAGACACCGGAAGGAGTAATCTCCCGATGCCCTCTCAGCCTACCATTCGCCCCTGCTCCGTTGAAGGCTGCGACCGCCCCTATCGCCGCAATGGGTACTGCGATCTTCATGCTCGCAGGATGCGAAACCATGGCGATGTGACCATCGTCCTGAAGACCGGCCCGAAGCCCCAACCGCGTGCCCCGAGACCGGTCGCTAGTCGATCCAATCGCATCGTGCATGGCTACGCGGTTTCGACCTTGGCTAAGCGACCACCGGAATACCAGTCGTGGGCGCATATGAATCAGCGCTGCCACAATCCCAATAGCGACGCCTACGCCTATTACGGCGGGCGCGGCATTACTGTCTGCGAACAATGGCGCGGGCGCGGCGGTTTCAGTAAGTTCTTGGCCGACATGGGGCCACGGCCTGAGGGCAAAACTCTGGATCGCATAGATAATGACAAGGGCTACTCCCCAGAGAATTGTCGATGGGCGACGTACAAGGAGCAGTCCGCCAACACGCGTCCTTACCCACAGATGCGCAAGCCGCGCGATTAACGAGGCCATCCCGGCACCTCCCCAGGGCTGAACTTGAACTGCGCCCCTTCGGTGTTGAGCTGCACGCCGTGGCCGAACGACCCGTCAGGATTGAGGACCACCAGCCAGTTATTGCGAGCGCAGGAGAGGACGATGGTGTGCTCGTCCGCGGTCGAGGTGTCTTCCCATCCGTCAGGGCAGGGAGCGTGGACTGCGGGCGTCGCTGGCGGCTTGTCCGTCACCGCGGGCTCTACCAGCCCCACCGCCACGCCTGCGCCCACGACCAGGCCGGCGAGTGCCACAGCCGCCATCTTCATCAGGTCATCGCTCATGGCTTATCCTCCAGGGGTATCTGCGGATGCAGGGGCATGCCTTGCTTGGCTTCATTCCAGCCTTGTTGCCGGCCCGTCTGCACGCCCTCAACAAATGACAGACGCGACTCGTGGCCGAGGACGGATGAGTTGAGCTTCGAGAAGGCTTCCGTAAGCTCTTTCTGGTTGTGCTCGACCTTGCCGGCGAGTTCTCGCTGACTGGCCTCGACCTTCGCGGCGAGTTCCCTGCGGTTCTCTTCGACCTTGACCTCGAAGGCGTGCTGAGCTTCGGCCATCTCGGCCTGCTTCTCAGCGAGCGGCTCGATAAGGCGTTCGGTGCCCCGTAGTACAAAGCCCATCGTCCATCGCAAGCCGCCTGCGGCGATGCCCGCGAAGATGCCGACCGCGATCAGCAGGTTGAGAATCTGCGTGAGTTGCGGTGCGTCTATCTGCATCGCGTGCTACCGTTTGCCTGCATCTGGAAGCTCTACCTTCTAGGTGCCTCTTGGGGCTTCGGCCCCTTGCTTACTAACGCGGCGTCCCGCCCGCCGCTAGCGACTAGTCCGGGTCAAACGTAATCTGAATATATGAGTCCTCCGTCGGGTTATAGCGATGGATCAGGTTCGGCCCGACCGTCCGATAGAACTTCGCCTTGACGCCCGTGTGTACTCCGTCGTCAAACTGCGCAGTAACGACGGGCACGATGCCCACGCCCTGGTCGTTGATGTCGCCGGGGTTTTCCATGAGCACAGGCACGCCGGGGTACTCGATGACACCGCCAGTACCGCCGGTGCCCTCAATCGCAACCATGTAAGTGCATGGCCCAGCCCCGAGCGGGTCTGCCCGCAGGCTCACGCGAGCCGTGACTGAGAACGTGCCGGCGCCCAGAGATGGGAGCGTGACGACATTCAAGGCTGGGGGAACCGTTGTCCAATCGTTGGGGTCGCTGATCTCAAAGTGCCAGATCGCGCTTCCCGTGATAGAGAGCGCGGGCACCATGAATGCGCCGAGGCGTACTGTGAGCGGCACGGGTGGCGGGTAGTTCTCTTCGAACTCGTCCTCCGGCCCCTCTTCCTCGTCGTCGTTCGGGTCTTCGCAGCAGGGCTCAGAGCCTGGAGCGTCAGGCGTGCCGGGGTCGTCGGGACCGCCATCGTCGGGTGGCGGTAGGCTGATCTCCTCACCCGGCAGCCCAGGTACGGGGAACTCCATCACGGGCGCCTTGACCTTATAAGACACGCGCCTGATGCCGGATGGGTGGCTCTCCTCGTGCCGTTCGGTGATCAGCATCCGCTTGTCGAGGTCGAGCCACACGACGGCGCCATCGACCGTCTGTACTTCGCCGTGGTACTCGACCACGCACTGATCGCCCGGGAGCGCCCAGATTTGCGCGCCGTTCGCCAAAGGCGGCAGCGTTAATTCGAGCATCTCGCTGCGGCGCTTGATCATCTCGTTGACGGCCTTCATGTAGAGGACGTTCGCCGCCTTCGTCCGCGACACGCTGTCGTCGTTGGGGTTCTTGACCTCCGAGAAGGTCAGGGTGACCTCAGTCAGCCCGTACTGGTCGATGCTGTCCTCGTCCTCGATGTAGTAATAGAGGGTCGCGTCCGGGTTGGCGCCGGCCTTGACCGTGTACGGCGATGAGAAGCTGGCGAACTGCAACGTCAGGTCGGCGCTGATTGTGCTCTCCGGGTCGTCTGGGTCTTCGATGGTGTCGACGCCCTTTGCGATGATCCGGTTAACGAGGTTCGCCCCGGCGTAGCTCACCACTGGACGGCCGGCGATCAGCGCCACGCCTGAGCCGCCGTTCTCGTGGTCGTAGCGGTTCTCGTCAGGGTTCAGCGGGCGGAAGGTAATGCCGGAGTTAGGCGGGCCGTCGTAGGGCACGATCTCCGGGCGGTCGTGGTCCCAGCTCTCGCGGATGACGTGACGGCCCAGCGATGCGCCCCTTACCCACGCGGCGTACTTGGAGAGGTCGGTAAACGAACCCTTGACGTGCGAGTTGACCAGGCGGGCGAGGTCGTAATAGATCGGCCCGCCCGCAAGACTGCCGACAAGATCGACCGTGAGTGAATACAGACTTCCGTCGAACTCGTAGTTGCGCAGCACCGACCGGCGCACGATCTCGTAAGTTCGGAAGGAACCACGCATCGCGAGGAAGGACGCGCCGCCTTCGGTGATGCGGTAGGCCCTGTCTTCGACTATGCCCTGGTAGAGCAGGAAGCCTTCTTCGGGTGCGTGGTCGGGGTTGAAGTTCTCCTGCTGGATGGAAATCTTCCAGCCGTAGGTGATGTCCCGCGACAGCGGCACGCCTAGCGTGACGTCCTCATCGACCGGGATGTCACACTCCCACTCGCCTACCTGGTTCTCGAATCGTGAGATGCGATAGCGCAGCGGGGTTAACGTTCCCTGCGCCACGCCCGAGGGGTTGTAAACCGTGACCGTGGACTCGCCGGGTTGCGGAGGAGCGAATAGCCTGAGTCCTGCCTCGACCTCGATCTCCATGTCGATGCTGCCGGTGAACTCGAAGTCCAGCCCGTCCGGGACGGGCGACTCTGCGAAGTCGATCTCCATGTCGATGGTGCCGACGTGTTCGAGGCGTATCGCAACGGGGGAGCTCAGTTCTATCTCAATCCCGATTGAGCCCCCGACCTCGCCGGTATCGAAGATTTCAGCGTCGAAGATGCTGCCCTCGAAGATCGGAGGCATTAGAGGCACGCCCCGTAACAAACCGGCTCTGAGTCGGCTTTAGCTAGTGAGATGTCAGGAACAGAAGTCGCTATCGTCGAAGGGCTGGCGCTCCTAGCCATCGTCCTCGTGGGCGTGTTCGCCTGCGTGGGTGGCGTCATCCAGTGGTGGCGCAACAGGTAGCCCATCGTTAGACCTCGAAGACCGAAGGGTGAGCCGGGACATACGCCAGTCCGGGGTATGTGCATTCGACCGGCGTCGTCCACGTCGCGAAGTCGTCCGAGCTTTCGGACCAGAAAATCCCGTTACCGGTGTAGGCGTCGAGGTAGATGCGATAGGTGCCGCTGCCCACGTCGATCACGCACGGGGCTTCTACCGTGTCTCCCCAGCCCGCCCAATCGCCTGAGTCTGCCAGCGTCCATCCACTCAGCAGCGACGACGACTCGTAGTGCTCGACGTACTTCGGGTCCGCGCGTTCGTCCTTGGCAAAGCAGTGGTAGGTCGAGCCTATCTTCTGGATGTGCATGTCGATGACGCCGGACCGCCACGCGCCCGTAATCAGCGTGGGCGTCGACCAGAACCGCCACCTGTCGTCTAAGGGGTGAACCTCGTAGGGCTGGTGGTTTACGTCGGTCGTGCCGATGGCGACGATGATGTGCACCGAATCGTCGGCTGGGTCGACAAACCACTCAGGCGCCCAGACGTGCTTGACGCTGGCGATGTCGCAGACGACGTCCTTCCAGTAGACCGCTTCCCATGTCGTGAGGTCCGTCGATCTAGTGATGCGGAACGAGTTGCTAGGGATGATCCCGGCGAGCGCGTTCGCCATCGTGTGCGCTACCCAGTAGTACCCATTGTGGAAGAGGACGCTCGGGTCGCGCTGGCGCCACACGCCATCAGGGAGCGTGACGATGGGGCTTGCGCTAACCTCCGTCCAGGCTTTGCCGTCTGTCGACGTGAGGTGATAGATGCGCTCGTCCGAACCGCGGTGGCAGAGCATTCGATAGGCCATCGGGTGAACCTACTCCCACTCCCAATAGCCCCAGAGGCTTATCGCGCCGTCGCCTATCGACCCCGACCCGGAGAAGCGGTCGAGGATGTATTCGAAAATCTGAACGTCATCGAGGATGACTTCGCCGGTCATCGTGGGCCGAATCTCGACGTTGGATGAGGTGCCCATGAACTGGTTAATGGCTCCAAGAGCGTCAGATGACCCGTTGCGCCGGATGCCCAGCGCCCAGGAACTACCAGACACGCCGAGTATCTGCGTGTGAATCTGCGCAATCGCCGCAAGAGGTGAGGCGGACGACGTGAGGTCTATGTCCGTCCATGTGTTCGGGTCGCCCGCGCCGTCCAGAGACACCACTTCGACGGGGGTTACGTGGCGATAGGTCAGTCCTCGCGGGGCCAGTTCGACCACGTTTCGGCCCACCATAACGGTGATGTTGCCGCCCGCGTAGAACGTGCCCGAGGCGTCCTTGGTGACCACCAGTTCGACGTAGGTGCCGGCGCAGGCATGGTCGGCGATCTTGTAGAGACTGAAGTCGCCGTCCGTTGCGACCACCGTTCCCGTCGTGTTGGAGGCGTCCGAGTTCACCAGCTTGACCGTCAGCCCCGAACTACCGCCTGACGTCGTGCCAAGCCAAATCTGCCCGGAGATTTTCTTCCCGCTCTTAATGCGGGGCTCGTCGGCGTAGGTGTAGCGCTGCGACCATCCTTCGTTAGCGGCATCGGTCACGCACTTGATCACCTGGAGGAACTTCGCGTCGAGGGAGGCTTCGCCCGATGCAGGGACGGCCGTTGCTTGAGTCGTAGGCGTCCCTACTGCGTCGAACCAATGATTAGCCGTTACGAGGTCGAAGCCTGAGCCGATACGGACTAGCGGAGGCCACGCCTTGAACTCGTTTTGCAGGCTGGCAGCGTCGGTGATAAGGGCCATTTGAGACTCCTAAACCTTCTGGTACAGCCTGATTCGCGGTGTTACAGCGATCTGGTCGAGGTCGTTCTGGATTACCTGCGGCGAAGCGAACCGCTCGGCACCGACGAAGGTGTCATCCGCCAGGAAGACCGCGTAGCCGTATTGGGTCTCGGGCGTCTGGTCGTCGTCGGAGACGAACTCCTGCTGTGCGTAGCTCGCCACTGAGGGATCAGCGGACGTAACGCCCCAGCTAGACCCCGTCAACACCTTTTGGGTGTAGCCGGAGAACGTGGCCTCGGTGTAGTCCGCGAGCACGTCGTCAACGGCCGGCGTGTGGTCGTTCGTGAACAGGATCATGTACTGGTCCTGGTCTTGGGCCGTGTGGTTTAGGCCCGCCAGTAGACACTTCTGCTTGAAAGCGTTACCCGCTACTCCTGCCATCGATTACTCCTTCGGCTTGCGCCGCTTCTTCTTCTTGCAGTTACACATCGCTATTCCTCCACGACTTCCCAGTCGCTCATGCGCGCGAACACCAGCACGACCGGCATGTGCCGCGCGTGGGTGACGTTCAGGTTCCTCGACGGCATAGAGAGCAGCCGCGCGTACGCCGTCTCTTCGTCCGTGCCGTCAGTCCTGAGCAATTGGATGCGACCCAGCAGGAAGGTCGTGATGTCCTCGTACAGTTCGTTCACGTCGTCCGCGTCGTCCTCCACGATGGTGAAGGCGATACGCTCGATGGCGTTCTTCTTCGCGGGGTTGCCGACGCCGAGCATGTCGTAGGCGTAGTCCGCACCCGTCAGGTCGGTGAAGCTCGTCCACAGTTCCTGCTCTGTCTCCTGGACGGAGTTGTGCGTGGGGAACTCGATGAAGTCGTCCTCACCGACGCCGTAGATCGCCCGCGTGATGCGCTTGATCATGGCCGCCCCTGAATCACGCCCGTGCCCGTGGTCGGGCTCGAGCTACTGAGGAGATAGCCACGCCTGCGAACTTCGCGTTGCATGGTCGCGGTGACGGCGAAGGCGACGTCCTTGACCTCGCGGTCGTCCTTCTCGTAGATGTTTAGGGTGGTGACGTTGAAGGCGAAGCCACCCGGAGCCATCGCACCTGCCAACGCTGGCGAACCACCGCCGCCACGGAAGGCGCCGCCGATGCTCCCAGCCGCGCCGCTCAGGTAGGGCGCCACGTTCCGGTTAAAGCCCGTGGATAGTCCGGTAGCGAGACCCTGCATGATCGCCTCGCCCTCGGGCACAAGAAGGGTTCTATCCTTCTCAAGTGGGCCCTTCAGCTTCTTGATTTCAGCGCCGAGACCCTGCACCCAGTCCAGCACGTCTGGCGCCGCTTCCTTCATCCCGTCCCAAAGGCCCTTGATAATTGCCTTGCCTGCTTCAAAGAGCAGGTCCTCCAAGTCACCCAACGCTTCGAGCATTTTCCCCGGCAATTCCGACATCCATGTAAGTAGTTTGGGTAGTGCCTCTTCCAAGGCAGAACGGATGCCGAATGCGTCAGTTGCCAGGATGACCAGCGGGGCGAAGGGTCCCGAGATCAGCGTCGCGATCTCCGGCCAGTTGTTGGCGAACCACGCCTTGACCTCATCGAAATTCTTTACGAGCAGGTAAATAGCCGCCGCCGCGATAGCGACCGCCGCAGGGATAGCGAGGATTGGAGCCGTGGCCGCGATGACGCTGATAGCTGCTGCTGCCGCCGCGATGCCCAGCGCCACGAACGCCGCGACTAGCACGGTCCCGATAGCCGCCGCCACCGCAATCAGCAGGGCCGTCTTCTGCTGGCTGAACCACTCGAAGAAAGGCGCAAGCATCTGCCCCGCCTTTAGCGCCGCCTCGCCGAGCTTGCCGAGTTCGCCGCCTGCGTCACCACCCTTGAGGCCCAGGATGAACAACTCCCACGCCTTGCTAACTTCCTCGATGGCGGGCTTGAGGACGTTGCGCCATGTCTCGCCGAGCTTGAAGGCGGCTTCCTCAAGGATGGTGAACTCGCCACCTATCTCGCCACCCGCCGCCCCGAGGCTTACCAGCCGTCCCAACTCCTTAAAGAAGTCCACCACCGATCCGAGAGGTTCCTTCAGCCTCTCGAATGTGGCCCACGCTTTGTCTATCGCTGGGACTAGCTTGGTCGCCACGATCTGCACTAGCTTGGCCTTGACCTCGACTAGCTTCAGTGAGATCGGCAGCAGCCGCGCGCCGATGGTGGCCTGCAACTCCTCCATGCGCGCCTTCTGAATGCGCGACTTGTTGGCGAGCTGGTCGGACGTGTTCACGAAGTCGCCAGCCACCGCATCGGTCTGTTTGAAGATCAACGCCAGCCGAGCCGCCGCCTTCTCCTGGTCGGTCAGGCTCGCGGCGGTCTTCTTGCCGGTCATCGCCATCGCTTCCATCTCGACCTTCGCCGCATTCACCGCCACGCCGTATTTCTCGATGGGGTCGGACTCACCACGTAGCGCGGCCTGAATCGCCGTCAATGCGTCCTCAACATCGGTGTTGAACACCGACGCCATGTCTGCCGCGCGCTTGGTGAGGTCGATGGTCTTGCCTGCAACCTCGTCCATGCCCATGCCGGTGTTCTTGAGCATGGCGCCGAGAGGGGTCGCGAGTTGGTTGAAGGCACGCTGCGACAAGCCGGCCTGAGTCGCTGCCGTCTTACCCCAGTCCAGAATCTCCCCGGCGCTGTCGCCGAACACGACATTGACCGCGTTCATGGACTCGCCCAGATCGGACGCGGCCTTAATGGAGTCTCCGATGAAGCCTGTTACCTTGCCCGCTGCACCAGCTATTACGTTCGCCGCTAGAAACCCGGCGGCGATTTTCCCAACGGACGCGAAGGTAGAGCCGAGGCCCTTAGCCTTGGAGTCAACACCATCAAGGACGCGCGATGCGTCGTCCTTGGCTGTAACCGTGAGGCGGATGTCATTAGCCACTGGTCTCGCGCTTCCCCTTCGCTACAACATCCAGGTACCAGAGAACCGAGGCGTCTTCCGCCAGCACTTCGCTCGGCAGCTTGTGAAACTCCCTGCCAATCCCGATCACGATCTCCGCCTCGTCCAACTCCTGCGGCCTCAGTGCTGGTAGTCCGAGGTGCTGCCATTGCTCGAGGCGCCGACTAAAGGGGCAGAGGCCGTCCCTATCGCGTCAAGCCATGCCTTCACAATCGAGAGCATGAAGTCGGTGTCCTGTGCCTTCATGCCCGCGAGCGTTGGCGGGACTGGACCGTTGTCGTCTTCGAGGTTCCACTCGATCAGCGCGTTCTCCGCGAAGTCCTGAAAGAGCTGCGCGGTCTTAGCGCTGTCCGAAGACGAATCCAGCATCGCCAGGAACGTGCCCAGCGGCACGCTCCTCGTGACGACCTCCAGCCCGTTGAACTCGGGGTCAGCAAAGTCGAGGGTGATCCGGCGTGATTCGCGCCTGTATCCCATCGCTTAGCTCCACTGCCCAGTCGTGCCGTCTGCCTGACGTGCCGTCACCGAGTACGTCATCGCGCCGTTGTCGCCGCGCACGACGTTGTAGGACTCGATCACGGCCGTGAGGGTGTACTCGGTCATATCCGCCCACGTCAGGACGAACTCGCGCGCGTTGGTCTTGTCCTTAAACACGTCGTGCGCCTTGTTCGTCCCGGTGTCGAAGGGGCCGGAAATCTGAAGCTCGGCGTCGGCGAGTCCGACGAGCCGTTCACGGGCGAACTTGTCCACGCCCGTCACGTCGATCAACTCGTTGTTCTCAACGATGTTGAACGTGTTGATGTCCTCGGAGATGTCCCGCGCCATCGCCGCGCTGTCTTCGACCGTGATGGTCATCCCAAGGCCGGTGATCTTTGCCATTGTTTCCTCCCTTTACTGGCCTGCTACTCGCGGGCCGAACCGCTTAATCGCTATCACGTAGGTGACCGTGCTAAATCCCATGTCGTCGTCCACTTCGACCCAGACATAGGGCTTGATGGGGCCGTCGATCTCGATGCGCTCCTTCGCGGGAGCCGCCGTCACGGTGGTGAACTGACCGCCCGTGATGTCTCCGAAGGCACCCGAGACTGCCTTGACACCGACCTTTATGGTCTCGTTGCCGCCACCGCCCAGCGTCACGACGTCGTTCAGCGTGCGCACCTCTGTAACGGTCTTAAATCGGTCAGTGGTCTCGTAGGCGCCGGCGCCGGCCGCGATGTTGATGTTCTCGATCAGTGCGGCGCCGTATGCATCCGTGCCCGTGATCCTGACCGTGCCAGCCGTGATCGATGGCGTCGAGTCGACCACTGTCACCGTGAGGATGCGCGCGTCCCCTGCGATCTGTCCGGCGAGCGTGAAAACGTTGTTCGTGAGCAGGTTCGTAACTACCACGAGCAGGTCGTCGTCGGCTGGCAGGGTGTCGGTCACGTAGTCGCTGTGACGGAGACGGAAGATCACGTCGTCACCCGTCAAGGCGAGCACCTGGAGGTAGGCGATTAGCTGGCCTGACGATCCGGCCGCAAACTGATCGTCGTGCACGACGGCCAATTCTTCCGGGGCGGTCGAGGTCTCCGGGCCGTCCGTGAGCGCCTGACCCCAATCGAGTAGATCGCCGCTCTTGTTCATCACCTGAGCACTGATCGCCATCGCGCCGTTGTCCCCACGCGTCACGTTGTAGTTGGCCTGCGAAGCGACCATCGCCGCCACCGGCACGCCTGCGGTTGAACCGCGCATGTAGATCGCGTGGCGGTTGTCGGCCTTCGTCTTGAGCTGGTCGTGAGATGCATTGAGGGCCGTGTTGTACCAGGCGTTAAAGGTCATCTCGGAGTCGCCGAGGCCGACCAGCCTTTCCCTGGCGCTCTTGTCCGTGCCCGTCACATCGATCATCTCGCTGGACATGAGCACCGACTGAATCGCGCCCACGTCGCCGGAGATGTTGAACCCATCGAGGAAGAACCGGTCCCCGAGTCCTGTCTGCTTCGTCACGGTGCAACCTCCAGTAACAGGGCTTCGGCGTGCTCCATCTGCACGGTTACGATGGCTTGCACGACCGACGCGCCGGTAGCTTCATAGGGCGGCTCGCCGTACTCGACGTCGATGTCACCGCCGAGGGCGAACGTCTCATCGCTGCCCTTCGTCACTTCATCGATCACCTGGAGGATCAGGTCCGTGTAGCGGTAGAGCTGGCGCTGTATCCGCTCCTGCCCTTGCACCGCGACGGCGATCCGGATCGTGTGGTTGGCGCCGAACTGCGATAGCGGTTGCTCGACGCCGTTGTTCATGCCCGTGCCCCAAACATGGATCGCCGGGAAGTTGCGGGGCGTGACCACCGTGGGCGGGTCGTCCAGCACCACGAGGATCGGCTTCAGCAAATCGAGGTCTTCGTTGTAGTGCGTGTTCATGTCTTCAACGCGGTCGTTGAAGTCCTCATCCGTGAAGATGTCCATGAACAGGTCGACCACGCGCTCGGTTAGCCGTGCCATTAGCTCAGCTCCTGCGTGATGCGCTGCGCGGTCTTACGCGCGACGTGAGGCACCATCGAGCCGATGATCCCCTTGCCGAACCCCGGACTGCCCTGGTGCTTGCGAACCCACGACGTGCCCTTCGTTCGGGGCTTGATCAGGGTCGACGTGGCCTCGACCTCCATCGTTCCTGCGCGCACCGTGACGGTGTTCTTGGCCTGCCCGACGAGGTTGCGGCCCTTCGACCGCCGCGTGCGTGCAGAGCGCTCGAGGCGTTCCCCGACCTTGCGCATCACTTCGGCCTCGACAGCCTTCTCCACGGTGCGTTTCATGTCCGCAGAGAAGAACCGGCCGGTGATCTTTACGTCGAGGTTCACGCTCATTACGCAGCCACCAGTGATGCGCCTGCGCTCAGAGGCATCCACAGCAGCGTCCAGAGGATGACGCCTGTACCGGCAGCGTCGAGGTCGCTTTCTAGCGTCAGCGTGCCGCCTGCCAGCCCGACGATGATCGGTGAGACGGGCCCGGCGCTGTCGAGGAAGCCCACGCGCGTGATCGGCGTGCCGGCGTTGTTTAGGACGACGGTGTTGTCGCCGCCGAAGAGGTACAGCGTGCCCACCGCGTCCGTGGTGATCGTTGTGGCCGGGAAGATCGCCTCACCGGATGTCTTAATCCGCATGGCGTAGGTCGTGGTCGTGGCGACGATGGTGGTCACTTCGCCGGTCAGGAGCCAGATCGCCACCTTGCCCGTGACCGTGAACAGGTCGGCGTTGTCGGACGTGAGGTTGTGCGACTTCGACGCGCGACGCCATCCGCTCGCATCCGGCTGCGCTCGCCACGCTGCGCCGTCGTAGACGTACTCGACGCCCTCATCCAGCACGAGGAACGTTGACCCGAAGGGGACGCCCGTGGTCGGCTTCGTGTCGGCAGCGAGGCCGACGTACTGATGCTTAGCCGCTACTCTCCTGACGGTCATCAGAAACCTCCATACCAGGCAGCGCCTGACGACACGTAGGTGATACCGGTGTCCAGTTCGCGGAACGTCGAGCCAGCGGGCGCCGTGGGCTTCACGTCACCCGATACCCCGATGTAACGGTGCTTGAGCGCCACCCTTGCGACTGCCATCAGGCGCCTCCGAACACGGCCACGCCGTCGACAATCTGCATAGGCGCCGTGGCGAACACGTGCCCGCCTGAGTCGTCGCGAGGCCAGAACAGGAACGTGGCGCCGCGGTAGCTCTTGACGTTCTCTTTGCGCGCTGGAGATTCCTTCGCCCAGATGCGCCAGTTGCCTTCGCGACGGTTGAAGCACATCTGCCGCACCGCGTCGTTCTGCGCCTGGTCCTGCGCTGAAGGGTTGTGAAACAGGGCGTTGCCGTCCTCATCGAGGGTCATGGCGTGCACCAGCGTTAGCCGACCGGAGTGACCGTCTGAGTCCTCGATGAACGTGTAGCCCTCAATAGACCGGACGTAGAGGTCGAGGTCGCCTGAGCGCATGTGGAAGCATCGCTCGTCCTTAGACCAGGAGAACGTCCACGTCCGCAGGCTGTAGTCGCCAGCCTGAAACGCCATCACCGAGGGCGTGAGCTTCGACACGTATGCCGGCCTTTCGACTCTGCGAGCCTCAACAATCGCCACCATCGCTAGGCTCCGATCACGTAGCACACCACCGCCGTCGCACTGACCCGCCGGAAGACAAGCAGCGCCGATTCGTTCGTGGCGATGGTCTGTCCGGTGTCAGCGACAGTCACGCCATCGCCGGCCTGGAGGGTCAGCGTCTGGTCGCCGTCGTTGATGTAGCGCACCGAGATTGATGCGCCGTTGTGCTTCAGTTTCCCGATACCGCCAGAGCCCTTGATGATGTTCGCCGCCGTGTCCGTCGTCACTGTGCCGCCGCCCGTAGTGGACGTGTGGACGACGAGGCCGCCGGCAATCTGCGCGACCGTCAGTGTGCTGTTTTGTGCGTCAACGTCTGTCGGGGTCAACTTTTCAACGAGGCGACCACCGACCAGCGATGCAATTCTCATGCCACTCTCACTTTCGTGTATGCCGAAATGACCCTCTTCACGAGGCTCATAGCCATTGGAGACATCGCCACCACTCCATCGATCTCGGCCATGTTCCCCGTCGACCGGGGAGACTGACCGCGCCAGATCGCCAGCAGTTCGATGCCCGTCTCAATTACCAACTTCGGGACCGCAGGCCAGCCCCAATCCGCTTCGACGTCAACGATGGTGCCGGCGGCGAACACGCCTCCGGAGGTCAGCACAATTGACGTGAACGGCTTCGGCTCAGGACCGAGGGCCGCGTTCAGCGGGAACAACTCGAAGGACGTATGCCCCGTGACCGTTACGCCATCCGCGTCGGCGATGCCCGGACACCCGTCCTGGTCGACTCTGAGAACCGACGTGCCGTTGCCGACGAATCGCCGGACTTCGCCCATCTCGTCGGTGTTGAACCACTGACCCGTCACCTTCTCGAGGTAGCGCGAGATCGCCTCAGCCTGCACGTCGATGATGTCGTCTTCCGACTCATCGAGCAGACCATTAGCGGTGCGGTACGCTTCCGCGTCGAAGTAGGGGTCAGATACTGCCATCTAGTGAACCGGCCTCCAGCCGTGCGGCGTCGCGATGTAGCCGCCAACCTTGATCACCTTCGCGGGCTCTTCGACCGGCTCGGGATTTTCGTCAGCCACCGGCTCCGGGGTTTCTTCGACCACGGGCTCCGGTTCCGGTTCCACAACCGGCTCGGGTTCGGGGATGGGAGGAGCCGGGGGCGAGACCGGCTCCTCCTCCACCACTGCCGCCACTACTTCGGGCTCATCCTGTCCGGGGGTTGCCTTTTTCCGTCGCGGCATTGATGCCCTCCTTTAAGCGATCACGTAGCCCTTAAGGCTCGTGACTGCGGCCACCAGGATGTTCGACGTGGACTCGTACTCGATCCGAATCTCCTGACCGAGACGGCCATGCAGAATTGGGATGAACGCGAGACCACCATCCGAAGGCACTTCGAACTCTTCCGCTGCAATCGGTGAGCAGCAGTCGCATTCGTCGTGTCCCGTGACGTGGACGTAGACCTTGACCAGCACCGGGTCACACATGCAGTCCAGTGCACCGTCGTTCTTGACGAGCAGGTAAATGCCCTTGGTCCAAGAACCGGCGTGCACACCAGAGCCGATTACGTCGTAGGTGTCGCAGGAGCCTGACAGAGCAGCGACGAACTCGACCTCTGCCAGTCCTGCGGAGCCGTCCTGAAGCGTTAGAGTCGCCATGTTCGTGTCCTCCTTCAGTCCGTCCCGTTAGCCAGCCGTGTGACGGATACCGGAGAGACCGATGGGGCGCAGCGCGTGCGTCGCGAAGTAACCGAACAGAGCGACCTCGATCATCTCAGGGCCGTACTTCTCTTCGAAACGGAACTGCAGAAGCGCGGACTCCCACGCCCAGGCGTCGGCCGAGTTGACGATGATCACGTCGGCGTCGCCGGCAGCGTTGCCGGTCATCGACCACGCGGGCACGAAGGGCAGGCCATCGATGGACCAGCCCTGCTGAACCGCGTTGCCAACGCCTGCACTGTTCGAGGCGCCGACAGACGGGAGCTGGAAGCGCCCATCCTCTGCGCTCTGAGCCGTGGCGAGCAGCGTCGTGGCCTCCTGAGACATCACCGCACCCGAGGGCGAAGCGAAGCGCCGGAAGGGGTACACCGCGAGGCGGTCACGGATCTTGAGCAGGAGGTCGTTGCCGTCGCCAGAACTGACGTCTGCCTGACCGCCGGAGGGGACCTGCGTGCTCGTGATCACGCCGCCGACGCCATCCGTGCCGTTCAGCATGGTGTACGCCTTCGCCTCGGACTGCGCGTTGTAGGACTCACGCATCGCGGCAAAAGCGATCTGGTCGATGGCCGGGTTCGAGGAGTCGACCATCTCGCGGGTCAACTGGATCGCACCGCTGATCGCCACCGGCGTAATCGTCTTCGTGTCGAAGGTGATGTTGCCGTGCGTCGGGTGAACACCTTCGGCGTGGTCGTTGGTCGCGTTCGTCTTCGTGGCGAACACCGGAACCGTGAAGGGCGTCGCGTTGGCGAGCTGGCCGCGGCTCAGGAGGTTGATGATCGGCCGGCCCTTCGTCAGTTCGCCGACGTAGAGGTCCGCACGATAGCCGGGGTTGATGATGTCGCCCTGGTCCGTCGTGTTGATCTCGAAGAACTGGCGCCGCTGGTACTCGACCGCGAACTGTGCCTGCTCGCGGTACTTGGAGATTCGCGCCGTGGCCTCCGGGTCGCGCCCGCCCTGAGACGATGCGTACCAGGCGTCACGCATGAGGCTGTGACCGAGGCCGTTGAAGTTGTAGATCGGCGGCTCGCGGTCGAGGGCGAACCGGGCAGCGCGTACCGAGCCCTTCGCGTACTGCGGGGCGTCGATCTTCTCCAGCGCCGACGTGAACGCCGAACTCATAGCGTTGGCGCCGTTCTCCATCGCCTTCGCGAGGGCGTCGGTGTTCTCCTTGAGAACGTCCTTGAGGACTTCGCGGGTGAACTCGACCGCACGCTTGCGCTCGAACTCATTCGCCGGCTTGTCGAGGTCTTCGTTGACCAGTTCGTTTTCCGTGTTGTTAGCCATTTGCGGGGCTTCCTTCCTTAGCAGAACTTGAGGGGCTTCCTTGTGTGCGACGACCTTCTCGACACGGGCGTCATCGAACGCAGGAAACGCCGTCAGCGCCACGCCCGAGAGCGTGGCTTGGCGAACCAGGCGAACCGATCTGTCCGCTGGGTCTACGACCCATTCGTCTCCGTCGCGGAAATCGACCTCGATGGAGAACCCATCCAGGACGTTGTTCTTTGCCAGTTGCAGAACGCGGTCGCCTTCCGGCACTTCCGCGATCTCGAACGTCACGTCCAGGCCGGCCGGGGTGGACTGGACGCGACGCGCGACGCCGACAGGCTGTGACCTGTCGTGATTGAGGTTGAGCTTGATCCGGGAGATCAGCCCTTTGTCATAGCGAACGGAATCCTTCGCGAAGCGCCACTTCGCCATGCCGTTGTCAGCGACCATGCCCCACGGCAAAGCGATGCCAGAAATCGTCCGTTTCTCCGGGTTAACCCTGAAACTTGCAGCGACTTCCGCGGATTCGAACTGAATTACAGCGTTTTCGCTCATGTGCTTGCTCCTACTGCGGGGCGGGTGCCATTGCTCGAAGGAGACGACGGTGGGGTCTCCTTCGGGGCAATCGCCGCCTTCTCTGCGGCTGTTAGGGGCGGGCGGTCTTCGAGATCGCGTATCTCGTCCTGCGTGTAGGCGCCAACCTTCGCGCCGACTTCGTAGGCTTCCATGCGCGTCTTTGTGTCAGACCGGAGGAAGCTGTCGAGGTTTACCTTCGCTTCGTAGCCACGAGGCAGGACGTCGTTCATGGACAGGCGCTGCTCAAGGGCCGTCATGTAGGGCTTGAGGGTGAAGTCGATCAGCGCTCGGCGGCGGTCTTCGGAGTTCTGATAGGTGCGCGAGGTGGTCGAGACGCCGAGGTCTTCGGGGTCGATGCCTGTCGCCCTTGCGATCTCAAGGACGGCGTGCTGGACGCGCTCAGTGAGCTGAATCTCCGTCGCGTTCCACTGCAGGACTTTGGCTTCCCAACCGCCGCCGACGTAGCCCCACGCCTTCGTCCGGCGTGCCTTCTCCCATTCGTTCAGAAGCTCGTTGATCTCATCCGCCGTGAGTTCGGTGGTGCCTTCCTTCGGCGTGAACACGCCCTGAGGCATGGGAGACTCGGAGTAGATCGTTGCCGTCTGCTCCAGCTTGAGGCAGGTCCGAATCGCCCGCGCTGCGTGCCTGAGTAGGGGCGGGTTCGGGGAGTCGAACCGAATGATCTCTTCGTCCCTTACAGGCTGGCCGTCGATGAACACCTGACCGTTAGCAGGGAAGTGCTGGTCAGCCGTGACGTTCTGGACGGCCGGCATCCCGCCACGCCCTGCGACGTGAACGCTGGTGATCGGGACGTGGTAAGCAGAAATCGGGAAGCCCGCGAAGTTGAAGGCGAGCACGCGCCACCAGGAGACGCCCTCGAAGAGCAGGTCCTCGTATGTCTCCGTCAGCGTTACGGCGTTCGGCACGTCGGGGTCGATCTGGTCGAGTAGGGACGTGGGGTGCGCGAGGTGCTTTTCTTTGTCGCGGACGTGAATCGGCAGGGAGCCCAGCGTGCCGGCGATCAGGTTGCGCGACCGCAGCACGGCGGGCACCTGGAGGGCTTCGGCACGGGAGACGCGCGGGGCGATCTGGCCTCCGCCGGTCATGCCCTGCAACATTTCGGGCGGGACGGTGACGGTGAACTGCGCCGCCGGGGGTGGGGCTGCTAGTTCTACGGGCTTGCGTGTGAAGGGTAAACGCAAAAACGCGGTCCTCCCGTTACGGAAGGGCCGCGTAAACCGCTAGGGTGGGCCGCTAATGGCTAATGCGCCATATCCACTGCCTAAGATAACATGTCTACACTAGTTTGCAATCCTTGTTACCCTGACCGATTTCACCATGTTTACCGTCTTGCAGTACCGGCACTTGATCTGAGCTTCGCCGCGGACGTCGATCACGGGCAGGACCTTACCGCACCCAGGATTCACGCACCGCCAAACCGTCTGCGCTGTCGCGTTCATTGGGCACTCCCCACCACGACCATCGGCCGTCTCACCGGAGGCAGCGTTCTCGCCAGATGCACCGCGCCCGCCGTCGCATACGCCGCGTTTACGTGCGCGTTCTTGCGCGTGAATACCCAGCCATCGCCTCGAGGCAGCTTCTCGGCGCCCTGGACGTGAACATCGAGCAGCGGGTCGCCTGAGTGCGCCACCTGGTGCGCTGTAACCTGCTCGGCGAAGCCCATGCATACCGCCGTCATCTCGCCGCGCATCGGCTCGACTAGCACGCCCCGCGGAGGCCAGTTCCTGCGTTCGGCCATGTCTGCCGCGAATGCTGCCGCTGGACCGCCGGGGAACCATCCCAGCACCACGGGCTTGACCCGCAGCACGATCTCCACGAGGTCTTTGCGCATGTCGTTGATGCACGTCGGCCCTTCCCACGCTGCCACCGGCTCGACGCGCACGCGGTTGTCTGACAGCACCGCCGCGGCATACAGCGCCGCGTGCTGGAGGTCGAGGGAGATGTCCAGGCAGAGCGCCACCCGGTCCCGATGGGCGGTGAGGTCGCCGACGTCGAGGCACGCAGCCCAATCGACGGGGTTGATCGCCGGGTTGAGCATGGGGACGTGGCGGCACTGGTGTTCGGTAAGGAACTGCGCCAGTTGTTCGCCGCCGGCTTCCTTCGCCCTGCGTGCCTGCCCGACCAGCGAGTCGAGCGAGATGCGTATGCCGAGGCTGGGATTCGCCATCGCCAGCGCTTCCGCGTCGTCGGCTTCCGCCCCGTCAGGCGCCGACCACTCGAAGATGCCTAATCGCGGGTCTGAGTCCTTGATCGCCTGCTCTCTGAGGGAGTTCAGCACGACGCTTTTGTCGTCTCCCGCGTTCGTGATCATCCAGACCTGAGAATCCCACACCGCCGACGTCGCGGGCACCGCAGCAGAATAGGCGGTCCAGTCGTGATGTTCGCGCAGTTCGTCCATGATCAGGCGGTCGACCGTGAGTGATCGACCACCTTTGCGGTTCGACGCTGCGATCTTGTACCGCCCACCCCTGGAGACCGTTAGCGTCTGTTCGCCGTTCGCGCGCCGGATGCCGTTCTTCGCGATCTCTTTCGCGAGGTCTTCGTTGTCCTCGGCCAGCGTGACGGCCTTCTCCCACGATTCGCGGGCGTAGTCGAGGTTCGTGGACGTTCCCAGCACCAGCCGGACCATCTCGACGTAGAGCCAGAACAGGGAGAGGATGACCAGCAGTTCGGTCTTCCCGTTCTGACGCGCCACCAGGACGAGCACTTCGTGAAAGCGCGGGCGCCCGTCCTCGAGCAGTTCGAGCGCGTGGATAACAAGCCACTCCTGCCACGGGTCCAGCGGACGTTTCAGGACGTCGCGGGCGAACTCGATCACCTCGAAGCCCAGCGACGTCTCAGGCGTCAGCTTGCGCCGCTCAGCCGTGAATAAGCGAGGCTCGGTTTTGCCGACGATCTCGGAGTTCGTCCAGTTTAGTAGCGCCGTCAAACGTGACCCTTCCTCGTAGCACGCCTGCTCTAGCCTTCGGAGACATCCCTAGCGCGTCCAGCGCGTCTAACAAC
>Ga0247825_10000636_pt1 | contig 22371 bp, 16 predicted proteins | sample 13C_Vanillin_Day_FD_194413 | JGI IMG/M metagenome (GOLD analysis project Ga0247825, IMG submission 194413) | Soil microbial communities from agricultural site in Penn Yan, New York, United States - 13C_Vanillin_Day48 | ecosystem: Environmental > Terrestrial > Soil > Agricultural land | place...
CACCTACGAGGTGAGGGGTGTTTGTGTGACGTAGTCGATGCTTGAATTTTGAACAGGTCTCTGGTGGCGACGATAGTCCGCGGATATTCTGGCCGCGCGCCGATCCCAACCCAGCGCGGTTTGGTCGGTGTAGGAGCCTCGTCTTCCCCCGAAAGTTGGGCGGGGCTTCGCCTGCCGCGGATGTGGGTTCCTGCCGGCAGTGAGACCCCACCAGCAGCGCGTCACGGTTCGGCCGGTGGGGTCTCTGTGCGGTCAGCCGTCGATTGGTTCGCAGATCGCGACAGGCCCGGGACAACCCGGGGTGGCGCATTCGTACAGGTCGGTCTCGATGAGCACGCCGCCGAGGCTGGCGTAGATGTAGTGCCGGAATGCGGCGTTGCCACACGTCACGCACTCTCTGTCGATCTGGATCCACTCGCCGCCCATGGCCGGACCCTAGCCGGACAGTGCGCCGCGCAGGCCGCGAGGTCGCATCGCGCTGGCGACGATCCCGTGGAAGCGCATCGGGATTCGAATCGGCCGGGGTGCGTGGGGCCGCAGTACTGCGTGCTTGCGTACGTACCGGGGGATATGCCATTGCGCCCAGGCGTGTGCCGGGAAGACTGCGGCGTCACCGGCTCGGAGCGTGCGAGGAGGCTGATCTGCCGAGGAGACGGTCACCTCATCCTCGAGGATCTGGACTGTCTCTTCGAGCGCGAAGTGCCAGTTGAAGGTTCCTGTTGTGCAGTCCCAGACCCAGTGGGTGGTGGTGCCGTCGAGGCTCTGCGTCCATCGCCCGTCACGGGCCATAGGCATGCCGTCGAGGATCCAGGTCGGATCGATGGGGCTGGGCTCGAGTGCGACGTCATCGAGGCGCACCGCTGCGATGACTGATGGCGTGCGGCCGGCGACTGTCTGCGCCATGCGGTCATCGAACCAGACGAACCGGACGTAACGGATACCCCATCTGTTAGGTAACCTGTCGTTTGCTGCCCTTGCCATTGGGTGGCAACGGGCCCGCCGGTCGCGTCAGTCGTGTTTCGCGCTGGTGGGGTTCCTTCGTGCTCACCACGGTGCTGACGGTGAACCAGGAGGTAACCATTACGGTCGGAGACCCCGATGGGCCACGTCCGCGGCGAGTCGGTCAGCCGCGGCCACCTCGTCCACGTGCAGCAATTCTATGCAGCGGACCTCGCCTGACGGAGCTGGGAGAGCATATACGCAGCGCCGCAGATTCATTCACGCAACGTATTGACAAAACTAGTCGCCTTCGCAGCCGGAAGCGTTCACCCCGCGCGGCCGGCGGGCAGGCGCGCAGAGTCTGCTTGAATACGCTGCATGAGGACGTTGTTCGCGGCCGGGGCCGCCCTTGCATTGTTGTCGTTGACCGCGTGCGGTTCGACTGGCGGCTCTGCCGCACCATCGGCCACGTCCACGGCACCGGGGCAGGCAACGACCACATCGGCGGTGGCTCCCCCGTCAGCTGCGGCCACCCCAGCTACATCCGCTCCGGTCAGTCAGCCCCAGGCGGCACCGTCAAAGCCGGCGTCCGACCCGCGCTGCGTCCCCGCCGACGACGCCCTGGTTTCTCGAGTGGAGTCGGGCTTCTCCGAGTCGGGGCTCTCGCTCATCAACGGCACGGTAATCAATTCCGGTCCGGTAACTCTCGTGGGCGGCAGCACGGTAGACGCTTCCGGAAAGGTCAAGAACCGGTCCGATGTGTGGGTGATGTCGAACGGGACCGTGTACGCGTCCACCGGGGGTGCGCGGAATACGACGACGTTTGCGAAGGCCAGTGACGCTCCACTGCGAATTTCGCCCGGCGACGAGCGTGTCCAAGCCCTCGACGCGTGCGTGGTCAACCTGACCCGCTGATCGAGGTCTGCTGATGCACGCATCCTTATCTTCGGGTCGGTGTCGCATTTCGGGGCGGAGGTTGCGCGACAGTGTCATTCGCTCGATATACACGGGGACGGGCACTCTCATCGATCCGAGGTGCGGGGTCAGGTGGTGAGACGGCGTCCTAGACCACGATCCGCTCCGAGTGCGCGGTGCGGATGACCTCGGGCGGATCAGATTTCCTGGTATGTATTGCCCATGAAACGTGCAGCCTCGGTCTTGCTCGCTGTCCTGGTGCTTGCCGGCTGCGGCAACGCGGATTCCGAGACGGACGAACCTTCCACGACGCGAACGCCTGTGCCCTTGACGGCGGCGACGACGGCGGTGGTGCAACCCGCCCCGGATGTGCCCGGGCAGGTGGTGGTTCGTGGTGTCGACAGCTCGTGTGCCAGTGTGGGGGTGGGCGCACCGATCGATCTGACGGAGGTGTCGGTGCACCTCGGGGTGCCGGGGTATGCCGGTACGGCGGCGCGGGTGGTGTGGAGTTATCAGGGTGAGCTTCCGGCCACGGGTACGGTGCTGTGGTCGTTGTCGGCGGCTGATCGGGGCGGGAGCAATGCTGTTCAGCTCGGTTACAAGACCCTCGATGGCAACCAGATCGCCTACTTCACCTTCGCGGGCGCGAAGCAACAGAATTTGTCGGGTGCACCGGATGTCAGCGTGCCCGGTCAGGTCGCGGCGGTACTGCCCTCTGCGGCGGTGGCCGCTCTCGGTAGCGAGTGGCACTGGAAGGCCACGGTGAATGTCGACGGCGAAGACGTCGATCGGTGCCCGAACTAGCAAGTGGCTGCCCACCCCTGCACCGCGAACAGAGTCGACGTTCGTCCGGAAGAGGCGTAACCGAGTTGCGGTGATGGCAGCGGGTGGTCTGGCCGGGCCCCCGCAGGGCGGATCCGTGAAGACTGCCGCTACCGGGTTCAGGCCAGGTGGCAGCAGCACGGGCTTCTGCCGGATGTGGCGTCTGGTGGAGGTAGTCGCCGCTCTGACTCATGCCGTGCGAGGCCGGGTGTCATTCGATTGAATGACGCTGAGCTGCAGGCGCTCTGACACATCACCGTGGTCCGGGGTTGTCTTGATCGCGGTGTCGGACCGATCGGTGATACTAGCCCTTCTGGATGGTGGGAAGGGGGCGGTCATGTCCACGAGTGATGGTGATCCGGTCGGCGTGGTGGAGTGGTCGGAGTCGGTGGCGCTGGCGGCGATGCAGGTGTCGTTGATGCAGTCGGATCTCGATGCGACGAAGTCCGACAAGTCAGTTGCCCTCAAGGAAGCGGTGCTCGGTGACGCCGTCACCGGTTTCCGCCGGGTGGCCGCTGCGGATCGGTCGGACTGCCCGGACTGGCTGACACCACTGTTGGTGGACATGGACACCCAGGAGACCGTGGCGGACGCCATTGCCGCCCATGGCCGGCGCCTTCCTCGGCTTTTCGGCTCGCGGGAGCGGTCGTTGCTGGTGCTGGTCGACCTCATCCTGTTCGACCCGTGGCCGGCGAAAGCCTCCTGGCATGCCGCCACCCGCCGCACACACCTCGAAGCGTTGGTGGACGAGTTCCCGCACCTCGACCGGGCGGATCTGGATCGGATGCGGGACGAGCACACGCTTCTGCTCCGCCGGTTGAGGCGTAAGAGTGTGCATTGGGGGAAGGTGGCTGTCATCGGTGCGGCAGGACTGGCGGCAGGAGTGGCCACCGGTGGTTGGTCGGCACCGGTGATCGGCGCCGCGATCGGCAGCGCCGCCGGATTGACCGGGGCGGCAGCGACCTCGGCCGGGTTGGCCACCCTCGGTGGCGGCGCGATCGCCGCCGGCGGTTTCGGCATTGCCGGCGGCACAGCCCTGGTGACCGGGATCGGGGGCATCGCCGGAGCCGGCGTAGCTGCGGCCGGGGCCCGCTGGACACCGTGGACGACCGGTCAGGTGGTGGCGGACGCGATGCGCCTGGATCTGATCGCACGATGTGTGCTGATCGAGGCGGAGAACCGGGACGAGAAGCAACGCCGCGTCGTCCAGAGCCTGCAGGAGCGGCTCGAGAAGGTCGTCGCCGACGGTGAGCGACTCCTGGACCGGATCCGGGAACTCTCGCGTGAGAACGCACGGCTGACCGCGGAGAACAAGGAACTGCGTGAGGAACTGCGCAGGCAGCACGCGGACGCCAAACGTGCCGAGGGGGCACTCGAGGTCATCCTGGACCGTCTCCCGGAAACCGCCGCATGAGCATGGACGACACGGTGGACCGGAACCTCGACACCCTCAGCCGCCGGCTCGCCGAGCTGGAATCGGCCACCGACACCGCCCTGGCCGGCGGTGTCCCGGACCCACTCCCGGAGAACGACACCACCGAGCATCTCTCGTACGCGGAGCTGACCGCCACCAATGACCTGCTCCGCACCCAGCGCGGGTGGACCGCCATCGACCTCGACGCCGCCCTGACCCCTGATGAGTGGGCAGGGTTCGATCGGTGGCGGGCCCGGCAGCGCATCGAGTGGGACCGCGACGACGTCCTCGCGGTCGGGTTCGCGACCGTCCTGGGGGTGGCGGCGGTCTGGTACGACACCGCCATCGACGGGACCGTCGCGAAGGGTCTCGGTTCCACGAGGAAGACCGGGTGGATGCGGGCCTGGGAGCGGGCCGGCAAACGATTGCCGATCGACTACACCGGCCCCGGATTCGGCGGCCGCGCCCACCGGGTCCGCTCCCCGGGGCATGATCTGGCGCGGCCGTTCGAGGCGCTGCGGCAGATCCGGGCGGGCGAGTTCCGCGGCGTCCGATGGGACTACGGCGACAAATACGACGTCACCGTGGGTGGCCGGTTTCGGGAGGTCGATTCGCTCGCCGAGGCCCTCGTCCTCTGGGCCCAGCATTTGGCGGCGGATGTGGTGACCCCGATGAGCCTGCCGCTGCCCGGCTCCTCCTGGCTGTATGAACTCGACAACCGGGCACTCCGGAAGTTTGCGCACGAGGTGTACCTGGGCACGGCGGGCAATGGTCTGAACGTGCGATCCGGGCTCCTCACCCCGTCGCTGAGCGTGATCACCACCGAGGTCATCCTCCGCACTCATGTGCATGCCCGGGCGTATGCGGCCACGGGAAGCGCCCGTCTGGACGTGCGGGAGCAGGCCCGGCGTAACGAGTTGCTCCTCGCGGCCCATTCGCTGGTCGGTGCCGCGTCGGCGGGGAAGACGCTGGCGCGGATGATCGTCCTCGATGATCGGAAGGGGATGGCGCTGCGGCACGTGAATGTTCCGGTGCTCCTCCGGATGGGATGCCTAGCGGTGGAGGTCGCGCACGATCGGCGAACGCGCAGTCGAGCGGTGGCTCGGGACTGGGACGAGTTGGCTACAGGCCTGTTGTGGTAGACCGCGACCGGATACCTGACCCGTGGGCTCGACGCCGCCACAGACCACGGCGCCCCGAGTATGTGGTGAGCAACGAGGCAGAGCGTCGTTTCCGGCCCTGCGCTGCAGGGCCATGCGGCGAGAGTGGATGATGCGGTGGTGAAACTGTGGGTACTCGCCACCATCGTGGGCCTCGGGCTGTCCATGACAGCCTGCTCGGGTTCGGCGTCCGACGGCTCGGCCACGACAGCACAACCGTCCGCGCTGTCGTCACCTCCGTCCGAGCCGGACTATTCGTCGGTCCTGCACCCGAACTACCGGGTCGTGACGACGAGTGAACTCGACTTGGGCGGCGGCCCCACACCCGATCGGATCATCGTCTCCAGCGGTCCGGGTCTGGACGCCGGCAAGCCCGTCGATGGTGGGACGCAGGACGTTCAGATCCTGTCCTACGACGCGATCGCAGAGCGGTGGAACGTCACGTTCGATGCGGCGAACACGATGACCGCGGCCGGATCCGTCGACGCGGTGCCGCTGCTTCCGCAAACCAACCGGGTGACCTCGGTGACCGTAAAGGGGATTCGTGCCGATCCCGACAAACCGGCGTACCTGCTGATCACCGGTGTCGACACCACCGCGAATCATCCACTGACTCTGACCGGGATCGTCTCTCTCACAGCCGGCGTCGCACAGGTGGCCTACCGCAACAACCAGGACATGAACGCCACCGTGCAGGTGGACGGCCCGGACACCGGTCCCCAGACACTCACCGTCACCAGCGACTACTTTCCGCCCCGGGCTCCGGCATGCTGCCCGCTGCGCAAGTACACCCGAACCGTCGGAGCACGAGGCGACGCCGGTCCCATCATCGATCTCAGCGACGATCGACCATGGCTCGGCGTCTGGTTGGGCCAACCGTCCGATGGAGACGGGCCCACCGGCAGTGGAGTCGTGGTGGCCACGATCCCCGGATCACCCGCGTCCGCCGTGCTACAGCCGGGCGATCTGATTCTCGGCGTGAAGGACGCAGCCGTACCTGCCGGCAAACCCATCTACGCGTTCGACGAAATCGGATCTCACCACCCGGGAGACTCCGTCACGCTCCGCATCAGCCGACACGGCCAGGACAGCACAGTCGCGGTGACCTTGGGGTCGATGGCCGACCCGCACGCCGCCCAACCGTCCCCACCGATCGAAGGTGTCATCGGGATACAGATCCACCCGGCGGCGGGGAGCATGCCAGGCCTCGTTGTCGCCGACGTCACGGGCGGATCACCTGCTGCACGGGCGGGGTTGCGAGCGGGGCAGATCGTGACCGCTGCCGACGATATGCCGGTACGCACCTTCACCGACCTGCTCGTCGCGCTCACGAACAAGGCGGGTCAGTCCCTCACGCTGACCGTGGTCACCCCCTCCACACACGGGTCGTCCTCCCTCACTGTCTTTCCGCAGACCGCCCCGTCGGGGCGCCTGTCGAGTCACACCATCTGACGACATCGGACCAATAGCCCACTGCTGGCACCTCGGCCGGACAGCTGGATCGGCAATTACGTAGCGTGAGGCCCAGACCGCTGTCCATCTGGCCGGCCTTCGCGGACAACACAACATAAATTGCGTGTGCTCGGTGCTCTCACGCGTCACGCGAATGGTGTGGTGACAACCGGAAATGGCTGCCTCTGATTACCTCACGGTTTGCGTGGGCCGAACGCTCCGCGAGTGCGCCGTGTCGGCGGGTGTGGTTGGCGGCCGGACACCGGCGCGGCAGTTGTTTCGATCGTTCGGACTACCCCCATGTCATTCGTATGAATGACACTGGGGCAATGGGAGTGCGGGCTAGCGGAGCGGGTAGCGACGGGCGGATGGTAGGCGTCCCCAAGAACGAAGTCGGGCAGGCCGCCCAGGATGTCGCAAGTTTCGGTGGTGGTGTGGGCGCGGCGGCCGGCGAGCGCGCAACTTATCGCTGCGCTTGACCCCACCATTGCAAATGGGCGCACCCAGTCGAAGACTCGAGCGACACGGGGGAGGGCTGTGCCCCGACACAATTGGCGTGAATGATGTCATGGTTCGGTGACGCAATGAGTCTGTTGCCGCCAAGTGGGGTTGAGTGGGATACGCATGTCGGTTGTGTCCCGGCGGTGCGCAGTCGTCCAATGCGGATCCGACATACTAACTGGCATGACTGCGGTGATGACCGGAACATCCGGTTCGGTGATGTCTAGACTCGCCTTTGCCTTGTTCAAGAATGCGCAGGTGATAGGCAGGAATCTCCGGGACGGTGAGAATCATGGGATTCGTCAGGGGGAGGAAGGTATCACCGAAAGGGTCCTGCTGGATCTGGCGAAGAAGATTCCTGAACTGCGCATTGATTCGTTCTCTCACCCAGAAGAATGCCGCAACGGCGCCGACTGGGAATGGTGGCTGTCAGATGGCTCTGACCGCTGGTTCCACTGGGTAGTTCAGGCTAAGAAGTGGCGGCCGACCCCTGCCGCGAACAAGGGCGGCAACTACAAGATCGACCATATCATTCCGTCGTCGGGGGACCAGCAGATCGACCTGCTGACGAAATACGCGAGAACCACGGGGGCGTCGGCGGTCTATGTGCTCTATCACCCTGCAGCTCGGGTGAGTTACAGTGACCATCGGTGCTGCCAAGGTCCCAGCGGCGACCGAATCACCGCTATACGTGCGGAAACATTCACACGGCGTTTCCGGGACACATTGACAGGTGTCCCCCTCGCCGATGTTCGTCCTTTCGCGTTGCCGTGGTCCTGTCTGACTGACTACAGGGGCCGAGGTCTACCAGCCCACTCAAGGTCGAGTCGGCAGACGCGAGCCGTGCAGCCGGAACAGGCTTCTGGGCTACCAGCAGGTCACGGTCCGTCACCATCGGTCAGCCGCGGTAGTGAGTATGAGCGTGTCGCAAATGCATTGGCCTGGGGTCTCGATTTTCCCGGGGAGTCCGATCGTCTCGATCCGAATAGTCTGGCGCACAGGTTATTCCGAAACTTTCAACGTTTGGCGATTTCAGACAGTGGGCGAGAGTGGATAGACGACCAGTTGCTTCGAGGCTACCCTTCGGACTGGCTTGTTGAATGGCTGCAGGACCCGCAGGGTGGGGTTGAATCATTACTGCAGCAGGGTATTCCTTCCCTGCGGGTTTATGACGGTGATGAGTTGCCTGACTATGTGACGGCTTTGCGGTACGGAGACCGACTTCACCCAGATTTGCGACACCCTCTCGCTGACGCGGACGCCGCACCAAAGCACATCATTGTGCTCGACGAAGGAAAGCTGCCTGGTCAGCGTGATACGTGAGCTTGCAGCCAACAGATGTGGTGACGCCGGGTTGCGGAGCGTCTCGCGGCTGAAACTCGGGCCGTTGCCGATGTCCTCGAAGGTGTGACTCGGATCGGACTGGTACAGCGTCACGGCATCGGGGTACCAATCCGCCTAGCCCGCCGTCATCGCCGTCAGTGAGTCTCTTTCTCCGGGCTCTTCACGACCCAGTGCTCACGATGTGCTCACTCAAGGGTGAAGCCCCACGAATCGGGATTTTCAGGATTGTGGACTGATCGTCGGACTGGTCGCGGAGGTGGTGGTGTTTGCCGCGCTACTTCGCGGCCGAACCTGATGGCCATGTCGTTCCAGGCGGCTGAAACGTGCGGCCGCGGCTCCACAGAGCCTTCGCCAGGTGTGTTGTGGCCAGGACGGCTGCCTGAGATCACTGGTTGATCGATCGGCAACTCGGCCGATCACGCAGCCCGAATCGCCCAATACCCACGGCGAGTGCACAAAAGGTCCGAGCCGCAACTTTCGGCTCGGACCTTTCCTCGCTGCGTCACAAGAAGGAGTGTGCAGCCTCCAAGGCCAGAGGTCCTACCTGCGCAGCAGTCACCGTTGACAGGGCCGTCACCAGTGAACCCGCGGCTTGCAACATCAGCGCTTTCAACGCTCCTCGGTGCGGCTCCTCCGACGAGGTCTGCTCCCGGGTCGTCTCCGCGATCTGCTGCGCCTGCAGCTGCGACTCGGGATCCTCGGCCTCGGACGCAGCAGCTTCTAAGGCCGCTGCCGAATTCAAGAGAGCGAACACGCCCACTCAGCCATGCAACGTTTCGGCGATCTCCGGGGAAGCGGCTGCTGCTTCTTGCTATCTCATTGCCGATGGTCCTAACACGCCACATCCGAGTGGGCTGTCGATTGTTCAACCGTATCTTCGGGATACAGATATCTGGAGGAGGTGAATCTGAGGCCCACGGGACTGAAATGCCGTCCATGGTCGGTGGCAGCCCCCAGCGACCAACGGATCAGACCAGTCAGTATGATCACGCGAACCAACGTATAAGACCGCTACACTTACCCCACCTGGAGACTCGCAATGCACATTAAATGTTTCCGGGTTGAGAACTTCAGGCGCCTGAAGAACGTTCGGGTAGATCTTGAAGAAGATCGCACGATTTTTGTCGGAGCGAATAATAGCGGCAAGACGTCCGCGACTCACCTCTTTCAAATGTTTCTCGGACAGCAACCGCGGCAGCCATTTCAGATCTACGACTTTACTGCCGATTGTTGGGAGTCCTTCAACGCATTCGATCCGAAATCGGGAGATCCAGCCACAGATCTTCCTCAGATCACCTTCGACCTCTGGTTCGAGGTGGATGACGACAACCTACATCGAGTACTTGATCTCCTCCCGAGCCTGGACTGGACCGACGAGCCTGTAGGCCTGCGTATGGTTTACGCGCCACGGGATGGCGTAAAGCTCGTCGCAAACTACAACGAGGCGCGCGCCAAGGCGGAGTCAACGACACGTAACGAGCAAGGTTCCTACAAGTCGTGGCCGCAAAACATGGTCGAGTACCTGACCAAGCGACTTCAGCATGAGTACGAAATCAAATACTTCGTGCTAGATGCCAACGAATGCACCGACGACCTCGTTCCCAAAGATGGCTACGAACCGTTCTTCCTCGGCACGCACAGTAGCGGCGCTTCAAAGATAATCGAGTCGATCATCAAGGTCGATTTCCTCAACGCTCAGCGGCATCTGTCCGACGCCGACTCGCGTGGAAGAAGTGAAGATCTGTCGAAGCGGCTGAGTCGGTTCTATGAGCGAAACCTGCAAAAGCTCGACAGTGACGTCGATGCCCTGGCCGTGATCGCTGACTCCGAGGAGCGACTGAACGCACATTTCGCGGAAGTATTCGGACCTACGCTCGATCGGCTGGGAGAAGTTGGCTATCCCGGTGTCGCTAACCCGGGCCTAGTGGTCAAGGCGTCGTTCAACGCGCATGGAATTCTCAACACGAGCGCCAAGGTCCACTATGCACTACCTGAGCGCTCCGGAAGCGGGACGGTTATCGATCAGACGCTGCCCGATCAGTACAACGGCCTAGGCTTCAAGAACCTCATCTATATGGTGGTCGAGGTGCTCGACTTCCACCAGGCATGGGCGGATGCGGAAGAGGATCGTCCCCCAATTCATCTCGTCATGATCGAAGAGCCCGAGGCGCATCTGCACGTCCAGCTGCAGCAGGTGTTTGTCCGAAAAGTACTCGAAATCTTGCCGAAGCCGGAATCGGAGTTTCAGACACAGCTGGTCGTCACGACGCACTCGCCTCACATCATCTATGAAAGCAACTTCAAGCCCATCCGCTACTTCTGCAGATCGGCATCCCTAAGCGGCCCGCACCTGAGCGACGTGAAGAACCTCTCGACGTTCTACAGAGACGAAGAAGAGGCGACCCGAGAGTTCTTGCAGCAGTACATCAAGCTCACCCATTGCGACTTGTTCTTCGCCGACGCCGTCGTGTTGGTAGAAGGAAACGTCGAACGCCTTTTGCTTCCACTGATCATCGACAACTTCGTGCCGGACCTGCGTTCCAGCCACCTAACCATCCTCGAAGTGGGCGGAGCCTTCGCATACCGGTTCGAGAACCTCGTCAGCTTTCTCGGTCTTCCGACCCTCGTCATCACTGACCTGGACAGCGTCGCTGTCACAGCCGCCGATCAACCGCAAGGTGATGGCCAAGAGGATGACGAAGATCAAGAGGATGACGAAGATCAAGAGGGCGAGGAAGGTCAAGAGCAAAAGGGCAAGGCCAAGGCCAGGGCATCTTCGTGTCATGTCGATACACCAGGTGCGGTGACCTCAAACGAGACGTTGAAGCAGTGGCTCCCCAAGATCGTCGGCATCGAGGACCTGCTGGCTGCGGACATCGACCTGAAAATGCCGCCGAGCGTCGACGGATCGGCTGGGCTTGTTCGAGTCGCATATCAGACTAGGGAAAAGGTGATGTGGCAGGGTGCCACCGAGGAGCGGGCCGGCCGCACACTGGAGGAGGCGTTCGCGCTTCAGAATCTCGACTGGACACAGAGCACTGACGGCAAGCACCTGGGGCTGAAGATTCCTAAGGCGAAGGAACTTTCGATCAAGGAGCTGCACGACAAACTATTCACTCGCGTCAAGAACTTCGACAAAACCAACTTCGCTCTCGGCGTCATCGCCACCATTAATCCGACATGGAAGGCCCCTGGATACATCGTGGACGGACTTGAGTGGCTCCGCGAGAGACTCGAACTCGTGACGCCGATAGAGAAGCAACGTGACGTGCCGCAGTCAGCAGGGTCAGAATGACCTCGAGAATAGACTCACCAGACACCGAAGCCGACCGTGAACTCCGGGACATTCTCGATCAGGACCGGCTGACCGGCTTCACGATGGTGGCCGGCGCCGGTTCAGGGAAAACGACGTCCCTGGTCAAGGCGCTGGCGCATGTCACACAAACGCGCGGCCCGTCCCTGCTTGCGAAAACTCAACGGGTCGCCTGTATCACTTACACCGAGGTTGCGGCCCGGGAGATTCACGCGGAAATCGGGAATGACTCCCTCGCATCCGTCTCGACAATTCACAGCTTCCTCTGGTCTCTGGCCAAGCCATTCCAGAAGGACATCGGAGTGTGGGTGGCGTCTCGCATCGACGAAGAAATTGCGACCCTGCTGGCCAAGCAGGAGGGATACACATCTGGTACGCGCCCATCCACCAAGGAGAAAGACGTCGCGAAGTTAGCAAAGCGTCGACACCAACAGACTGCCGTCAAAACTGTGACGCGGTGGACCTACGGCGTCGGTGGCGATTACGCCCGTGGTGTATTGGGACACGCAGACATTCTGAAGATGGTTCCGCAGATGATCCACGCGCGAGCTCTGTTGGCTCGGCTCGTGGCACGCCAGTTCCCGTTTGTCTTCGTCGATGAAAGTCAGGACACGTTCCCGGAGGTCGTGGAATGCCTGAAGCGCGTGTGGTCGATGGCAGATGGGAAGATGTGTCTGGGCTTCTTCGGGGACCCCATGCAGCAGATCTACCAGCAGGGGCTAGGACCTGTCACCCCGGAACTCGGGTGGCGCAACATCGACAAGCCTGAGAACTTCAGGTCCTCTCAGCGAGTGCTTGCCTGTATCAACGCGGTGCGCGCCGAGAGCGACACACTTCAGCAGGTATCGGGGCTCGCGGGGGCACAGTCCGAAGGAGAGGCGTTCTGCTTCGTCCTCCCGGCAGACGACCATCGAAGCGAGAATCTGGAACGGGTCCGATCCTGGCTCGACAAGCACAGTACTTCGGGCAACTGGACACGCAGTGCGCACGACGGCGGCTCGAAAGTGCTCATTATCATGCACCGCATGGCTGCCCGGCGGCTTGGCTTTGATGCGCTGTATTCCGCCTTCAACGACAACAACGCGATAAGCCTTGCGGAGGCATTCGATGAGGGCACAGCCTGGCCACTGACGCCGTTTCGTGACGTGATCCTTCCGCTTTGCTTGGCCGATGAGCCCAGCTCGCCGGCCGTGCTAGCTGTCCTCAAGGAGTACAGCCCGCTCGTCAAGACTGGCCGTGCATCACGGCAACTCCGAGCCGCGCTCACCTCCAGCCGTTCGGCTGTCGAAGAACTGAGAGAACTCGCCGGCGTCGATCAACAAGCGACGCTCGGTCAACTGCTCAGATTCGCGTCTGAGCGGCGGCTCCTAGAACTCGATCCGCGAATGGCGGCGTACCTGGATCCTGACGGTGAGCACCAGGATGTCGTTCTTGATGAGAGGACCCGCACGGTTCTGGATGCCATGGTGCAGTGCGCATTCGCAGAACTGAAGGGCTACTACACGTATGTGAAACAGGAGTCTCCCTACTCCACACAACACGGAACCAAAGGTGCAGAGTTCGAGCGAGTGGTGGTCGTGCTCGATGACGAGGAGGGACGTAAGTTTACGAGCTACTCGTATGACAAGCTTCTCGGGCTCAAAAAGATGTCGGCCAAAGACGTCGAGAATCGAGCTCAAGGAAAAGATTCCGCGATTGAACGGACGCGTCGGCTATTCTACGTGTGTGTTTCTAGGGCGAGAGAGTCTTTGGCCATTGTGCTCTTCGCAGCCGACATTCCGCGGGCCGTGACGGCAGTGCATGAGTCTGCCATAGGCGATCATGTTGCGGTCTTGACCGCTGACGTGTTGAGTGGATATTGACCTATTTCAACAGTTTTCGCTCCTTCTTTGACGTTCCTCGTCACGGTGGACGAAGAATTGGCTGTGGCTGCCCGTTGCGGGGCCTCGGGGCGGCGCGCTGACCAGGAAAGATGGCACGTCCCATCCGTGTTCGCTCGGTTCACTCCTTCTGCCGGCGGAGTCGCTGGGGTACACGGTGACGAGGGCGGCCGGTGATGGTGGAGGCCGTCATCGTCCGGGATCCCGACAGGCCGACCAGCGTCTGGGGTTACCGATGACGGTGAGCCGGTCGAGGTCGCCGAATACTGCATCGATGCCGGTGCGGGCTGGGACTGGGAGGACTGGAAGGAGCACCGGGACGAGATGCTTGTCGGTGCCTGTCGGCGGCGCGTGAGTTACTGCTCACTCTGCTCGATGGTTCGCCCGGCGAGGCTATGTCGAGGGCCGCGACGACCGGTGTCAGCGGTATCGTGTTGTCCCCTGTGGTCCCTGTGAGTTGCTGACTTGTTTGGCGAAGCATTCGTCCTTCGGGATGGCATTGGTGTCGCACCATCCGTTTGCTGCCTCGGGATCGTCGAAGGTATCGCCGGCGATGGTTATCCACCATCCATTGAGGTCGAACGTGCGCCAGTCGTCGCTCCAGAGGAGGCGGACCTCGGGATACTGGAGGCGCATCCGCATATGCTGGTTGAGGATTTCGGTCGCGCTCCATGTCACCATGCGGCCGTCGACGTCGGGTGCGACAAGTCCGGGGTATTTCGAGGACAGCTGTGGTAGCCACTTGTCGGCCAACACGGTTTGCACGGTGGGGCGGTCGGCGTCGGCTTGCGCGCGTAGCGCATCTAGTGCTGCTGCTTCTGCGTCTCCGGTTGCGGGTGTGCCGGGCCCGATCGCAGTCGGTTCGCCGCCAACTGGTGGTGCGTGGTATTCGCCTTCGCGGGGTCCGCGGCTGACGCCTTGGTCGGTGCATTCGACAAGCTGTGTGCCTCCGGGGCTTGCTTGGTTCGAACTGGGATCTGATTGATTCTCGAGTGGGGTGGGAAGGCGCCAGAACGTTCCGATGGGAAACCTGAAGTCTTGTTGGACTGTCGTTGGTCGTTGTGGCCCGTCTGCGGTTGTGGGTGGCAGGTATAGGGGCGATTTGGAGAAATCGAACACTCCCGAGGCGATGTTCTTGCCTTGCTCGGAGATCGCAACGCGCAGCGCGTCTGTCGACACGATATCGCCGCTCGGGCAGGCCGCTCGGAGCTCCATACGAACGACCAATCCATCTGCTTCGGTGCGGAATGCGACGGGTGTGAGCGCTGGAGGTGTGCCGCATCTCGCGACGGTAAGGGGCCCGGTGTCACCGCCCGCCTTGATGACGTCGTCGCTGACCGATTCAGTGGGAACGGGTCCGCCGGTTGGCGCGTAGTACGTGATGACCGCTTGCGATGCTGTGGCGATCCCATGACCTGCGCGCACTGGATTTCCCGACGCGCCCGGCAGGACCCAGTCGGTTGTGCCGTCGCGCAGGTTCACCGCCCGGAGCGTGTCATCGAGGCCGAAGATGACGCGCTGGCGGTCGGTGAGCCACATGAATGGAACGGTGTAGGAGGACTCGACATCGAGCTGTTGGGTCCAGCGTATTTCGCCGGTGTGGAAATCGACGGCGGTGAGTGTGTCGCCGATAAAGAGGACGGTATCATCGATGATGTCCGCCACCTCGCCACGGTGGGTCCACGTTCGGCTGCCGTCGGTGAAATCGTATGCGGTTCCATCGATGACATATCGGGCCGGTGAGCCAGTCGTCGCCAGGGTGCTGGTGTATCCACCGTTGATGTCGTGAGTTCGCAGCAGTGTTCCGCTCTGATCGAGCACGACCGCCGTTCGGTCCTCGGGGTCGTCGGGCGCACAGGTCCACGCGACGAGCCCATGTCCTGGGTAAACGGTTACCGCCTGGGGGGCCTCAGGGATGAGCCTGTTTCCGGTCTTGGCGTCGAGGACGAGTTGGCCGGCGTCGTTTCCGAAATGAACAAACTCGTTTGTTGCGCCGTAGAAGATCTCGTCGCCCGATCCGCGGCAGGTGTAGTCGGGGTTCCAGGGCGTGAACCACCGGGCAGTGAGATCGGTGGTGGTGCCGCGGCCGATGCCGTCGTAACCTCCGGTGATGACGTCGCCGTCGAGTACCTCGATCCAGCTGATCTGGCGGTCCGGGACGTCGATGGTGTGGTCGATCGAGCCGTCGAAGATCCGCACGAACGTGACCTCGTTGATGTACTCGGGGCCCATCAAGCCGCGTCCGGTGTAGCACGGGAGCAAGCCGTCGTCGAGTGTCTTTGACGCGCATATGTCGTAGTTTCGATCGCGTGCGATCCACCGTATCGTGCCGTCCGATGCGTCGATTGCCACCAGTTGCGCTTCGGCGTCTGTGTTCGGCAGGACCGCCGTGGTTATGAGGGTGTCGCCGAGATCGATGAAGCCCGGTCGTGACAACCCTGCGGCGGGTGTGGGGCTGGCAAATTGGGCACCGGCGAACACTGAGGACGCGCTGATCTGCCAGGAGGCCGTGGGCGCGTCGGGGAAGGTATAACTCAGTCCGTCGGTGGGTGATGGCTTCGTCTCGACGGTCTCCCTGGACGGGAACCAATAGACTAGGCCGCTGATCGCCAAGCCGAGGACCAGTCCGAGTGCGACAAGGGCAATAGCCATTTTCACCGGCGGTCGGCGACGTGGACCTGCGGCTACGACGGTCGCGCATGCAGGTGGCGCCGGAACGGTCATCGGGTTTGTGTTCGTAGACAGGGAAGGAATAGGTGCGGGTGGTGTGTCGTGCGCTGCGGACGGCGTCACGAACGCGTCCTCGGTAACGCCCGGTGAAACGAATACAGCCGGGTCGAGGGCAGGCTGTGCCGGGGTGTCTTGCGCTCGTCCGGTGTGTTCCGGGCGGTCGGCTGGAGTGGATTCTGCTGACGGTGGTGCCGGATGCGTCTGTCCGGGTGGAGTGAACGCGGCGATCGGGCTGATCGGGATGGCTTCGGGTGCCGATGTGGGGACGTCGACCGGTGTCGGTGGTGCGGTCGCCGTATTCTGAGGCGGCTCATCGGTGCGTTCGCGTGTCGGCAGCGGGAGAGCCGATGGCGTACTGCGATCATCGGTTCGTACCGAGGAATCCTCGGACGGTGTCGACTGTGCGCGAAGTGCGGTGCTACTAGTGGTACTGGCCGAAGCGTCGTCGAGATGCAGCCCACCCGGGTGAGCACCGCCACCGGCTCGGGTCCGCAAATCGGCGTAAAGGAGCGTCTGGAAGGTCCGGAAGATTGGGAACGCGACGGCGAGGCCAATAAGGGAGCCTAACCCCGACAGGATGCTATTTACCATCAGTATCAGTGTGATCGTGCCCAGCCCCCATGCCGCGTGCACTGCGGTGAGGCGTAGCCAAGCTGGTCTAACGAGTATGGCCGAGCGTTTCAACGACGCGAAAACGCCTGTGCCTTCGAGCATCAGGGGGACGGGTGCGAGACTGAACAGGACAGTTGCGACAAGGGTCGCCCCCGACAACGCGATGGAAGAGGCAAGAAATGCGATCCATCCAAACCTGTCGGTGATGATGATCGATGCGACCGGAAACAGGATGAGCAGTATTAGATAGAAGATCGCACTGAAGATCAGCGATAATCTGCACAAGGCGAACATTCTGCTTCGTGTCGCGGCGAGGGCCTCGCGAAGGCGAACTGTGCTGCTTCGGGCTGCATGAGCTGCACTCGTCACCGTGACGCCGGTAACGACCGCGTCCAGCGGAATCCAGATCAGCAAGACGACAGCCACGTAGAGAATCAGAATTTCGGCAAAGAGCGTGCCGGGGTTGGCGGCGAAGTCGGATCCAGTAGAGCCCGCCCCGAACGACGCTGTGCCAGTGAAGGCCGAGCGGCCGATGTATACCGCGGCTATCGTTAGTAGGCCGACAGCTAGTGAGCCTGCGATGATCAGCGCTATCGGGAACAGTAGGGCGACCTTCCAGTTTCGCTGCACAGCAGTGCGCGTGTTCGCGAAGATCTCGGTCATCGAATGGGGGCGGAGGGAAACGGTCCGGCCGCAGGATTGATGGTCGTTCTCGCCGGTAGATGTGGGAGGTGTCGTCGTTGAATTCGAGGACTTAACAGTGAGTCGATCAAGGAACGATCCAATGGCCGGCGGCCAGGAAACGGCTTTGGTGCGCGTGTGCCACTCAACGTAGAGACTTGCGGCGGCGACGATGAGCCATGGGATCCCGGGAAGGTTGTTCAGCGCAGTGAGGAATGCGACTGCCGCCGCGATTCGGGCTGCGTGGTACGGCTTGACGGTGAATCCGACTTTTTGCACCGATCCGTCAGCGTCACTGCTCGGGTCGTGGTCCGCGGCGTGGTCGAGAGAGCTGAAGTCGGATCGCACTTCGCTCTGTCGTTGGGTGGTGGCCGAAGATTGGCCAGCGAGCTTGGCGTCAACCAGGTATCTATGAATCCCGTTGGGCCACTGTGTGTTTCGGGCCCGGGCGACCCGCTCGGCATACGCGAAACCGAGGGCGAGAAGAATCCAGATCGCTGCCTTACCGAGTTGGGATCCCAGGTTGCTCGTCGAGTTGATTTCGCCGGTGAGGAGGTCGATTTCTCGCTCGGTGGTTACGCCCTGGATGCCGAAGATGTAGAACACGGGTAGAAGGACCACCACGGCGAGGCCTCGGGCAATGTGGCGGGGCTGCAAATCGATAATCGGGTAATTGTCCATAGCCCCTCCCGGGGGTGATGTAATCGAGGTATGTCCGTTCAGGGCGCGAAATGTTCTCGCCAGCTGCCCTTTTAGCAATTCGTGGCGAAGTCGTGTGTCCTCAGTAGGTGCACGTTTGGTCGTCGGCGACGTCGGCGTCACGAAGCCGCAATGCGAGGGAGTAGGGGTGAGGGAGTCGCCGCAACGCCTGCTCGCGTGGCGTAAGCGAAGAAGTCATAGCCTCAGGGTGCGGCCAGAGCGTGAGGTGGGGTGGAGTAGTCGGCTACGCTAGTTGATGCCGACCCTCGGCGCGTTGCTCCAAGGTGAGGGTGGCGCCGAGGTCAACCGGGCGGTCACACATAACCCGGTGTGAACTGAACCCGGTGTGAACTGAACCCGGATCGCTTATATCGTCAATCTCTGTGGAAGTTGACGCGAGTGCCTGAGTCCGTCGAGTCTTGACCGGTGATCGTGCCACCGCCAATGGTAAGCACCCAGGTGTTGTTGCTGCACGTCCCTTGGGTGACGGTGGCATCGAGGACGATTACGCCGCCGTCGCGGCGCACCTCGTGCCAGTCTGCTCGGCAGAGCCGCTCGGGGATATCGATGTGCGCCCGCATGGGAGCATCTTGCGATACGTCGAGCGAGGCCGGGTATGTGCCGGAGCTGGAGGTCCAGGAACCCGTCCAGAATCCACGAACGCTTCCGGGCGCAGGCGGCGCAGGCGGCGCAGGCGCACCGCCGCCGCTACCGCTGCCCGCGCTTCCTGAGTCCACGGGTGCAGCTGATGTCGGAACGGCCGCGCCGATCGCTGCCGCCCAAATAAGCGTTGCTGCGACGATCGACGAAGTAGTTACTTTGCGTGACGGCATTTTTGGGGTCCATTCGTTTTGATCAAGCGGGGACGGTTGTCCGACCATCAACACGGTATTCACCGGGCGGTGGCTTGTCTGTCCTGCGAACGAAATGCATGTGCTTAAATTAACTATGCTAAGGAGGCGTCGCCCACCATGGCAGCTGCAGTGCTACAACTCAATTCTCACATTTTCCAGGGCAATCTTTCGGCTCTGCGCCCGCCCGATGTCATCGGCCACCGCGCGCGAACACTAATCGGCCTTTGCGACGCCGAATCCACCGAATCCGCGGCTGTACGCGGGAGCGCACCCGTGATCGTGTCCCAAAGCCAAACGACTGCAATCGCGGCCGCAATTGCAGCAACGATGATAACTGCTTCCACTCGACTCCTCGTCTTCCCCGTGTCGGCGTTGCGGCCGCAGTTCCCGATCCCGCCCATAGAGCAGAGGTCGGCAACACTGCTGAAGCTAGAACAGCAGAGACTAGAGATGTGGCTTTCCTTCTCATTGGTTTTCTCCTGCCAGCGTATGTGAGTTCTTCTTTTGTCCAACCTGATTACGGATTTGCCTTCTGTCGGTCACCTGATTGACCGACAGGACTACGGAATATGCGACGACGTCTCTAGTCGTCACCTTGCCGGACTACAATTGCTTACGTTTCGCCGAGATCCGTTCGGGGACGCGCGGGGGTGGACGTCGGGTTCCGTCAGCTCGGGCTCGAGGCCGTTCATGGTTGATCCTTCGATTCGTTGTCTGCAGTGATGCGAAGTGCGGCGGTGAGTTTCGCGTCGGCGAGCTCGAGGAGCGGCGGGAGCGCGTGGGTGTCGATGTCGAGATAGGTGCACATCTGGTCGTCGGCGACTCCGGCGTCACGAAGCCGCAATGCGAGGGAGTAGGGGTGCGGGAGTCGCCGCAACGCCTGCTCGCGGGGTGTTAGCGAAGAAGCCATGGCTTCAGAGTGCGGCCAGGGCGTGTGGTGGGGTGGAGTAGTCGGCTACCCCAGTCGAGGCCGACTCTTGGTGCGTTACTCGCCGGTGAGGGTGGCGCCGAGGTCGTCGCGGCCGTTGGTGCCGGTTTTGAGGGAGGCGCGGTAGAGGTGCCCTTCGACGGTGCGGACGGACAGGGTCATTTTCTCGGCGATTTGTTTGTTCGTGAGTCCTTGGGCGGCGAGGGTGATGATTTCGCGTTGCCGACTGGTCAGGGGTGATGGTTGCTGCGCTTCGCACAGGGCTGGAGTGTGTGCACCGCCGCAGGTATCGGCGAGGTGTTGGGCGCGGGCGGTGGCGGCGAGAGCGGAGCCGTTGCGGCCCTGGTGCCGGTAGGTGGTGGCAGCGTGGGCGGCGGCGTCCATCGCAGCGAGCAGGTCACCCATCTCTTCGAATCGGGCGGAGGCGTCGGCGAGGCCGTCGGGGTCTCCGGCGGCGAGTGCGGTGGCGTGTTGTGCGGCGGCCACGGCGCGTGGCCCGTCTACCTGCTCGGCCAGCTCGTGAAGCCGTGGGCAGGTGGTCCGGTCACCGAAGCGTGTCGCGGTGTGTAGGCACACCACTTCCTGGGCGTACTGGTGATACGTGCGTGCACGCTCGGCGCCCTGGTGTGCGAGCCCGATCGCTTCGGTGGTTGCTCCACGCGCCGCGGCCACCCATGCCCGGGTGAGCAAGTGTTGCGGTTGCTGATAGGCGAATCCGACATGGTTTAACGAATCACGCTTGTGCAGAATCGCGAGCGCGGCCTCATGGTCACCTGTCATCGCTCTGACCTGCGCGATCGCGTCGAGCCACATCGTGACCCACCCACTGACCTCGACCACTGCCGGGCGCAGCGCGAAGAGCGCTTCGATCCACTTTTGCGCGTCGTCGAGACGTCCCGCGGCCAGGGCCGCTTGGCCCATCCGGATGCTGGACATGATCTGAGGCCAACCGGGGGCGCCCGAGGTGTCTCCGCACACCCGAACGGCGACTTGTTCGGCTTCGGCCACATAGCCGGCAAGCCGCAGAGCGAAGGTGTGGAAGTCACACAGCGCGTAACGGAGCGGAGACGCGTGGGGCGATCGTGCGATGAGCTCGTACCCTCGCGTGGCGATCGGTCCGATCTGATCTGTGCGGCCGAGGTCACCCAGTCCGATGGTCAGCGCCCAGATCGCGGCCATGGTCCCGAGGTCGGTGAGCTGCGGCGCGTCCAGGGCCGTGGTCGCTTCATCGACGGCTTGCTGCGGGCGCCCCTGATGCGCATGGATGTTGGCGTGGCAGGCGGTCAGCGCATCGGGCTCGGTGGCGGTGCCCATGGCAGTGGTGAGCACGGAGTCGGCGTCTTCGGAACGGTCGAGCAACCACAACAGAGTCAGAGCACGCATACAGGTGATATCCGTAGTTTCCCGGCTGGCGAGGTTTCCGGTAGGAACGTGCGCGAAGGTGCTCTCGGCATCGGCGCCACGACCGCGGCAGGCGAGCGCCAGGGCACGGGTGATATGCGCGTTGGACCCGGCACCGGTGCTGATCGCGGCCGCGGCAAGTTGGTCGGCGAGGTCGGCGTCCATGAGCGATAGTGCTGCCGCGGAGGCCTTTTCGAACAGGACTGGATCCGGTTCGAGGTCTGACTCATGTGTCAGGACCGCGCGGCGCACGAGGTCGCGCACGTCGCAGTCCGGTACCGAGCCCAGGAGCAACGCCAGTTGCGCGCGCAGTCGCTGCAACCGCAGCGGGGTGGCACCCTTGGTGCGCCGAGTTTCACCGTAGAGCGGGTGTGTGAGGCGGACGAGATGCCGACCGCGGGGCGTGACGGTGATCAACCCGGAGGAGTGCGCGGCCTCGACCGCTTCTGCATCGGTCAGCATGACGAGCATGTCCTCGGGGATAGGTTCCCCGACCGCAAGGTAGTCGAGAACGGTCCCGACCGGCTCGGGCAGGGCACCTATCTGTGTGTCGATGAGTTCGGCCAACCCGGCGGACAGAATCGGTGTTCCCGTCCATGTCCATCTTCCCCGGTGCTGGGTCAACCGGTCGGATGCGAGTTCTTGGTCGACCAGATGGCGCAGGTAGAGGGTGTTGCCGCGGGTGAGGTCCCACAACTGGTGGGCGGCGGTCGGTTCGAGCGGGCT
>Ga0247825_10000637_pt1 | contig 22366 bp, 21 predicted proteins | sample 13C_Vanillin_Day_FD_194413 | JGI IMG/M metagenome (GOLD analysis project Ga0247825, IMG submission 194413) | Soil microbial communities from agricultural site in Penn Yan, New York, United States - 13C_Vanillin_Day48 | ecosystem: Environmental > Terrestrial > Soil > Agricultural land | place...
GCCCCCGATACCGCTTATCGGTGAAGCCCTTGTACATGTAGACGTATTCCGGCGAGACCTTCAGCACCAGGTCGCCTAGCCCGATCGGCGTGGCGCCGAACGCGTACCAGCCGTAAGCGGCGAGCTGCTCGCCGTCGCGGAAAGCATAGCACTCGTCGCCCCGCGCAACGGCCTCGTCGAGGAACTCGCGGCTGAGCTGGCTCGCCTGCTGCCCGGCGTAGCGGCGCAGCTCCGCAGGAGCCAGGAACCCGGCCGCATAGCCGGCCGGGCAGTCGAGCAAGTCGTCCCGGGGATGCTCGACATGGAGTGCCCTCAGGATCTTCAATCCGAAGACGCGTGCGAGGACCTTGATAAGCTGCGTGTATATAGCCCGTCCGACGCCGTGCCGCCGGATGTGCTGCTGGACCGTTCTGACCATGGTCGTACCATAGTCCGCGTACGCGCAGCGGTCCATGCGCCGATAGTCCTATCGGCGCCGGTCCGAATCTTGACAACCGCAAAGCTTTGAAACTTCTTCAGCCAGAGGCGAAAATTTTTCAGCTAGAGACCGGCCTCGGCTCGCTTCGCGGCCAGACGTTCACGCGTCTTGGCGGTCTCGACCACGAAGCGCACGTGTCTGCCGCGGCCGACTTCCTCGAGCAAATCCCTGACCGAGAACTCCCAGGTGATCTTGCGCCGGTCGACTTCCGTGACGCGCACCTCGATGGTCACCTGCAGCCCCATGGGCGTCGGCGCGAGGTGGTCGATGGACACATGCGTGCCGACCGAATCCTCGCCGGCATCCAGGTGCTCGAGCAGCATGTCGCGGCAGGCGTATTCGATGTCGCTCACCATGCGCGGCGTGGCGTACACCGCACCCTCCTTGCCCATGAAGCCGATGCAGCGGGTTTCATCCACCAGGACGCTTTTCGAGAAAGAAAGATCTTTCTTCAAGGAGCTCTTCATGGGGCCTTGTAGCCGGCGCGCTCGACGGCGCGCTTGAATTCCGCGACGCCCGCCTTGGCCGGGTCGTAGGTCACTCTTGCGTTGCCCTGCGCGAGCGACACGTCCACGTTCTGCACGCCGGGCACGCCCGAGAGCATGCGGGTCACGCTCTTCACGCAGCCCTCGCAATCCATTCCTTCGACTTTCAGCTCGACGGTTTCCATCGGTTGAGCAATAGTGAGTTGGACACGACCGACACGGAGCTCAGCGCCATCGCCGCTCCGGCGATCACCGGGTTCAGCATCCCGAGCGCGGCAAGCGGGATGCCGAGCACGTTGTAGACGAACGCGAAGAACAGATTCTGCCTGATCTTGGCGAGCGTGGCGCGCGACAGCGCGATGGCGTCGACGATGCCGGCGAGGTCGTTCTTCATGAGGGTGATGTCGGCAACGTCGAGCGACGCTCCGCTGCCCGAGGCTAGGGCGAAGCTGACGTCGGCCTTGGCGAGGGCCGGCGCGTCGTTGATGCCATCTCCCGCCATGCCGACCCTGCGGTTTTGGCTCTGGATAGCACCCACCTCGTCTGCTTTCTCATGAGGCAGGACCCCGGCTTTCCAGCGCTTGATGCCGAGCTGGCCGGCGATCAGCCGCACCGTATCCTCGTTGTCCCCGGAAATCATCACCGGCTCGATGCCCATGGCCGCGAGGCGCGCCACCGCCGCCGCCGAGGTGGGCCGCAGCTCGTCGGCGAGCGCAATCCAGCCGAGCAGGCGCCCGCCGTACTTCACTCCCACGACCGTCTTTCCGGGAATCGCCTTCCTTTCGTCCAGGAATGCAGGCGAACCGAGCTTTGCAGCCACCCCGTCCACGATCCCGGAGACACCTCTTCCGCCATGCGACTGGAAATCCGTGACGGCAAGCAGCGGTCCGGGCGTCCTGTTAACGATGGCGCGCGCCAGCGGGTGCTCCGATTTCGCTTCGAGCGACGCCGCGATTCGCAGCAGTTCTTCCGGGTTGGAGGAAATCATTTCGCTGACCTGCGGTTCTCCGCGCGTGAGCGTGCCGGTCTTGTCGAACACCAGCGTATCGAGCTTCTCCGCGCCTTCCAGCGCCTCGGCGTTCTTGATGAGCACCCCAGCGCGCGCCGCCCGGCCGACGCCCACCATCAGCGCGGTGGGCGTGGCGAGGCCTAGCGCGCAGGGACAGGCGATAACCAGGACGGAGACGGCCGGAATGAATGCCGCGTCCCAGGAAAACAGCAGCCCCCAAAGAAGAAACGTGGAAAGGGCGATGCCGAGCACGACCGGTACGAAGACGCCGGATACCCTGTCCACCAGGCGCTGCACCGGGGGCTTGGAGCCCTGCGCCGCCGCGACGAGCCGGATGATGCCGGCGAGCACCGTGCCCTTGCCCGTGGCGCTCGCCGCGCATCTGAGTGCCCCTGCGCCGTTCACCGTGCCGGCGAATACCGTCGCGCCCGGATGCTTCGCGACGGGCATGCTCTCGCCGGTGAGCATCGATTCGTTTACCGCCGAGTCGCCGTCGATCACGCGGCCGTCCACCGCGATGGCGTCGCCCGGCCTCACCACGAACTCATCGCCCGGCAGCAGCGAGGCGACGTCGACCTCCACCAATTTCCCATCTCGCTCCACGTGCGCCTTTTGAGGTTGGAGGCGTATCAGGGATTCGAGCGACTGCGCCGCCTTCGCCTTCGCCCGCGCCTCGAGGTACTTGCCGAGCAGCACCAGGGTGATGACGATGGCGGCGGCCTCGAAGTAAAGGTGTTGATCGAGCCCAAAGAGAAGGACTGCGGTTGAAAAGAGGAAAGCGACGCTCGTACCGAGGGCCACCAGCACGTCCATGTTGGCCGTGCCGCCGCGCAGCGCCTTCCAGGCGCCGCGGTAGAAGCGCGCGCCGCTCCAGAACTGCACCGGGGTCGCAAGGAGCAGCTGAACCCAGCCCGGTAGCCATCCGTGGCCCCCCGAGAACATCGCCGCCATCTCCACCAGGAAAGGCGCGCTGAGAACCGCCGCGACGAGGAAATCGTTGCGCGCCTTGCGATGCTCCGCCGAATGGTCGCGGATCTCGCCTTCGCGCGCCACGCTCGCGTCGTAGCCCGAGTCGCGGATGCGCTGGATGAGCGCCTCGAGCTCCAGCGTGCCGGGCTCGAAGCGCACCGTCGCCCTTTCGGTGGCGAGGTTGACGCTCGCCTCGACCCCCTCGAGCTTGTTGAGGTTCTTCTCGATGCGCGCCGCGCAGGCGGCGCAGGTCATGCCTTCGACGTCGAGCTCGACGACCTTCATCTAGGCGCCGGCTTGCGCCGCGCCGCCATGCGCTCGCCGAGCGCGGCGCGCTGCGCCTCGTCGAGCGCTTCGCGCGCGAAAGGCAGCACCGCGGTGGACTCGCGGTCCATGTGGCGGCGGTAGAGCCAGGCGAACCGCGCCACGTCCTCGGCGGGCAGCCGCGCCTCTCCCGCAGCGATGGCCAGGAGGTGCTCGCGCAGTCGGTTCCACTGCCCGTCCATGGTTTCATGCTCGCGCTCGAGCTCGTCGATGGCGGCCGCCACCTCGGGACGGCCGCCGACCGCGGCACGGCCGCGCAGCAGCGGGAAGAGATCGTCGTCCTCGTCCTGGTGGTGCAGCTTTCCGGAGGTGTCGAAATAGCGCAGCACGGCCTGCGCCGCCGACCTCGCCTCGGCATCGCAGCCGTTTTTCTCGAGGTGCGGGCCGAGCCGCTCCAACGTGGCGAGCTGCGCCTCGATGCGCTCGTGGCAGGCGGCGAGCATCTCCAGCGGCTCGTCGAAGGAAGGTCCGGGGCTTTTCGGGATCAAAGGCACAACTTCAGCCTCATGGGTATTCAGCGGCGCGCCAGCCAGCGCCCGGCGCGCTCCGTTTTCAATAGGGCTTCGACCGTTTCCACGCGCTGGCGTTTCGCCTCGTTCCACAATACGAGCAAGAGCTGCGCCGCGGCGAAAGCATCGCCGAGCGCATCATGGCGCGAAACCGCCGGAATGCCGAACGCCGCGAGCCAGTGGTCGAGGTTGCTGTCGGTCGCGCCGAGCGCGGGGAAGAGGGCAGGCGCGAGGCCGGCGAGATCCAGCCATTGGCGGCGCTGCGCCAAGCCGTGGCGCTTCAGGATTGCGGCATCGAACCCGGCATGGAAGGCAACCGGGACACCGTCCCCGAGAAAAGCGGAGAATTCCCTTATTACCCAGTCGAGCTCTTTTCCTGCCAGGACCTGGAGGTCCCCGCTGATGCCGTGGATGACGATGTTGTCCGGCGCGCTCGGCGTGTCCTGCCGCACCTTGGCTTCGAAGGCATCGGTTAGCTCGATGCGCCCGTCGCGCATGCCGACCGCGCCTACGGAGAGCAGCCGGTCGCGTTCGACATCCAGGCCGCTGGTCTCGCAATCGACCACTACCCATCGCGCGTTCGCGATCGGCTCGCCCTTCGCGCGGAAACCGTTCCAGAACAATCTCATAGCGAGAAATCGAGGCGCAGCCGCTCCTGCAGCAGCGCCGCCTGCCGGAAGGCGCCCTTCAGCACGCGCCGCTCGATGTCGTCCAGCTCGGCGACCCGCACCAGGTTGCCTTCACGCTTGAGCCGCAGGCTCTGGATGTAGTGAAAGGCGTCGACCATGGTGCGCTCGCCGGCGGCGCGCAGGCGCTCGGCGGTGCCGGTCTCGGGCGAGCCGGCGGCGAGCGCCAGCACGCGCGCCGCGTCCACGAAGGGCCGCGCGCCGGCGAGCTTGAGGTTTATTTCATCCGCGGTGAAGCTGGCAATGAGGCCGAGTGGCGGACGCGCCTGCAGGGCGGTCTCCGCCATCGCGCGGCAGAACGCGCGGTTCGCCTTGGTCTGCGAAAGCACGGCGTCGCGCAGCGCGCCGGCAAGCCGCGGGTCGCCGGCGAGCGGCCGGAAGTCGAAGAAGATGCTGGCATCGAGCAGCGCCTGTCCGTCGCTGTTGGCGATCCAGCCGTCGAATACGCCGCGCCACTCCTCGGGTGTCAGGCACCAGCGCGGGTTGCGCGCCATGATGTCGCCCTTGCACAGCGGAAAGCCGCAGGCGGCGAGGTTGCGGTTCACTTCGTCGGCGAACGCCAGAGGAGCTTCCGCCCCGGAGTAAATCAAGGCGTTGTCCTGATCGGTCACGAAGGTCTGCTCCATGCGGCCCTCGCTGCCGAGCGCGAGCCAGCACCACTGCTGCGGCATCGCGTGCCGCGCCGCGGCAAGCTCGATCACGCGCTGCGTCAGGCTGTCGTTGAGCGCGCTGATCAGCGCGGTGAGCGGCTCGGCGGCGAGGCCTTGCGCGAGCAGGTGGCGCGCCAGCTCGCGGATGTCGGCCGCCGCTGCGACCAATGATTCGATATTGTTCGAAGAACGAATCCGTTCCGCCGTGCGCGCCAGGCCCACGCGCTGCAGGGCGAAGAGATCGCGCTCCGAGATCACGCCGGTGAGCCGGCCGTCGCGCGTCACCGCCACGTGGCGGATGCTGTGGCGTGCCATGGCGATGGCTGCGTCGGCGAGCGTCGCATCGTCCTCGAGCGACACCGGGAAAGGCGTCATCACCGATATGATCGGTGCGTCGGGAGCGGCGTTGGGCAACGCGACCCGCTCCAGCACGTCGTGCGTGGTGAAGATGCCGACCGGCGCGCCGGCATCGTCCACGACGATGATGGAACCCACCCGCTCGCGATGCATGGTCGCGAGCACTTCGCGCACCGGCGTGTCGCCCGTGCAGGCCACGGCCGGCCGGCGCAGCGTATCGCGCAGGCGCGCGAGCATCCCGGCGTTGTCGATGAGCGCGCGGTCGGCGTCCTCGCGCAGCGCGCGGTGTGCGCGCTCGAGCAGCATCGACAGGTGGTCGGTGCAGAAGGCCTCGAAGCGCGGGCTGCGCTCGCGCAGCGTGTGGAAGTCGGCCGCCGGCAGCTCCCAGCAGAAGGTATCGACTTCCGCGTGATAGGTGTACACCGTGGCGCGCCGCCCGACGAGCGCGCCCAGCGGGAAGCATTCGCCCGGGCCGAGCACCACGTCGGCGCTGCCGCCCGTGCCGCGCGCGCTGCCCTGCTTGACGATGTACAACCGATCGGCCGGGCCGCTCTCCGGGCCGACGATGACCTGCGCCCTCGGGAAATACGCGAGCTGCAGCCTCGAGGCGAGGAAGGCCAGGGCCTGCGCATCCATCTCATCGAAGGGGGCATGCGCGCGCAGCGCCGCTATTACGAGGGCCTCCATGCCGGGATTATGGCGAGCGGGCGGCATCCGCATGGAAGAATCATGGTTCGCACTACCGCGAAAAGTTTGATTCAGGTCAAAATTCCCTTTACCTTCCGGCAAGCATCCATGCGCGCAGCGTAGCCCCGCCGGTTTCCCCGTAGAGCGAGATTGCCCATGCCGAGCAAGCAGCATCCGAGAGCTTACGCCGTCCTGTTCGCCAGCACCCTCGCCTTCATGGTGTGCTTCGCCGTCTGGATGATGTTCGGGGTGATCGGCATCCCGCTCAAGGAGACGCTCGGCCTGAACAACACCGAGTTCGGCCTGCTCGCCTCGACGCCGGTGCTGCTCGGGGCGGTGATGCGGCTGCCGCTCGGGATCTGGACCGACCGCTTCGGCGGCCGCATCGTGATGACCGTACTGCTGCTTGCAGCGGCGCTGCCAGTGTGGCTGGTGAGCTACGCGACGCAATACTGGCAGCTGCTCGCCATCGGGCTGCTGCTCGGCGTGGTCGGAGCATCCTTCGCCGTCGGCACGCCGTACTGCGCGCGCTTTTTCCCGCAGGAGAAGCGCGGCTTCGCCATGGGCTTCTTCGGCGCCGGCACGACCGGCGCGGCGCTCAACATGTTCGTCGCTCCGCGGCTGATCGAAGCCTACGGCTGGACGGCGGTGCCCAAGGTCTACGCCGTCGTGCTGCTCGCCACCGCGGCGATCTTCTGGCTGGCGAGCGCGCCCGACCCCGGCGCCGGCGCCAGGGCCGGCCCGACGCTGCGCCAGCAGCTCGCGGTGCTCAAGGACTGGCGCGTGTGGAAGCTGTGCCAGTACTACTCGCTGACCTTCGGCGGCTTCACCGCGCTGTCGCTATGGATGACGCAATACTACGTGCAGGAGTACGGCTTCGACGTCAAGATGGCCGGCTTGCTGGCGATCGCGTTCGCGCTGCCCGCGGGCCTGCTGCGCGCCTTCGGCGGCTGGCTCTCCGACCGCCTGGGCGCGCACGCGGTCACCTGGTGGGTGCTGTGGGCGGCGTGGATCACGCTGTTCCTGATCTCGTATCCGCCCACGCAGCTGTCGGTGAAGACCATCGACGGGCCGGCCAGCTTCCACCTGGGCTGGAGCCCGCTGGGCTTCACCGTGCTGCTGTTCGCGCTCGGCGTGGCGCTTGCCTTCGGCATGGCCTCCACTTTCAAATACGTCAGCGACGAGTTCCCGCACAGCCTGGGCGTGGTAAGCGGCATCGTCGGCCTCGCCGGCGGCCTCGGCGGGTTCCTGCTGCCGATCCTGTGGGGCGCGGTGCTCGACATTACCCGCATCCGCTCGAGCTGCTTCATGCTGCTCTACGGCATCGTCTGGGTATCGCTGATCCTGATCTACTTCACCGAGGTGCGCAAAGCGCGCCTCGTCCAGCACGTCGTGCAACGGAGCCCCGCATGAGCCATTTCCTCGACCGCCTGCAGTACTTCACCAGCCCGAAGGAGAGCTTCGCCGGGGGCTTCGGCCGGGTCAACGGCGAGGACCGCACCTGGGAGGATTCCTACCGCAACCGTTGGGCGCACGACAAGATCGTGCGCTCGACGCACGGCGTGAACTGCACCGGAGGATGCTCGTGGAAGATCTACGTGAAGGGCGGCATCGTCACGTGGGAGACACAGCAGACCGATTACCCGCGCACGCGCTGGGACATGCCCAACCACGAGCCGCGCGGCTGCGCGCGCGGCGCGAGCTACAGCTGGTACCTGTACAGCTCCAACCGGCTCAAGTACCCGATGGTGCGCGGCCGCCTGCTGCGCCACTGGCGCAAGGCGCGGCAGACGATGGCGCCGGTCGAAGCGTGGGCCTCCATCGTGGGCAACGAGGCGGCGCGGCGCGACTACCAGAGCGTGCGCGGGCTGGGCGGCTTCGCCCGCTCCACCTGGGACGAGGTGAACGAGATCGTCGCCGCGGCGAACGTGCACACTATCCAGCGCCACGGGCCCGACCGCATCATCGGCTTCTCGCCGATCCCGGCGATGTCGATGATCTCGTATGCCGCGGGCACCCGCTACCTGTCTCTCATCGGCGGGGTATGCATGAGCTTCTACGACTGGTACTGCGACCTGCCGCCTTCCAGCCCGCAGGTGTGGGGCGAGCAGACCGACGTGCCGGAATCGGCCGACTGGTACAACTCCGGCTTCATCATCGCGTGGGGCTCGAACGTGCCGCAGACGCGCACGCCGGACGCGCACTTCTTCACCGAGGTGCGCTACAAGGGCACCAAGACCGTCGCCGTCACGCCCGACTACTCCGAGGTCGCGAAGCTGTGCGACCTGTGGCTGCATCCCAAGCAGGGCACCGATGCGGCGCTCGCGATGGCGATGGGCCATGTCATCCTGAAGGAGTTCTATTTCGACCGCCGCGTCCCGTATTTCGACGACTACGCGCGCCGCTACACCGACCTGCCGATGCTCGTCATGCTGAAGGAGCAGGCGCTGCCTGGCGGCGGCAAGGCGCTGGTGCCGGATCGCTACCTGCGCGCGAGCGACTTCGACGACCAGCTCGGTCAGGCTAACAATCCGGAATGGAAGACCGTCGCCTGCGACGAGTCGGGCAAGGTGGTGCTGCCCAAGGGGTCGATCGGGTTCCGCTGGGGGGACCAGGGCCAGTGGAACCTCGAGGAAAAGGCCAGGTTGCGTCTATCCCTGGCTGAGGGCAACGAGAACCCGCCGACGGCGAAGGTCGCCTTTCCGTACTTCGGCGGCATCCGTCGCGAGCACTTCCCGCACAGCGAGCATAGCGAGGTGCTCGAGCGCACCGTGCCGGTGCAGCGCGTCGCGCTCGGCGGCGGGCGCGAGGCGACCGTCGCCACGGTGTTCGACCTGCAGGCCGCCCAGTACGGCGTCACGGCCAAGAGCTATGACGAGGACACACCCTACACGCCGGCCTGGCAGGAAAAAATCACCGGCGTGCCGCGCGACCAGGTGATCGCGGTGGCACGCCAGTTCGCCCAGAACGCCGAGCTGACCGAGGGCCGCTCGATGGTGATCATCGGCGCCGCGATGAACCACTGGTACCACAGCGACATGAACTACCGCGGCGTGATCAACATGCTCATGCTGTGCGGCTGCATCGGCAAGAGCGGCGGCGGCTGGGCGCACTACGTCGGGCAGGAGAAGCTGCGCCCGCAGACCGGCTGGACGCCGCTCGCCTTTGCGCTCGACTGGATCCGCCCGCCGCGCCACCAGAACTCCACCAGCTTCTTCTACGCGCACACCGACCAGTGGCGCTACGAGAAGATCGGCGTCGAGGAGGTGCTCTCGCCGCTCGCCGATCCGAAGGCGTACAGCGGCAGCCTGATCGACTTCAACGTGCGCGCCGAGCGCTTGGGCTGGCTGCCCTCGGCGCCGCAACTCAAGGCCAATCCCCTGCAGGTGGTGCGCGACGCGCAGGCCGCCGGCAAGGAGCCGAAGGACTACGTCGTCGAGGGGCTGAAGGACGGGTCGCTGCAGATGAGCTGCGAGGACCCCGATCACCCCGACAACTGGCCGCGCAACATGTTCGTGTGGCGCTCGAACATCCTGGGCTCGAGCGGCAAGGGCCACGAGTATTTCCTGAAGCACCTGCTCGGCACGAGCAACGGCGTGCAGGGCAAGGACCTGGGCGAAGCCGGCGGGCGCAAGCCCGAGGAGGTGGTCTGGCGCGATGCCCCCGAAGGCAAGCTCGACCTGCTGGTGACGCTCGACTTCCGCATGTCCACGACCTGCCTCTACTCGGACATCGTGCTGCCGACCGCGACCTGGTACGAGAAGAACGACCTCAACACCACCGACATGCATCCCTTCATCCATCCGCTGTCGAACGCGGTGGACCCGGCATGGCAGTCGCGCACGGACTGGGATATCTACAAGGGCTTCGCCCGCAAGTTCAGCGAGGTGTGCGCCGGCCACCTGGGCGTGGAAAAGGACCTGCTGCTCGTGCCGATGCTGCACGATACGCCCACCGAGCTCGCGCAGCCGCTCGACGTGAAGCAGTGGAAGAAGGGCGAATGCGACCTCGTCCCGGGCAAGACCGCGCCGCAGATGATCGTGGTCGAGCGCGATTACCCGAACGTCTTCAGGCGCTTTACGGCGCTGGGGCCGCTCATGGACAAGCTCGGCAACGGCGGCAAGGGCATCGGCTGGAACACGCAGAGCGAGGTGCAGCAGCTCGGACAGCTGAACGGCTTCGTCACCGAGGAGGGCGCGACGCAGGGCCGGCCGCGCATCGAGACCGACGTGCATGCATGCGAGACTGTCATGCTGCTCGCGCCCGAGACCAACGGGCAGGTGGCGGTCAAGGCGTGGCAGGCGCTCGGCAAGATCACCGGGCGCGAGCACGAGCACCTCGCCGCGGCCCGCGAGGACGAGAAGATCCGCTTCCGCGACATCATCGCGCAGCCGCGCAAGATCATCTCCAGCCCGACGTGGAGCGGCATCGAGTCGGAGCACGTCTCCTACAACGCCGGCTACACCAACGTGCACGAGCTGATTCCGTGGCGCACGCTGAGCGGCCGCCAGCAGTTCTACCAGGACCATCCGTGGATGCGCGCCTTCGGCGAGGGCTTCTCCACCTACCGGCCGCCGGCGGACCTCAAGACCACGCTCGGCATGGCGGGGAAAAAGCCGAACGGCAATCCCGAGATCGCGCTCAACTTCATCACGCCGCACCAGAAGTGGGGCATCCATTCGACCTACACCGACAACCTGATCATGCTCACGCTGTCGCGCGGCGGACCGATCATCTGGGTGAGCGAGGAGGACGCGAAACGCGCGAACATCGAGGACAACGACTGGATCGAGCTGTTCAACGTGAACGGCGCGCTGACCGGCCGCGCGGTGGTGAGCCAGCGCGTCAAGCCGGGCATGTGCATGATGTACCACGCGCAGGAGAAGATCGTGAACACGCCGGGCTCGGAGATGAACAACGTGCGCGGCGGCATCCACAACTCGGTCACCCGTACGGTGGTGAAGCCCACGCACATGATCGGTGGCTACGCGCAGCTCGCGTACGGCTTCAACTACTACGGCACCGTCGGCACCAACCGCGACGAGTTCGTGCTGCTGCGCAAGATGAGCCGCATCGACTGGCTCGACACGCCGGTCGCCAACCAGCTGATAGGGCCCACGTTAGACCAGGGGGAAGTCGCATGAAAGGACGGCCATGAAGATACGCGCGCAGATCGGTAAGGTCCTGAACCTGGACAAGTGCATCGGCTGCCACACCTGCAGTGTGACCTGCAAGAACGTGTGGACCAGCCGCCCGGGCATGGAGTACGCCTGGTTCAACAACGTCGAGACCAAGCCCGGCATCGGCTATCCCAAGGACTGGGAGAACCAGGACCGCTGGAACGGCGGCTGGGTGCGCAAGGGGAACGGCAGCATCGTGCCGCGCCAGGGCGGGCGCTGGCAGCTCCTGATGAAGATCTTCGCCAACCCCAACCTGCCGCAGATCGACGATTACTACGAGCCCTTCACCTACGACTACGCGCACCTGCAGTCGGCGCCGGAGATGGCGGCCTCGCCGACCGCGCGCCCGCGGAGCCTGATCACCGGCCGGCAGATGGACAAGATCGTCTGGGGCCCGAACTGGGAGGAAATCCTCGGCGGCGAGTTCGCGAAGCGCGGCAAGGACCGGAACTTCGACGACATCCAGAAAGAGATGTACGCGCAGTTCGAGAACACCTTCATGATGTACCTGCCGCGCCTGTGCGAGCACTGCCTCAATCCGTCGTGCGTGGCGAGCTGCCCCTCGGGCTCGATCTACAAGCGCGAGGAGGACGGCATCGTCCTCATCGACCAGGACAAGTGCCGCGGCTGGCGCATGTGCGTCTCGGGCTGCCCCTACAAGAAGATCTACTACAACTGGAAAAGCGGCAAGGCCGAGAAGTGCATCTTCTGCTACCCGCGCATCGAGGCCGGCCAGCCCACGGTGTGCTCGGAGACCTGCGTCGGGCGCATCCGCTACCTCGGCGTGCTGCTCTACGACGCCGACCGCATCCAGGAAGCGGCGAGCGTCGAGCGCGACCGCGACCTCTACCAGGCGCAGCTCGATATTTTCCTCGACCCGCACGACCCGGAGGTCATCGCGCAGGCGCGCGCCGATGGCATTCCCGACGCGTGGATGGAAGCGGCGCGCAGGAGCCCGGTCTACAAGATGGCCGTGGACTGGAAAGTGGCGCTGCCGCTGCATCCCGAATACCGCACGCTGCCGATGGTGTGGTACGTGCCGCCGCTCTCGCCGATCAGCTCGGCCGCCAACGCCGGGCACCTCGGCGCCAACGGCGAGATCCCCGACGTGAGCCAGCTGCGCATCCCGGTGAAGTACCTGGCCAACATGCTCACCGCGGGCGACACCGCGCCGGTGGTGCGCTCGCTGGAGCGCATGCTGGCGATGCGCGCCTACCAGCGCAGCCGGCACGTGGAGAAGCGCGAGAACCTGCAAGTGCTGGAGCAGGTGGGCCTCAGCCGCGCGCAGGTCGAGGACATGTACCAGATCATGGCCATAGCCAACTACGAGGACCGCTTCGTGATTCCTTCCACGCACCGCGAGTACGCCGAGAACGCGTTCAACGTCCGCGGCGGCTGCGGCTTCAGCTTCGGCAACGGCTGCTCCGACGGCGTCAGCGACGTGAGCCTGTTCGGCGTGGAGAAGAAGCGCACCATCCCGATCAAGGCGGAGATCTGACGTGAAGGTTTCCCTGCGCGTCCTCGCGGCGCTGCTTGCCTACCCGGATGCGGAGCTGCGCGGCCACCTTCCGGAGATGATGGTCCTGCTTGCCAAAGACGAAGCGCTGTCGGGCTCGCGCCGCGGCGAGCTCGAGGCGCTGGCGCGCTGGCTCGCGGACACCGAGCCGCTGGAGGCCGAGACCGAGTATGTGGAGACGTTCGACCGCGGCCGGTCGACTTCGCTGCATCTCTTCGAGCACGTGCACGGCGACTCGCGCGAGCGCGGCCCGGCGATGATCGACCTCGCGCGCACCTATGCCGCCGCCGGCCTGATGCTCAAGGAGGGCGAGCTGCCGGACTACCTGCCGGTGGTGCTGGAGTTCGCCTCCACCCAGCCGCCTCGCGAAGCGCGCGCTTTCCTCGGCGAGATCGCGCATCTCGTCAACGCCATTTTCAGCGCCCTGCTCGCGCGCCGCAGCCGCTACGCGACCGTGTTGGGCGCGCTGCTCGACATGGCCGGGGAGCAGGCGCGCGCGGTGGAGATCCCGGCGGAACCTGCACTCGACGAAAGCTGGGCCGAGCCCCCAGCCTTCGACGGTTGCTCGGTCGCCGGACAGGGTCCCCAACCCGTACGCATTGTTCGAAAGATGAGCCCAAAGGAGTCCGCAAGATGAGCACGTTCCACGGCTTTCTCTTCCAGGTCTATCCCTACATCTGCCTGACCGTGCTGCTGGTCGGCAGCCTCATCCGCTTCGACCAGAACCAGTACAGCTGGAAGAGCGATTCGTCGCAGCTCTTGCGCCCGCACCTGCTGCGCTGGGGCAGCAACCTGTTCCATGGCGGAATCCTGTTTCTGTTCTTCGGCCATCTCTTCGGGCTGTTTACGCCCCACGCGGTCTATGGCCTTTTCATGAGCGCGGCGACCAAGCAGCAGCTCGCCGTATTCCTGGGCGGCATCGCCGGGGCCATCTGCTTCGTGGGCCTGTCGATGCTGCTCTATCGCCGTCTCGTCGACCACCGCATCCGCCACACCAGCCACCCCAGCGACATCGCGATCCTGATCATCCTCTGGGTGCAGCTCACCGTGGGGCTGATCACGCTGCCGTATTCGTGGCAGCACGCCGACGGCAGCGTGATGCTGATCCTCGCCGACTGGGCGCAGCGCATCATGACGCTGCGGCCGGTGGACGCGGCCGTGCTCGCCACGCTGCCCTGGCCGTTCCTGTTCCACGTCGTGCTCGGCATGACCATCTTCCTGATCCTGCCGTTCAGCCGGCTGGTGCACGTGTGGAGCGGCTTCGGCGCCGTCAGCTATCTCTTCCGCCCCTACCAGGTGGTGCGCTCGCGGCGGCTCAACGTGCCCGAGGGCCGCACGCTGCCCGGCCAGCCGAGCGCCGTGCCGCCTCCGATGAGGCAGCGGTGATCGCCAGGGTCAACGGCGTCGCCCTCAATACGGCAGGCGAAATCCTCCCGCCGGAGGAGCTGCGCCAGCGCGCGTGCACCGAGCTCCTGCGGCAGGCGGCGCAGCGCACGGGGTTGCTGGACGCGGCCGACGCGCCCACGCCCGACGGGGTGATCAGCGAGGCCGCCGCCGCGGCGATCGACGCGCTGCTCGAGCACGAGCTCAGGGTTCCCGAGCCCGACGAGGAAGCCTGCCGGCGCCATCACGCCGCGCACGAAACCGCCTACCGCACCGGAGAACGCGCGCGCGTGCGCCACATCCTGTTCGCGGTGACCCCGGGGGTCGACGTCGCCGCCTTGCGCAAGCACGTCGAGCCGGTGTTTCTCGACGTGCGCTGCGACGACGGCAAAGGCGCCGACGCCTTCGCCGCCGCCGCCAGCAAGTGGTCGAATTGCCCGACCGGGGAGCAGGGCGGCAACCTCGGCTGGCTCGCAGCCGCCGACTGTGCGCCGGAATTCGCGCGCGAGATCTTCGGCCGCGCCGAGATCGGCGTGCTCCCGCGCCTCGTGCACAGCCGCTTCGGCCTGCACATCGTCGAGGTCCTGGAGCGCGAGCCCGGCGTAGCCCAGCCCTTCGAGTCGGTGCGCGGCGCAGTCGCCACCGCGCTGCGCCAGCAGGCCTACGTCACCGCGCTGCGCCAGTACCTGCGCCTGCTCGCCGGCCAGGCCACGCTGGAAGGTGTCGACCTGGAAGCCGCCGACACGCCGCTGGTGCAGTAGCCTAAGGAAAATCAGGGACAGACCCCATTTTCCTGCGCGCTGCGCGAAGCAACGGAAAATGGGGTCTGTCCCTGATTTTCCGATCTGGTATAAAAAGTAGTGCTCCTGACGCTTCTCCTCGTGCTGCCCTTCGTCGGCAGCGTGTGCGCTGCGCTGTTGCCGGCGAACGCGCGCAACGCCGAGGCGTGGCTCGCGGGTGCGGTGGCGCTCGCCGGCCTCGCGCTCACGCTGAGCGTGTACCCGGAGATGTCGAACGGCCAGATCCTGCGCCTCTGCGTGGAGTGGGTCCCGGCGCTGGAGCTGAGCTTCACGCTGCGCATGGACGGCTTCGCCTGGATGTTCAGCATGCTGGTCACCGGCATCGGCTTCCTGGTGGTGCTGTACGCGCGCTACTACATGTCGCCGGAAGACCCGGTGCCGCGCTTCTTCTCGTTCTTCCTCGCCTTCATGGGCTCGATGCTGGGCGTGGTGCTCGCGGGCGACCTGATCCAGCTGGTGTTCTTCTGGGAGCTGACCAGCTTCTTCTCGTTCCTGCTGATCGGTTATTGGCACCATAACGCGGCGGCCCGGGACGGGGCGCGCAATGCGCTGGTGATCACCTCGGCCGGCGGCCTTTGCCTGTTCGCCGGCGCGCTGGTCCTGGGGCGCATCGTGGGCAGCTACGACCTTGATGTGATTTTAAGCTCGAGAAATCTCATCACGACTCACTCGCTCTATGTTCCTGCACTCATCCTGATCGCGATCGGCGCGCTTACCAAGAGCGCGCAGTTCCCCTTCCACTTCTGGCTGCCGCAGGCCATGGCGGCGCCCACGCCGGTGTCGGCCTACCTGCACTCGGCGGCGATGGTGAAGCTGGGCGTGTTCCTGCTCGCGCGCCTGTGGCCGGTCATGGCGGGCACCGACGCGTGGATCTGGACCATCGGCGGCGCGGGCCTGATCACGCTGGTGCTTGGCGCGTACATCGCCATCTTCCAGAACGATTTGAAAGGCCTGCTCGCCTACTCGACGATCAGCCACCTCGGGCTCATCACGGTGCTGCTCGGCCTGAACAGCCGGCTCGCTTTCGTCGCCGCGGTATTCCACATCATGAACCACGCCACGTTCAAGGCGTCGCTCTTCATGGCCGCGGGGATCATCGACCACGAGACCGGCACGCGCGACATCCGCCGCCTCTCGGGCCTGTACCGCTTCATGCCGATCACCGCCACGCTCGCCATGGTGGCGGCGGCGGCCATGGCGGGCGTGCCGCTGCTGAACGGCTTCCTTTCCAAGGAGATGTTCTTCTCCGCGGCACTGGAGGCGGAGGGCCCGGTGCTGGTGATCAACCGCGCGCTGCGCTTCGTGGCGGCCGCCTGGGGCATGTTCAGCGTCGCCTACTCGCTGCGCTTCATCCACGGCGTGTTCTTCGGCCCGCCGCCCTCCGGCCTGCCGCGCACGCCGCACGAGCCGCCGCGCTGGATGCGCTTCCCCATCGAGCTCCTGGTGCTCGCCTGCCTGGTGGTGGGCATCCTGCCCGCGATCACCATCGGGCCGATCCTGGACATCGCGGTGCGCGCGGTGCTGCGCGGCGACGCTCCGGTGTACAGCCTCGCGGTCTGGCACGGCTTCAGCACGCCGATGCTCATGAGCCTGACCGCGCTTGGCGGCGGCGGCGTGCTCTACCTCCTGCTGCAGAAGCACCTGGGCCGGGGCGCCGAGCGCCCGCCGCTGCTGCCGCCGATCGACGGCCGGCGCATCTTCGACGCAATGCTGGTGACGCTGTCCTGGCGCTGGGCGCGCACGCTGGAAGGCTGGCTCGGCACCGAGCGCCTGCAGCCGCAGCTGCGCTGGGTGGTGCTCGCCGCGGTGGTGGCCGGGCTGTGGCCGGTCTACGGGCTGGGGCTGACGCTCGGCCCCCTGAGCGGCACGCCGCTGGACCCTGCCTTCGTGCTGCTGTGGGCGGTCGGCGCAATCTGCGCCCTGGGCGCGGCGTACCAGGCGAAATTCCACCGCCTCGCCGCGCTGATCCTCGCCGGCGGCGCCGGACTGGTGGTGTGCGTCACTTTCGCCTGGCTCTCGGCGCCTGACCTGGCGCTCACCCAGCTCGGGGTGGAGATCGTCACCGCGGTGCTGCTGCTGCTCGGCCTGCGCTGGCTGCCCAAGCGCATCCCGTTCCGCTGGACGGTGGCCGGCGCCCGCGCCGCGCTGCCGCGGCGCGCGCGGGACGTGGCGATCTCCGCGGCTTCCGGCGCCGGCCTGGCGGCGCTCGCCTACGCGGTGATGACGCGGCCGATGCCCGAAAGCATCTCGCGGTTCTTCCTCGAGCGCGCCTATCCCGAAGGCGGCGGCAGCAACGTCGTCAACGTCATCATCGTCGACTTCCGCGGCTTCGACACGCTGGGCGAGATCACCGTGCTCGGCGTGGTCGCGGTCGCGGTGTATTCGCTGCTGCGCCGCTTCCGCCCGGCGCGCGAGAGCCTCGAGCCGCCGCCGCAGCAGAAGGAGCAGGACGCCGCCGCCGCGGCCGAGGATCTGTACGTGCCCTCGGTGATCATGCGCCTCATGTTTCCCGCCATTCTCATGCTGGCGGTGTACCTGCTGATGCGCGGGCACAACCTGCCGGGCGGCGGCTTCGTCGGCGGCATTACCCTGGCGGTAGGCGTGATCCTGCAGTACATGGCCGGCGGCACGCGCTGGGCCGAGAACCACCTGCGCATGCGGCCGATCGACTGGCTCGGCACGGGCCTGCTGCTGGCGGTCGCCACCGGCGCCGGCGCCTGGCTGTTCGGGCACCCGTTCCTCACTTCGCATACGCCGCAGGTCGCCGGCGTCCACGTGCCCAGCGCCTTCGCCTTCGACGCGGGCGTGTTCGCCCTGGTGGTCGGCGCGACCGGCCTGATCCTCATCGCCCTGGCCCACCAGTCGACCCGCAAATAATGGAAATCGTCCTCGCCCTCGCCATCGGTATCCTCACCGGCAGCGGCGTGTGGCTGCTGCTGCGCCCGCGCACCTTCCAGGTGGTCATCGGCCTGTCGCTGCTTTCCTACGCGGTCAACCTGTTCATCTTCGTCATGGGCTGGGTGCGCGGCGGGCATGCCCCATTCGTCGAGCCCGGGAAGGTAGTGGACGTGGCGTCCTTCGCCGACCCGCTGCCCCAGGCGCTGGTGCTCACCGCCATCGTCATCAGCTTCGCCATGACCGCCCTGCTCCTCGTGGTGCTGCTCGCCGCCCGCGGCCTGACGGGCACGGACCACGTCGACGGCCGGGAGCCCGACGAATGAACTTTGACGACCACCTCGTCGTTCTTCCCATCGTCCTGCCGCTGGCGGCAGGGGCGGCCATGCTGCTGCTCGACGAGCGGCGCCACCTGCTGAAGGCGGTGATGGCCGTTGCGTCGGTCCTCGTCCTGATCGGCATCGCGCTCGCCCTGCTGCGCGCGGCCGATTCCCAGCCGGTGCGCGTCTATGCGCTGGGCGGCTGGCCGGCGCCCTTCGGCATCGTGCTGGTGGCCGACCGGCTCGCGGCGCTCATGGTGCTGCTCACGGCAGTGCTCGGGCTCGCGGCGCTCGCCTTCTCGCTGGCGCGCTGGCAGCGCGCCGGGCCGCGTTTCCATTCGCTGCTGCAGCTCATGCTGATGGGCCTGAACGGCGCCTTCCTCACCGGCGATCTGTTCAACCTGTTCGTGTTCTTCGAGCTGCTGCTCGCCGCGTCCTACGCGCTCACGCTGCACGGCTCGGGCACCGCGCGCGTGCGTGCGAGCCTGCACTACATCGCCATCAACCTGACTGCGTCGCTGCTGTTCCTGATCGGCGCGGCGCTGATCTACGGCGTGACCGGCACGCTCAACATGGCCGACCTCGCCGTCAAGATCCCGGGCGTTTCGCCCGACGATGTCTTCCTCCTGGAGGCGGGGGCGGCGATCCTGGGGGTCGCGTTCCTGGTGAAGGCCGGCATGTGGCCGCTCGGCTTCTGGCTGCCCACCACGTATGCAGCTGCCAGCGCGCCGGCGGCGGCGATCTTCGCCATCCTGAGCAAAGTGGGCGTGTACGCCGTGCTGCGGCTCTGGCTGCTGTTCTTCGACGGCGCGCACGGCGGCGAGCTGCTGCTCTATGGCGGCATGGCGACCCTTGCCTTCGGCCTGATCGGGGTGCTCGCTTCGCAGGCGCTGGGGCGCCTGGCCGGCTTCAGCCTCATCGTGTCGTCGGGCACGCTGCTCGCGGTGATCGGCAGCGGACAGCCGGCGGCGACCGGCGCGGCACTGTTCTACCTCGTGGTCTCGACGCTGGGCGTAAGCGCCTTCTTCCTGCTGATCGAGCTGGTCGAGCGCGCACGCGAGCCCGGTGCCGACATCCTCGCCGTGACCGCCGCCGCGTTCCTCGGCGCCGACGAGGACGACGGCCCGGAGGAGGAAGTCGGCGTCGCCATCCCGGCCACCATGGCGCTCCTGGGGCTGTCCTTCGCCTGCTGCGGACTGCTGATCGCCGGCCTGCCGCCCCTTCCGGCCTTCCTCGCCAAGGTCGGCATGCTGGGCGCGCTGCTCGCGCCGCAACCCGTGCCGGCCGCTTCCTGGGCGCTGCTCGCGCTGCTCAGCCTTTCGGGCCTGGCGGCCGTCATCGCCATGGGACGCGCCGGCGTGCGCATCTTCTGGGCGACGCAGCGCAGCGTGCCCCGCGTGCGCGTGATCGAGATGGCGCCGGTCGCGCTGCTGCTCGGCCTGTGCTTCGCGCTGACCGTCGCGGCCGGCCCGGCCATGCGCTACCTGCAGGACACGGCACAGGCGCTGCACGCGCCGCGCGCCTATATCGAGGGAGTGCTGGGAAAATGAGCCGGAAATGAAGCGCTGGCTGCCCTATCCGCTGCTTTCGCTCGGCCTGCTCGCGATGTGGCTGCTGCTCAACCAGACGCTCTGGCCCGGCCACCTGCTGCTCGGCGCGGCGCTCGGCATCGGCGGCGGCTGGGTGCTCGGCGGACTGCAGGGTCGGGGCAGGCGCGTGCGCCGGCCGCGCCTCATGGCGGAGCTCGCCTGGCTGGTGCTCGCCGACATCGTGCGCTCGAACCTCGCCGTCGCCCGCCTGGTGATCTTCCGGCGCTCGCTCAGGCGCGTCGCCGGCTTCATCCACATGCCGCTCGCCGTGCGCCATTCCGGCGCGCTGGCGGTCCTCGCCTGCATCGTCACGGCCACCCCGGGCACCAGCTGGGCGCGCTACGACCGTGCGCGCAATGTCGTCACCATCCACGTGTTCGACCTCATCGACGAGCGCGAATGGATGACGACGTTCAAGGACCGCTACGAGCGTCGCCTGATGGAGATCTTCGAATGACCCCTGCCCTCATCGCCGCACAGGTGCTGCTCGGCCTGGCAATGCTGTTCAACACGTACCGGCTGCTGCGCGGTCCGCGCGCGCAGGACCGCGTGCTCGCGCTAGACACCCTCTACGTCAACGCCCTGATGATGATGCTCATCATCGGCATGCGCACCGGCAGCACGCTGTACTTCGAGGCGGCGCTGGTCATCGGCATGCTCGGCTTCGTCGCCACCGTGGCGCTGGCGAAATTCCTGCTGCGCGGCGAGGTGATCGAATGACCGAGCTGGTCGTCTCCTTGTTCGTCCTGTGCGGAGCGGTGCTTGCCTTCGTGGGCTCGCTCGGGCTCCTGACGCTCAAGACCTTCTACGAGCGGGTTCACCCGCCGACCATGGGCACCACGCTCGGCACCGGCCTGGTGCTGATCGGCTCGATGGTCTACTTCACCGTCAACGAGTCGCGCCCGGTGCTGCACGAGGTGCTGATCGGCGCCTTCATGACCATCAACACGCCCGTCACCTACATGCTGCTTGTGCGCGCCGCGCTGTACCGCGACCGCTCCGAAGGCCGCGATCCCGAGGCGCCCGGGGAGAACGCTTGATGGACAGGATCCTGTTGCCGGTCGACGGCTCCCGGTGGAGCGAGCGCGCCACCCGGCATGTGATCGCGCTGCGCGCCGCCGGGCTCGAGCTCGACGTGCTGGTGCTCAACGTCCAGCCCGGCCCGATACCGGGTGCCTCGCGCCGGTCGAGGCAGGAGGTCCTGCAGCTCAATATCCTCGCCGCCGACCGCGCGATGCGCGCTGCGCGCCGGCTGCTCGCGAAAGCCGGGCTGCCCGACAGCAGCAGGATCGCCTACGGCGACCCGGCGCGCGCCATCGTGAAGCTCGCGCAGCAGCAGCACTGCAGCCAGATCGTCATGGGTACGCGCGGGCTGAGCGCGCTGGCCGCGCTGGTGCTCGGCTCGGTGGCGGTGAAGGTGGTGCAGCTCTCGCCGGTCCCGGTAACCCTGGTGAAATAGGCCGAACGGCACCCGCCACGGCGGGTCAAAGGAGTATGGATACTGTTTCGGTCAGGCTCGAGGACGGAGAGGTTCTGCTCCAGCGGCTGCTGCAGGAGGGCGTCGACGTGGCGCACGACTGCGGCGGCAAGCTCGCGTGTACCACCTGCCAGGTCGTGGTGGTGGCTGGCATGGAAAGCCTCAACGCACGCAGCGAAGACGAGCTCGACATGCTCGACCGGGCCGAAGTGGTCGACGCGGGCGCGCGGCTCGCTTGCCAGACGATCTCGAGCGGCGGCGAAGTGGTGCTGCAGCTTTGCCAAAGCACGGTTCCCGCAAGGGTTGCGGGGTCTTCTCCGGTGCTCCTCAGCCAGCCCGCCGCCCGCTACCTCGCCGCTCAGCTCGCGAGGCACGCCGGCGCCGTGGCCGTGCGGCTTGCGGTCGAGCCGGCGGGCTGCTCCGGGTTTCGCTATCGCGTCGAACCGGTCGAGGAGATCGGCAGGGAAGACCGGAGCTTCGAAAGCGGCGGCGTGCGCATCGCGGTCGATGCCCTGAGCCTGCCTTACGTGCAGGGCACGCGCATCGACCTGGTGCAGGAAGGCCTGGCGCGGCGCCTGCGCTACGACAATCCGAACGTGCGTCAGAGCTGCGGCTGCGGCGAGAGCTTCGGCGTGTGAACGACCCACGCATGGTGCTGCGGCCGGCCCGGCGACCGGTCTTCCTGAATCTCGCCCGCATCCGCTACCCGGTAGGCGCAGTGGCGTCCATCGGGCACCGCATTTCCGGGGTACTGCTCGTATTGGCCCTGCCTTTCGCGGTTCTTGCCCTTCAATACTCCCTCCAGAGCGAGGTGTTTGAAACCCCCGCGGCCTGGGTGCGCCTGCCCGCCGCGCTGCTCGCCTGGGCCTGCGCGCACCACCTGTTCGCCGGGATCCGGCACCTGCTGACCGACGTGGGGATCGGTTCTTCGCTGCCCGCGGCGCGCGCGAGCGCCTATGCGGCGCTCATCGCCGGCGGCGCCGTCGGCCTCGCCTTCCTCGTCCTGTGAAGCTCCTGTCCGGACAGCGCGCCTTCGTCGTGCAGCGGCTAAG
>Ga0247825_10000638_pt1 | contig 22359 bp, 21 predicted proteins | sample 13C_Vanillin_Day_FD_194413 | JGI IMG/M metagenome (GOLD analysis project Ga0247825, IMG submission 194413) | Soil microbial communities from agricultural site in Penn Yan, New York, United States - 13C_Vanillin_Day48 | ecosystem: Environmental > Terrestrial > Soil > Agricultural land | place...
CTCTACGCGTTTGCGTTGTATTAGCAATGGCGCCCCTAAAGGAGCGCCCTACGTACTGTGGCCCCGACTCGTAGGGCACCCTGCAGGGGTGCCACGCGGAGGAATCATGACGACCCTGACTCGGCGTGAATTCGGAGTGCTCGCGCTCGGCACGCTGGCGCTGCCGCGGCTGACCGCGGCCCAGACAGTCGGCGGCGTGCGTCTCGGCGTGCAGACCTACAGCTTCCGTGAGCTGCCGCGCACACCGGGAGGCGACGCGTCCGCGGCGATCATCGGCGCCATGCAGTCGCTCGGGCTGACGGACTGCGAGCTGTGGTCGCCCCAGATCGAACCTGCTGCTGCCGGTGGCCGGGGCCGGACGCCGGAACAAGTCCGCGAAGCCCGCGAGGCGCTCCGTACGTGGCGCATCCAGACGCCGCTCGATCATTTCCGCGGCATCAGGAACGCCTTCGCCAAGGCCGGCGCCTCGATCTACGCGTTCAACTACAGCTTCGGCAACGACTTCACCGACGAGGAGATCAACCGCGGGTTCGAGATCGCGCGCGCGCTCGGCGCCGAGATCATCACGGCGTCCACCACGCTCAGCGTCGCCAGGCGCGTGGCGCCGCTTGCCGAGAAGCACAAGATGGCCGTGGCGATGCACAACCATTCGAACACCAAGGATCCCAACGAGTTCGCCACGCCGGAAAGCTTCGCCGCGGCGATGGCGCTGTCGAAATACTTCAAGGTCAATCTCGACATCGGCCACTTCACCGCCGCCAACTACGACCCGGTCGCCTACATGCGCGAGCACCACGCCAGCATTACGAACCTGCACCTGAAAGATCGGCGGAAGGATCAGGGCGACAACACGCCGTGGGGCACGGGCGACACCAGGATTCGCGAGGTCCTCGCGCTGATGAAGCGGGAGAAGTGGCCGATCCGCGCCTACATCGAATACGAATACCGCGGCACCGATGGCGCGGTTGCCGAAGTGAAGAAGTGCTTCGACTACGCTAGGGCCGCGCTCGCATGATGCCTGCCGCGGATGAGCGCTCGGCGATGAGCACAGGCCGGTATCCGCCTCGTGCGGCAAAGAACGCGTAAACGCCAAGGAACACGACCGCGAGAATTGCGCCAAGGCCGGCAATCATCTGCAGCGCCGCGCCTGGCCCGAGCTGATCGATCCGCGCACCCATGATCGGAATGGCGACGGCGACCGACAGCATGCCCGCGCCTCCCATCAGCGACAGAAGCAGCGCTCCGCCCCGCGGGAACTGTTCCGCCGTGACGCCAAGCATCGTCGGCCAGAAGAACGTCTTGCCAACGCCGAAGACGGTGGCGGCCGCGAACGCGACAACCGGACTGGCTCCCGGCTGAAGGCTGCCCAGCCAGAACAAGCCGACGGCAGTGAGCACCGAACACACAACGAGCGTGGCGATCGGCGCCCTGTGTGCGATACCGCTGCCGTAGAATCGCAGCAGGAACATCAGGCCGGCCGTGTAGACGAGGAACAGGACTCCCTGAAGCTGCGGAACCAGAGCACCCATGACGGCGGGGAACCACTGGTCTGGCGCCAGCTCCGCGGCCGCTGTCATCCACATGCAGACGAACAGCAACACGAACAGCGGTCGTCCAGCCTCGCGCCACATCTCACCGGTTGAAATGTTGGAGACGACGCGCTCGGTCTTCGGATAGGCGAGCGACACGGCCATCAACAGATACACAATCGCCGGCACGGCGATCGTCCCAAGCTTGACCTGCCAGCTCGCGTCGAACGCCTGCGTCAACAACGCGGCGAGCAGGCCGCCGATCACGAGCCCGCCCGGCCACCAGGCGTGGAGCATGTTCAGCTTCCGCGTTTTCTCATCGGCGTAAATCGTCGCGATCAGCGGGTTGATCACACCCTCGACCAACCCTTGCGACAGCCCCATGATGAAGAACCCCGCGTACAGCATCGTCGTGCCGGTGTCGTCGAAGATCGATGCGACCGGCACCGTCGGATGCGGCGCCGCCAGGATCAAACCGATACCGGCCAGATAACCAATCGCCGACAGCACGTGGAGTGCGCGCATGCCGACCGCATCCACGAGCGCACCACTGATGAAGATGGCAACGGTGAAAGCCCAGAAGGCGGGGCTGAAGATCAGGCCCATCTGCTCGTTGGTCAACCGGAACGCGGCACTCATGGCGGGCGCCACGTCGCCGCGAATGGCAAACACCATCGACGTGGTGACCAGCGACACACAGCTCGCGACGAAGAGCTTTCCCTTGTCCATCAGCTTCTCAGGTCAGCAGGAACGCGTAGAGTGTATCGCCTACGGATTGATCCCACGGATCCGCGCGATCCGTTCTTCCGAACACCATCGAACCCCTGTGTCAGCGCGCGGTTCGTCGTGGGTGCGGCCGAGCGCCATGCTGCACGCGGCGTATGGTCTCATGACCGGGGTAGAATCCGCGCGTATGGTCCGCGAATCGGCCGCTGTCGTCGCGTTACTCGTCTTCTTCGGTATCGGCGCGTTCGCGCAGGGCGGGCCATACGAACGTCAGCGCGTGGACAACGCCGCCGCCGATCGCGGACGGGCGGTCTACGCCAAACATTGCATCAATTGTCACGGCAGCACGGCCAAGGGCACCGACCGCGGACCGGACCTGATTCGATCGACCGTCGTGCTTCGCGATCGGCTCGGCAACGCCATCGGCCCGGCAATCCGCCCGGCGGGACCGCACCAGGCGACGCTGACCGGGCCGGAAATAATCGATCTCTCCCATTTCCTTCATCAGCGCGTCGAGGCAGTTGCCAGCAACCGCAATCCACGCGGGCCGCTGCCGGTCCTCACCGGCGATCCGGAAGCGGGCCGGGCGTACTTCAATGGCGCCGGCCGCTGCAGCAGCTGTCACTCCGCGGCCGGCGACCTGGCTGGCATTGCCACACGCATTCCCGACGCCGCCAACCTGCAGCAGCGTTTCCTGTTTCCGGCGCTGCGCCCCTCGACTTCGCTCGGGGCTGCCCTGAGCAACGTCGAAGGGCGCCGCGGCGGCGCGAAGCAGGTTGAAGTCACGGTCACCGTCGCGAAGCAGGCACCCGTCACCGGCGTCCTCGTCCGCATCGACGACTTCTTCGTCTCGCTGCGCGAGCCGTCCGGCGAATACCGCGCGTTCAATCGCGGTCCGGGGGTCACTGTGGCCGTCAACGATCCGCTGGCCACTCATCACGAGCTGCTGGATCGCTACACCGACGCCGACATGCACAACCTGACGGCGTATCTGGCGAGGTTGAAATGAAAAGACCCTGGGTCGCTGGGTTGCTGGGTTGCCTGAGTTGCCTGGGGGTTGCGGGCGCGACACTCATTGCGCAGGACACGGTCTCGCCCGATCTTCTGCTCCGCCCGACTCCCGATTCCTGGCCGATGTACAACGGCGACTACTCGGGCCGCCGCTTCAGCCCGCTGACGACGATCGACACCGCAACCATCTCGGCCATGACGCTGGCGTGGGTATACAGGCCCAACCCCGGCAACGTTCCGGCGGGCGGCGGTGGCCAGACGGTTGTGACGATCAAAGGCACGCCGGTCGTGGCCAACGGCGTGATGTACGTGTCGATCCCCGATCACGTGTGGGCCGTGGACGCGCGCAGCGGGCGCGAGCTGTGGCATGCCACCTGGCCGTCGAACGGTGGCTGGCACATCGGCAATCGCGGCGTCGCGGTGCTCGGCCGAACGGTCTATGTCGAGACCCCGGACTGCAACCTCGTGGCGCTCGACAGCCGCGACGGGCGTGAAAAGTGGCGCACCGAGATCTGCGATCTCGAGCAGTTCTACTACGCCTCCACCGCGCCGCTCATCGTCGGCAACCACGTCATCGTCGGCGTGAGCGGCGACGATCTTGATATCCCTGGTTACCTGCAGGCGCACGATCCGGAAACCGGTGCACGGCAGTGGCGATGGTGGGTGTACCCCGAAGCCGGCACGCCCGAGGCAAAGACCTGGCCGAGCGTGGAAGCGATGATGCACGGCGGCGGGATGACCTGGGGTTCGACCACTTACGACCCCGAGCTCAACCTGATCTTCTTCGGCACCGGCAACCCGCAGCCGGTGATCAACGGACGCAAGCGTCCCGGCGACAACCTGTTCACCGAGTCGATCGTCGCGCTCAACCCGGACAGTGGAAAGCTTGTCTGGTACTTCCAGTCGTCGCCGCACGACACCCACGACTGGGACGCCACGCAGACGCCGGTGCTCTTCGACGGCGACGTCGATGGCACACCGCGGAAGCTGCTGGGGCAGGCCGCGCGCAACGGCTGGTTCTTCGTGCTCGATCGCGCGACCGGGAGGAACATCCGCAGCAGCGAGTACATCAGAACGAACTGGTCGAAGGGTCTCGACGCGAAGGGCCAGCCGATTCCCGATCCCGCGAAGGAGCCGCAATACGACGGCGCTCTCGTCTCGCCAAATCAGGGCGGCGGGCAGAACTGGCCGCCACCGAGCTTCAGCCCGCGGACCGGACTGTTTTACGCCAATGCCTCACGCGGCTTCAGCGTGTATTACCTCTACGCCAACGAAGACGACGAGAAGCCGCAGGGGTGGGGAGGAAACGATCGCGGCGGCTGGTCGGAGGCGATGCTGCAGGCGATCGACTACAAGACCGGCAGGATTGCGTGGAGCCACAAGTGGACCGGCAGCAGCACGATTCGCTCGGGCGTGTTGACGACCGCCGGCAACGTGCTCTTTGCCGGCGACGCGCAGGCGAACTTCGTGGCGTTCGACGCCGGCAAAGGAACGCCGCTGTGGCATGCAGGCCTGCACACGTCGATCACCAACGGGCCGATCACCTACGCGCTCGACGGTACTCAGTACGTGGTCGTCGGCGCCGGCGACAGTCTTTACGCGTTCGCGCTTCGAGGACGTTAACCCGCGAAGAGCGCGAAGAACGCGGAGGTCGCGAAGATGATGACTCGAATTGTCGTTACCGGATTCGTGCTGGTGTCGATCGCCGCGATTGCTCAAACACCTCTCACTAATCTGGGCTACACGGACACGCCGATCCTTCCCGGCCTGCCGTACCACGTGCATGATCCGGCGCGTCCACGTCCGGCAATCGTCACGCCGGCGCTGCGTACCGGCGACGCGCCGTCCGACGCCACGGTCCTGTTCAACGGCACCGATCTCTCCAAGTGGACGCCGACGAAGAACGCGTGGCGGGTCGAGAACGGCTACATGGAAGTGGTTCCCAACAGCGGCGATCTCCGGACGAAGGAAACCTTCGGCGACGTACAGCTTCACGTCGAGTGGGCGGCGCCGGCGCAAGTGGCCGGCGACAGTCAGAATCGCGGGAACAGCGGCATCTTCCTGCACCGGCGCTACGAAGTGCAGGTGCTCGATTCGTTCGACAACCTCACCTATCCCGACGGCCAGGCGGGGGCGCTCTACGGACAGTGGCCGCCACTGGTCAACGCTGTCAGACGGCCAGGTGAGTGGCAGTCGTACGACATCGTCTTCGAGGCACCGCGCTTCGACGGGCCGCGCCTGATCAAACCTGCCTCCATGACGGTCTTCCTGAACGGCGTGCTGCTTCACAACCGCCGCGAGCTGATGGGAGCGACGGTGCATCGTGCGCTGCCGAACTACGCGCCGCAGCCGGCGGAAGATTCACTCGTCCTGCAGGACCATCAGCAGCCGGTCCGCTATCGAAATATCTGGATCCGCCGGTTGGTCCGCTAAGGCTTGCGGTTCGCCTTGCGAATAACCAGCTTCAATCCCGACCAGGTCTCGTCAACCGCACAGACCTTCACGTCAACGAGGCCCAACGGAAAAGCGACTTCACGGATCACGTCTTCGGTGATGTCCGTACGCACACCCGAGGCCTTCTTCGGCCACGACACCCAGACCGCGCCGTCCTGCTCGATCTCGTCGAGCGCCCTGCGCAGCTCGGCGACGAGTTGCGCGCGGGCGATGCTGAAGATGTGCACCAGATCGACCGGACGGCGCAGCCTCGCGGACAGTTGCACGTCGTTCGGCAGCGGTCCGAGGAGCTGTTGATAGTTCGCGGGGGCGTTCCGCGTTTTGACCCGCGTCCATGACTTGATGCCGAGCTTCTGCCCCAGCGCTTTACCCGAGTACCCGATTGTTGGTGTCTCTTTCCGGTCGTTCGCCACGCAGATCTCCCGAAACGCAAGTTTACAAAAGCTTTACAAAACCGCACTTCACCGGCGCTGATTCACGGCCGTCTACCTTGCACAACCCTGCGGGGGGCCCTAGAATCGGCGCGACAGGCTTTCTTACTACGCACCTGCGCGGGCAGGATCGCAAGGAGTTCATCATGCGCAAGCTCGGTTGGGTTGGCGTGCTCGTCGCCGTCATGGGACTGGCGATGTTCGTCGGCCAGCCCGTTTCGGGGCAGTCACAGCAGGAGATCAAGTACTCGACGCCGCCGCCGCTCGTGATCACCGCATTCGGCGGCAAGCCCGTCGACTACAAGGCACCGCGCACTCCGTGGGGCGATCCCGATCTGCAGGGCGTCTGGTCGAGCGACGACATGGACGGCGTCGGCATCGCCGCCGGCGGCGGTGGGCGCGGACGCGGTGGCGCACCGGCGGCTGCAGCCGCGCCGGCAGGTCCCCCGCCGCTGTACATGGACGAAAAGGCGTTCGAGGCGCGCAAGCAGGCAGTGGCCGCCGCCGCGAAGCGCGGCGACACGACCGCGGAGAGTTCGTTCCGCTTCGACTTCGGACGGCGCGCGTTCCCGCAGACGCGGCTGCTCGTCGATCCGCCGGACGGCCGCGTGCCGAACGTGCGCCCCGACGTCGTCAACCGCGGCATGCCGCGCGGCACCTACACCACCGGCAACGCCGAGCTGAATGACTGGCGCGATTTCTCACTGTATGAGCGCTGCATCACGCGCGGCATCGGTGGCTCGGTCCTGCGTGTCATCTACGGCAACGGCAATCGCATCGTCCAGGCTCCCGGCATCGTCGCGTTCTCGTACGAAATGCTGTCCGATACGCGCATCTTCCACGTGGACAACCGCCCGCACGTCAACCAGAAGATCGGGATGTACCTCGGCGACTCGCGCGCGCGTTGGGAAGGTGAAGAGCTGGTCGTCGAGACCACCAACCTGACCGACCAGACGGCATTCGGCGTCAACGGCAACGGCACGCGCCACAGCAAGGCGATGAAGATCACCGAGCGCTTCCGCCGCGTGGCCGACGACATCGTGCAGTACCAGGCGACGTGGGACGATCCGCTCACCTACACGGCGCCGTTCACCGTCTCGTTCCCGCTGACGCCGCTCGACGGCGGCTACCTGCTGCCCTACGACTGCCACGAAGGGAACGCGGCCATCGAGATGACGCTCAAGGCGGAGCGCGACGAAGACAGACTCCTCGCCCAGGATCTGGCCAAGGGGATCAAGCGTGAGCGCCGCGGCGTGCAGGAGTGCGGTGCCGGCGTCGGCTCACAGCCTGTCGCCGGATGCACCCCGGGCGCGGCGGCGGCGGGCCGCGGTGGTCGTGGCGGACGCGGCGGCCGCGGAGGCGCCGCCGACACCGGCGAAGGCACCGAAGAAAAGTAACGTTCTGAAGGCCGCGGTCACGCTGAGCTGCGTGGCCGCGGTCGCCTCCGTCCGTCCTTGAACCCCCTCGCGTACAGACCTAGAATTCCCCTCAGGTTCTAAACACCAGGAGCTCATCATGCGTAGGCTCGCCTGGCTTGTCATTTTCGCGGCGACGATCGCGCTGTCGATCTACGCCACCCCGACCGTCTCAGGGCAGCAGCAGTCGCAGGCTCTACCGCGGCCGTATGGAACGCCGCCGCCGATGGTCATCACCGCGTTTGGCGGAAAGCCGGTTACCTATAAGGCACCCCGCACGCCGTGGGGCGACCCGGATCTCCAGGGCGTCTGGTCGAGCGACGACATGGAAGGCGTCGGCATTCCCGCTGGCGGCGGCCGTGGCGGCGCCGGTCGCGGCGGTCCCGGCGCCGCACCGGCCGCGGCACCGGCCGCGGCACCGCAGGCTACAGCCGCACCCGCGGGTCCGCCACCGCTCTATCGGACGGAGGAAGAGCTCGAAGCACGACGGAAGCAGGTCGCGACCCAGGCCGACAATCGCGACAGGACCTCCACCAGCACGTTCCGAAACGATTACGCGCGGCGCGCGTTCCCGCAGACGCGCCTCCTCGTGGATCCGCCGGATGGCCGCATGCCGACTGTCCTTCCCGGCGCCAGGATCATGCCGCGCGGCACGAACGGCGCCGGACCGATCAACTCGTGGCTGGACTTCCCGCTCTACGAGCGCTGCATTACGCGCGGCATCGGCGGCTCGGTGCTCCGCGTGATCTACGGCAACGGCAACCGCATCGTGCAGGGGCCCGGCGTCGTGGCGTTCTCCTACGAGATGCTTCCAGACACGCGCATCTTCCACACGGACAATCGTCCGCACGTGAATCAGAAGATCGGGATGTATCTGGGTAATTCGACGGCGCGCTGGGAAGGCGAAGAGCTCGTCGTCGAAACGACGAACCTCACCGATCAGACCGCCTTCGGCGTGAATGGCCTCGGCACGCAGCACAGCAAGGCGATGAAAATCACCGAGCGTTTCCGCCGCGTCGCCGACGACATCATCCAGTATCAGGCGACCTGGGACGATCCGCTCACCTACAGCACGCCGTTCACCGTCTCGTTCCCACTAACGCCGCTCGACGGCGGCGTGCTGCTGCCGTACGACTGCCACGAAGGGAACAAGGCGGTCGAGATGACGCTGGCAGCCGAGCGTGACGAGGATCGCACGATGGCGGAAGCAGCCGCCAAAGGGATCAAACGGGAGCGCCGGCCGATCAACCAGAATGCCGGCGGGGCCGGACGTGGTGCCGGCGCCGGCCGCGGCGAGGCCAACACCGGCGAAATCGCGGAGAAGTAGTGGAGTCCGGCTTCAGCCGGATAACCGGCGCGCTGATGAAAACCGCGGTCACCTTCGTTGCCGTGGCCGCGGTGGTTGCGACGGTTCAGTCGCAGACTCACAACCCGACGCCGGCGTTTCCAGGTCAGACGAAAGCGCCGGCGCCGGCGAAACCCTCCGCCCCGGTCAGAGTGCAAACCATCGCCACCGGCCTGACCGGTGCCTGGGCGCTCGCCTTCCTCCCCGACGGCAACTTCCTCGTCACGCAGAACGCCGGAACGATCCGCGTGGTGCGGCCGGACGGCGTGGTTCTCGGCCCCGTTGCCGGCGTGCCGGGCGTCAAGGCCATCGGGGCGCAGGGACTTCACGACGTCGTCCTCGACCCTGAGTTCGCGAAGAACCGCACGCTGTACTTCACGTATTTCGCGCCGCCGAAGGGCGAGGCACCAGGGTCCTGGCCGGTGGAGTTCTTCTACGAGCGCGTGTGGACGCGCCCGTTCACCGAGCGGCGGACGATGGAGCTCGGCACGGAGCGGGTGGCGCGCGCACGGCTGAGCGCGGACAACCTGCGACTCGAGAACGTCGAGGACCTCGCCGACGGCGTCGAGCGGCGCATCGTCATCGCGCGCGACGGGACGCTGCTCGTCGGCGGAGCGGATCGATTCCGTTTCTACGATTCGGATCTCGACGGCGTCGACCACGACTTCACCGACAATCCGGACATTCGACGGAACTTCACGGGACGGGTGATTCGGATCAATCGCGACGGGTCGATTCCAAAGGACAACCCGTGGCTCGGACGCGCGACGGTGCTGCGCGAGACGTTCGCGCACGGCCTGAAAGATCCCGAGGGCGCCGCGCTGCATCCGCAGACCGGCGAGCTGTGGTCGATCGATCACGGCCCGCAGGGCGGCGACGAAATCAACATCATCCGCGGCGGCAGGGATTACGGCTGGCCCGACGTTACCTACGGGACGCAGTACGATGCGCGGCAGCCGGACGGTCGCAGGAACGTGCCGGTGGCCAAAGGGCTGACGGCCAGGGCCGACGTCGAGCAGCCGATCTATTTCTGGGTGCCGTCGATCGCGCCGTCGGGAATGATGTTCTACACCGGCGATCTGTTCCCGGCATGGAAGGGCAACCTGTTCATCGGCGCGATGGTTGGCCAGGCGCTCGTACGGCTCGAGATCAAAGGCGATCGCGTCGTGTCCGAGGAGCGGCTGCTCACCGAACGGAAGGCGCGCGTGCGCGAAGTGCGCCAGGGGCCCGATGGAGCGATCTATCTCCTCTCCGGCGCCGACCTCCTCAAGCTCACCCCGAGATAGATCTCATAGCTGACACGCAGTGACGGCATGCCGACTGGCGCCGCCGCGCTACGCATGCCGTGGCCGGACTCAGTCAAGCGTCTTTCGACTCGGCTCGAGGCTGGAGAGCTCTTTCAGCAACCACAGCTTCGCATAGCGCCAGTCGCGCTTCACCGTGTCGACGGAGACCTGTAGCGCTTCAGCAGTTTCTTCGAGGCTGAGTCCGCCAAAGAAACGCAGCTCGACGACCTGGCTCTTGCGTGGATGAACCGCCGCCAGCGCCTGGAGCGCGTCGTCGAGCGTCAGCAGGTCCTGTGTCGACTCCTTCGAAACGACGAGCGCCTCGTCCAGCGAGACCCTGGGCGCGCGGCCGCCACGCTTCTCGCTGCGCCGCGTGCGTGCGAGGTCGACCAGGATTCGTCGCATCACCCGCGCTGACATCGCGAAGAAGTGCGCGCGATCCTGCCAGCGAATCCGCTTCAGGTCGATGAGGCGCATGTACGCCTCGTTGACAAGCGCGGTGGCCTGCAATGTATGACCGGGACGCTCGCGCACCATGTACTGCCTCGCCAGGCGACGCAGCTCCTCATGCACGAGCGGTACGAGCTGTTCGAAGGCGTGCGGCTCCCCTCGTCCCCACGCGACCAGCAGCTCTGTCGGACTGCGACGGTTCACTGCCGGCGTTTCAGATCCTCGAACCAGTTGACGACCACCTTGATGGGCCCCGGGACGCCGGTCCCAGGCACCCGCTTCATGAGCAGGACGCGACCGTTCGCCGGAGACACTGCGTATGTCCACGACGACCCGGGAACCGGTGTCTCGAAGCCGGCCCCGAGCGGGACGTCGCGAACCGCGCCGACATCGAGGTCCGGAGTGGATCTCACTGAGACAACCTTCAGTTCGCCCTTCAAGGTCCGGTAGAACAGCTCGTTGGAACCAGCCGGCCCCCAGAGCGGCTGGAGACCGCCGCCGAGCGACTCGCGGCGCCGATCGACATCTGGATATGACCGGACGATCACCTCGTCGGTTTTGGACTCGTTCGAGGCATAGACGACGAGGCGGCCGTCCGGCGAGACCTCCGCGGTACCTTGCGCGCCTGCCCCTCCAATGAGCGGTCGTGACTGCCAACCTCCACTTCCCTTTGTCAGTACGGCAACGTCCTGTGGCGCGTCCTTTCCGGACGCGAACACGATCAACGCATCGGACGCCGGCATCTGGAAAGGCATGTAGCTGTCGGTTCCTTTGAACTCCTCGCGTTCGGTCCCCGCTCCTTCGGCGTCTATCGAGAAGACGCGAAAGACCCTTCCTCCGCGGTCCGACGCGTAGTACACACGCGTGTCGTCCGGGCTCCAGACTGGCATGAGGTCTTCGGTTGGACCCTTGCTGATCCGCGTCAGGACCTGGCGTTTGAAGTTCCAGACAAAGATGTCCCGATTCCCGTCGTCGCTGAAGATGTCGAGCGCCACACGGCTGCCATCCCGTGAGATCCGAGGATAGTTGTAGCCCATCGGCGCCGCGGTAATCGGCTCCTCGCGGCCAAGGCGGTCCACCCACGCCAACGTTTTTCTTAAGGGACTTCCCGCTGACCCGTACGCCAGCGTGCCGTTTTCCGATACGTCGAAGTCCGCGTTGAATCCGCCGGGTTGGCTCGTGCCGATTCTCACGCCCTCCACGGTGGAAGGAACACCATGGGTCTCGAGGCGACGCGCATCGAACTCTACGATCTGGAGTCCGCCCCCGGAGGCGTAGAGTAGATGCCCCGTCCTCAGGTAACGCGCTCCGTGTCCGCCCTGAATAAGGACCTTACGCTGACGCGTCGTGAGATCGACGACTGCAATCTGTGCGTCGGCGCCACCGCCGCCACGCACGATCGTGAAGATAACCGACCGCCCATCCGGGAGGAATTCCGGCCACCCATAGAACACCTCACCCGCTGCCGTGTCACGGTCGACGACGACCTGGGCCTCGCCTTTCTCGGCGCTCACCCGAAGGAGGCCGCCGCCCCGCGCGAAGACGATCGTTCCGTCCGGTCCCCAGGTGCCGCCGTACTCGCGCTCCCGCCCAGACCGTTGCGCCGTGATCAACTGAGCGGCGCCACCACCAGCAGGCACGCGGTGCAGTCCGTCCTGACTGAAGAACGCGAGCCACAGGCCATCCGGCGAAAAAAACGGTGTGGTGCCCTGGATTCCCGTAGGGACGGAATTGCCGTCTTGTGCCGCCCGTAGGTACAACGTGGATGAGGACAACATCACGTAGACGAGACGCGACCCGTCCGGCGACAAAGCGAGGGTGCGACCGGAAAAGCTCGGTCCCATCTCGGGACGCACGACCTCGAATCCCACCGGGAGGGCATCAGATTCACGCGAGGCGAACCGGGACGCCGCCGACCACGTACCAGCGAGGGCAAGAATCACCAGCGCCACGGCGGCAGCGGCCTTCCAAATCACCTGGCGACGACGGGACGCTGACGCAGCGCCTTCCGGTGGCTCGCTCGACGACTCGTGCTTACCTGAGCGCACGTCGGCGAGGTCGGCGCGCGCATCGCCGATGTGCTGGAGGCGACTGCGTGGCGACCGCTCAAGGCAGCGCCGAACGAGACGGCGAATCGGCGTCGGCGTGGTGGCCGGCAGCGCCGCGAGATCAGCGTGGCCTTCGAGGATCTTCGCCAGCGTCTCGGTCGCCGTGGCTGCAGCGAACGCCATGCGTCCGGTCAGCATTTCGTAGAGCACGCACCCGAACGCCCAGATGTCGGCCCGCTGGTCTGTGGCCTCTCCACGCGCCTGCTCGGGGCTCATATAGGCTGCCGTGCCGAGCAGGACGCCCTCGCGGGTGGCGCCTGCAGTCAGCGTGGGGGAGTGCGACAGGTCACCGACGACGCGTCCGGCTTCAACGGGACCTATCGCCTTGGCGAGCCCGAAGTCCAGTACCTTCACCAAGCCGTCGGGCCGAATCTTGATGTTGGCGGGTTTGAGGTCGCGGTGGACGATGCCCTTCTCGTGAGCGGCTTCGAGCGCCCCGGCGATCTGTTCCGCAATTGCCAGCGCGTCGGCCAGCGGCAGCAGGCGCCCGCCAGCCTTGGCCGCTCGATCCAGCCGATGCTCGAGTGTTTCTCCCTCGACGACCTCGAGCACCAGCGCATGGATCTCCGCTGGCGCGGCGACGTGCTCGACTGCGTGAATTGTCGCGATGTTCGGGTGATTGAGCGCGGCCAGCACGCGCGCCTCGCGCTCGAATCGCGCGAGCCGTCCGGCATCGCTCGTGAAGACTGGCGGCAGGACCTTGATGGCCACTTCGCGGCCAAGGGTCCCGTCGCGTGCGCGATACACGTCCCCCATGCCGCCCGATCCGAGCGGCGCGAGGATTGTGTAGTTGCCGATCCGCTCACCTGGATTGAGTGGGGCACCACGAGTTGCCAGCCGTTCGGCGGCGACGGCCATCGCCGGTGTTTCGAGGAACGCCGACGCTGCGCCATCATGCACGAGCAGCGCCTCGACCTCGCGGCGTAGCTCCCCGTCGTCGCCGCAGGCATCGATCACGAATCGCGCGCGCTCGGCCGTCGGACGCTCGAGCGCCGCTTGACAGATCTGTTCGATGGCCCGCTCGCGCTCAGGCGTCACGAACGGCACCTCTGCTGTTTCTCACAATGCCGACCAATTCTAAGTCGACCGCCACGCCGCGAAACCGCTGACGCACCCGATTTCCGCCTGTTTCGAGGTCATGCCCCATTTCGGCGTTCCGTTCCGCCTTGGGTGGCGAGGTGAACGCCATGACCGCTCGTCCTCTCGCCCGCGGCTTCTCGACGGTGGCATTTCAGGCAGCGCTGATGGTCACCATGACCTGCACCGTCGTCGGTGTCGCGGCCGCTGACGAACCCCAACCGCTTCGGCGTGTCCGGCCCCAGAGCGCACGAATCGCCGACGCGATCGCCCAGGGTGTCGAAAGATCCGCGACGTTTCGTCGTCTCGTCGAGTCGATCGATGCGACGGATGGCCTTGTGTTCGTCGCGGAAGGGAAATGCCAGCACGGCACTCGGGCGTGTCTCCTGATGTCGGTCGTGATTGCCGGCTCAGATCGCATCCTCCGCATTTTCATCGATCCCCGCCGCGCGCCGGGATGCGAGCTCGTGGAGGTCATCGGCCACGAGCTGCAGCATGCAGTAGAGGTGCTGAGCAACGCGGCCATCAGGAGTGGCATCCAGATGTACAGGTTCTTCGACCGCGTAAAAAACAATGGTGACGTGAAGAGGTTCGAAACCGCCGCCGCACGTCAGACAAGCCTGAGTGTCGCACGCGAAGCGTGTCGTCGTTCATGACGGAGGGCGAATGCATCGCCTCAGCGGAGCGGCAGCTCGCCGAACGCAAGGTACGCGTCCGCGGAGTGCGCCAGGGGCCCGATGGAGCGATCTATCTCCTCTCCGGCGCCGACCTCCTCAAGCTCACCCCCAAATAACTTCTAGGGTAATTGCGCGATCGTCCGCTGCAGCACGCCCTCGAGCTCATACAGCGTCTGGCGGAACCGCGGCGAGTCGGTGTGCGAAATCTCGCGCCGCAAATCGATGAGTTTTGCTTCGAGGAATTCCTTCAGCGTTCGACCGTCGTCCTCGGCGATGGAGATGGAAAGCATGGCCAGCTCCTTTCACGATCAGGATGACACAGAACCTCAATCAGCGGTCGGCCGGTCCACCGAATCGATCACCAGCATCCTGATCGGACCGCGGCGCGCGTCCAGACGAAGGCCCAGCTGTTCGGGCAGCGCCGTGAAAAGCGAAGGCGCGTCAGAGGTCGCCTCCTGCGATTCCGGCGTCCAACGCAAGTTGACTTCGAAGCTGCCCGCGAGGCCGGTCTCATCCGTCACAGGGCGACCGGTGAGTTGCGAAAGGAGTTCGGCAAGCAGCGGCAGTTCGACGTTGGGAGCCCGTAGTGTGCCGGATCCGATCTGCATTGCACAGTCGGCGCCGCATGGCTTGGCGGGTGCGAGTCCTTTCGCCGCGCGCTCCTTGTCGTCGAGCACCAGGGCATACACCTGTCCCTGCCGCTCTTCGAAGTGCGCGCGGAAGCTGAAGCGGTCAGCGAGGAGCGACTGCATCATCAACTGGACCAGCGCGTACGTTCCGCCGGGTGACCACGTGAGGTTGTCGCGGAGTTCGCGTTCAGTCACTCCGGTAATGTCGAACCGCTCGGATTCGGTCCAGGGCGGCGCATCGACAATCTGGTACAGCTGAAGCGTGTATGCGGCGCGAATCAGCTGTTTCACCGGGATATCGGTGAGCACCATTCGGCCGCCGGGTTGAACGGCGAAGCGAATCACGCCTTCGCTGTTCTTGTTCGGCTTGACCGACGTCACGTCAAACCGGGGACGCTCGGCGTCCGCTGATTGCGCCCGCACCGTTGCAGCCGAGGCGAAGAGGACGAGCGCGACCAGGGCTCGAATTTTCGTCGCCATGTTCGTATTAAACGTGCTTACATTATGTAAGACCTAGCCCGCCGATGCAAATCGGGTCGCAGCCGCCGGTCGCTTTCACAAACGCGTAACGGATGACTGGTATGGTGCGCCGATGACACGGAAACTCGCCGCCGTACTCGCCGGAGCATCCCTGGTCGCGTTCGCTTCGCTGGAGGGTGCCTCCGCGCAAGGGCCTCCACGTATCCCGCGCACGTTTCCGCAGTTTGCCGGCACCTGGGTTCTCGACGAACTGGCGAGCACGGGGTCCCTCACGATGGCACCGCGCATTCCGCGAACCCTGACGATCACCGCGACGCCAGAGGTACTCACGCTGACGGAGCGCCTCCGCCTGCGTCCAGGCGACAACATCAACGAGCTGCAGGTGAGAGCGGTCCGCTTCGACGGCACGCCGGCGGTTCGGGATCGCGACAGCCAGGTCTACGAATACCAGGACACCTTCCTGTTCGTCGCGGACATGCTCGTGGTCAGCACCAAAAGTACCAGGCAGCGCGATAAAGGCGTGTTCGACCTGGCGACTGACGCGTTCTCCGTGGACGGCGACGTCCTGACGATGCATCGTCAGCTCAGTCACGTCGATCCGCCGGGTCACATCGCGACGATGGGATTCGCTCCCAACAACTTCAAGCACACCTACATCTACAGGCGCCTTCGCTGAAGCGACGGGCCCGAGACCAGTTCTTTGTCCCGAAGATACTGAAGAATGCGGTCGGCGTTAGCGGCCGGACTGCAGTCCACCGTATCGAGCGTCAGCTCCGGGGTTGCCGGGGGCTCGTAGGGATCGTCGATGCCCGTGAAGGAGATCAGCTCACCGCGCCTTGCTTTGGCGTACAGGCCCTTGGGATCACGCGCTTCGCATACGTGGATCGGAGCGTTCACGTACACCTCGATGAAACGCCCGGCACCGATGAGCGCCCGGCACTCGTCCCGCGCCGCACGGTAGGGGCTGATCGTCGCGCAGATCACCGCACCGCTGTGCCTGACGATCTCGGACGCGACAAACCCGATGCGCCGGATGTTGTCGTCACGATCGGCTCGGGAGTAGCCCAGCCCCTTCGACAGGTGCGCGCGGATGCGATCGCCGTCGAGCACGGTGACGATCCGCTGCTCGGCCTCGAGCAGCTCGGCCAGGCTGGTGGCCGTGGTGGACTTGCCGGAACCGCTGAGGCCGGTCAACCAGACACAGAACCCCTGGTGGGGCGTCTTCATGCGACCGGCGCCCGATGGTAGGACGAGAACGCTGGATCCAGGCGACGCGACACGATCATGTCCAGATAGTCCCGATCCTGGTCAGAGAGCTCGTGCGCGTGCGCGCCGGTGGTGCCCTGTCTGAAGCGGAACGAGTCACGATCCAGCGAAAGCCCCTGGTCAACCCGCTTCGCGCGCTCCTGCTCCTGGAGGCGGTCGAAGGTTGATTGCTCGACGGCGCGCCCGAGCGTATCCGCGTCGATGGGAGCGCCCAGGAACGTCATCGCGGCCGAGAAGGCCGAACCCGCGTCCCGCCGCAAATCCTCGAACCTGCAGACAGCGAGGCGATCGCTGCCCGAGCGCACGTGCCTGGCCCACATGTCCATAAAGCGCAGGATTCGTCGGATGCCCCAGGGACCTCGAATGAACTCGGCCAGCGTCACGTCCGGCTCGAGCGCCCCGTCGATCGCGCGGAGATGGTGATAGTGACTGACCACCACGTCTCGTGGGTCCCGAACGATAAGGAGCGTCGGATGCGTCAGCGCCTCGGCGGTTCGATCGGGCCAGGGCGCGGGCTGCTGTTCGAACGGCTTGAGGACCGAGGACCCCATGTGGGTGAACGTGCACACCGGGAAGAGACGCCCGGCGGCCCGCCGCGAGAGCATCTGTTGAAAGGCTCTGTTCTGCTCCGGTGTGTACAGGCTCTTCGGCTGGATGTCGGTCTCGTTGAAGTAAAACCTGGCGTAGTGGAAGTACAGCGTCGAGAACCACGTGCGACCGGACTTCGGATAGGAAACGACGTTAGCGAAGGCGTACTGCGCGTCGTTCCAGCCCCCGAACAGGTCGTCGGGCGGCGGCGCCTCGGGACGCCTCTCGCGGCGTTCTCTCCGTAACGAGGTGCGCCTTTCGAGCGCTCGCCGCTTCGCCTTCTCGACCTCGGCACGGACACGCGCCCGGCGAAGATCCTCGCGAAGGGCGCCGATCTCGCTCCGCTGTTCCTCCAGCTTCAGTTGTGCATCCGCGAGCGCCTTCCGCGTTCCCAGGATCGGCAGGCGCACCACCACGTCGGACCAGGACATGGATGCCATGATACGCCGCCTGATCCCCTCCCCGAATTGTCAGATCGCCTCTTCGGGCGCTTTGAGATGCCGGAACGACCGGTACAGCGCGAGGTCGTACAGGATCTTCAGCGTCCCGCCGATGAAGAGCGGCGCTGCCAGCGACAAATGCTGCATGACGCTGCCGCCAATCAACGGACCGACTGCCCATCCCGCATTGCGCGTGACATTCGTCATGCCGCTCGCGTAGGTTCGGGCTGAAGGCGGCACGACCGCCAGCACGTAGGACTGGCGCGTCGGTACGTCCATCTCCACAAGCGCCTCGCGCGCGAGGAAGAATGCGGCCGCGACAGCGGCTGTCGGAGCCGCGGGAGCGAGCATCATGAAGACGCTCGAGGGCAGGTGCGTCAGCACCATGGTGTTGACCAGACCGATGCGCCTCGCGATCCAGGCGGCGGCAAGATGCGAGACAACGTTCAGGATGCGCGCGGCGAAGAACAGGTAGGCAAGTTGCACTTCAGTCGTGCCGTAGCGCTCGAAGAACCAGTAGGCGACGAGTGCGGAGCTGAGGAAGCCGCCGCCGATGCTGTCGATCGCGAAGAGACCGGCAATCCGGCGGACGACGGCGCGCGTGCGCGGATCGACGGCGTCGTTCGTCAACCCTGAAGCAGGCTCAGCCTGCTCGACGTGCGGGCCTAGAAATACGTAAGGAATCGCCGACGCGGCAACCACGATAGCGCAGAGCGCAAACGTCAGTGCACGCCCATCGATCGCACGAATGTCCAGAGCGCCGGCAAGTACCGTGGGCAGCGCGGCGCCCAGCGCCCCCACCGCGTGGCCTGAATCGACGACGGCGTTGTACCAGGCCATCGTCCAGGTGCGCCGCTCGTCGGTGGTCGTCGCGGGGAGCAGCGCCTGTTCGAGCGCGGACGCCGGACCGCGATCGCGGCCCAGACCGTTGAGCATGGCGGCCGCCGCGATCAGGATCAGAACGGGAAGCGCGGCAGTGAATGCCAGAGCGGCATAGCCGGCGGCCGAGAGCAGGCTCAATACGACGAGCGTTCGCCGCCTGCCCCACCGGTCCGCGCGGAGCGCGGTGATGATCGTCCCCGCGGCGCTCGCGGCGATCCCGGTCCCGATGACCAGGCCGATCGCCCCGACGGACAGGCCGCGGCTGGCCAGGTGAATCACGATGAGGACGCCGACGAGGCTGATCGCCGCGGCGCGAAGGCCGCCCGCGGCGCAGACCAGCGCGGCGTCGCGAGTCACTATTTGCGGGCCTTCGCCCCCTCACGGCGCCACGCAAAGTAGGCATCCATCGCCTTGATCTGTTCGATGTTCGGCACCGGTCGCGCGCTCGACTTCGCGTCGAGGTGCATCACCATCTGCGCCGACTCCGTGAACGCCGGCCACTTCGGCAGGCCGGGTCCATTCGGATCGCCCGTCTTCGCGAAGTTTACGAAGTAGCTGCTCATCAGGTCGGACATGGCGCGATCTTCTGGCTGCGGAGCTCCAATCAGACCGGACGGCCCGCTGAACGTACCGAGCGTGCGGAACACATACGGGATTTCGGCAGCGTGGCCGGCGCCGTTTCGTGAGATAGGCGTCCGGTGATCGAAGTAATACACGTAAGCCTTGCCGCTGCCATGTTTCGCTTGCAGCAGCGCCCAGGCCCATGTCGGCCACCCGAACGTGGTGTCGCGCAGCAAATTGCGCATGCTCTGCGTCGCTTCCTGATCGGTTGCGTGCGGATAGACGGCAAGGAGCTTATCGGCATGCGCGCCATAACCTGTGCGCAGCAGCGTCTCGAGCACAGCCTGGGTCGAGGCGCCCGGTGAAAACGTCACGCCCTCATCCGAGTTCGAGCCGATCAGCACCGGCGTGTCGGTGAAACGCTTCGTTTGGTACAGCTCGTACTGATCGCCGGGTAGCACGTCACCGTCGAACACCGGCCAGAACGCGCCCTGCAATCCTGGTCCAACCGCCGCAAGAATCTTTTCAGCCGGCAGCTGCCTGGCTGACTGAAGGTCAACGGCGCCAACCCTCTTGAGAAATGCCAGTCCGATGCCTTCAGCGGCGCTCAGCGGAGGCGACGTGGCACCGGCGACAACGCCCACCCGCGCCGGGCCGAAGTGACCGCCGCTTTGCGAAATCGCGCGATGGAACAGACCCTTCGCGGCTGGCGACGCGGCCAGCATGCTGACGGACATCCCGCCGGCCGATTCGCCGAAGATCGTCACCGCGTTCGGGTCGCCGCCAAACCTCGCGATGTTGTCCTTTACCCATCGCAGGCCGGCAATCTGGTCCCGCAGACCGTAATTGCCGGACCCCTTACCGCTCTCTTTCGTCAGTTCGGGATGGGCGAGGAATCCCAACGGGCCCAACCGATACGCGATGCTGACAAGAACGACGCCTTTCTCCGCCAGCGGCGTGCCATCGTACGCGGGGATGCTGGTCATGCCGCCAACGAACGAGCCGCCGTAGATCCACACCATCACCGGCCGACGCTCGCGTGCCGCTTTTGCCCCAGTCCAGACGTTCAGGTAAAGGCAGTCCTCGCCCGTCGCCTCGGGCGCACCAAACAGCTTGAGGAACGACACATCCTGCGGGCAGCTCGGCGCGAACGCTGCGGCGTCCTTGACGCCGGTCCATCTGTTCACGGGCTGCGGTGCCCTCCACCGGAGCTCGCCGACCGGCGGCGCGGCGAACGGGATGCCCTTGAACGCGGCAATTCCACTGGTCACCACACCCGAGACGCGGCCACCAGTCACCTCGACCTCACGGATTTGTGCACCGGCTGTTACAGCCGCGAGCAACTGCGTTGCGGCGCACACGGCGACGACTCGTTTCCTCATGCGCGGATTATCCCACCACGGGATCGTATATCTTCGTACTCATGGCTGATTTCACCGCACATGCACCGGGCACGTTCTCGTGGGTCGAGCTGATGACCACCGACGCGAAGGCCGGCGTCGCGTTCTACCGCAACCTCTTCGGCTGGGACGTCGTCGAGCACGACATGGGCCCGGACGGCGTCTACACGATCTTCACGATGCGGGGGCGCGACGTCGCCGCCGGCGGCAGCCTGCCGCAGGACGAGCGTCAGCTGGGCATCCCGTCGCATTGGAACCTGTATGTCACCGTGCCGAGCGCGGACGAGGCGGTGTCGCGCGCCGCCTCGCTCGGCGCCACGGTTCTGTTCGGCCCGTTCGACGTCATGACGCACGGGCGCATGGCCGTGATTCAGGACCCGAGCGGTGCCGTGTTCCACGTCTGGGAACCGAAGGCGCACATCGGCGTCAAGATTCGCAACGAACCTGGCGCACTCTGCTGGTCCGAGTTGACCACGCGCGACCCGAAGAAGGCGGAGACGTTCTACACGCAGATGTTCGGGTGGACGGCAAAGCACAGCGCGCCGGCCGCGGTGATGGACTACACCGAGTTCAGCGTCAACGGGCACCCGGGCGTCGGGATGATGGCCATGCCCGAGAATATGCCGTCGCAGGTGCCCTCGTACTGGATGCCCTATTTCCAGGCCGCCGATCTGGACGCGTCAGTCGCCAACGCAAAGAGCCTCGGCGCCTCGGTCATGGTCGGACCGAATGCCATCCCCGACGGCGCCAGGTTCGTTATCCTGCAGGACCCGCAGAAGGCGATGTTCGCGATGTACCAGCCGGCGCGTTAGCCCGGCTTGGACTTGATGGTCTTGACCATCTGCGCGAACGGTTCGATGACGCCGTGGACGGGGACGCTCCGCTCGATCTGCAGCCCACGGCGCTCGAGGTTCTGCAGCACGTTCGCACCCCACGAGTGGCGCAGCCACGTCGCATCGTACAGGTCGGCCTGCACGAGGATGCGGTCGCGCGGGACATAGGCGTAGATGTTCGTGCCCTCGCGCGGGTTGTCGAGCAGGTGATACAGCTGCACCTCCATCGACTTGTCCTTGAGCGTCAACCGATCGTCCACGAGCTCGAACATTACCAGGCGGCGGACCTTCTCGAGCGTGTCCGGCGCGATCGTGTGCTGGCGCCCGACCAGCGATCTGAAAAACGCCTCGTTGGACCGGTGCGTCACAATGGTCAGTCCTTCGGCAATCGCGGCGCGGAGTCCGCCGGAGTGGTCGAAGTGATGATGGGAGACGATCGCTTTCGTCAGCGGCTTGGGACTCAGCGTGCGCGCCTTGTCGATCACCGCCTTCGTCCGTGCCTCGTTGACCGGCGCCTCGAACAGGACGAGGTGATCGTCGAACTCGAAGACGACGCTGCGGTGGTTGCCGGAGCCGGCCAGCCACCAGATGCCCGTGGCCACCGGCTCAACGGTCACGACCACCGGCGGCGGTTCCGGCACCTTCGCCTGCTTGAGCTCCGCAGGGATCGCCAGCTCCGACATATCGCCGTCAACGGCGTTCTTCGTCACCTGGAGATCGAGCTGGAGGTAATAGTCCATCTTCGTCGTCAGCCGCCGCGGCAGCTGCAGG
>Ga0247825_10000639_pt1 | contig 22351 bp, 20 predicted proteins | sample 13C_Vanillin_Day_FD_194413 | JGI IMG/M metagenome (GOLD analysis project Ga0247825, IMG submission 194413) | Soil microbial communities from agricultural site in Penn Yan, New York, United States - 13C_Vanillin_Day48 | ecosystem: Environmental > Terrestrial > Soil > Agricultural land | place...
ACGGCACGAACTTCGCCCAGCCCTTGTCCGCCGCCACCTTCGTCAGCGCCGCCGTCAGCGTCGTCTTGCCGTGGTCGATGTGGCCGATCGTCCCCACGTTCACGTGCGGCTTTGAACGATCAAATTTTTCCTTCGCCATTAGCGTGCGTCTCCGTTATTTAGTGCCCTGGATCCGGGCGACGACTTCTTCACTCACATTGCTGGGCGCCTGCTCGTAGCGGTCGAAATGCATCGAGTAAGTCGCGCGGCCCTGCGTGCGTGACCGCAAATCCGTGGCGTAGCCGAACATCTCCGACAGCGGCACCCGCGCGTTGATGATCTGCGTGCCGCCGCGATCCTCCTGCGACTGGATGCGGCCGCGCCGGCTGGCCAGATCGCCCATGACGTCGCCGAGGTAGTCCTTCGGGACCACGACCTCGACGCGCATGATCGGCTCGAGCAGCACCGGCTTGGCTTTCTTCGCCGCGTCCTGGAACGCCATCGAGCCGGCAATCTTGAACGCCATTTCCGACGAGTCGACGTCGTGGTACGACCCGTCGTAGAGCACGATGCGAACGTCGTCGATCGGGTATCCGGCCAGCACGCCGCGCGTGAGTGCTTCCTTGATGCCCTCGTCGATCGGCTTGATGAACTCGCGCGGAATCGCGCCCTGCGTGACTTCGTTTTCGAAGATGTAGCCGGTGCCTGGTTCGCCCGGGAAGAGATGAATCTTCGCGTGGCCGTACTGACCGCGGCCGCCCGTCTGCTTGGCGTACTTCATCTCGCCATCGGCTGGACGCGTCAGCGTCTCCTTGTAGGCCACCTGTGGCTTGCCGACGCTCGCCTCGACGTTGAACTCGCGCTTCAGGCGGTCGACGATGATCTCGAGGTGCAGCTCGCCCATGCCCGAAATCACGACCTGGCCGGTCTGTTCGTCGGTCTTGACGCGGAAGGTCGGGTCTTCGGCCATCAGCTTCGACAGCCCGACGCCGAGCTTTTCCTGGTCGCCCTTCGTCTTCGGCTCGATGGCGAGCGCGATCACCGGTTCCGGGAAGTCCATCGACTCGAGCACGATGGCGTGCTTCTCGTCGCAGAGCGTGTCGCCGGTGCTGACCTGCTTCAGGCCGACGGCCGCCGCGATGTCGCCGGCGTAGACCTCCTTGATTTCTTCACGCTTGTTGGCGTGCATCTTCAGCAGGCGGCCGACGCGCTCCGTTCTGCCCTTGGTGGCGTTGTAAACCGCCGAACCCGACGTCAGCACGCCGGAATAGACGCGAATGAACGTGAGTTGGCCGACGAACGGATCGGTCATCAGCTTGAACGCCAGCGACGAGAACGGGGCATTGTCTGCCGCAGGTCGCTCGATCAGCGTCTCTTCCTTCGCCCTCGGATCGGTGCCCGTAATCGCGGGCACGTCGAGCGGCGAGGGCAGATAGTCGACGACGGCGTCGAGCAGCGGCTGCACGCCCTTGTTCTTGAACGCCGTGCCGCAGATGACGACCACGAAGGCCGTGTCCTCGTGGTAGACCGATTTGATCACGCGGTCGCGCAGCGCCGCCTTGATCTCGGCCTCGCTGATCTCCTGACCGCCGAGGTACTTCTCGAGCAGCTTGTCATCGTGCTCGCTGACCTTCTCGATCAACTTCTCGCGATACTGCTGCGCCTCGGCCATCAGCTCGGACGGGATGTCCGACACGTCGTAGTCGGCGCCCATCGTCTCGTCCTTGTAAGTGATCGCCTTCATCTTCACGAGGTCGATCACGCCGACGAACTTGTCCTCGGCACCGATGGGTAGCTGGATCGCCACGGGATTGGCCCCGAGCTTCTTCTCGATCTGCGACAGGGTCTCCTTGAAGTCCGCGCCGACGCGGTCCATCTTGTTGACGAAGCAGATGCGCGGCACGCGGTACTTGTCCGCCTGGCGCCACACGGTCTCTGATTGCGGCTCGACGCCGGAGACGGCGTCGAACACCGCGCAGGCGCCATCGAGCACGCGCAACGACCGCTCGACTTCGGCGGTGAAGTCCACGTGGCCCGGGGTGTCGATGATGTTGATGCGGATGTCGCGCCAGAAACAGGTCGTCGCCGCGGACGTGATCGTGATTCCGCGCTCCTGCTCCTGCTCCATCCAGTCCATGACCGCGGTGCCTTCATGGACTTCGCCGATCTTGTACGTAATTCCGGTGTAGAAGAGGATCCGCTCTGTCGTCGTCGTCTTGCCGGCATCGATGTGCGCCATGATGCCGATGTTCCGTGTCCGTTCGAGCGGTGTCTGCCGAGGCATTACTTCGTCCTTCGTCCTTCGTGCTTGGTCCTTGGTCCCTACCAGCGGTAGTGCGCGAAGGCCTTATTCGCTTCCGCCATCCGATGCGTGTCTTCGCGCTTCTTCACGGCGCCGCCGCGCAGGTTCGACGCGTCGAGCAGCTCGTTCGCAAACTTCTCCTGCATCGTCTTGCCGTCGCCGCGCTGTCGCGCGAACGTGACCAGCCAGCGGATGCTGAGCGAGAGACGCCGGTTCGGGTTCACTTCGACAGGCACCTGGTAGTTCGAGCCGCCGACGCGGCGCGACTTCACTTCGAGGCTCGGCTTCACGTTGTCGAGCGCCTTCTTGAAGACCTTGAGCGGGTCGTCGCCGGTGCGCTCCTTGATGATGTCGAAGCTCTTGTAGAGGATCCGCTCCGCCGTGCTCCGCTTGCCGTCGCGCATCACCGTGTTGATGAACTTGCTGACCAGCGTGCTGTTGTAAAGCGGATCCGCCGGAAGTTCCCGCTTTGGAATTTCTCGTCTACGCGGCATGACTCAGTTCCCTATTGCTTGGGGCGCTTCGCGCCGTACTTCGACCGACCCTGCTTGCGTCCCTGTACGCCGACCGCGTCGAGCGTCCCGCGGACGACGTGATACCGCACACCAGGAAGATCCTTCACACGGCCGCCGCGAATGAGCACCAGCGAGTGCTCCTGCAGGTTGTGGCCGACGCCGGGAATGTAGGTCGTCACCTCGATGCCGTTCGTGAGCCGCACGCGCGCGACCTTGCGCAGCGCCGAGTTGGGCTTCTTCGGCGTTTGCGTGAACACGCGCACGCAGACGCCGCGCTTCTGCGGGCTGACCTGCAGCGCAGGACTCTTCGTCTTGGTGACGATCTTCTTGCGTCCCTGGCGGACGAGCTGACTGATAGTCGGCATTTAACCTCTCGAACAAGTTCGTCGTTGGATAGTTGGCCAACTATCCAACTCGCAAAAGGCGTACAGCCCCAAAGCTGCCGCCCCTTGCGCTCAATACATCCGCATCGGCTGCGAGCTCACAGCCGACACGTCGCGGCAAGCCTGAAGGCGATAACCGCCTGGCGCTTGCAGCTGATGACCCTAACTGTTTATGTCGCTGGGGCTTGTCACTCTCGCGACCCGCCCATGGAGCTACTTGCTCTTTTCAGCTAACGGACGCCTCGTAGGCCTTCCGGTAGACCAAGGAACGTCGCTAAGACGTTCCGGCAGACACGGGGCTAGATAGGGTGTCCTAACCCCAATAGAACCTGACGAATATAGCATGCAGGAACGTAATCCCGCTAGGGGCCTACTTCCGGTTCGCCAGATAGTTGACGATGGCAGTCATCTGGGCCTCGCTCAGAACGTTCCCGAACGGCGGCATGCTTGCGAACGGGTCGACCGCTTCCGGCTCAGTTATCCACTCGCGCAGCCATTTGGCATCCCGGGCTGCCCCGATTCGAGACAAATCGGGAGCCGCCGATGCCCCTTCTCCCTCAATCATGTGGCACGTGGCACAGTAGGTCCCCAGCACCAGGGCTGCCTGCCGCTCGCCGCCGTCTACGGCCGGCGGCTCAACCCCAACGCGTTTTTTCCGCATGTACGCCACGATCGCGTAGGCCTGGCCGGGGCTGAGACCCCCGCTCGGCGGTGGGCGAAGGCCCGGCGCAATCACCTCGGGATCCCGGGCGTGAGACAGCAGCCACTCCTCGTCCCGTCGAGCTCGGATCTCGGCAATTGGATTAGCAGCGCCGCCCGGCCGGTGGCACGTCACACACCGCTGATCGGTGGCGATCTCCTTCCCCGCGATTGCGAGCGGACTCCAGTGCGCCGGGTCGGCGTGCGCAGGAGTGTCCTGATACCCAACGTAGGTGAGGATGATGATGATCAAGCCGATCAGGCCGAAGCCACCAGTGACTAGGGGGCGCTTCAACGGATGCCTGTCTGCCCGCGAGTCCAGGAACGGAAGCAGGAAGAGAAGTCCCACCACCACCCCCGGAATCACCATCGTCGCAATCGGCTCGAGCGGGCCGGGGAAGTACTTCAGAAGCTGGAACAGACTCAGGAAGTACCACTCCGGCCGGGGCACATACGTGGCGTCCGTTGGGTTCGCGACGGTGTCCAGCGGGGGCCGGAAGAGGATCGCGGCGGTCAGCAGCAGCCCGAATACGGCAGCGCCGACGACCGTGTCCTTGAGCGCGTGGTCGGGATAAAACGGCTTCGATGGCCCCTCGACGTGTTTCAAGGCGCCGGAGATGCCGTGCCTGCGCATCAGGTACAGATGCGCGACAACGAACAAGATCAGCGCCGCCGGCAGCAGGAAGACGTGCGCCGAATACCACCGCAGCAGCGTGAGCGCGCCGAGCGTCTCGCCACCCATCAGCACGCCGGCGATGAACTCGCCGAACGGGCCGTTGCGCGCGATGTTGATCGTCACGGTCGTCGCCCAGTACGCCTTCTGGTCCCACGGCAGCAGATAGCCGCTCAGCGCGAAACCCAGAATGATCAGCAACAGGGTTACGCCGGTAATCCACGTCACTTCGCGTGGCTTCTTGTACGAGCCGAGCGCGACGACCCGCACCATGTGGATAACGGCAGCAACGACGATGAAGCTGGCGCCGAAAAAGTGCAGCCCGCGCAGAAACGCCCCGAACGTGACGCGCTCCATGACGTAGCGGACGCTGTCGTAGGCGAACTCCGGCGACGGCACGTAGTAGAAAGTCAGCGCAACGCCCGTCACGAGCTGCACGGCAAGCAGCATCAGCAGGACGCTGCCGGTCACGAACCACCAGCCAACTCCCGCCGGTAACTCTTCGTCGAGAAGACGCCGCCGGCCAGCCCGGATGCCGGTACGCGAGTCGAGCCAGTCGATGACTGTGCGGACAGGACGCATTACAGCTGAACCTGAACCTGCCCGTCTTCGATACGGGTCATCAACCGCGTCAGCGGACGCGGAGGCGGCCCGCCCTTCACAGCTCCGGTCGTGTCATAGACGCCGCCATGGCATGGGCATCTGAGCAGCTTGGCCTCTGCATCCCAGCTGACGCGACAGCCGAGATGCGTGCAGGTCGAATCCAGGGCGATAACGTCGGCTTCGCCCGTCTTGACGAGAAAGACGCCCCGCCGCTCGACGACCTGGTTGTAGCCGTCGCTGTACGCGACACGAATGGTGACCGGCAGGGGGCCCGTAGCCGGAATCTCGGCAAGGTTTGCCGCGGTTAACCAGTTCTCCTCGCGGCGACCGAACACGGGCGACAGGATGGAGCCTCCGACGATGACGCCGACGGCCGCGGTAATGAGTGCGTGAATCGACTTGATGATACGGGCAAGGAACCGGCGGCGGCCGGCGGGGTCCGGATGCTGGGGAACGTTCATGTCGCTCGATTCTAGTGCGACGGCCGGTCACACTCCGACCGTCGCCGCAACGCAGACGAATACTGTCGAGGAAAAAAGAACGTTTACGGCACCGTCGGCACGGCCTGCGGGAACACGTAGGCGAACAGCATCGAGATAATGCCCATTGCCGCCATCAGCAGCACACTGTGCTTGATGGTGAAACGGAAGAGCCGGCTCTCGTCCGCACGGGTCATCCCGGTCGCCGCCACGGCGACGGCGATGCTTTGCACCGAGATCATCTTGCCCATCACGCCGGCGGCCGAGTTCACTGAAGCCGTCAGGATTGGGTTGAGGCCGATCGCGTTCGCCGTCACCACCTGAAGGTTGCCGAAAAGCGCGTTCGCCGACGTATCGCTGCCGGTCAGAAACACGCCGAGCCAGCCGACCATGGCACTGAAGAACGGGAACAAGCCGCCGCTCGCAGCCATTGCCAGGCCCAGAGTCGACGTCATTCCCGAGTAGTTCATCAGGTACGCGAGGCCGAGCATCGACGCGATCGTCAGGATCGCGAACTTCAGTTGCTTGAACGTGTCGACATAGGTTTTCACGACCTGCCGTGGACGCACTCGCAGGACGAGCGCGGTCGCGATGATTGCAAGAAAACATGCAGTCCCTGATGCGCTCAACCAGTTCAGCTCGTAGAGTGCCGCATAAGGCGTCGGCTTCGGCACCACCGGCTCGACACGCGTGATCTGGTTATGCAGGCCGGGCACGGTCAGTCGCGTCGCCACCATGCCGTCGGCGGAGCCAGCCGTCGTCGGCAGCGCCGCCGGGATAACCGAGTTGCCAAGCTCATTGATCGTCGGCTTGATCGACCGTTCGCCCCACGCGAGCACGAACACGACGAGCAGGAGGTAGGGCATCCAGGCCATGAAAATCTGCCCGCCCGTGTGCCTCGGCTTGGTCACTGAAACCGGCTGATCACCCTCGAGCCGCATGATGCTCGCGGGTTTCCAGAGCTTCAGCACCGCGATCATGACGACGATGCAGGTCAGCGAGCTCAGAATGTCGGTGAGCTCGGGCCCCTTGGTGCGCGAGACGTAGAACTGAACGGCCGCAAAGGACAAACCGCAGGCGGCGATGGCCGGGAACACTTCCATCGCCCGCTTTGCCCCGGCCATGACGACGACCAGGTAGCCGGGGATGACGATGGAAATCATCGCGCACAGCATGCCGACCGTGCCGCTCAGCTGCAGCACCGGCAGGCCTGTGACGTTGGCGAGTGTGGTAACCGGGATGCCGATCGATCCGAACGCCACGGGCGCGGTGTTCGCCAGCAGGCAGATGCCGGCCGCGTAGAACGGATTGAAGCCGAGCCCTGCCAGCATGGCGCCGGAGACCGCGACCGGAGCGCCGAAGCCGGCAGCGCCTTCGATGAAGGCGCCGAACGAGAAGGCGATGAACATCGCCTGCAGACGGCGATCGTCGGTCAGACTGCCGACCGAGTCCTTGATGATCTCGAACTTGCCGGTATCGACCGCCAGCCGATACAACATGATCGACGCGAAGACGATCCACGCGATCGGAAACACACCGTAAGCAGCGCCATAGATCGTGGAAATCACCGCCAGGTCGGCCGGCATCCCGTAGGCGACCAGCGCAACGATCAGCGCGGAGACCAGCGCCGAGAGCGCCGAGATCCAGGCGGCCTTCCGCAGGACGCCGAGCATCACGAACAGCACCACGATGGGGATGGCGGCGACGACCGCGGACAGAGCCAGACTGCCGCCTATCGGTTCATAGTTGTGCTGCCACATGGGTCCTCTTCGAAGGCCTAAGGCCAACCGCAACTTATTCCTGGACCAGCCCTTGGGCCTTAGGCCTTAGGCCTTAGGCCTCGCAGTCGCCGCCCATGGATCGATGCGTCGACGAGCTGGATGGGGTGAAAGACGGGCCATTTATACCCCAGGACGCGCGCCGCCGCCGAGATTTGCAGCGTGCAGCCGGGATTTGCCGTGGCGATCACGTCGGGTGAAAGGGCGGCGATGTTGCGCGCCTTGCGCGCGCCAAGCGCCGCGGCCGGTTCGGGTTGAACGAGATTGTAGATTCCGGCGCTGCCGCAGCAGATGTCCGATTCCGCTGGCGTCAGGAGCTCGATGCCGGGGATGGCCTGAAGAAGCGCACGCGGCTGCGCGCGTACGCCCTGCCCGTGCGCGAGGTGGCAGGCGTCGTGATAGACGACCCGGGCGCGGAGAGGCTGCCTCGGGGCGCGGGGTTCACCAAGTTCGGCCAGCAGTTCCGACACGTCGCGAACTTTCGCACTGAACGCGTGCGCCCGCGCCGCCCAAGCCGGATCGGCGGCGAGCAGATCCTTGTATTCCTTCATCGCGGACCCGCAGCCGGCGGCGTTCACCACGATCCGTTCGACGCCGGCAGCTTCGAATACCTCGATGTTGTGCTTCGCCAGCCGCCGCGCCTGATCGATATGCCCGGCGTGGAGCGGCAGCGCGCCGCAGCAGCCCTGCGCCCCGGGCGCGGCGACGTTGCACCCCTCGGCCGCCAGCACGTTCACCGTCGCGCGGTTCACGTCGGAGAACGACAGGCGCTGCACGCAGCCCGTCAGCACCGCAACCTTCATGCGCGCCTCACCGAGAGCAGGCGTGTGCTCTGCGAGGCGGCCGAACATCGAGAACAACGAAACCGGCGGCGACAACGCCAGGGCCGCACCAATACGCTGCAGCAGGCCCGGCTCGGCGGACGGCAGCGGCTGGCGGACTTCGCCGTCAATCCGGCTGAAGCCGGACTCGACGTCGTCCCGGGTTTCGTAGGGCACCCCTTTACGGGGGGCCATCAGCGCGCGTCCGATCGCGCGAACGACTCCTCCCAGCAGCACGAGCGGGAGCATCGCCAGACGCATCCGACCCGGGTACGGCACGAGCGCCATCAACGCCGAGCGGAACAGACGGTCCGACACCGAACGGTCGTACCGGCGCTCGATTTGGGCCCGGGTCTTTTCGATGAGCGGCCCGTACTGGACGCCTGACGGGCAGGCGGTGACGCACGCGACGCAGCCAAGGCAACGGTCGAAGTGCTGCACGAACGCCTGCGTCATCCCGGCGCGCCCTTCGACGCCGGCCTTCATCAGGTAGACGCGCCCGCGCGGCGAGTCCATCTCCTCGCCCCACAACACGTAGGTCGGGCATGTCGGCAGGCAGAAGCCGCAATGGACGCAGGTGTCGATCAGCGCGGACGGAGGGGCGTCCGGCTCTTCGAATGCGACGGGCCGATTCTCTTCGTTCACGAGGTAGCCTTCAGATTGGACCGCGCCCGGCGTTGAGGATTCCCATCGGATCGAGCGTCTTCTTCACCGCGCGGGCCACGCGGTCGGACGCCTGCCCGGGTCCCCACACGTCCACTCGCTCCTTCAGGTCGTGCGAGCCACGCAGCAGCACGACATTGCCAACGTCCGCACTGCCCCGCAGGCGACCGATGGCGGCAGCGAGGGCTGCCACCTCACCTGTCAGACGTGCCACGCCCGCGCCGAGAACACGACCGGTAAACGTGACGCCGACGCCGTCTACGCTCCGCATCTCCTCGAGCAGCGTCAGTACCGGCGGCAGCCGCGCCGGCAGCCAGCCGAATCGGACTGTCGCGTCGCCCTCCGACATCGTGTCGAGCTGCGCCGCCCACGTCGCGCGCTCGGCCACGTCCGTCAGCACCGCGCCGTCGCCGGAGATCAGCGCCCGCGCAGCGGCAATCTGAGCATCACGCGCGGCAGGGCTCGTCGCGATGCGCAGCTTCAGCTGATACGGGCGCTCCCCGTCTTCGACGCGAATGTCGAACGCCGCCGGTTCAATCTGGCTGGCATCGAGCGCGGCTGCGTCGCGCGCAAGCCGGGTGCTGTCCGCGTACCACACGACAAGCGTGGCGGACGATTGAGGCACTGGCACGAGCTTGAACGTCACGTCGACGATTCCGGCGAGTGTGCCATGCGACCCACTCACGAGCTTTCCGAGGTCGTAGCCGGCCACGTTCTTGACGACCGTGCCACCCGCCTTCACGAGGCGGCCGTCCGTAAGAGCCAGCGTGATGCCGATCACCAGGTCGCGCGGTGTGCCGTTGCGATGGCGCGACGGCCCGGCATCGTTGGTGGCCACGATTCCGCCTATGGTCGCCTCGTCGAATGCATGGTCAATCGGCAGCCATTGCCGCTCAGCGTTCAACGCGGCGTTCAGATCGCGCAGGGTCATACCGGCCTGAACGGTCGCGGTGAGATCGCCGTGCCGGTGCGCGATCAGGCGATTGAGCTTCGTGGTGCTGACAACGAGATCGACGGCTGCCGGCGGCCGTCCCCACGTGAGTTTCGTCCCGCCGCCGCGGATGACCGTCGGCAGCCGCTCGCCGGACGCGTGCTTGAGCGCGTCGGCAAATGCCTGCGGCGAATCGGGCTCCGCCACCTGTGGCGGCACTTCCCCATCGACACGATCCGCCACCGTGCCAGGGCGCAGGCAGTCTATGAGCATCAAAACCGTTCGGCGAGACCGGCCTTCTCGACCGGGTGCTCGCGGTAGGGCCCGGGCACCTCTCCGCAGAGACGCGGCGTCGGCAGCACCTTGCCGGGATTGCAGAGACGCTGCGGATCGACGGCGTCGCGCAGCTGCTGCATCACGTCGAGGTCGTCGGCGGAAAACATCCGGGGCATGTAGTCCTTCTTGTCCGCGCCAACACCATGTTCACCGGTAATCGACCCTCCGGCGTCGACGCAGTACTGCAGGATTTCACCCGCAACTTCTTCGGCGAGCGCCGACTGCCCCGGAATACGCTCGTCGTAGCAAATCAGCGGATGCAGGTTGCCGTCGCCGGCGTGGAACACATTGCCGATGCCGAGGCCGGACCGCTCCGACAGCGCACGAATCCGCCCGAGCACTTCCGGCAGCTTCGTGCGCGGCACCACGCCGTCCTGCACGTAGTAGTTCGGCGACACCCGCCCCATCGCGGCAAACGCTGCCTTGCGGCCGCGCCAGATACGCATCCGCTGCTCGTCGTTCTGCGCGACCTCCACGACGGTTGACCCGGTTCGCCGGCAGATCGCTTCCACCGTCGCGAACAGCTCCCTCACCTCGGCGGCAGGACCGTCGAGCTCGACGATCAGCACCGTGTCCGCCGGCGGGAAATTCGGGTGCACGGCCGCTTCGGCCGCGCGGATCGCGAGCGCATCCATCATCTCGACGGCGGCTGGAACAATTCCCGCGGCGATGATCTCCGACACCGCGGCGCCCGCCTCGCTCGTGCTGTTGTACGCGGCCAGCAGCGTCTGCACCGTTTCCGGCTTGCGAAGGATACGGACGACGACTTTCGTGACGATCGCCAGAGTGCCTTCGCTGCCGATGAGCACGCCCAGCAAATCGGGACCCGGCGCGTCGGGAAGCGAACTGCCGATCCGCACGATCTCACCGTCCGGCATCACCGCCTCGGCTTCGAGCACATGGTGCACGGTGAAGCCGTACTTGAGACAGTGCGCGCCGCCGGAATTCTCGGCCACGTTGCCGCCGATCGAGCAGACCTGCTGGCTGGAGGGATCGGGCGCGTAGTAGTAGCCGAACGGCGCAACCTGTTTTGTGATCTCCAGGTTGGTGACGCCCGGTTCAACGGTCACGCGCTTGTTCGCGATGTCGATGTCGAGCACGCGGTTGAGACGCGCCAGGCAGATGACAACGCCGCCCGGAACCGGCAATGCTCCGCCGGAGAGTCCCGTCCCGTGCCCGCGGGCAACGAAGGGAACGCCCTCCGCGCTGCAGAGCTGTACGACCTGCTGCACCTCGGACGCCGACGCGGGCAGAACCACGACAGCAGGTTTCTCGCGCAAATGCGGCAGCGCATCGCACTCGTACGTCAGCAGCTGCACCGGCTCGCGCAGTACTGCCGCGTCGCCGCAGATCGATCGCAGCCGTTGCACCACCTGATCGGTCACAACGGCAATGGTACACTGCGCGACGTAGGTAGCTGGGTAGCGGGGTCGCTGAGTAGCTGGGTGTGCTGCGCACGTGCTCTCTCGCTTCCAGCCATCAACCTACCCAGGCAACCCAGCTACCTAAGTATGCGCATCCGCCTCGATTACGGAACGGAAGGCCTTGATGTGGATCTGCCCGATGAACGGGTCATGGTCATCGAACCGGTCCCGCGTCGGGCCGTCCCCGATCCACTGGCGACACTGAAAGCCGCCATCCGGCAGCCGATCGGGAGCGCGCCTCTGCGTCAGCAGGTACGCAAGGGGCAGCGGATCGCGATTTCCGTCTGCGACATCACGCGCGCGCAGCCGCGCCGAGAGCAGCTTCAGGCGATCTTCGAGGAGATTCCGGACATCCCGCGGTCGGACATCACGATCCTGATCGCCACGGGCACGCACCGGGCCAATACCGACGCCGAGCTCGAACGCATGCTCGGGCGAGACATCCTCTCGACCTGCCGGGTCATCAATCACGACAGCCGTAACCAGGCAACGCTCGCGCATGTTGGCGGCACCTCGACGGGCGTGTCGGTGTTCCTGAATCGCGAGTTCCTGCAGGCGGACATCCGCATCACGACGGGTTTCGTCGAGCCGCACTTCTTCGCTGGCTTCAGCGGCGGCCCGAAAATGGTGGCGCCGGGCCTGGCCGGTCTCGAGACCGTGATGACGCTGCACGACGCGAGCCGGATCGGACATCCGAACGCGACGTGGGGCATCACCGAAGGGAACCCGATTCATGACGACGTCCGCGAGATTGCGACGATGGTCGGCGTGCACTTCGCCCTCGACGTGACGCTCAATCGCGAGCAGCAGGTCACCGCGGCCTTTGCCGGGGATATCCTCGAGCAGCATCGCGCCGCCTGCCGCTACGCCAAGGAAACGGCGATGCGCGCCGTCCCGCAGCCCTTCGACGTTGTCCTGACGACCAATTCCGGATATCCGCTCGATCAGAACCTCTACCAGGCGGTCAAGGGCATGTCCGCCGCGGCGAAGATCGTCAAGACCGGTGGAGCCATCGTCTGCGCGTCGGAATGCAGGGACGGCCTGCCGTCGCACGGTTCGTATGGCGCGATCCTGAAGTCGCAGCCTTCGCCGGAGGCGCTGCTGGCCATGATCAGCAGCCCGGGTTACTCGGCTCCTGACCAGTGGCAAGTGCAGGTGCAGTCGCAGATTCAGATCAAGGCACAGGTGCTGGTGAAAACGAACGGATTGAGCGCGGACGAGATCAGCGCCGCGCACTTCACGCCGATCGACGACGTATCGCGGGCGGTCAACGACATGCTCGCACGCGCCGGCTCCGCGGCGACGCTATGCGTCCTGCCGCAGGGACCGCAGACCATCCCGTATCTAGTTGGTAGTTAGTGGTTCGTAGTTAGTGGTTCGTAGTTAGTGGTTCGTAGTTAGTGGTTGGTAGTTAGTAGTTGGTAGTTGCGTTCCGGGCGCTCGTTCTCTGCCTCATTGGGAATCTGGCTGTTGCGTGCGCGCGCACGTCGCCAGTCGTCCTTCCAGCCGATCCGCCTCTCCTTACCGTTCTCACCTGGAACACGCATGGCAGCAGCGGTGATCTCCGGCGCCTTATCTCTGACCTGGAGACCGGCGTCCTGACGAACGCGCCGCCGCGCGACTACATCCTTTTCCTCCAGGAATTCCCGAACCGCGACCAGGAGGGCCTCGGTTCACGGACACACGCGCTGACGCTGTTCACCAGCCCGGTTCGCGGCGCGACCGGCAACGCGATCGTCTCGACACTACCGCTGGAGGAGCCGCGAACGATCGACCTGCCGCGAGAGCGGCAGCCGCGTGCGGCGGTGGTCGCTGTGATACGTGTCGGCGCACAGCCACTGTTCGTCGTGTCCACCCATCTGGAAAACCGCCTCGGGTGGCTGCGCGGTCTCTTCGGCGATCGCGCGCGAGGACGCCAGGCCGAGGCGCTGATACAGGCACTCCCGCCGGGGCTCGGGATCGTGGGCGGGGATTTCAACACGATGCTGGGTCCGGACGAACCCGCGTGGCGTGCGCTGCTGAAGCGTTTTCCGGACACGCCCGATCGGCCTGAGCCGACCTTCCGCGATCGGCTCGTGCTCGATCATCTGTTCTTCGATCTACCGGACGGGTGGACCGTTACGAGGCGGGTAGTCGATGACCAGTACGGGTCGGATCACCATCCGGTCATCGCCGAGGTCAGGCAGCCTTAACCGCAAAGCGCGCGATCTTTGCGGTCTTCGTGGTTTATAACGCGTTGATGCGCAGAGACACGGCGAACGCGGCGCGGCGTTCACGCGCGGCATTTGCCGCCGTGCTGTACAGCGCGACGTCGAGGCCGACGCGCGGCGACAGATTCAGTCCGACACCGCCGGTTGGGTTCCACATCTCGCGCGAATACACGCCGCCGCCCCGCAGCTCGACGAGGCCGGCACGGTACTCGGCGCCGCCGCGCAGCGAGTCGCCCTGAAAACCGTGCGCGTATTCGGACATCACCGACCACGAGTCGGCGTGGTAGCCGCCGTTCACGTGATAGTCCTTCGGCAGTTCAACACGGACGTCGGAAGCGGGAAACGGACCGCTCTCGACGAAATCATCCTGCCCGAGGAAAAGGTTGCCCAGCAGGTAGGTCGTCTGCTCGGCATTTTTCCAGTTGATCCGGTTCGCGATGCCGTTCACGCCAAACCCGACCTCGAAGCCGCTGACGACGGCTGCGATCCCAAAGTCGATGGCAAAGCCGCGGCCTGATTCCGCGCTCGTGCGCACGATCGCCAGTGGCGACGGAAGCAGCGGGTTAATGGTCAGCAGACCCGCGGAATCGGTGTCGAGCCGCAGGTTCGCGTCAGCGGCCTCGTAGCGGAATCCATTCAGGTAGTTGAAGTCGACCGCGGTGTAAATGCCGTCACGATCCGTTCGCGGGTTGGCGATCGCAAAGCGTCCGCGATATCCGCCGGTGATCGCCATGGCGATTTGACCCTGCGTATCGCTGCCCAGCGCATACTGCGTGTTGGGAAAGCGGAGTGGATCTTCGCTCGCGAGGATGTCGATGACCCGCTCATCGATCGTGCCAAACGCCCGCATCGACAGATACGGTCCGGCGCCGACATACACACCATGGAACGGGCCGTCCCTGTCGCCGCTGACTCGGATCGTTGCGCCCCAGTTCGGGCTGGCGAGGCCTTCGGCCACAGGCTGGTTCGACAGGTCGTAGCCGCGGTAGTCGCTGAGATCGCGGCTCAGCGTGGCACTGCGGATATCGGTGAACAGCTCGCGTCCGCTCTCCGACTCCTCATGCCTGTTGAACTGATAGTGCAGCGGTGACGCCGCGTATTCGATCGCCCGGACGAAATCGAATTCCTCCGACTCCGGCTTGAACCGGTCGAGATTGCCCAGCACCTGGAACAGACCGAACGGGATCACGATCGTGCGATAGCGGCGCTGTTCGTCAACCATCCGCGACGCCAGATTGTCCTTCCCGCTTACCGCGCCGAGCGCAACGCTGCGCGCGTCGAACGACCAGTTCTGCGCGAGCGCGGAGTTGACCGAAACCAGGCAGAACGCCAGGACAAGACCGAATCGGCGAAGCACCACGAATCCTCCCATTACCTGGTCGCCGCACGGAACCGGCGGAGACCTCGCTACCTAGAAATCGGCCGCGAACAGCCGGACCTTTAGCCGGAGAGGCCCAATCCGCGTGCGATCAGTTACTTAGGGGGAATGGCTCAGTGCGTCAGCACATGCAGGAGCACGTCCACGCCGAGCGCGTAGCCGCGCGGGGAGAACTGGTAGAAGAAGTCCGGGTCTTCGCCCTCACGTTCCCACGAATCGGCGATGTCCGTGTTGTGCGTCATCAGCACGACGATGCGGCGGTTGGAATCGCGAATGGCGCGGAAATGCACCTCGGCGCTGTCGTCGCCACGCTCCGACGTGTTGGAACCGCTCCACTGCCGCCAGAACTGGATGTTCGTGATCTGCGGAACTTCCTTGAGCTCGAACTGACTGCGCAGGATCGGATCGTTGAGCGGAATGTCCTCGATTGGATATTCCTCCGGCGGCAGCACGCGGCCGATCTGATATTCCCAGTTCTCCCACGCGGGAGTCCCCCAGAAGTCGTCCGCCCACAGGAACCCGCCCTTCAGAAAATACTCGCGCAGCCGGACAGTCTGTGGTTCGGTGAACCCGATGGTGCCCGCGTCCGAAGCAAAAATCACCGGACAGTTGAACAGCTGATCGTCGCTGGCGCGAACGACGTAATAGTTGGGCGTGCCGTCGGTATCGCGGCTGATGCGCGTGCGGGTCAGTTCGGAAAAGCGCGTCGAGAGATTGATCTCGGCGTACGGATAGTCGGTTTCCCATCCGATGCCCGACGGCTCACGCCGCACCTGCCCGTAGGCCAGACGGCAAATGACGAACCCGCTGTCTGGCATATGCGCTGGCGCGTAGCGCGCGGCAAAGCCGCCTTCCCGGAAGAATCGCTGGGCGTCAACCGCACCGCTGGCGAGCAGAATCACCACTCCGGTGATGGACGTCGCAAGCAGCAGGCGAATGCGCCGCGAGGGCATGCCGGAGGTTATCGTGATTTAAACAGCGCGGCAACCTCTGGTTTGGTCACTTTTCCCATAGCGTTGCGTGGTAGCGCGGCAAGCGGACGAAGATCCCGCGGAATTTTGTAGGGCGCCAGCCGCGGCTTCGCCCAGCTTTGCAGGTCGGCGAGCGAGAGGGCGGTGCCGTCGCGCAACTCGACCGCCGCGGACACCCGTTCACCCCACTCGTCATCCGCGACTCCGACCACCGCACATTCGGCAATACACGGATGCGTGCGCAGCACTTCTTCGATCTCGAGCGCGGAGACCTTGAAGCCGCCCGTCTTGATGATGTCAACGCTGAGCCGCCCGAGCAGCCGGTAGGCGCCCTCCTCGAGCACGGCCATATCGCCCGTCCGGAACCAGTCGCCGCGCCCCTCGCTGTCGCTTCGGAAGGCCTGCGCGGTCTCCTCCGGCCGCCGCCAGTACTCCAGGAACACGTTTGGACCGCGGATCTCGAGCTCGCCTGCGTTGCCGTTTGGCACTTGTCGCCCGTGCTCATCGACCAGTCGGGCCTCGACGCCAGGCAATGGCGCCCCGACGAAGCCGGCGCGCCGCTCTCCGTTCAGCGGATTCGACAGCGCCATGCCGACTTCCGTCATACCGTAGCGTTCGAGCAGCGTATGTCCGGTGATTTCGCGCCAGCGCTCGAGCATCTGCACCGGCAGCGCCGCGGACCCGGACATCATCAGACGAAGGCGCCGCACCCCGTCGGACCACGACCGCTGTGTCCCGGACGCCGCGCTTTCCCATGCCGCGATCAGCCGGTGATAGATCGTCGGCACGGCGGTGAAGACGCTGATCTCGCCGGATGCAAGCCGCTCCCACACGCGCGGCGCGTCGAAGGGATACAGCATCTCGCACGTCGCCCGGATGGCAAGCGCGGAGCCGAGGCCGTTGATGATGCCGTGCACATGATGCAGCGGGAGGACGAGCAGCAGGCGGTCCGATGGCGTCCATCGCCACGCGCTGACGAGCGATGAAATCTGCGCGCCGATCATCTGGTGCGTGGTGACCGCGCCCTTCGGGCGCCCGGTCGTGCCGCTCGTGTAGATGATCATCGCGCGTTGATTGGAGCGTAGATGCGGCAGCCCCTCCGACGGCTCGGCGCGCAGCGCATCGTCGGCAGACACGAAGCGCGCGCGCGCCATCCGCGCCAGCGCCCGCCCGGCATCGCGATGTGCCGCATCCGCGACGACGACGGAGGCGTCCGCGTCCCGGATCACGTATTCCAGCTCCGCCAGTGGATGGGACACGGCCAGCGGCACGGCGACGCCGCCGGCGCGCCAGATCCCGCGTTGAATCGCCGCGTAGGCAAACCCTGGCGCGACGAGAAATGCGACACGCGTTTCCCGCAGATCCTCGTTGTCACCGAGGAGCGTCCCCGCCACGCACATCGACGCCGCGTCGAGCTCGTCGTAGGAATGCGCGCGACCATCAGCGCTGATGGCGGTGCGGGACATGCTGGTATTATCCACGCGTGCCACTTATCGAGTCCGGTCAGAAAGCTCCCGCATTCAGGCTGCAAGATCAGCACGGCAACGCGCACCGGCTGTCCGACTATGCGGGACAGCATGTCGTCCTCTACTTCTATCCCAAGGACGACACGCCGGGCTGTACGAAGGAGTCATGCGACTTCCAGGCGAGTCTCCCGGCCTACACACGGCGGAAGGCGGCGATCCTCGGCGTCAGCATCCTCGACGAGAAAAGCAAGGCGAAGTTCGCCACCAAACACGGGCTGACGTTTCCGCTGCTGGCCGACGCGGATCATGCCGTGGCCGAGAAGTACGGCGTCTGGCAGGAGAAATCGCGTTACGGACGCACGTACATGGGCATCGCGCGGACGACCTATCTCATCGGACCCGACGGCAAGGTCGTGCACCGATGGGACAACGTGAAAGTCGATGGTCACGTTGACGCCGTCGCCGAGGCACTCAAGACGGGCGTTCCGGCCTGACCTGCAGCCTCACGGCTCGTCGAGCGTAAATCCGACCTTCACGGTCACCTGCCAGTGACCGATCTTCCCGTCCTCGATGTGTCCGCGCGTCTGCGTGATCTCGAACCATCGGAGGTTCCTCATCGTCGCAGCGGCGCGAGCGATCGCGTTGCGCACGGCTTCGTCGCTGCCGGCTGGCGATGACCCGACCAGTTCGATGGTCTTGTAAACGTGATTGGACACCGGCGGCCTCCATTCTTCCGCCTGAAGGCGGAAGCTACGAACGTCCCACTACCAACTACGAACTACCAACTACCAACTAGGGTAGACTGGCCCGGTGAGGGCCTGGCTACCTCGACGGCGCGCTCTGGCCGCCGCCCTGCTGGCGGTTGGCGCTCTCGCTGTGGCCGCGCAGGTCGAAGCCCAGTTCTTCCGCAGCTTCCGATCGGTACGGCTTGCCCGTCCGGGCGACTTCGACGGCACGTTTCAGTTCTGCCGCATCGTGTTCTCGGAAGACCCGCGCGGCGACAGCGGCGGGTGGGACGTGGACTGGCCGCGCGCGGACATCAATCTGTCGATCCGGCTGTCAGAGCTGACCAAGACCGTCGTCGGCAAGTCGCCATCGGGCGATCCGAATCATCTGCTGCTCCGCCTGACCGACGACACGCTGTTCAGTTGCCCGTTCATCATGATGACGGAGGTCGGCAACATCTCGCTCAACGAGCAGGAGGTGGAACGCCTGCGGGCGTATCTCCTGAAGGGCGGGTTCCTGTGGGCCGACGACTTCTGGGGCAGCTACGCGTGGGACTGGTGGGAGGCGCAGATCCGCAAGGTGTTCCCGGCGGCGGAGTACCCGATCATCGACGTGCCGCTCACGCACGCGCTGTTCCGGACGCAGTTCGAGATGAAGAACGGCGCGCCGCAGATTTCCGCCATCGGCAACTGGGCGCGCGGCGTATTGTCCGAACGCGGCGCCGACAGCGCCGAAGTGCACGTCCGGGCGATCGTGGACAAACACGATCGCATGATGGTGGTCATTACGCACAACACCGATTTTGGCGACTCCTACGAGCGTGAAGGCGAGAACCCCGATTACTTCCTCGAGATGTCGGTACCCGGCTACGCGTTCGGGATCAACACCATCCTCTACGCGATGACGCACTGACGGCGCCGTTCCTTCGGCGTTTGCGCTAAGCTCGTAGCATCCTCTTCTTCGAACTGTTCCCGGCATTCGTCACGATCGTCGCAGCGATCGCCGGCATCGCTTTGTACATCGCGAACCGCAACCACGATCCGTAAGCCTGTTTTCGCGCGCTGTAACTCCCCGGGACGCGTCCGCCGCAAATCCCTTGAAAACGGAAGGTATGTGTCTTGCTGACGTGCGGCGCATCCGCGGGGATTAAGGAGCCTTCATGCGCGTACTCGCTGCGGCTGCCGCGGGCCTGATCCTCTCCGCCTGTGGCGGATCCTCACCGAGCGGTCCGGACCCGGGCCCGGGCACGCTCACCATCACGATCACCCGTCAGAACGGTGCGCAGTCGTTCTCGCCGAACCCGGCCTCCGCCGGCGGACAGACGGTTGTATTCAGAAACGCTGACAGCGTGGCGCATCGGGTGATGCTGAACGACGGGAGCATCGATACTGGCGATATCGCGCCGGGCGCCACCAGCGGTCCCGTGCAGATGCCGGGAGGGGGCACCAACTATCACTGCTCGCTGCACCCCGACATGATCGGCGCGGTCAACGGAACGGCGGGCCCGCCGCCGGCATGTGAGGGACCGTATTGCGGCTAGTAGCCCATCTTGACGACACCCTGCTGCATTCCGTTCACGGTCCCTTTTTCGAGCCACTCGAGGGACGCCCGGAACAGCAGGGCATGATTGCGCTCCCACATCGCGTTGTGGGAGGCGCAGCCGAGATCGACCAGCACTTTCTCTTTCGCGCCGAGATCCGCGTAGAGGTCGTTCACGCGGGCAGGCTGGACCTGAACGTCGTGCACGGCCGCGATCATCAGCGTCGGGGTCTGCGTCCTGGCAACGACCGCCTGATTCCAACCCCACGTTGTCGTCTGCGGCGCGCGGCGGACACCCGGGCCCCACGTCGCGCCAACGGGATCCGACTGCATCATCTCCGACCAGACGACATCGGGAACCGCCGGGTCGACCTGGGTGGCGCACGCCGTCTGCCGCTGCCACAGCGCATCGAGGTCCGCGCGTGACTGCGTATTGAACGCCGCGCCGTCGGCCGGGACCTTCGCCGGCGGATCGGCCGCGCTCGTCCGCCCATACGCCGGAGCCAGCAGAACGAGACGCTTCACCTTGTCGGGAAACCGCGCGGCATAGCCACCGGACCGCGGTCCTCCCAGCGACCAGGCCACGAGGCTGACGCGCTCGACGCGGCGGAGCGCGCGGATGTAATCCACCGCTGCCCCGACGTCGTCCCAGTCAGAGGCGATTGTGGTGAGCGCGTGCGGGTACGACGGAGCACAGGGCGCCTTCAATAGCGTAGGAATCCACTCGGCCTGGCGATCGCGCGCCACGTTGCACAGATCGCTCATTTGCGCCGGCCTCGTCGATCGCCCGTAGCCGGTCATGTCCACGGAGAAGACGTCAAAACCGGCGCGGGCCAGGTACGCCATCCAGCTGTAGTCCTGGTACGGCAGATCGAACGCCACTTCGGCGGGCGTGCCCGCGCCGTGCACGAACAGCACGACACGATCGGGGGATATCGCACCGCGGAGACCCGCGCCGGCGAGCACACGCTCGCGGACATAGAGCTGCGCCGGCTGCCCGGCCAGCGCCGGCACGGTGGATTTGACGCGAACGTAATGGTCGATCGTCAGCAGACGATCGCTGTCGTCACCGCGCAGCAGCGTCAGGCCGGCGGCGACGAACAGCGACGTGAGGAGAAACCGCGAGATCAGATGCCCGTCCGTTCGGGCGCCACGTGGGCAGTCTTGATGTGCTCACGCAGGAGATCGCGACCGAAGTCGCCGTTGAAGTCCCGCCAGATCGAGTGCACGTGGTTGCCCTGGTTCTGCGTGTTGTCGAACTCGATCAGGAACGTCGGCCCCTGCACACGGTAATAGTGCAGCGCGCCGCGTTCCACCGGACCCGCCCATGCGAAGGCAACGTTCTCGAAACCGGCGGCCTTGATTTTTGCCATGCGCTGGGCGGCGACGTCCGGCGCCATCAAGCCGGCGTAGGCATCGATCACCTTGTTGAGGAGGTCCCGCTGCGCCGCCGTCATGGCCGATGCTTTCAGACCGTCGGGCGACAGCGGTTTGATGTCCAGTGTGTTGTTCGTCACGATCTCGTTTGGCGCTGTGGTGTTGATGATCGCCGTCGCCCGCTGCTTCTCGTCGAGCGCCATCACCAGCGCGCGGCCCGGATCCTCGAGCGACGCGAGCACGCGCTTGCCCTTTTCCGCGCCATCACGCACTTCGGCCGGATTCGATCCGGCAAACGAGGGCGTGCTGGCTGCGACGGTTCCCTTCGAGACGAGGAAATGCAGCGAGATGTGATGACCTTCAACACGCCAGCCCCAGTTGCCGGCGGCCGAGGGCTGCCCGAAGACCGTGAAGAAATACTTGTTCGGGTCGCGCTCGAAACCGCCGCGGCCGCCACCCCGCCCACCACCGGGCGCGGCACCACCGGGCGCGGCACCACCGGGTGCGGCACCACCAGGCGCGGCACCACCAGGCGCAGCGCCACCGGGGCGTGCGCCGCCACCGCGTGCGCCTTCGACGACGCGGAGGATGTCCTCGAGCGCGATGATGGCGGTGTAGGTCTCGTAGCCGCGCACGCTCAACCCGCTTCTCAGCAGGTCGTGCGCCAGCTTGCGCTGCGTCTCGTTCATCGCTCCGAGGGTGACGCCGTTCCGCGGAAACGCCTCCGTGGGGATGAAGTTCCAGCGCAGGTACTCGTCAGACTCCAGCGGATAGGTAGCCAGCTTCCGCTGCTCGGCGTCGAGCGCTTCGAGGAAGCGGGTAGCCGCCGTGGTCATTGCGGCTGCTGCGGTCGGCGTCCGCTGGGCGGATGCGACGACGGCACCGAAGACCGCCAGGACCATGACTATGAGTGCGAGGCGAGGCGAGACAAATCGCTTCATGACTCCCCTTTCATGAATTCCGAGTGCGACCGGGCAATGCTAGCACCAGCGCTGAGTAACCTCTGCGGCAAAACGCGAATCGTAGCGCGTTCCATCAGCACCGGTGGGTCGCCGCGTCGCTTTCAGACGGCGATGCTAGCACGGCCGTTCAGGTGGT